>OLPS01000911.1_pt1 | contig 34778 bp, 25 predicted proteins | sample 1673071 | NCBI WGS metagenome assembly OLPS01 (sample SAMEA3136752, study PRJEB25190) | human gut metagenome | reverse complement strand
AATTTTCGCTAATCACCAAATTTACAAATAGTTATAATTCATCGAACTCACGTTACGTTATATGAGGCGGATAGCCTCGTGGAGGATGCTCCCGAGAAGGCTTTGTCTCTATTGCGAAAAGACTCCGCTGCAATATGCGGGCAGGGAAAGGCGGGCGTGATGGGTCTATGGTTGCTGAAGATCCATGCCGAGGACAAGCTGTATGTTACCCATCTTTCGGATTCCATCATGCAGGAGGTAGTGGAGTATTACGATGCCCATGGCACTCCCGCCCAAAGGGCGCATGCTCATTACGTATTGGGAAGGGTGTATTGCGACATGCGCCTGTCTGGATCGGCTATTTCCGCTTTCAAGAAAGCCATTGAAACGCGGGGAGAAGATAGTGTCACTTATTTGTATAAGTACAAGGCTGCATCGTGGCTAGGCACTCTGTATGCGGACAAGCGTTTGTGGAAAGATGCCATGGCGGCGGAGAAAGAGGCGTATGGCTATGCCAAAAAGTCGGGGAGGAAAGCCCCCGTGATTTACTCACTACGTGATATTGGCCGCATGTATGGTCATCAAGGGAAGGGTGAACTTGCCATTCCTTACTATTGTAAGGCTTCCACCATTGCGTTGAAAACCAGGAATGCTTATTTATATAATATGGTGGAGGAGGAATTGGCAGGCGTGTATATAGCGAATGGCATGATGGCGGAAGCCCGCAAGTCTTTGTCCACTCCTGTGGTGGAAGAGGCTGACGTGGATGAAGATATAGCCGCACGTTACGCTATATGGGGGCTCTTTTATGAGCGGAACTCTAAGCCCGATAGTGCGCTTTATTTCTATAAGAAGTCTCTGCCTTATGGAGATTTTGAGTTTAGGAAGGAAGTCTATGCGATTATAGCCTCGCTTTATAGGCGTATGGGCAATTACGAGGAGAGCGCAAGCTATGCGGCTCTTTATAAGACCACGGTCGATTCACTGAAACGAGCAGAGATGGCGGAGGATGAAAACCTAATGGATTATGTAGAGGAAAGCTTGTCCGCCAACAAGGAGAAAATGAAAGTGATGAGGCAGAGAACCAAGTTGGCAATCATTGTTGCCATTTTGGTTTTGATTTTGGTTCCATTGGGTGCGTACACCTTGTATGCTTTCAGGAAAAGGAAAATCGAGCGGCAGTTGCAACATGAGCGGTTGAAAGCCTATCGCGGAAAGATGAACGACTCCAGGAAAAGGGATAAAGAGGAATTGAGCGCCTTGCGGGAGAGATTGAATCTCTCATCTCACGCGATGACAGACATGCAGCGGGAATTGCTGCAAACGACTGAGCGGCTTATCGCCAAAGAGGGGGAAGCGCGGGCTTTGCGGAAACGCCAGCAAGAACTGAAGATAACAGGGCTGCAAAGGTCAGCGTGTTACGGGAAGTTCCATAACGACAATTTCTTGCCTGAATTGGACGATTTCATCGAGCTTCAGCAAGTGCTTGATGGCGCTTATGATGGTTTCACGTCCAAGTTGAAAGAGTTTATTCCCACTATCAGGGAAGAAGAAATGTGGGTTTGTTGTATGATAAAAATAGGCATGACTCTCACGAGAATGTGCAAGGTGCTGTCATGCAAGTCCAATTACCTGAGCATGATGCGCAAGCGACTCTATAAAAAAGTGTTTGGGCGAGAGGGAAGCGCGACAGATTTTGACGCTTTCATCAAGGATTTATAAGCGTGAAAAAGCCCTGGTTTCTTCGATGAAATCGGGGCTTTTCATTTTGTGCACAAATGTGCAATGATTTTTCTTGGTAGATTTTCTGATAGTCCGTACTTTTGCGGCAAAATAAACAAAGTATGAGAGATATGAAAAAGCTATTGACAGTTTTAATAATGTTGCTGATGTCGGGAGTAAACCTGCTTGCGGAAGACCATCAGCAGCATATAGACTTGGGATGGGGCGAAATTCCTCCAATTATGGATAAGCACCAAGACCGCTCCTTGCAGACAGGCATGGAAGTCTTTTTGGATATACCCAATCTTGTGTTTTGCTCCAACATGACGGAAGAGCAAGAGGCTGACATCTATATTCTTAATGCCAATGGCGAGAAGGTGATGTCCGAGACTTTGCGTTTCTCTCCTTACAGCGAGACACCTCTTTATATAGGAGACTTGCCTTGCGGGACGTATCAGTTGGTGATAGAACTGGAAGATGCCGTGTTAAGCGGAACTTTTCTTATATTTAACTAAATCTATATTTTATGAAGAACTTAATGAAGAACTTATCGTTTATTGCGCTATTCATTGCCGCTAACGTTTTCGTGGGCTGTGATAGCGATTTGTATGATGATGTTCCTGTCGCAGGACAGGGCAAGAAATAACGAAAGTGCTTCAAGTTATATACTTTCAATTATGTTGGCACATTTTGAATGACATCATCCCGCTTGCTATTCTGGTAAATGGTAAGCGGGAAGTTAAAAAGCTTAAATAATTTGGAGCGTAATCATTAATTCGCTTATTTTGCCAATTAAATATAGTAACAAATATGTCGCTATAAAAATGATATGCAATTTAAACCCTAATAAGAGTATGAAGAAGAAACTTTTAACCCTGATTTTACCCTTGATGGCATTTGCGTGCCTGTTCACCGCTTGCTCAGATGATGATGACGACTCTGCAAGGATTGTGCAGTATCCAGTGCCAGAGCGGATGCAGCTGAGCGTGGCGGACAATGAGCCTGTATTGGTGAAAACCGAGGCAGAGTTCAATGACCTGTTTGGCACTTACGCCAGCCAGTTGCCGAAAGTGGACTTCAACAAGTATGACCTGTTGTATGGGCAGGGAGCGTCAGACCATGGGATAGTGAGTTTTGAGTCCTGGATAGACGGTGACACGCCTCCTTACAGGTTGGTGGTACACATCGAGCAAAATTATACGCATGAGTATGTGCGTTGGGCGGTTGCTTACCTTTTGCCCAAGAACGACAACAACCAGGTGACGATGGCCGTGAGCATAGAGATGGCTGAGGAGACGGCCCCCAATGAGTAAACTCTTTTATACAATGCATTGATAGGTAAGCTCTCTTCGTGGATAATCGAAGGGAGCTTATCCTTTTTATGGTTTTACGTACAAAAAAGGAAGGAAGTGTTTCCGTGTTTCGGATAATTGTTGTACTTTCGCGGCTGATAAATCGTCATGAAAATAGGGGGGGGTAAGACGTTGCGTTTGGAAATGTGCTTACTTGAGAATAAAATGTAAGCGATTCGTTTTTTGGAAGAACGCAAGTCTAACCTGGCAAATGACGGAAAAGAACAAGAGAGATGAAGAAAACGTTGCAGTTGGCAATCCTCGCCCTTTTCCCCTTGGCTCTCAGTGCCAAGCCAGTGGGCACGGAGGCGGTGCCGCCACAAGACACCTTGCGGGTGGACACCCTGGGCGAGATAGTGGTGAAGAGTCAATACCGGTATGCCAAGAGGAAGGGTGACGGATATGTGGTGTCGTTCAAGGGTAGTCCCTTTTACAAAGGAAAGACATTGGAAGAGGGCTTGACCCTTTGTCCGTTGCTTACGAAACGGGGAGATAGCTTCAGCATCGTGGGAAAGGAGTCCGCCTCCATCTATATAAACGGCAGGCCGAGCACCATGACTGGCAGTGACTTGATGGCCTATCTGAGCACGCGCTCCACGGAAGAAGTGGACCATATAGAGATAATGCCCAATCCGTCGGGGAAATACAAGACCAGCAACAAGGCGGGAGTCATCAACATCGTGACGAAGGCCTCCAGCTCGGTGGGCTTCATGGGAACTGTCAGCGACAAGTTGACCAAGGGAAAGAAATGGGGCGACCTGGTGAATGCCCTATTTGCCCTGGGCTTGAAGAACCTCAATTTCAATCTTTTCGCCACCTACGCCAACCAGTCCAAGTCACGCTATTCGGGCACGACTTATTATTTCGATGAGGCTTCCCCACAGCGGGAAACCTCCAACTTCCGGCAGAAAGGACAGCCACTGACCACGATGCTGAGCGGGGAATGGAAGCTGGGGAAGAACCTCCTTGGCGTTTCCTACACCTATGCCTCGCTGCGGGTAGACCAGGACGCGGACAACACGAGCGTGGACAATGAGCCTTTCAAGAAACTCACCGACACCCGTAACGTCAACCACACGCTGCAGGTGTATGACGACATGAAATGGGGGAACACCACCTTGAGCCTGCTCTACAACTATTATTACAGGAAAAACAAGCAGGACAACCTCTACAGGATGGCAGAGGAAGAAAGTCAATATGACCACGGGGCCTATCGCGTCAACAACCTGAAAGTGGACATGGAGACCAGGTTGGGAAAGAGCTGGACGTTGCGATATGGGGTGAGCGGCAACCGACTCAGCATGGAGACGGACTACGCTTATGACGAGTGGCGAAACAAAATAGCCTATGAGGAGAAGAACGCCAACACTTACGTGACGACCTCGCTGGACTTCGCCGACCTCAACATCTCGGGCGGATTGACCTATGAACACACCTCGCAAGACTATGCAGGGAACAGGAAGAGCTACAACTACCTGTTGCCACAGGTTGCGCTGACGTTGAACAAACAGTGGGGCGCGCTCTATTTGTCCTATCATAAGGAGGTGGACAAGGTGCCCTATAGCAATCTCTCGCTCTCGCCAGTCTACTTCTCGCCGCGAAGCGCCGTGGTGGGAAATCCCGCGCTGAAACCGCAAGTGGCTCATTACCTGAGCCTGGGTTATGGCAAGGGCAACCTGAACGCGGAGTTGTTTTACAGGAGGTACAACGACCCCTGGTCGCAATACAGCACGCAGGAGGATGGCGACATCATCAGCACTTATCGCAACCTGGATCGGAATGAGCAATATGGCTTGAACGTGGGCTATACGCATGCCTTTTCGTCTTGGCTTTTGGCCAAGGCGTATTGGGAAACCTATTGGGACCGCACTTCCCTGGGCGAGGGGGAACGGCAGTCCAGTTGGTACAATTACCTAAGCGGCAACGTATTGGTGAAGTTGGACAAGAAAAACCGAGTGGACGTGACGCTAGGTTACTGGGCCATGTTCCCGCACAAAACAGAAGGAATGGAATGGCGCAACCGGGCCAGCTTCTCGATGAGCGTGAACTGGAACGTCATCAAGGACAAGCTGCGTGCCACGTTGGCGATTGACGACCTGTTCAACCAAGACATGGCAAGATATACGGCGGTGTATGGCAACACAAGGACATATCACCACAATACTTTCGACAGCCGCAAGGTGAGCCTTACCATTCGCTATACCTTCTCCAACAAGCGTTCTGCCAAGAGTAACCGCCGCAGGGCAGTGGATGAGGTCAGCAGGATACCCGCACAGTGATGGGTCGTAACATTGTTTTCCCAGATATATGTAGAAAAGGAGCGGGAATGCCTTTCGAGGCATTCCCGCTTTGGATTTATTGATGGGCAGTGACCTTGTCCTGGGTCATGTCGAAGTTTAGCGTCATGCCGTTGAAGTTGGGCAGGGGCTCTTGGTTCTCGCCCTCACCCAATTTGACTTCCGTGACGTTGAGGCTGAACTCCACCTCACTGTCCTCCACGGAGTAGGCTCCGCCAGGCACGGGATCTACGCTTACTTCTACTACCAGGGCTTGCGTTTCTTCGCTATTGGTGGCGGAAGGTATTTGCACAGCCAGCTTCAGAGGCTTTGTGGCGGTGCTGAAGTGGACACTGTCCTTGGCCGCGTTGAGCGTGCCTTTGTAGCCTACCTTGTAGCTGACCTGTCCCACGGCTTCCACGATTTGGTCTGCCATGGTCTCGTCTTTCACGATGGAAAGCACGATGTCCTTGATGGGGAAATCCGCGAAGCAGATGCTGTCTTTGTCTATGGTGGCGGTGATGTCCACGCCCTGGGCGGTTTCCTCGCCGTCATTGCCTGTATTCAGATCTCTCGCGCTGAGGTAAAGGGTCTTCATCTTGCCCGTGTAGTTGCCCTGTATGACTTCCGCGGTTACTTCTCCAGGAGGCGTGTTGTTGTTGTCATCATCGCTGCAGGCGGTGAAGCCCAGCGCACAACCTACGAAGGCCATCAAGGCCAGAACACGAATCGTTTGAAAGCTTTTCTTCATTTTCTTTTTTGTTTTTATGAGTGAATAAATAAGGTCACGACATTTTGTTCAGTCGTTCGCGCTCTAAATGAGAATACCTGGGAAATCTTGCTCCCAAGAGAGTGTTAAATAATATTTCATTATTGGGAATCAGAGGGTTAGGGTGCTGTGTTTTATGTTGGAAACTCATTTCCCGCAAGCGGGTTTCCATTTTTCCAGTCTTGTAAGAAAGGGCGATTTGGCATTGTTAACGTTTTCTCGCGCAATGTTTGGGCTTTTTCCGCCTTTTAGGGGTAAATCTATCACCTATGGATGAGCGTACAGAGAAAAGACTGATAGCTTTCGCCTCCCAGTCCGTGAGGCAATATGGGATCCGTGCCGTGCGCATGGACACGATCGCACGGGACATGGGCGTGTCCAAGCGCACGCTCTACAAGGAATATAAAAGCAAGGACAATTTCATACGGACTTGCCTGGAGTCTTATGTCGACCGCGTCCACAATCTTTTCCGCCTCCTCCGGTTGGAGGCCACAGACCCACTGGAATACCTTTGCGCCTTGACGCGGGCCTTTGTCGACAACCTCTACAAGGCGGAACTGGCCTTTTGGCTAGACATCACGGAGCATTACCCCCATGTTTATGAAACGATATGGGGTATTTGGATGAGTGAGCTGGAAACGGCGGTGGGGGAATGCCTCCAGGGGAGATGGCTTGTCGACGGACTGGACCCTCGGGAATATGTCTCCGCTCTTTCCACCTTGTTTTACCAAGCCCGCATGGCAGGCTCCCCCTCCCAGTCGGTGGCCTACTCGGCTTACCTCATGCTGCGGGGGAGCATGACCATGGAAGGGATTTTACGGTTTTGAAGCAAGAAAGACGGGGAAATGTTTGGCGGTTAGCGGAAATCTTCGTATCTTCGCGCCGTTCAGTGGAATGAGGGGCTCAGCCGAGCTCCTCATTCTTTTTTAAAAGACGATATATGATAGACAAGAACGTCGTAAAGGAATTAGTGGAAGAATGGCTACAAGGGAAAGATTATTTCCTGGTAGACATAGAAATCAGTGAAGACGACAAGATCGTGGTCGAGATAGACCATGCCGATGGCGTGTGGATAGAAGACTGTGTGGAGCTGAGCCGCTTCATAGAGAGCAAGCTCAACCGCGATGAGTGTGATTATGAGTTGGAGGTAGGTTCCGCCGGGCTGGGACAGCCCTTCAAGGTGGCTAGGCAGTACGTCAACTTCATAGGCAAGGAAGTGGAAGTGCTGACGGCTGACGGCAAGAAGGTGCGAGGCATATTGAAGTCGGTTGACGGAAGGGAATTTGTGGTTGCCGTCAAGGAGAAAGTGAAGCTGGAAGGCAAGAAACGCCCCGTTTCGCAAGACGTGGACCACACCTACAACATGGATGAAGTGAAATATACAAAATACCTAATAAGTTTTAAGTAAGTCATGGCAGCAAAGAAACAGACAGAAGTGACGCAGAGTATGATAGATACTTTCCGCGAGTTCAAGGAAACCAAGAATATTGACCGCACCACGCTGATGAGCGTGCTGGAGGAAAGCTTCCGCAATGTGCTGGCGAAAATATTCGGCAGTGACGAGAACTTTGATGTCATCGTCAATCCCGACAAGGGCGACTTCGAGATCTATCGCAACCGAAAGGTGGTGGCAGACGGAGAGGTGGAGGATGAGAACAAGCAGATCTCCCTTTCCGACGCGCAAAAGATAGAGCCAGACTACGAGGTGGGCGAGGACGTGAGCGAGAATGTCGATTTCAACAAGTTCGGCCGCCGTGCTATCTTGAACCTTAGGCAGACCCTGGCTTCCAAGATATTGGAGCTGGAGCATGATTCCCTTTACAATAAGTATAAAGACCGCGTGGGTCAAGTGATAGCGGGAGAGGTTTACCAGATATGGAAGCGTGAGGTGCTCTTGGTGGATGACGAGAACAACGAACTGATATTGCCCAAGAGCGAGCAGATACCCGCTGACCAGTATCGCAAGGGCGAGACTATCCGCGCCGTCATCTTGCGCGTGGATAACGAGAACAACAACCCCAAGATAATCTTGAGCCGCACAAGCCCTACTTTCCTGGAGCGTTTGCTGGAGGCTGAAGTGCCGGAGATAAATGACGGCTTGATAGCCATCCGCCGTATCGCCCGCATTCCAGGCGAGCGTGCCAAGGTGGCTGTGGAAAGCTTCGATGACCGTATAGACCCCGTAGGAGCTTGCGTTGGCGTGAGAGGCAATCGTGTGCATGGCATCGTAAGGGAATTGTGCAACGAGAATATAGATGTCATCAATTATACCGCCAATACCAAGCTGTTCATCCAGCGTGCGTTGAGTCCGGCGAAGATTTCCTCTATCACCATTGACGAGGAGAAGAAGAAAGCGGACGTTTACCTGCAGCCCGAGGAGGTGAGCCTGGCTATTGGCCGTTCTGGCATGAATATCAAGTTGGCCTCCATGCTGACGGAGTATACGATAGATGTGTTCCGCGAGATCAATGACAATGAAGCGGAAGAGGATATTTACTTGGATGAGTTCGCCGACGAGATCGACCAATGGGTCATCGACGCTATCAAGGCATTGGGACTGGACACCGCGAAGCAGGTGCTCAACGCTCCCAGGGAAATGCTGATAGAGAAAGCGGACCTGGAAGAGGAGACTGTGGATAACCTGCTCAACGTGCTGCGCGCCGAGTTTGAGCAGTGATAGATGGTTTGGTAAGAACGATAAACGAAATCCGGAGATTATTTGAATGAGCATCAGGTTAAATAAAGCAATAGTAGAATTGAATATAGGGCTCCAGACGGCTGTGGAGTTCCTGCAGAAGAGACCGGAGTTGGGCGAGGTGAAGGCAGATACCAACTTCAAGCTCTCAGACGAGCAATATGACGCATTGAAACAGGCCTATAAGCAAGACGCGGAGGTGAGGAACAAGGCGGGCAAGCTCTTCATGAAGAAGCCGAAAGAGAAGAAACGCCCTGTCGAGAACGTGGAACGCCCTGCCGAGAACACGAGCGTGGGCGTGCAGCAGTTTAAGCCTCTGGGCAAGATAGACCTGGACAGCCTGGGCAAGAAGCCTAAGCCCGCCCCTGCCGCTCCAGAGAAAAAGGAGAAGGAAATTAAGGAAGAGGTTCCCGTGGAGGTTGAGGAAAAGAAAGTGGAGGAGACTCCCGCTCCCCAACAGGTACAGGCGGAGGAACCTGCCAAGACCGCGGAAGTAGCGGAGGTAAAGAAGGAAGAGGCTCCCCGACAGGAGCCCGCGGTTGTGGCTCCTGTTGCCGAACAGCCCAAGGAGGCATTGCCTGAGGACAAGGAAGAAGAGAAAACCGAGGCCAAGCAAGAGAGTGTCTTTACCCTGAAGAGCGAACAGCGTCTGGGCGCCAACGAGCCGAAGGTGCTGGGCAAGATAGATCTTTCACAGCTCAACCAGAGTACCCGCCCAAAGAAAAAGAGCAAAGAGGAACGCCGCAAGGAACGCGAGGAGAAGATGGCGCAAGCTCATGGCTCCAATGAGAAGAAGAAACGCGTGCGCATCAATAAGGAGCGTGTGGATATCAACGCCGCCGCCAATCAGGAAACTTCTTCCAACAATAATCAAGGGGGGAAGAAGAACGCCAACAAGAAGAACAAGAAATCCGGCAACCGAAGCGTGAAGTCTTTGGAGGTGGACGAGGAGGCTGTTGCCCGTCAGGTAAAGGAAACCTTGGCTCGCCTTACCAGCAAGAACCAGAACAAGAAGGGCGCGAAGTATCGCCGTGAGAAGCGAGAAGCTGCCCAAGAAAGATTGCAGGAGGAGGCTAAGCAGGAAAGCCGCGAGAGCAAGACGCTGAAACTGACAGAGTTTGTCACCGTGAGCGAGCTGGCTACGATGATGGATATCACGGTCAATCAGGTGATTTCCACCTTGATGAGTGTAGGCATCATGGTTTCCATCAACCAACGACTGGATGCCGAGACCATCAACATGGTGGCCGAGGAATTTGGCTTTACCACCGAATATGTCAGCGCGGAGGTACAAGAAGCGGTCAGCGAAGAAGAGGATGACGAGAACGACTTGGTTCCCCGTGCGCCTATCGTTACCGTGATGGGTCATGTAGACCATGGTAAGACTTCTTTGCTCGACTTTATTCGCAATACCAACGTGATAGCGGGCGAGGCCGGCGGCATCACCCAGCATATCGGAGCCTATAGCGTGACTTTGGAAAATGGCAGCAAGGTAACTTTCCTGGATACGCCTGGACATGAGGCTTTCACCGCTATGCGTGCCCGTGGAGCCCAGGTGACAGATATCGCCATTATCATCATTGCCGCGGATGACTCCGTGATGCCTACCACCAAAGAGGCCATCTCCCATGCCCAGGCGGCAGGAGTGCCCATGGTGTTTGCCATCAACAAGATAGACAAGCCCGGCGCAAATCCTGACAAGATCAGGGAAGACTTGGCCAACATGAATTTGTTGGTTGAGGAGTGGGGCGGTAAGTACCAGTGCCAGGAAATCAGTGCCAAAAAAGGTATTGGCGTGACCGAACTGCTCGACAAGGTATTGCTCGAGGCGGAAATGCTGGATTTGAAAGCCAATCCCAACCGTAAAGCTACGGGAACCATTATAGAGTCTTCGCTTGACAAAGGGCGTGGCTATGTTTCTACGGTATTGGTAAGCAATGGCACGCTCAAAGTGGGTGATATCGTGATAGCCGGTACCAGCTGGGGACGCATCAAGGCCATGTTCAATGAGCGTAACCAGCGTATAGAGAAAGCGGCTCCCGCCGAGCCTGCCATCATATTGGGACTGAATGGCGCTCCCACCGCGGGCGATACTTTCCATGTGTTGGAGACGGAGCAAGAGGCCAGGGATATCGCCAACAAGCGTGAACAGCTGCAGCGTGAGCAGGGTTTGCGTACGCAGAAGCGTTTGACGCTGGGAGATATCTCTCACCGGATAGCCCGTGGAGAGTTCCATGAGCTGAACATCATCGTCAAGGGTGATACAGATGGAAGTATCGAGGCTTTGAGTGATTCGTTCCTGAAGCTTTCCACAGAGAAGGTACAAGTGAATGTCATCAGCAAGGCCGTGGGCCAGATATCCGAGAATGACGTGATGCTGGCCAGCGCTTCAGATGCCATCATCGTAGGTTTCCAGGTGCGTCCTTCCAGTGATGCCCGTAAGTTGGCGGATCGTGAAGGCGTGGAAATCAATACTTACTCTATCATCTACGATGCCATAGACGATGTGAAATCAGCTATGGTCGGCATGCTCGACAAGTTGAAGAAGGAGATTGTCACGGGACAGGTAGAGGTAAAGCAGGTATTCAAGATATCCAAGGTAGGTACCGTGGCCGGAGGTTTGGTGACCGAAGGCAAGGTCCATTCCAAGGACAAGGGACGTGTGGTCAGGGATGGTATCGTGATTCGCACGGCGGACATCAGTGCCTTGAAGCGTTACAAGGACGATGTCAAGGAGGTTGCCGCTGGTTTGGAATGCGGTATTAGTCTTGTGAACTTCAACGATATCCAGGAAGGTGACATCATCGAGACCTTCACTGAGATAGAGGTTGAGCAGAAACTGTAAAGTAGTCAAGTCTTCCTCCGTAGGGGAGTGGGCTTGTGAAGATAGTTGGTAGGGGCGGTTCCTGTTATGGGAGCTGTCCCTATCAATGCCAAGAAACCAGATAATGTATGGCAGAGAAAGAAAAAAACGCCTTCGTGAAACAAGTGGCCGAACAGAAATACGAGTTCGGTTTCACGACCAATGTAGATACGGAAATTATCGACAAGGGACTCAATGAGGATGTTGTGCGCTTGATATCCCGCAAGAAGGGAGAGCCCGACTGGTTGCTGGATTTTCGCCTTCAGGCTTTTCGCTATTGGCAGACATTGGAGCAACCCAGTTGGGGGCATGTCAAGCTGCCCCAGATAGATTACCAAGACATTTCTTACTATGCGGACCCCTTGGCCAAGAAACCGCAAAACAAGGAGATAGACCCTGAGCTGGAGAAGACTTTCGACAAATTGGGCATCCCTTTGGAGGAAAGGCTGGCCTTGAGTGGCACCGCGGTGGACGCCATTATGGATTCCGTCTCGGTGAAGACCACTTTCAAGGAACAGTTGCGAGAGAAAGGGGTTATTTTCTGCTCTATTGGCGAGGCAGTCAAGGAACATCCTGACTTGGTAAGGGAATATCTTGGTTCCGTAGTGCCTTATCGTGATAATTTCTATGCGGCACTCAATTCCGCGGTATTCAGTGATGGTTCTTTCGTTTATATCCCCAAGGGCGTGCGTTGTCCTATGGAGCTGAGCAGTTATTTCCGCATCAACGCTCGCAACACCGGACAATTTGAGCGTACGCTCATCGTGGCCGAGGATGGCGCTTATGTCTCTTATCTGGAAGGTTGTACCGCTCCCATGAGAGACGAAAACCAGTTGCATGCCGCTATCGTGGAGATTATAGTCAAGGACAATGCCGAGGTGAAATATTCTACTGTGCAGAACTGGTATCCTGGTGACGAGCAGGGCAGGGGAGGTGTGTTCAACCTGGTGACGAAGCGGGGAGACTTGCGGGGAGTGAATTCCAAGCTCTCTTGGACACAGGTGGAGACGGGTTCGGCCATTACCTGGAAATATCCTTCCTGCGTGTTGCGCGGCGACAACTCCCAGGCGGAGTTCTATTCCGTGGCGGTAACCAATCACTACCAGGAGGCAGATACGGGCACCAAGATGATACACATGGGCAAGAACACCAAGTCTACCATCATCTCCAAGGGCATCTCGGCAGGCCATAGCCAAAACAGCTACCGGGGACTGGTGAGAGCCACGGCAAACGCGGACAACGCCCGCAATTATAGCTCATGTGACAGTCTTTTGCTGGGTAGTGATTGCGGAGCGCATACATTCCCCTATATGGATATCCATAATGATACGGCGGTGGTGGAGCACGAGGCCACTACCTCTAAGATATCCGAAGACCAGCTTTTCTATTGTAACCAACGAGGCATTCCTACCGAGCAGGCAGTAGGCTTGATAGTAAATGGTTATGCCAAGGAAGTGCTCAACAAGTTGCCGATGGAGTTTGCCGTGGAAGCGCAGAAACTGTTGTCGGTATCATTGGAAGGTACGGTGGGATAATCCTCTTGTTTGGAGGCTTTTAGTGTCGTAATATACATATTATATATATAAGGTATATGTTAGAAGTAAAAAACTTACATGCCACTATCGCGGGCAAAGAAATATTGAAAGGCATCAACCTCACGATACGTGACGGAGAGATACATGCCATCATGGGGCCTAATGGCTCAGGGAAGTCTACGCTCAGTGCCGTGCTGACGGGCAATCCTCTCTATACGGTGACGGAAGGTTCCGCCATTTTCAATGGCAAGGATCTTTTGGCCATGAAGCCGGAAGACCGCGCCCGTGAGGGATTGTTTCTGTCTTTCCAGTATCCCGTGGAGATACCTGGGGTCTCCATGACCAACTTCATGCGGGCGGCTATTAACGCCAAGCGGGAATATCAGGGACTGGAACCACTCAACGCCGCGGATTTCATCAAGCTGATGAGGGAGAAGCGAAAGATTGTGGAATTGGATGCCAATCTTTCGCGCCGTTCCGTAAACGAGGGTTTCTCGGGTGGAGAGAAGAAACGGAATGAAATATTCCAGATGGCCATGCTGGAGCCCAAGCTCAGTATCTTGGATGAGACAGACTCAGGACTGGACGTGGACGCGATGCGTATCGTGGCCGAAGGAGTCAACAAGATGCATACGGCGGAGACTTCAGCTATCGTGATTACCCACTATGAGCGATTGCTCGACATGATTAAGCCCAACGTGGTACATGTGCTCTATCAAGGTCGGATTGTGAAGACCGCCGGTCCCGAGTTGGCCAAGGAGATAGAGGCTAAGGGCTATGATTGGATAAAGGCCGAGGTAAGTGAGTAACAAGGGAAGGTTGGCTTATGGCAAGTGAAAGACAATATAAAGAGCTTTACGAGCAGAATGCCCGGCTTATCAAGTCTCATGCCTCCGCGCCGCTCAATGCCGTGCGCGACAAGGCTTATGAAGACTTTTGCCGCTTGGGCTTCCCTTCTCGCAAGGTGGAAAGATATAAGTATACGGACATCGACAAGTTGTTCGCGCCCGATTTCGGACTGAATCTCAATAGGCTGGAGATACCCGTAGACCCCTATGAGGCTTTCCGTTGTGACGTGCCGAACCTGAGCACTTCGCTCTATTTTGTCGTCAACGACAGTTTCTATAGCAAGATGTTGCCCCAGGCGAGTCTGCCCCAAGGGGTAATAGTCGACTCCTTGGCTAACGTAGCCGCGGTTCGCCCCGAGTTGATAACTTCTTATTATGCCCAACTGGCCTCTACCGCGGAGGATGGCGTCACCGCCCTCAACACGATGCTGGCGCAAGACGGGCTTTTTGTCTATGTGCCGCGCAACGTGAAGGTGGACAGGGCGATACAGGTTGTGAACATCTTGCGGGCGGACGTGGATTTGATGGTCAATCGCAGGGTGCTTATAGTGATGGAACAGGGCGCTGAGGCAAAGTTCCTCTTCTGTGACCATGCGGCTGATGATCGTAATTTCCTGGCGACACAGGTGATAGAAGCATTCGTGGGCGAGAATGCCAACCTGGAGTTGAATTGCCTGGAGGAGACACATTTGAAAAATGTTCGGGTAAGCAATGTCTATATAGAGCAGCAAGCCAATAGCCAGGTAAATCATAATGTGATTACTCTTCATAATGGCATCACCCGCAATAAATTGGACTTGATGTTGAAAGGAGAGGGAGCCTCTTGCCGTTGCCATGGCTGCGTGATAGCCGACAAAGACCAGAGAGTGGACAACAATACCCTTATAGACCATCAGGCGGCCCATTGCGATAGCCAAGAACTTTATAAGTATGTGCTCAACGACAACGCCGTCGGAGCTTTCGCGGGGAAAGTGTTGGTAAGGCACGGCGCGCAGAAGACCACTTCCCAGGAGACCAACCAAAATCTTTGCGCCACCAAGACAGCCAGGATGTATACGCAGCCCATGCTGGAAATCTATGCCGATGACGTGAAGTGTTCCCATGGTTCCACGGTGGGTCAGCTCAACGATGCCGCTCTTTTCTATATGCGCCAGCGTGGCATCAGCCTGGAGGAAGCGAAGTTGCTCCTGCAGTTCGCTTTCATCAACGAGGTGATAGACAAGATGGAGTTGGCTCCACTGCGCGACCGTTTGCATCATTTGGTGGAGAAGCGTTTCCGTGGGGAGTTGAGTAAGTGCGAGGGATGTAAATTATGTAAGTAAACAGAAAGGAGAGCCGTCTAGCGATGTATGATGTCAGCAAGGTAAGGGAAGATTTCCCCATCCTCTCCAGGGAGGTTTATGGTAAGCCGCTTGTTTATTTGGACAACGCGGCCACCACGCAGAAGCCTCTTTGCGTTTTGGATGCTATGAGGGAGGAATATCTCAATGTCAATGCCAATGTCCATAGAGGTGTTCACTGGCTGTCCCAGCAGGCAACGGAGTTGCATGAAGCCGCCAGGGAGACCGTGCGCCGATTTATTAATGCCCGTTCCGCTGCCGAGGTGGTTTTTACTCGTGGCACAACTGAGGGCATTAACCTGGTGGCGTCTTCTTTCTGTGACGCTTTCATGGGCGAGGGAGACGAGGTGATTGTCTCCGCGGTGGAGCATCATTCCAATATCGTGCCTTGGCAGTTGCAAGCGAGCAGGAAAGGCATCAAGCTGCGAGTGATACCTGTCGATGATGAGGGAACGCTTCAGTTAGACGAGTTGGAGAAACTTTTCAATTCCCATACTCGTTTGGTGAGCGTGACGCATGTCAGCAATGTGTTGGGTACGGTCAATCCCGTGGCCGACATCATCAGGATGGCGCATGCCCATGGTGTGCCGGTATTGGTGGATGGCGCGCAGAGCACGCCCCATTTCCGGGTGGACATGCAGGCGTTGGATTGTGATTTCTTTGTCTTCAGTGGTCATAAGATATATGGACCCACGGGGGTTGGCGTATTATATGGCAAAGAGGAATGGCTGGAGAAACTGCCTCCCTATCAGGGCGGTGGCGAGATGATAAGCCATGTAAGTTTCGAGAAGACCACTTTCGAGCGGCCTCCCTTGAAGTTTGAGGCGGGCACACCCGATTATATAGCCACCTCAGGCTTGGCTAAGGCTTTAGACTATGTTACCTCCCTGGGCATGGACAATATAGAGGCCCACGAGCGTGACCTTACCCAGTATGCGCTTCAGCGGATGTCCCAGATAGAGGGCATGCATATTTATGGCCCGATGGGTGGAGAGCACGATGCCGTCATCAGCTTCCAGGTGGGGAATATCCATCACATGGATATGGGAACGTTGCTGGACAGGCTGGGCATAGCTATCCGTACGGGACACCATTGCGCCCAGCCCTTGATGGACCGCCTGGGCATCCTGGGCACGGCTCGTGCCAGCTTCGCCCTCTATAACACCCGGGAGGAGGTTGACAGCCTGGTGAATGCTATCCAGCGGGTGGCGAAGATGTTCTAGATGCCCGCCCGTTTGCATTTCCTTACGCTCCAGGCAAACCATCCCATGCAGACTGCCCGTAACCATAATGGGCTGTCCATGGGCAGTATTCCCAAGGCGAATGCCACTTGCGCCTCTATCATCAGCCATGTCTGCTTACGGCTGATGGGTTTCTCCAATACACGGCTATAGTATTTCCGCAACCATTCCACGGGCTTTCCCGCGCTTTGTGCCAGCAGGCGCAGGTGGTTGCCGGCGGTTTCTTTCATGTTGATAGCACGACTCTCGTTGGTAGTTAATATCAAGTTCTTTTCCATAGTTGCTTTGATTTTGTTGTTGTTTTGTTTATCTGCGACAAAATTAGTCCCCTTTTGTGCAATATATGTTCCATTTCCAAGTTTTTATGTTAAAAGTGAACCTTGAGAACAGCAGAGGTGTGTAGAGACGCATTCTTGCGTCTCGGCAAGTTGTTAGGCAGGCTGTTACTCTTACTTGCTGAGACGCAAGAATGCGTCTCTACACTGTTCTGCTTGATATTTGCGAAATAGGAAATGATATATGTGCGACAATAAGTTTTTAGATAAATACCGCATTCAATCTTCTCGTGCCACTTGGCATCATTATGATGGAGGTGTATATTTTGTATTTTGTTACTATCTGTACACGAAACCACATCCATTACTTTGGTGAGATTTCGGATGGCCAGATGAGATTGTCTAGCATGGGGGAGATAGTGTGCGCTAATATTATGGACATACCTTTTCATGTGTCAAATGTAGATATACCGCTATATGCGGTTATGCCCAATCATGTTCATTTGGTAGTCGCTATTAGTGGCGTGGAGAAAGGGACTACCACATTGGGTTCAGTCATTCGTGGTTTTAAAGCGGGTGTCACTAAGCAGGCGAAGGAAAATCACTTCTCCTTTCAATGGCAATCCCGCTATTATGATCGCATTGTCCGTAGCCAAGAAGAGCTGAATCGCATTGGTGAATATATTACCAATAATGTTGTGAAATGGGATCTGGAATGCAATCATGACCATTAAGCGATACCATCAACTGAAATGTGTAGAGACGCATTCTTGCGTCTCAGCCAGCTGCCAAGTCTTCGCGACAGGCGATTTTATTCGGCAATCTTGCTTGCCGAGACGCAAGAATGCGTCTCTACAAGTTTTCGTCGAACTCACGTTAATTAAACAATAAAACCATGTCTTTAGAGAACCATTATTACGAGGGCAAGATTGAGGCGGGCTGTGATGAGGCTGGCCGTGGCTGCCTGGCCGGCAGTGTCTATGCCGCCGCCGTCATTTTGCCAGACGGCTATGACAACCCCTCGCTCAACGACAGTAAGCAGCTTTCCGCCGCCAAGCGGAAAAGGCTGCGTGACGAGATAGTACGTGATGCCCAGGCTTGGGCGGTGGGGGTGGTCACCCCGGAAGAGATAGACCATATCAATATCTTGCGGGCCAGCATCCTCGCCATGCACCGTGCGCTGGACCAACTGCAGGTACGCCCCGAGGCCATTATCGTGGACGGTAATCGTTTCCTGCCTTACTGTGATTTGCCTTACGCCACTATCGTGAAAGGTGACGGAAAGTATCAGGCCATCGCCGCGGCCAGTATCCTGGCCAAGACCTATCGCGATGAGTATATGGAGCGGTTGGCCGAGGAGTTCCCCCAATATGGCTGGCAGTCCAACAAGGGTTATCCCACGCCCCAGCATCGGGAGGCTATCCGCCAATATGGCGTTACGCCCTATCACCGCAAGAGTTTCGACCTCCTGGGCTCCAGGGAGCTTTTCCTAGATTTCGCAGACGATGAGACACGATAAACTGGAACGGGAACTTGACCTGCTCTTGCTGCTTACCGAGAACAGGCATTATGACGTGGAGACCCTTTGCCGGCGGCTTGCCATCTCCCGCCGCATGTTCTATTACTACCTGGAGAGTTTCCGTGATTGGGGGTTTATCGTGGAGAAGTCGGGGCGGTGTTATAGCATCGACAGGGAGTCCCCTTACTTGAAACGCCTTTTTGAGACCATCAACTTCACGGAGGAGGAAGCGCTTACCATGCTCTCCATATTAAATAAGGTGGGCGAGGAGAACGCCTTGGCGCAGCGTATACGCTACAAGCTCAATCGCTTCTACGACTTCCATATTCTCGACAATCCTGCCTTGCGCGAGCGGGTGGCCCATTGCGTCTCCGTGCTTTATGACGCCATCAAGCGCAAGCGGGTGGTGAAGATCATGGACTATGCCTCGCCTCATAGCGACACGGTGTCGGATAGGGTGGTGGAGCCTTTCCTCCTGCTCAACGACAACAACGACGTGCGCTGCTACGAGCTGTCCTCTGGCGAGAACAAGACCTTCAAGCTTTCCCGCATGCGGGATGTTATCATGCTCGACCTCTCTTGGAGCCATGAGGCTCGCCACAAGCAGGTTTTCACCGACATATTCATGTTCAGTGGCGAGGAACGGTTTCCCGTGGCGGTAAGGCTGGATCGATTGGCCTACCAGGTATTCGTGGAGGAATATCCCCGTGCCACCCACGCCGTCACCCCGGAAGACTCCGCCCACTATGTCCTCCGCACGGAAGTGGTGAGCTATCGGGGCATAGGCCGCTTCGTGCTTGGCCTCTATGACCATGTGGAGGTGTTGGGTGACGAGGGTTTCCAGGCTTATGTGCGGGAGACCTTGCGCCGCAACTATCAGCGCAGTCTCTTGCCGCCAGCCGTGGATTAAACGAAAAGAAGCCCCTTCGCCATTGCGGCGAGGGGCTTCAAGCGTTCAATTACTATTTAACGTGAGTTCGACGAAAACTTGTAGAGACGCATTCTTGCGTCTCGGCAAGCAAGATTGCCGAATAAAATCGCCTGTCGCGAAGACTTGGCAGCTGGCTGAGACGCAAGAATGCGTCTCTACAGTTCGGCAATAACAGGGCTGCGCACATAAAGTGGAATTCGTCGAACTCACGTTAACATACCCCGTTGAAGAGCGTCCGCAGTTCCCAAATGTCAGAGTTCTCCAGTTTCTTGAAGAGTTCCTTGTCCATTTCCCCTCCTTCCAGTTTAAGGAGGTTATAGGTTATTTTCTTACTTGCTTTTTCCGGTAGGGAAGATATGAACTCCCTTGCCTTGTCCATGAATGTGACTTTGATTCTTCTTCCGCTCATTGGGTTCCTGTTCTTACAACGCGAAGATACGAAAAGGTTTCCATATTGGCAAACTTTCTTGTGTCTTTTTACCAGGGAGAGTCTTCACCTCCCCGCTACCTAGGCGTCGTATCATCTAAGATGATTCCTATCATCATCTAGGATGATGCCCACCATCATCTAAGATGATGCTAGACCTCGGTGCGCAGAAGACTCTCACGCGTGTGTACCTTATATATATGTGTATGCCGGGCGCGAAGTGTGACCCGCCAAAACAAAGAAGGGGCGGACATGCCATCGCATGCCCGCCCCTTGGGTTCACTATCATTTAAATGTTATCAAAAAGTGTGATTATCTCTTGAACACTTTAGTCATCACTGGGCGTTGCGAACGTAGAGAGCTTGATTTCTTCACGGTAGTCGTCTTGGCCTTTAGATTCTTGGCACTCTTCTTCATGGCTTTGTTTCTGGCCCCTGAATCTGAAGTAGCGATGGTGAAGGTCTCATAGCCAAAGCCGAATTCTCCCGCTCCGCAATAGTATACTATGTTGAAATGGAATGTGCCATTCTCGTAGTAGCTATTTCCGAAGGAATCGCTGCCCACGTAGTTTGCCAACTCTTGGGCGAATACGGTTCCATAGTTGGAGTTCATGTCAATCTCTTGGTCAAGTACTGTTACCCTTCCTGTGTTTGAGTCGTAGGCGAACTCGAAGTTCGTGCCCGCACCCCAGTTCTCTATCCTATAGAGTGTTGGGTCTTGGTCACACCTGTAGACATTGAGTCCTTCATCCAAGTAAGGCTCCTCCTCAGTACCGAAATATCCAGCGGAGTACGTATAGTCACCCACTCCAATTTGTGTCCACGTGTGGGCTGCGGAGTTAGCGTGGTAGATGAATGTGGCGTATGAAGAGGTTTGGGACTCTTCGCCATCGAAGGCTACAGCCACTATACTATACTTTTCTCCGTCCTCGGGTGTGGTGGAGAAGGGAACCCTGACCATGTCTCCAGCGGTGGGTGTTACGGTGGTGGACTCTAAACTGCCGTCCGTGATGCCTTGTATGGCAGCCGAGGGATCCAGCCCCTCCACGACGGCCAGTCTTACGCTTGTCACGTCTTCGCCAACTTCACTTAGCAAGGCCGATACGCCAGCGTCCTCACCGTTCTCGTCTGTATACTTGCCAGCGTAGGCCACGGTTAACGTGTAGTCGCTTACCTCCACGCCAGGCAGAACGACCCTGAAGGCTCCATTGTTATTGGCATAGTATAGGCTGGAGGGGTTATATTCAGACATATTGAGCAGCAAGGCTTGCGTGGGGAAGGTGATGATGCCGTCACGCAGCGTACCGAACAAGCCCTGGGCGGCGACTTCGTCTTCGGAAGTACCTCCTTCCAACATGTAACCAGCCATGCTGCCCACGGTGAACATGCCATAGCCTTCCCATGATGTACCGGTCTCCTGCAAATTGATGTAAACACGGTCTGGATTCTCGGCGTGTATCTCTAGGTACCAGTCTTGCGTGGTGTCCCAATCCCCCTCATGGTTGCCGGGGAAGGCTGCTCCATAGGGGTTTACCAATCTGTAGAATCCTGGTTGCACTTGGTTCTCCTGCAGCTCCACTTGGTAAGTGTAGTTGGGCAGACCGAACATTGGGCCAATGATGTCATCAGTATATGTGCACATGCCTAATGATTCCCAGGGAGCGGGTAAACCCACTTGGAACTTATATTCCGCCAGGCCATAGGGGGTGATATCCTCGTCGGCAATGTTGATGGTGATTTCCGTGTATACGTCATATTCCACTTGACTAGGGTCATAGGTGACGGTCAGCGACGTGCTGTTCTCACCATCAGCGAAAGAGGCAGAGGTGGGGATGTTATAGATTCCCTCGCCTCCAGTCACGGTTAGGTTCACCACTTGGTCGCCCTCTGTATAGGTACGCATCAGGGGTATCTCGAACGAGTTCTCGTTCAAGGACAACTCGATGGTTGATTCCACCGTGTTGGGGAAGTAGACGCCATCGGCTTGTGGCCCAGCGGTCCAGTTCTCATCATCTCCACAGGAGGTGAGGGCGAATGCCGTCACGCAGAGCAGTAGCAAGCTTTCTATATATTTCTTCATGTTCTTGATGTTTTATTTGGGTTGATGTTACCATTGATACTCGGGAGAGTCCTGCGCGGGCTGCTGCGGAGCGGGATTGTTGGTGCAAGCCGTGTTGTAGTTGGTCTCGCTCTGCACGATACAGAAGTTCATGGCCGATGGATAGTTGTTGCCCTCGGCGCGGTCTGTCGCATCGGTGGAGTTCCAGCGCATGCCTTCCAGGTGGTTGGTGCCCGCATAGCTGCGGATGACGGCCTTGTTCAGTCGCTTGATGTCCCAAAGGGAGAGGCCCTCACCCCAGAACTCCACGCGGCGTTGCCACCATATCTCGTTCTGGAAAGCGGAGGTGGCGGTGTTGCCATAGGACTCGTTGTGGCGGCCGTACACGTAGTTGGGGTCACGCTGCTGGGCGAAAGCGGTCAGCAAGGCGATGCCCTCTGCCTCGCGGCCTGCCTGCATGCCCACGGCCTCGGCCTCTATGAGCTTCATCTCCTCTACGCGCATCAGGGGCACAGACTGTAGGAAGGCCGTGTACTGGTTGGCGTGACCGGCTTCGCCGCCTGCCGCGCGGAACTTCACGCTCAGGCCGCCAAAGCCCAGTCCGCTAGCTTCTGCCGTGATAACCATCTGCTCGGGATAGTCGGTGTATTCAGACAGCTTGGCCAGCTTCTCGTTGTCATCGGTCATCTCGTCCAGGCTGAAGTCCAGGAAGCACTTCTTGCGGCAGTCGGTGGCGGGGATGGTTTCGTAGAGGTGGCGGTCCATGAGGTGAGCCCCGCCATAGTTGGAGGCGTAGCCATAGCCGTTGGTGATCTCCAGCGTCATCCAGGAGCCCCAAGAGGTGTCCGCGTCGTTGATGGAGAGCACTTGGTCATCAGCTTTGTAGGTGAGATACCACATCCACGCACCGTTGGGCGAGTTGAAACCCGTCTCAGGGTCGGTGTACTCATCCGCGCTCATCACGTTGTAACCCTCCATGGCCAACTTGGCATATTTCTCCGCGTTGGGCCAGTCTTCCATGGTGAGGTAGGCACGTGCCTTCAGACCGTAGACCACGGAGAGATTGGGCGTGGCGCCATCGGTGCGCTGGTAGCCTTGCAGGTATTCCTCGGCCTTGTCCAGGTCGGCCAGGATGAGTGCCCACATTTCCTCATTGGTCTTGCGAGGGTTGTTGGTGCTGGCGGCTGCCGTAGTATTCTCGTCTATGTAGGGTACGGTCTCGGCCGAGGGGTCTTGCGCATAGGTCTTGCTGGCGTAGAGGCGGGCCAGGTCCTCGTACATGGCCGCTCTCACGGCGTAGGCGATGCCGGCTCCTGCCTTCCTTTCCTCGCTAGGCTCCGCTCCTGCCATGGAGATGACGGTGTTGCAGTTCTTTATCCAGGCGTAGTACACCGTCCAGGGCATCTGGCAGTGGGCGTAGCTGGGACCCAGTGTCTGGTCGTACATATACCAGCTGGAGAACCAGTCAGTGCCGGTGCCGTTGCTCACCATGTCCTGGCCCATCACGTCGTGCATGATGAACATGGAGGGCATGCCGAAGTCGTTGTTATAGCCTTTGGGATCGTTGCTGTAATTGGACTGGCCGTTCAGCGAGGTGGTGATACCACTCACGAAGTTGTCAAAGGAGCCAGGGGCCGAGCCGGCCTGGCCATCGGTGACGTTGCCGTTTTGTGGCTCATATTCCTCTACGCAGCTCGTGGGGAGCGTGAGCGCGCCAACCATGAGCGCGGCTGCTAATACTATTTTCTTCATGTTGTTGGTTTCCTTTTATGGTTTAGAAAGTTACTTGTACACCTGCGGAGATATTGCGGATGGGGGAGTAGACATTGTTCATCGTGCTTTGTCCCTCATAGGAGTAGCGGGGATCAAGACCCTTGCGGGCAGACCAGAAGCAGAGGTTCTCTCCGGCCACGTAGACGCGGATGCTGGCGATGTTGTCTATCAGGTTCTTGGGCAATGTATAGCCCACGGTGAACGACTGGAAGTTCAGGTAGCTGGCGTTCGCGAACCAACGGGTAGACATGGCCGAGGTATACTGGTCGCCTGCCTGCCAGCGGGGGATGTTGCTGGAGGTGTTGTCGGGAGACCAAGACTTGAAGATGTCCTTGTGGAAGTTCTGTCCGCCATTGCCGCTCGTGCTCATGGGAGTCATCAGCTGCTTGTAGCGCATGTCATACACCTTTCCGCCTATCTGGTAGTCGAAGCTGGCCGACGCGTCGAAGTCACCGATGCGGATGGTGGTGCTGAAGCCGCCATAGAAGTCGGGCATGGTGCTCTCCTGCTTGTAGCGGGTGGCCTCCTGGAAGTTGGTGGTGGTGTAGGAGTGCTTGCGGCCAGGGGTGGCGTTGGCGTTGGAGGGCAAGTCCTCGTCCACCCAGTAGAGTGCCTCTCCCTGCTCGTTCACGCCAGCGTACTCGGCGATGAAGGGCGTGTAAAGCTCGCCGCCCACCTCAAACCATTGCTGGTAGGTCTGCCCGCTTGTGCTCTCGGTGAAGCCTCCATTGCCCATGGTCTTTCCCTCTGGCAACTTGAGTATCTCGCTCTTGTTGTGGGCGATGTTGGCGGAGATGTCCCAGTCCACTAATTTGCTGCGGATAATAGAGCCGTTCAGCACCAGTTCCACGCCCTGGTTGCGGATGTCACCCATGTTGCCATAGTAGCCGCGCGTACCGATGGACTCTGGCACGGAGAGCCAGAACAGCAGGTCGGTGGTCTTCTTGTTGTAGTACTCCAGGCTACCGCTCAGTCGGCTGTTCCAGAAGCTGAACTCCACGCCCACGTTGAAATTCGTGGTCGTTTCCCAGGTGATTTCGGGATTGCCCATTTGGGCGAAGGAGGGAGACATGTGGGTGTCGTCGCTCTTGTTCAGCGTGTAGAGGTCCACGTAGGCGAAGTCGCCTATGTTGTCGTTTCCCTGCTGGCCTATGGAGGCCTTCAGCTTCAGTTGGTCTATCCAGGTGATGTCCCTCATGAACTTCTCCTTGGAGATAATCCAGGCAGCTCCCACTGACCAGAAATTACCCCAGCGGTGATCCTTGGCGAAACGGGAGGAAGCGTCACGACGATAGGACGCACTGGCGAAGTACTTGTTGTCGTAATTGTATTGCGCGCTGCCGAAGTAACCCTCCACGTTATACTTGTTGGTGTAAGAGCTCATGGCCTGCATGGTGGCAAAAGCGTTCAACTCCAATATATAGGGAGAGAATCCGCCATACATCTGTGCGCCCAGGTACTGCGTGTCTTGCTTGTACCACTCGTGACCCAGCAACACGTTCACGTTGTGCTTGCCGAAGTCCTTGAAGAAGGTCAGCGTCTGCGTGTGGTTCTGCCGCCAGTTGGTGGTGGAGGTTTTGGACAGCGTGCCGCCCGTTCCGGCGGAAGGGCCTTCCAGCATGTTGCCGTAATAGAGGGTGTTGGTCTGGCCGAAGATGATGGTGCTGGTGATGTTGGCCTTCAGGAAGTCGGTGATGGTGAAATCCGCGATGAAAGATCCGTTCAATTGGTCACCGCTGGTGCCGCTCTTGTTGTAGCGATTGGCTGCCAAGGGGTTTCCGGAAGCCAGGAAGGGGCGGGTACCTATGCCGGGATAGTAATTGGGGTTGACACCGTAGTCATACATGTCGTTGCCGTTCTCGCTCTGCTTGATGCTCACGTTCCCTTCCGCGTCCATCACGCGCACGAAAGCGGGATAGATGGGAGCCATCATGCTGGTGAAGTACATGATGTTGGCCGCGCCCGCGCTGCCGTCCAGGTTGGGGTTGCTCTTTTGCCTGGAGTGGTTGTAGTTCACGTTGGCGCCCACCTTCAACCATTTCGTCAACTGCTGCTCTGCTCTCAAGCGGGCGGTGATACGCTCATAGCCAGAATAGTCTATCACGCCATCCTCATTGAGGTAACCCAGGCTGGCGTAGAAGTTTCCTTTTTCGGTACCACCATTCACGCTCACGTTATACTCCTGCCTCAAGGCGTTCTTGTAGGCCAGGTCTGTCCAGTCGTCTGGCGTCAGGTAGTAGGTAGTGCCGTTGTAATCGTATGCCCTGCCCAATGTGGCATTGGGATTGAGTTTTCCGTTCATGCCGATGAGGTTCTGCCCTTCGGGCACGGTATATACGTTATATACCAGCTGGTTTAGCATGGTGTTGTTGGCGTTGAGGTTGGCATCTGCCGCGCTCTGCCCCAGTCCGTAGAAGTTGCGGTTGTAGAGTCCCATGTAGTAGGCCTCGTAATACTGCCCGGGATCCGTGATGACATCGTAATCTTGGATGGCGCGGGAGTTGGAGCCCCATTTCGCGTCAAATTTCACCTCGGCCTTATGGGCGCTGCCTTTTTTGGTGGTGATGATGATCACACCCGCTGCGCCACGTGCGCCATAAAGAGCTGCGGAAGCTGCGTCTTTCAATACGGAGATGGACTCGATATCGCTTTGCGCGATGTTCGAGAGGCTGGAGTTATAGGGTGCGCCGTCCACGATAATCAAGGGGTCTGTGCCAGCGTACATGGAGGCTACGCCACGAATGTTCATGCTACCCTGACTGGCGCCAGGAGCGCCAGAGCCACCGCGCAACTGCAATCCAGGCACGGAACCTACCAATGCGTCTGCCACGTTGGTGGTCACTCGCTTGCTGAGTTCCTCTGAGCCCACCACGGCCGCGGAACCCGTGAAGGAGGCTTTCGTCTGTGTTCCAAAAGCTACGACCATCACCTCGTCCAGCGACTTGCTGTCTGACTCCAGGATAATCCTCATGTTTTGGCTAGCCTTTACCCTTTTGGATACCATGCCAATGTAGGACACTTCCAAGTGGGAATTGGCTGGCACTGAAATGGAGAATTTTCCGTCCACGTCGGTAACGGTGCCCGTTTTCGTGCCTTCCACACGGATGGATGCGCCAATCACTGGCTCGCCATCGTCAGCGGAGGTCACGGTTCCATTGACCTGTGTCTGTGCCAAGGCTACTCCCATGCTCAGGAACAGCCCGGCGATAAACATCATGAGTCTTTTTTCCATAAATCTCTCTCTTTTTACTGAAAAATAATTGTTAATAAACGTTTATACCTTTTCCCCAATCGCGCGGATTAGGGATTCCTTTATTCACTTTCGCGCGGGTAAGTTCACTTCCGTGCGGTTTATTTCGTTTTCCTGCGGTAGCTGCTCTATATAACACTTGGCAAGTCATCAATAGCGCTTCCATAACACCTCCTCCTATTTACCATGAATTCAACGAGAAATTGTAGAGACGCATTCTTGCGTCTCGGCAAACCGCCAGTCCTTCGCAAGTGGCGATTTTATTCAGCCATCTTGCCTGCTGAGACGCAAGAATGCGTCTCTACACTTTGACAATAATAGATTATATGAATATCCTCAATTCCCCCAACAGGAAATAAGAAGCATTTTTATGGTAAACCTCCGCCTTCAAAGTATCCTTGCTTCTATGGCCAAGTATTATTGGATACTTCACTATTTATCCTTGCTTCTATCGCGGTTGAAGCATAGTTTCATTTGCAAGGGAGTAATTGGGCAAAATGCGGATATTCATTATAGATTATGCGCGCAAGATGAGATTCGTCGAACTCACGTTATTTACCGTATTGGCGTTGACGCAAAGAGAATGTAAAAATCATTTTGTCGCTCAGTTGGGCGATTGCCCTTACGCCTATCAGTTTAAAAGCCCCTTTCCTTATCATTTTTATTCTATTTCATGGTTCTATCTTCTAAATCATCGCATAATTACGCGATACCGCCGAAAAATCGTTTGTTTATTTTAGTAAAAATGCAATTTCTTTATAATAAATTTGGCATATTCGCAAATAATACTTAATTTTGCCGCCGTAAATGCTGATTGGGTTTTAATTTTTTATTAGAATTCATCCCTAATCCGCGCGATTGGGGAAAGTATGGAAGAGTTATTAACAATTATTTTCAGAGATTTAAAAAGAGAGAGATTTATGGAAAAAAGACTCATGATGTTTATCGCTGGGTTGTTCCTGAGCATGGGAGTAGCCTTGGCACAGACACAAGTCAATGGAACCGTGACCTCCGCAGACGATGGCGAGCCAGTGATTGGCGCATCCGTCCTGGTGGAGGGCACGAAAACAGGTACCGTGACAGACATCAACGGTAACTTCTCTATTTCAGTGCCAGCGGGCAAGAAACTGGTGATAAGCTACCTGGGCATGCAGACGCAGACCGTCAGCGCGAAGCCCGGTATGCGAATCGAACTGGCCGCCGACTCACAGACCTTGGAAGACCTCGTGGTGGTGGGTTATGGTACAGGCCGTAAGGTGGGCACCGTGATTGGCTCTGTTTCCACGGTAGGCTCCGACAAGTTGAAGAACGCTCCTTCCGCTTCCGTGCTCGATGCCTTGCAAGGTCAGGTGGCAGGTTTGTCCGTTTTGTCTTCCAGCGGTGTGGCTGGCGACAACGCCACCTCCATCACCCTTCATGGCGTAGGCTCATTGGGCTCCAGCTCCGAGCCATTGTACGTGATAGACGGTATCCCCTCCACCAGCCGCACGCTGATGGCCATGAACCCGAACGACATTCAGAGCGTGTCCGTGTTGAAGGATGCTTCCGCTACCTCCATCTACGGTTCCCGCGCCGCCAATGGCGTCATCTACGTGACCACAAAGGGCGGTTCCTATAACAGCAAGGCCACTGTCACTTTCCGTACCCAGTATGGTTGGTCTACCTTGGCCGACAAAGGTCTTTACGAGAACATGATGAGCGGTGATGAGCTGTACAACTTCTGGCTCAACTCCGGTTTCGCAGATTACTACATGGGTGGCGATGGTGCCGCTTACTTGAAGGAGACTTACGATGACCAGGGCTACCGCTACAACACCAAGTGGTACGAGATCTTCCAGCAGTTCAACAATCCGCAGACCCAGAACGACATCACCTTCGAGGGCGGTAGCGACAGGATGTCCTACATGGTGAGTGCCTCACAGTTCCACCAGAGAGGTACCTCCATCGGCAACGTGTATGACCGCTACACCGTGCGCACCAATCTGAACGGCCGCCCCAAGGACTGGCTGAAGTTCGGCATCAACCTCAACCTGTCTTACGACAAGAACGAGCAAAATGCGAACTGGGGTAACTCCAGCGGTCCTTCCAACTATATTGCTGGTGGTCTGTCTTACTTGCTGAACCCCCTCTACCCCAGCCACGACCCCGAGACGGGCGAGCCCTTGCACTACTTTCCTTTCGGAACGTATGACCCCCAGTATATGGCCGACAGCAGACCCGACACGTACTCCCGTTACTTCATGAACGGCAACTTCTTCGTGTCGCTGACCCCCATCAAGGGCCTGACCATCACCTCGCGTATCGGTACCGACATGATTTTCACCCGTCGCAACGCCAACGCTTTCCCGTCATCCGATCTGTACGGCGGTTCTGGATCAAGGCTCAAGGCTTCCACCTACCAGTATACGCACACCATCACCAACACCGCCGAGTACCGCTTCAGCATCGCTGAGGACAACCATTTCACGGTGTTGCTGGGCCAGGAGGGCACGGACAGTAACTACGACTACTTCTCCGCCTCCTCTTCTGGTCAGTATGATGACCGCCTGATGAACCTGCAGAACGGTACGCAGGCGTCCTACGCCATGACTGAGGACGCTACCGCCAGCAAGTTCCTCTCTTTCTTCGGCCGTATCGATTACGACTGGGCAGAGAAATACTTCGTGGACTTCTCGCTGCGTACCGATGGTAGCTCCCGCTTCAGCAAGGACAATCGCTGGGGTACGTTCTGGGCTGCCGGTGCCATGTGGAAGGCCAAGAAAGAGAAGTTCCTCAAGGACGTGAAGTGGCTGGACGACCTCTCGCTGAAGGTGAGCTACGGTACCCAGGGTAACGCCTCCATCGGTGACTATACCTGGTTGAGGATGTATGGTATCAACACCAGCTACGGCGACAATCCCGCCCTGCACATGACGCAGGCCTTGAACGACGACCTCACCTGGGAAAAGCAGCAGCTCTTCACCGTGGGACTCTCTGGCCGCGTGCTCGACATGATTGATTTCGAGATCCAGTACTACAACCGCCAGACCAAGGACATGCTGATGGCCGTGCCCTATCCCTATACCACGGGCTTCTCCTCCCTCTACCGCAACGTGGGTGGCATGGAGAACCAGGGTATCGACATCAACCTGGGCGTGGACATCTTGAAGCACAAGGATTACTTCCTGCGTTTCAGCACCAACTTCAACTACAACTCGCAGAAGATTACGGAGCTGTTTGACGGCCGCGACCGTTGGGTGGTTGCCAACACCCTAGTGGCTTACGTGGTGGGTGACCCCGTCAGCTACTACATGCCCATCTACGCCGGCGTGGATCCCGAGGACGGAGCGCCCATGTGGTACAAGGCTGGCGAGAACGTGGATGACAAGACCTGCGTGGAGACCACCAAGAACTATGACGAGGCAGCCCTCACCCAGAACACGGGCAAGAAGCGCTACGCCCCCATCAACGGTGGTTTCAGCCTCTCCGGTGGATGGAAGGGACTGACCCTGCAGGCCGACTTCTCCTACGTCATCGGCAAGTACATGGTGAACAACGATGCTTATTTCTACAACAACCCCATGCAGGGTGGACTGGACTACAATCAGAGCAAGGACGTGTTGAACTACTGGACTCCCGAGAATCCCAACGCGGCGTTCCCCGACTGGAGCCAGGGCTACGTGATGCAGTTTGACACCCACTTGCTGGAGAACGCCTCCTTCCTGCGCCTGAAGAACCTGCAAATCGGTTATGAGCTGCCCAAGCAGTGGCTGAACTTCCAAAACGTGCTGCAGAACGTGAAGATTACCTTCACCGGCCGCAACCTGCTGACCGTGACCTCCTATGGCGGTATCGACCCCGAGGTGGACAGCAACCTGACCTACGGTATCGCCGGCAACAGCAAGCAGTACCTCTTCGGCCTGGAGCTCACATTCTAACCCCTTAACATCATAAACGAAGACATAAACGAAGACAATGAAACAATATAAGTTATTATCCCTTTTGGCAGGGGTGTCGCTGATGGCTTTCACCTCCTGCGACCTCGAGGAGATGCCCACCACGGACATCGGCTTCGATAACAACGAGGAGGCGGTGATCAACGGCACCAACATCCAGCAGTTCGAGAACGGACTCTACTCCGCCTTCCGCGCCACGCAGTATGGTGTGTACTCCCTGGTGCCCGACTTGATCTGCGACGGCTTCAACGAGACCGTGAACTCCGGTAACTTCTATGGCCCCGTGCACCGCACGGACGCCAGCTTCACCGCCAGCGACCAGGACGTGGAGAGCATCTGGTCGGGCTACTATGGCTACATGGTGGACTACAACAACTTCATCAACGACGGTTACGTGATGGAGCAGGAGGCAGAGCTGCAAAAGCTCATGCAGGGTGACCAAAACGCCAGCCCTGACGCTTACGCCATCCGTGGCTTGGGCGTGGCCCACTTCTTCCGCGCCTACACCTACATGCAGCTGGCCCGTCTCTTCGCCAAGGACTACGAACCCAGCACGGCCGCCACGGATCTCTGCGTGCCCCTGGTGCTGAAGTATAACCAGGAGGAGAAGCCCGCCCGCGCCACCGTGCAGCAGGTCTATGACCAGATCAAGAAAGACCTGGATGCTGCCTACGTCTATATCGGCGCCGTTGGCGTGAACGGTCAGGTGGGTAGCGAGGCTGTCACCATCGACGCGGTGAATGCCCTCTACGCCCGTTACTACCTGGACACCCACGACTATCCCATGGCCGCCCAGTATGCCAAATCGCTGTTGGGTCATAAGTATGCCCTGGCCGACAGCGAAGAGGCCATGAAAGATGAGTACGTTTACGACCAGGGCACTGAGCCTATCTTCCAGATGTCCGCTTCCCTGGCCGAGAACGGCTCCGGCACCAATAGCGCCTACATCAATGGCTCTTCCTATCCCTACGTGCCCGAGGGTTTCTACCTGGCTCCTTACTATATGCCTTCCGGAAAGCTCTTGGCTTTGTATGAGAGCACCGACTTGCGCTTGGCGCAATGGTTCAACGACACACACGTTTTCCGTTATGGCAGTAGTCTGGCCACGGACATACCCATATTCGTCAAGTACTATGGCGATCCCAACGCGGGCTTGAACAACTCCATCGTGCCCAATGGCCGCCAGCACGTGAAGCCCTTCATGATTGGTGAGATGTATCTTATCCTGGCCGAGGCTTCCCTGCAGGCAAACGACCCCACCACCGCGGCCCAGGCGCTTAACGAGCTGCAGACCAAGCGTGGTGCAACTCCCACCGCCGCCACCATGGAGAACATCCAGAATGAGTGGTTCAAGGAGACCGTGGGCGAGGGCTTGCGCTACAGCTGCATGAAGCGTTGGCACATCGGCTTCAGTGGCCGCCCGGCTGTTTACCCTGGCGCGGGTATTGTGCCTGAGGGCACGAGCAACACCCAGAAGGAGATGCCCGCCGATGACGACCACTGGCTGTTGCCCATCCCCGCTTACGAGCGCCAGCTGAACGACAACCTGGAGCAGAACCCTGGCTATTAATCCTCCCAGGAAGAACATAGCGACTAGCGATATAACGCCCAAGCGACATCCTGCCGCTTGGGCGTTTTCCTGTCCTATACATTATATATAATAACGTGAATTCGACGAAAACTTGTAGAGACGCATTTTTGCGTCTCGGCAAGCAAGATTGCCGAATAAAATCGCCTGTCGCGAAGACTTGGCAGCTGGCTGAGACGCAAGAATGCGTCTCTACAGTTTGGCAATAACAGGGCTGCGCACATAAAGTGGAATTCGTCGAACTCACGTTATAATAATGTACGCGCGCGTAAGGCTTGCGTGTTTCTCAACCAACTCTATGGCGCGTCGGTTACGAATAGAGGGCAAGTGGCTGTTGTTTGTGTTTTCCCTCACGGGACGGATAACGGCGTGCTACAGCGCGCCGCTACAGAATCGGGGTGAAAAGTTATTTGCGAGAATGATGGCAAACAGTTGTGTTGGTAGAAGGGAGTTGTTGACACGAATATCCACACCCGGTAATGTAGCGATGCGCTGTAGCACGTCGACCGCAAGCAGAGAGCAAATGGTTTGCGAGAGGTTTTCTAACAACTTATGACTGTTCCGCCAGCAGGTAGTGGGTGCTCCTTCCGCCTCCTTCTCCCTTGACAAGTATGCCCTTGGCGACCAAGTCCTTGATGTCATTCAATGCGGTATCTGGAGAACATTTCGCTATCTTGGCCCATTTACCAGTGGTAAGTTTACCGTAGAAGTCCTCTTGCAGCAGGTTGATGAGCTTCCGTTGCCGCTCATTGAAAACCTTGTCCCGATGCCGCTCCCAGAACAGGGACTTCTGCCTGACCCGGGAGCAAGTGCCCTCCACGGCATCCAACGCCTTGTCTAGCGTGAGCAAGAACCATGTCAGCCACTCCGTGATATCCCCATCGCCCCTTTGTGTCCGCTCCAGGACATCGTAGTATTCACGTTGGCGCTGCTTGATGACCATGGACATGCTGTAAAAGCGGTGAGGATTGTCCTCGGCGCGGGCCAACAGCATGTCGGTAATGGCACGGGTAATACGCCCGTTCCCGTCGTCAAAAGGGTGAATGGTGACAAACCACAAATGAGCGATGGCTGACTTCAGCACAGGGTCTGTCCGGGCGGGTGCGTTGACCCAATCCAGGAAACGCCTCATCTCACCGGGAATACGGTCGGGGGAAGGAGCTTGATAATGTACGCGCTCATGTCCCATGGCACCCGAGACCACTTGCATCTCCCCCGTCCGATACTTACCCACCTCTATGCGATAAAGTCCGCTCATGCCCGTGGGGAAAAGCGTGTTGTGCCAACCGAAAAGGCGCGCTTCCGTGAGGGGGTCTGCATAATGGTGAGTAGCGTCCAGCAACATCTCGACCACGCCTTCCACGTAGCGGGTGGAAGGTGGAAGCCCCGCCACTTCCATGCCCAAGCGTCGCGCGATGGAAGAGCGTACCTCCATCATGTCCAGTTTCTCCCCCTCAATGCTCCAGGAATGTACCAGCTCCGAGGACAACGTCTGCAGTTGGGCCTCTTCCCGAATCGAGAACCCCATGGCGGACATGCCGCCCAATACTTTCCCCTGCTTGGCCCTGACAGAGCCGAGCAAGGGGAGAAGCCGTGCGGAGTCATAGCGGAATTCCCACCAATGGTCATAGTCGTGAAGGTAAATCATCCTGTTTTTTACGCGAATATAGTCCATTTTCGGAGATTAAGCAACTTATTCCCCGATTTTTTTCGGGGAATAAATCATGAAGTGGCACCACGTGAGGGAGCATGAACCATAGCTCCTTCATCTTTCGGAGTGACGAGGTGGGGCCCTTGGGAGTGATTAGTTGACCACTATGCCAAGTGCCCAGTTGTCTTATACTGACATAGGTAGACACATTTAGTTATTACTTATAAATGTGTCTACCTATGTCAGTATAAGACAGCCATCCGCAAGCCTCAGGGGCGTTTGTTAATGATGGTGATATGCCTCGTTCGTGGAAGGTGCGGAGATGTCCAAAGAGTATCCCACAAGAAAGGGAAAAGAACCTGGGGCGGTCTAATGCGATTTGGGATTATACAAAATTGACGAGATGCAATTGTACTATTTGGCGGATTTTCATTGTAGGAAATGGCGGAAATCTATCGCGTCAAATGGCGGATTATTATTGTATGATTTGTCGAATCTTGCCTTAGGCTCAATATGGAGAGTAATTGGCTGTTGGTCTGCCTTGCGGTAACGGATACGCGTTTGCCGTGCACAAAACATATGTCCCTTTCAAATTGTTAGCTTCCCCTTTCCATACCGCATCCTGAATCCCGATAACCGGGACTTTTTCAATGTGATTTCATCAAAATCGGCGGGGTAAAGTACCGATTTCCTATCATCCCTAATCCGCGCGATTGGGGAAAAGGTATAAACGTTTATTAACAATTATTTT
>OLPS01000897.1_pt1 | contig 35023 bp, 30 predicted proteins | sample 1673071 | NCBI WGS metagenome assembly OLPS01 (sample SAMEA3136752, study PRJEB25190) | human gut metagenome | reverse complement strand
CCATATCCGGCGTCAGCAAACTGCGGGCGTTGGGGACAAAGGCACTGTACCGGGCATAGTTGTAGCCTTGCGGGTCAATAAGGAATCCGTCCGTTCCCTCCGCGTCAAGGATGAGCAGGCAGTGCCTGGCATCCTCATCGTGCCGGATGGCGTTTTTATTCTCTGCGATGAAATCGTAGTCAGCCAGCAGTGCGCGGCTGAACTGCTTGAACCGCTGGGCGGGTAACTCGATTACCTTATCTACACTGCATGCTTCGCCTTCATACTCGGACTGTTTCCGCCTGAGTTCTGCTTGAATAATCACATCATCCCTCCCATCTCTATGTGGCTGCTCTGGCTTCCGTTCATCACTTCCTCCATGCTGATATCGCCCTTGTAAGCGATATAGCCTCTGCCTGTGAACATTCCGTCCTCCTCATTCATGCGCTGCAGGGCGTAGCCTTCGTAGTCATAGAACTCATCCAGATTCTCATCGTAGTCAAAATGACCGGACTGCCGGATCATGTACTTGCCGTATTCCTCCGGCGTATGCGCACCGGGAGCGAAGTCAAACAGGTCGAGATTCTCCGCAAGATTCTTGACCTGTTCCGCATTCTGTGGCTTTGCCATGGTCACAACAGCGCCCAGCTTTTTCATATCATCCGTGGAAAGAGCATCCGCAGCCTGTGCCAGTGCATTGAGGTCCGCAAGGCTTTCCTGTTCCATATCCAGCAGCACATCCACTTCATCCGGCAGTTGCGTATCCTCCATCCGAAGCCGGACATCCGCAGGATCCGTGATACCCGCCCGCTGAAGGGCGCGGTCGATCTCCTCCTGCACCATGGGGAGGTACAGCCATGTGATGTGCTCGGTGTCCTCCGGCTCGGTTTTGGAGGACACAGCAACGGTGATGGCGTTCGGCTCATAGTAGTAACAGGGGAAGAATCGACCGTCATAGATCTGCTCCAGCCTCATGCTGTTGTCGTAGACCACGCCGTAGGGGGTGATCGTGCCGCCGCCGCTTTCAATGAGCTGCCGTGCGGTTTCCTCGCCGTCCAGCGCGTTCAGTTCATCCACGCTTGCGCTGCCGCCGTGCAGGTTCATGTAGTGGTCACGGCCAACAGCGGCGAGGTCGGAAAAGTCAGTAATGACCGTGGCCTGCTGGCAGCAGAAAGTAAGGTTGATCAGATCTTTCAGCTCGAACAGCTCCAGCTTGTGAGCCATCGCCTGAAACTGTGCGGCCTCGCCGGTGTCGAAGCTGTCCATCCGCTTGGCGAGGTACTTCAGATCCTCCACATTGACCGTGAGCATTTCCGTGCGCTTGAGCACAGAGAAAAAGCTATCGATTTTCTCCACCTTGCAGTCCGCCTTGAGCGCGTCGCCGATCTCCAGAGCCTCCAACAGTTCCATGCAGTGTGCGTATTGGTCGCGGGGGATAGGGAACGGAATGGTCGCCACGCCGTATTCCGGGTGACTGGGGTTACTGAGAACTGCTTGCATCATCATTTGCGTCTCCTTTCTATTTCTTCCATATCTGTGCGCAGACAGCCTCCACCCCGGTGCCAGCAAATGACGCCGTGGGCAGGGTAGGGACAGCCCTGACACCGCTCGTGCTCATTGCAGAATACCGGCTCCTGTGATCTCTGCTGATAGGGCACTGGCTGCCGCTCGTCGATCCGCCGTGCCAGCGGTCTTGTTGGTTTTCGCATATTGCTCCTCTCCGGGCTTTCGCCCTTGATCTGTCCTGAAACGCAAAAGAGCGCCGGTTCGATGGTTCTACGAAACCAACAAACCGACGCCCCAAACTTTGTGAAACTTTTTTATGAAAAAAGCCCCCTTTTGCGAGGAAAATCCTCGTACAAAAGGGGGCTGCATCCGATTATTTCGCCAGAAAACAGGAAAAGAGGGGTTCAAATCACGTCGAACGCCTCCCAAACGGCTCTGACATCCATGCTTGAAACCGTTAAAATCGGGGTGTGGAAAACCCCGGAAAGGCTTGATGCCATGCGGTTTTCACCGCATGGCATCTAAACCTGTTTGTTAACTTGGTGCGCGAGGCGGGACTTGAACCCGCACGCCCGTAGTGAGCACTAGAACCTGAATCTAGCGAGTCTGCCAATTCCACCACTCGCGCGTCGAACAAGTGAGATTATAGTATGTACCGGCTGAATTGTCAACCCCTTTTTTCAAAATTTCCAAACTTATTGTTTTCCGGCGCGTTCATGCCTTGACCTGCCGCCCAAAACTTGTTATGATAGAAAAAACCATTCACCGAAGGAGTGCGTATATCTCTATGAAAAAAGAGCTTACCCCCCGGAAAAAACAGGCCCTGGAAATGCGTAGTCGTATCCAGAACGTAGCGCTGGAGCTGTTCGACAAGGAGGGCTTTGAGAATGTCTCTGTGGAGCAGATCGCCCAGGCAGTGGGCTGCTCCGTGGGCAACATCTATCATTATTTCAAGAGCAAGGACGAGCTGGTCATCCAGGTGACCAGCAGCGTGGACGCTCAGTACAGCGTGCTGGAGGAGAGCTACCTGGCCGACGAGGCCAACTCCTGGCACGATAAGCTGCTGGACTTTGTGGGTCAGACCCTGGTCATCAGCGCCGAGGACCCGTCCCTCTACCGCAGCTTTATCCACGGCATCCGCTATCCCCAGCAGGGCATCCTGCGGGACAACGAGAAGCGCGTGTATTTCCGCGTTCTGCGTGAGCTGGTGGACGGCTGCAAGCAGGAGGGCACGATCCACCCCGACCGCGACCGCGAGGAGCTGGTGGCGGACCTGGTGGCCCTGCACCGCGGTATGCTGCTGGAGTGGCGTATCTACGAAGGCGCTTTCGACCTGCCCCGCCGCGGCCGCCGTATGGCCGCCGCGCTGCTGGAGGGCTGGCGGCACGAGGAGTGAGTAGAGGCATACACAGAAAAGGAGGAGCGGATGGGTATGCGTGAAGAGAGGCGGCCGCCGGAGAGTGGGCGGGAGCCGGGCGAAAACACAGCTGTTGCGGGCTTGATAATGGGCATTGCCGCCGTGGTATTCTGGTTTTTCGGCTACTCTGCCGTGGCATCTGTTGTACTGGGCATCCTCGGCTTGGTATGGACTGACAAGGCAAAGAAAGAGGGCTATACCGGAGACAAGCGAACGATAGCCTTCGTGCTGTCGCTGGTGGGTCTTATCGGCGGGCTGGTTGTGCTTATCGTTACGGTGATCCTCATCAATGTGCTGGCAGTACCGGGGATAACGGCCTTGAGGGATATGCTGGGAATGATAGGCGAAATGGCAAATGAAATCTGAGCGGACAGCCCTGCGGCACGAGAAATAAGTTAAGGACCGTGAACGTTGTTTTCAACAGCGTTCACGGTCTTTTTTTGTGCGAAATGCTGACTTTTCGAAAAAGCGCAAAAGGCCGTTGACATCCCGGATCAGCGGTGCCATAATAAAGTATAATCACCGAGTGGTTCGGTGAAAAGTTTAACGAAAACCGCCCGCCGGGCGTGACAGAAAAGGAGAGAGACTATGAAGTTGTTGATCATCAACCCCGGCGCAACCTCCACCAAGATCGCGGTGTTCGAGGACGAGGAACAGCTCTTCAAAGTGACCATCGACCACTCCGCCGAGGAGCTGGACCGCTTCCCCCGGGTCATCGACCAGGCGGACTACCGTAAGGAGGCCATTCTCAAGGCCGTCACCGAGGCCGGTTATAAGCTGTCCGACTTTGCCGCTGTCTGCGGCCGCGGCGGTCTGTACCGGGCTATTCCCTCCGGCACCTACGCCGTCAACGACAAGGTCATGGCCGACGTAGAGGCCGCACCCTACGGCGAGCATCCCTCCAACCTGGGCGCTTACCTGGCCCGTAAGCTGGGCGACATGGTGGGCATTCCCGCCTTCTTTGTGGACCCGGTCTGCGTGGACGAGATGACCGAGGTGGCGCACTACACCGGCTTTGCCGAGTTCCGCCGTCTGTGCCAGTTCCACGCCCTGAACCACAAGGCCGTGGGCCGCAAGGCCGCCGAGAAGCTGGGCAAAAAGTATGAGGACGTGAACCTCATCGTCTGCCACCTGGGCGGCGGTGTCAGCGTGGGCGCCCACCAGCACGGCCGTGTGGTGGATGTCTGCAACGTCAAGGACGAGGGTGCCATGGGCATGGATCGCGCCGGCGGCCTGCCGGTGAACCAGCTCATCAACTACTGCTTCTCCGGCAAGACCAAGGACGAGGTCAAGCGCACCTTCGGCCGCCGCGCCGGTATGTTCTCCTACCTGGGCACCACTGACTTCCGCGTGGTCTGCGCCAAGGTGGTGGAGGGCGACCCCAAGGCCGTGGAGGCCTATCAGGCCCTGGTCTACCAGCTGGCCAAGGACATCGGTGCCATGGCCGCCGTGCTGCACTTCGAGGTGGACGCCATCGTCTACACCGCCGGCATGGCCTACGAGGACTTCTTCTGCGACGACATCACCGCCTATGTGGGCAAGATCGCGCCCATCATCCGCCTGCCCGGCGAGGAGGAGATGCGCTCCCTGGCGGAGGGTGCCCTCCGGGTCCTCCGCGGCCAGCAGGAGGCCGGCCAGTATTGAGCTGATATTCCGGTTGGAATATAGATAAACCGTTTTTGATTTGCAAGTGGAAATAAGAGGAAAAAAGACAAGAAAGGTGGAAACTGCTATGAAACATCTGATGTCCGGTAACGAGGCCACCGCCCGCGGCGTCTACGAAGCCGGTATCAAGGTCTGTTCCGCGTACCCCGGAACCCCCAGCACTGAGATCCTGGAGAACCTGCCCCAGTACGGCAAGGACGTGTACTGTGAGTGGGCCCCCAACGAGAAGGTCGCCACCGAGGTGGCCTACGGCGCGTCCGTGGCCGGCTCCCGTTCCTTCTGCACCATGAAGATGGTGGGCCTGAACGTGGCCGCCGACCCCCTGTTCACCGCCGGCTACATGGGCGTCAACGGCGCCTACGTGGTCGTCACCGCCGACGATCCCTCCTGCCACTCCTCCCAGAATGAGCAGGACAACCGCCACTACGCCCGCGCCGCCAAGATCGCCATGGTGGAGCCCAGCGACGCCCAGGAGTGCAAGGACTTCGTCCGCCTGGCCTGCGAGATCTCCGAGGAGTTCGACACCCCCGTGCTCTACCGCACCACCACCCGCGTCTGTCACAGCAAGGGCCTGGTGGAGTTCGGCGAGCGTGTGGAACACGTGGCCCCCGCCTATGCCCGCAACACCCGTAAGTACGTCTGCGCCCCCGCCAACGCCTACCTGAACCACCCCATCGTGGAGGAGCGCCTGGTGAAGCTGGCCGAGTACGGCTGTACCCGCGCCCTGGAGAACGGTCTGAACAAGGTGGAACTGGGCGACGGCAAGGTGGGCGTCATCACCGCCTCCATCAGCTACCAGTACGCCAAGGAGGTGTTCCCCGAGGGTACGTCCTTCCTGAAGCTGGGCCTGACCTATCCGCTGCCCATGGACCTGATCCGCGACTTCGCCAAGAAGGTGGAGAAGCTCTACATCATCGAGGAGCTGGACCCCTTCATGGAGGACGAGATCAAGGCCGCCGGTATCGACTGCGTCGGCAAGGAACTGACCGGCAAGCTGTATGAGCTGAACACCGAGCTGGTGCGCGAGCGCGTGCTGGGCATCAAGCCCGCGTACAAGACCGTGGACGAGGTCAAGGTCGCCAAGCGTCCCCCCGCCCTGTGTCCCGGCTGCCCCCACCGCGGCTTCTTCTACACCCTGTCCAAGAACAAGAACTACGTGGTCACCGGCGATATCGGCTGCTACACCCTGGGCTTCGCGCCTCCGCTGAACTGCATGGACGTGTGCATCTGCATGGGCGGCGGCTTCTCCGCCGGCATGGGCATGGCCAAGTCCTTCCAGCGCGAGGGCGTCACCGATAAGGTGGTCTTCGGCGTCATGGGCGACTCCACGTTCTTCCACTCCGGCATGACCGGCGCGGCCGAGATCATCTACAACAACGGCCGCATGATCCCCTGCGTGCTGGATAACCGCATCACCGGCATGACCGGCCACCAGGACAACCCCGGCTCCGGCTTCACCCTGATGGGCGAGCCTGCCCCCATGATCAGTGTGGAGAAGGTGCTGGAGGCCTATGGCTTCGCCCCTGTCTTCACCGTGGATCCTCAGGACCTGACCGCCATGAAGAAGACCGTGGACGACGCCGTGGCCGCCCTGAACGAGGGCAAGCACCCCGCCATCGTCACCCGCCGTCCCTGCCTGCTTATCAAGCGCGTGAAGCACGACACCGGTATGTGCGTCGTCAACGCCGACAAGTGCAAGAGCTGCAAGAGCTGCCTGAAGGTGGGCTGCCCCGCCATCTCCATGGAGAACGGCAAGGCGTTCATCGACCGTACCCAGTGCGTGGGCTGCACCGTCTGTGCCCAGGCCTGCCCCTTTGGTGCTATTGAAAAGGAGGAGAAGTAACATGAACGATGTGAAAAGCTGCCTGTTGGTCGGCGTTGGCGGTCAGGGCGCTATCCTGATCTCTAAGATCATGTCCAACGGCTTTATGAAGGCCGGTTACGATGTCAAGCAGAGCGAGGTCCACGGCATGGCCCAGCGCGGCGGCTCCGTGTCCACCCAGGTCCGCTGGGGCAAGAAGGTCTACGGCCCCGTGTTCGGCAAGGGCGAGGCCGATATCATGGTGGCGCTGGAGAAAATGGAGGCCGTCCGCTATGCAGAGTTCCTGAACCCCAACGGCGTGGCCGTCATCAATGACTATGCCATCAAGTCCACCACCATCGCCTCCGGTGCCGAGGCGTATCCCGAGGGCTGCATCGAGGCCATGCAGAAGAACTTTAAGACCATCGCCGTCCCCGCCAGCGATATCGCCATTGAACTGGGCAATCCCAAGTGCATGAACGTGGTGCTTTTCGGTGCCATGTGCGACTCCCTGGGCTGCCCCGAGATCGACTGGGAGCAGGTCGTGGCCGAGACGGTCCCCGCCAAGGTCAAGGAGCTGAACCTCAAGGCCTTCCGCGCCGGCCGTGAAGCCGCCAAGGCCGCCAAGTAAACCGATACCGCAAAAAGGACCGCCTTTCCGGCGGTCCTTTTTCCTCTTTTTTTCCCAAAGCCTTCCCATTGAGGGGGCCGCGCCGTTGAATGCCGCGCCCCTCAAGCCTTCCCCCTGGGGGGTCCGCGGTGTTGAATGACACGCCGGTGGCGTGTCAGACCCGCGGACCGACCCGCAGGGAGACAGGTGGCGCACAGCGCCGGATGAGGGGTCCCTCGTCCTCACCGCGGCGGCGAAACTCCCGCCGCGGGAATTTATTTGTTGCACTCCGTCTCGCGCTGCATTATAATGGACAAAAAAATCAGGAACGAGGTGTATCACCATGACCTATGGCTTTATCGGCACCGGCAACATGGGTGGGGCGCTGGCCCGCGCCCTGGTCAGGGAAGTCTCTCCCTCAGATGTGTATCTCAACAACCGCACTCCCGCCAAGGCGGAGGCCCTGGCAGCAGAGCTGGGGGCCCGGGCGGACACCGCTGCCCACATCGCCGCTGCCTGTGACTATATCTTCCTGGGCGTCAAGCCCAACCTCATCGCCGGCGTGCTGGCCCAGCTGGCCCCCACGCTGGCGCAGCGGACGGACAAGCCCGTGCTGGTGTCCATGGCCGCCGGCGTCACCATCGCCGCGCTGGAGCAGGCTGCTCCCGGCTGCCCCATCCTGCGTATCATGCCCAACACCGCCTGCGCCGTGGGGGCGGGGCTGACGCTGTACGATGCCAACGCCCTGCTGACGAAACCACAGCTGGACGCCTTCCTGGCGGACATGGCCGCCTCCGGACGGCTGGAGGCGTTGCCGGAGCACCTGATCGACGCGGGCAGCGCCGTGGCCGGCTGCGGCGGTGCCTTTGCCTGCCTGTTTATGGAGGGATTGGCCGACGGTGCCGTCACCTGCGGCCTGCCCCGTGACAAGGCCAACACCTTCGCGGCCCAGATGCTGCTGGGCGCGGCCCGGCTGGCCCTGGAAAGCGGCAAGCCCTTCGGGCAGATGAAGGATGAGATCTGTTCCCCCGGCGGCACCACCATTGCCGGTGTCCGCGCGCTGGAGGAGGGCGGCCTCCGCGCCGCCGCCATGAACGCCGTCATCGCCGCCTACGAAAAGACCCTTCAGCTGAAGAAGTGAACCACGCCGCCCCCGGCTGAGCCGGGGGCGGCGTATCGTGTAAAGGAAGGCCCTCCCCACCGGGGAGGGCCTTTGTCCTTATTTTCCGTACAGACAGTAGATGAGCCAGTTTAAAAACCGTGCCGGCAGCACCTTGGCCAGGAAGGTGAAGAACTTGTAGTCGAAACGTATGGCGTACAGCGGGTGGTGGTGTCCCTCCCGCATGGCCACACTGGCGATGTACGCCCCGGCCTTGGCAGGGTCCATGCCCGTCTCCTCATCGTGCTCCATGCGTTTCACAGACCGGGAGATGCGTCCCTGATAGATGTCGTCTCCCGCACTGACCTTCCGCCGCGCGGCGGTGAAGCCCGTGTGGATATCCCCCGGCATCACGGCGCATACCGTCACGCCGAAGGGCCGCAGCTCGTTGGCCAGCGCCATGGTGTAGGCGTTGACAGCCGCCTTGGTGGCGGAGTAATAGGCCTGGAAGGGGATGGGCACCGGCGCGGCCACGGAGCTCAGGTTCACGATCCTTCCCCGGCCAGCCTGCCGCATCAGGGGCACCACGGCCCGGTTCATGTTCACCATGCCGAAGAAGTTGACATCGAACAGCGCCTTGGCCTCCGCCGTCTCCGTAAACTCGATAGCCCCTGAGATGCCGAAGCCCGCGTTGTTCACCAGCACGTCGATGTGCCCCTCCGCCGCCATGATCTGCGCCACGGCATCGTTGACTGCCTGCTGGTCCGTCACATCGGCGGAAATGTGGTGCAGACCCTCCACGCCCTCCGCCCGGCGGGACAGCTCATACACGGTATAGCCCGCGTCCTTCAGCGCCAGGGCGGTGGCCCGCCCGATGCCGGAGGTGCCGCCGGTGACGACAGCGACCTTACTCACGGGCCATCACCTCCCCGATGATGTCCATGGCCTCGTCCAGCAGGGCCTCCGTGTGGGTGGCCATATAGCTGGTCCGCAGCAGCGCCTCACCCTCCGGCGTGGCCGGCGGCAGCGTGGGGTTCACATATACGCCCCGGTCATAGATCTCCGCCGCTACCCGCAGCGTCCGGTACGTCTCATAGGTGTAGATGGGGATGATAGGCGTGGGTGCCTCCAGCGCCGAGGGCCGGATGGTCAGGCCCCGGTCCGTCAGCCCCTTCCGGGCATACAGACTCAGGGCGCGCAGGCGCTCCGGCAGCTCCGGATGCGCCTCCAGCTTCCGCAGGGCCGTCAGCGCCGTGGCGCAGTTGGCCGGCGGGATGGATGCCGAGAAGATGAACGGCCGCGATGCGTGCCGCACGAAATCCGCCACCTCCGCGCTGGCGGCCATATAGCCGCCCAGCGACGCCAGCGACTTGGAGAAGGTCCCCATGTACACGTCCACCTGGTCCTCCAGGCCAAAGTAGCTGGCCGTGCCCCGGCCGCCCTCGCCCAGCACGCCCAGGCCATGGGCGTCGTCCACCATGACCCGTGCGCCGTACTGCTTCGCCAGGGCGCAGATCTCCGGCAGCTTGGCGATGTCGCCGCCCATGGAGAACACACCGTCGGTGACGATCAGCGCTCCGGCCGTCTCCGGCACCTTCTGCAGGCACTTTTCCAGCTCCGCCATGTCGCTGTGGCGATAGCGCAGCATTTTGCCGTAGGACAGCTGGCACCCGGCGTAGATGCTGGCGTGGTTCTCCCGGTCACAGATCACGTAGTCGTGCCGTCCCACCAGGGCGGAGATAATGCCCACGTTGGACTGGAACCCGGTGCCGAAGGTCACCACCCCCGGCTTCCGCAGGAACCTCGCCAGCTCCGCCTCCAGCTCCAGATGCATCTCCAGCGTGCCGTTGAGGAACCGCGACCCGGAGCACCCGGTGCCGTACTGCTCCAGCGCCCGGATGCCGGCCTCGATGACCTCCGGGTCCGTAGTCAGTCCCAGATAGTTGTTGGAGCCCAGCATGATGCGGCGCTTGCCCTCCATCTGCACCTCCACATCCTGCCGGGACTGCAGGGCGTGAAAGTAGGGGTACACGCCCTTTTCCTTCAATTCCCCCGCCAGGGACGGCGCAAAGCACTTCTCAAAGATATCCATACAAGACCTCTCTATCTGATATAGAATATTAGCATTAACAAAAAGTTAGCGAGATGATATCGCCTTTTTTGGGTAAAAATATTATATAGGCAGATAGAAAACTTGTCAACGTCTACTTGCGTCAGCGTTCCTGTCCGTCGATAACGTCCAGCAGCCGCAGTATGCCCCGGCTCAGCGCCGCCGCCCCACACACCGTGCAGATCATCGTGATGGCTGTCATAAAAACGTCCTCCTTGCTGTGTTTTCCCCATCATAGCAAGGCTGCTGTCCAAAAAAACGGACAGAAAAATTCTTTCAAAAGCCATGGAACCTTTTTCCCCCTGCGCGCATCTAAGGGGTGTACAAAGAAAACGGCGCTGTACTCCACCCGGAGACACAGCCCGCCAAAAGAAAAGCGCAAAAAAAGAGACTGCGAAAGCAGTCTCTTTTTTATATGCTTTTCAGCAGGTCACATGGCCTTGATAATGTCCACGATCTCCGCGCCGATGCGCTTCTGGGCCTCGTTGGTGGCAGCGCCGATGTGGGGCGTGCAGGACACCATGGGATGGCTGTACAGCGCCTTGTTGGTGGCGGGCTCGTCGGCGTACACATCCAGACCGGCGGCGCGCACCTTGCCGGACTCCAGGGCGGCCAGCAGGGCGGCCTCGTCCACGTTGGTGCCGCGGGAGGTGTTGATGACCACCACGCCGTCCTTCATCTTGGCGATGTTCTCGGCGGAGATCAGAGCGCCGCCGTCCACAGCGGGGGCGTGCACGGACACGAAGTCGGACATGGCCAGCAGCTCATCCATCTCCACATAGGGGATACCCAGCTGCTCCTCGATGCCGGGGATGTGGAAGATGTCGAACGCAACGACCTTCATGCCGATGGCCTTGGCCATCACGCCCAGGTGCTGGCCGATGCGGCCGAAGCCCACGATACCCAGGGTCTTGCCCTGCAGCTCGATGCCCTTGCCGTAGGCCTTCTTCTCCCACTTGTCCTCACGCATGGTGTGGCCGGCGATGGAGATGTAGCGGGCGCAGGAGAACATATGGCCCATAGCCAGCTCCGCCACGGACTGGGAGGAGGCCTTGGGGGTGTTCTTCACGTCGATGCCGTTGGCCTTGGCGTAGTCCACGTCGATGTTGTCCACGCCCACGCCGCCGCGGATGATCAGCTTCAGCTGGCTGCCCTTGGCCTCGTCGATGTGGTTGGCGCGGACCTTGGTCTTGGAACGGACCACCACCACGTCGAAATCACGCAGCGCCTTGCCCAGCTGATCGGGCTCATAGAACTGCTCCACGACCTCGTGACCCATCTCACGCAGCTCCGCCATCGCGGTCTTATCCATACCGTCAGTAACCAGAATACGCATGGTAATACTCTCCTTCTAAAATACGTTTTGTTGTCGGAATTTGTCATTAAAGGGGGAGCTTGCTCCCCCTTTAACAGGTTTTACTTGGTGTGCTCGGCCTCAAACTTCTTCAGGAACTCCACCAGCGCCTGGGCGCCCTCGATGGGCATGGCGTTGTACACGCTGGCGCGCAGGCCGCCCACGGACTTGTGGCCCTTCAGGTTGTCGTAACCGGCGGCCTTGGTGGCGGCCACCACCTCGGCGTCCAGCTCGGCGCTTTCGGTGACGAAGGGGATATTCATCAGGCTGCGGAACTCCGGCTCCACGGTGCCCTTGAACATCTTGGACTGATCCAGGAAGTCATAGATGACCTTGGCCTTGGCGATGTTGCGCTTGTGCATCTCCTCCAGGCCGCCGATGCTCTTGAGATACTTGAACACCTTGCCGCAGCAGTAGATCGCCCAGCAGTTGGGGGTGTTGTACATGGAGCCGTTGTCGGCATGGGTCTTGTAGCTCATGTAGACGGGCATCTTGGGGTCGATGTCCTCGCGGATCAGATCCTCGCGGATGATGACCACCACCATGCCGGCGGGGCCCACGTTCTTCTGCACGCCGGCGTAGATCATGCCGTAGTCGGACACGTTGCAGGGCTTGCTCAGGAACATGGAGGACTGGTCGGACACCAGCACATGGCCCTTGGTGTTGGGCAGCTTGTTCCAGGTCACGCCGTGGATGGTCTCGTTCTCGCAGATGTACACGTAGTCGGTGTCCTCGGGGATATCCAGGTCGGAGCAGTCGGGGATATAGCTGTAATTCTTATCCTTGGAGGAGGCGGCTACGATGACCTCGCCGTACTTCTTGGCCTCGGCAATGGCCTTCTTGGACCATGCGCCGGTCTCGATGTACACAGCCTTGCCGTTCTTCATCAGGTTCCACGCCACAGCGGCGAACTGCAGGGTAGCGCCGCCCTGGATGAACAGCACCTTGTAGTTGTCGGGGATGTTCATCAGCTCGCGCAGATCGGCCTCGGCCTCGTCGATGATCTGCTGGAACACCTTGGAGCGATGGCTCATCTCCATGACGCACATACCGCTGCCGCGGTAGTTCATCATTTCGTCGCGGATCTCCTCCAGCACGGGCTCCGGCATCATGGCGGGACCGGCGGAGAAATTAAAAGTACGACCGTATTTCATGTGGTTTTCCTCCTATTTGTATATTGTTGGGTCTTCCTTGTGCCTTTTGCGTTTGGTAATATATAGTATACGGCAACACCGCGGCATAATCAACAGGGAAAATGAAAAAAAGTCAGATAAACTGAAAATTTTTCAGCCCTGCTGAAAGTTTATCCGACAGGGTTTGACACACTCCCGCATAGATGGTAGAATAATCGTCTGCAAAGAGAACGTTACAGGAGGCGGCACGGCCATGGAGAAGGTAAAGGAGCGCATCACACACTACAGTCTGTACGTCACTGCCCTGCTGAAATGGCTGGCGGTGGGCGCACTGGTGGGCGGCGTGGGCGGCTTCGTGGGCGCGCTGTTCCACCTGGGCGTCGACTGTGCCACCAACGTCCGCCTGGCCCACCCTTGGATTTTGTACCTGCTGCCCCTGGGCGGCGTGGTCATCGCCCTGCTGTACAGGCTGTGCCGGCTGGAGGGCGCGGGCACCAACGCCGTCATCGAGTCCGTCCACTTCGGCAAAAAAATACCCACCCTTCTGGTGCCGCTGATCTTCGTCTCCACGGTCATCACCCACCTGTGCGGCGGCAGCGCCGGCCGTGAGGGCGCGGCGCTCCAGATCGGCGGCGGCATCGGTTACCGCACCGGCACGCTGCTGCGCCTGGGGGAGAAGGACCTGCCCCTGGCCACCCTCTGCGGCATGGCGGGCGTGTTCTCCGCCCTCTTCGGCACACCCCTGACGGCCACCATCTTCGCTCTGGAGGTCATCAGCGTGGGCGTGCTGTACTACGCCGGGCTGCTGCCCTGTATCACCGCCTCTCTGACCGGCTACTACATCGCTCTCCTCATGGGCGTGGAGCCCACCCGCTTCACCGTGGCCATGCCGGCGCTGGCCTGGCCCACCCTGGGCCTTGTGGCGGTGCTGGCTGTGGGCTGCGCTCTGGTGAGTATCCTCTTCTGCCGCGGCCTGCACATCACCGAGCACCTGGCCGCCCGTGTCCTGAAGGATCCCTTCCTCCGTGCCGCCGCGGGCGGCTGCGTGATCGTAGCCGCCACGCTGCTGCTGGGTACTACGGACTATAACGGCGCGGGCATGGATGTGGTGGCGCGCGCCCTGTCCGGCCAGGCGGACCCCTGGGCCTGGCTGTTGAAGCTGGCCTTCACCGCCGTCACCATCGGCTGCGGCTTCAAGGGCGGCGAGGTGGTGCCGTCGTTCTTCGTGGGCGCGACCTTCGGCTGTGTCCTCGGCGGACTGCTGGGCCTGCCGCCCGCCTTTGCCGCCGCCATCGGCCTGGTGTCCGTGTTCTGCGGCGCGGTGAACTGCCCCATCGCCTCCGTCATCCTCAGCATTGAGCTCTTCGGCTCCGGCGGTCTGGTCTATTTCGCCGCCGCCTGCGCCCTCAGCTACCTGCTCTCCGGCTATTGCGGGCTCTACAGCAGCCAGACCATCCTCTACTCCAAGCTGAAGGCGGAGTTCATCAACGTGCATACTCATGAGTAAAATGCAGCCCCCGGGAACCCGGGGGCTGACATTTTATAAGCAAATCTTAACGTTTCGTTCACATGATTTTCCGAAAATCGTGGTATCCTGCGGGTAGTACAAGAAAAAGAGGTATCGCCCGTGAAGCGCACGCTGACCGAACAACAGAAAAAAACGCTGTCCGTACTGGCCATCGTCATATTCGTTCTGCTGTCGGCGGCGCTGGCCTGGTTCGTGGGGCGGCCCATGGTCCACTTTGCCCGCCAGCCGGAGCAGTTCCGCGCCTGGGTAGACGGCCACGGCGCCTGGGGGCCGCTGGCCTACGCGGCCATGGTGTTTCTGCAGGTGCTGGTGGCCATTATCCCCGGCGAGCCGCTGGAGATCGCCGGGGGCTACGCCTTCGGCGCCTGGGCGGGCACGGCCCTGTGCCTGCTCGGTGCCGTGCTGGGCAGCGTGACCGTCTTTGCCCTGGTCCGCCGCTGGGGCCGCGGTCTGGTGGAGGTGTTCTTCCCGGCGGACAAGCTGGAAAAGCTCCAATTTCTCCTCCATACCTCCCCCAAGCGCACCGCCATGTTCTGGCTGATCTTCACCGTTCCCGGTACGCCCAAGGACCTGCTGTGCTACTTCGCGGGCCTGACGGACCTGCCGTGGGGGATCTGGCTGCTGATTGCCACAGTGGGCCGCCTGCCCTCCATCGTCACCTCCACCGTGGGCGGCAGCGCCCTGGGGGAGCAGAACTACCGGGCGGCGGTCATTGCCTTCGCTCTCGCCCTCGCTGTGGCGGGTGTGGGCTATGTGATCTACCGCGCCGTCTGCCGTCGGCACGGACAAAAACCGGACAACACAAAGACCGACGGCTGAGCCGCCAACAAAATCCTTCCCTCCGATATCTGTGACCGGGCAGGCGCTTTGACAGACTGAAAGACCGACGGCTCAGCCGTCGGTCTTGTATCTTTTCCTGTCTCAGAATGCGCCCAGCGCCTTGAACAGCACCGACCAGGCGAACATGGTCACGATGCACAGCGCGCTGGTGGACACCACGATGTCCCCGGCCAGCTCCGCGTCGCCGCCCATCTGCTGTGTCATGGTGAAGGAGGCGATGGCCGTGGCGCTGGCGAACACGCTGATCAGCCCCGCGAAGCCCACGCCCCGTATGCCGATCAGAAACGCCGCCGTCAGCAGCAGCGCCGGCATCAGGAACAGCCGCACCAGACACACCTCGATCAGGTCCCTCCGGTACCGGCGCAGGCCGCTGAACCGGAAGAAGGCCCCCAGCAGGAACAGCATGAACGGGCTGGTCATGGCGGCCACCTGGTGCACCGCCGACTCCAGCGCCGTAGGCAGCCTCCAGCCGGTGCCCAGGAACACCAGCCCCACGGCGGAGCCCAGGATCAGCGGATTGGTGGCCACCATTTTGATGAGCCTTCCGGCGGGCAGCCTCTCGCCCCGGAACGCCGTCAGGGTGATGACCGCCAGTACGTTGAACAGCGGCACGATGATGGCCGCCAGCATGGCCACCGGCCCCATGTCCGCCCCGGGCACCAGCACCGTGGCCAGCGGCAGGCCGATAATGGCCAGGTTGCTGCGGTACATACCCTGTATCTTCACGCCCTGCTTTTCGTAGTCCTTCTCCGTGGGCAGTACGATGGCCAGGGATAGGCCGTACATCACCAGCGTGGCCCCCACGGCAAACAGCAGCAGCTTCGGCTGTAACGCCTGGTCGATGGAGGAGGTGTACAGGTTCCAGAACAGCATTACCGGCATGAAGAACCGGAACGCCATCTTGTTCAATCCGGGCACGTCCTCCACCCGGATACCGCCCAGACACTTGACCCCGTAGCCCAGTCCCATAATAAGAAACAGGGGCATCACGGCGTTAAAGCAGACTTGCAGATTGCTGAGCATGACCCATCGGCCTCCTTTCCCCCGTGCAGCCCCGGTGCACGGTCTATTGCGTCAAAAACGTCATGGCTGCCAGCAGCACGGCCAAAAAGCCGAAGCTGACGGCGGAGAACAGTGCCAGGAACCGTCCGGCCTGTCCCTTGACGTGCTTCGTATACTCCCGGAAGGTGATCAGGCTGGCCAGCGACGCCACCAGCGTCCCCGCCCCGCCGATGTTCACCCCCACCAGCAGCGCCGGGTAATCGTCGGTAAACTGGCTGAGCAGTATGGCCGCGGGCACATTGCTGATGACCTGACTGGTCAGCACCGCCACCGGCATGGTCCCGTGGGCCAGCAGCTGCCGGAACAGTGTCCGCACCGGCTCTATCCGGGCCATATTGCCCGAGAAGGTGAAAAACGCCGCGAACGTCACCAGCAGCCCCCAGTCCACGCCCAGCAGCGCCCGGCGGTCCAGCACCAGCAGCGCCGCCGTGATGGCGGCCAGCCCCAGCCAGTAGGGGATGCCGCGCAGCACCATGGCCGCAGCCGTGCAGAACAGCGCGCCGTACACGATGCACCGGCGCTTGTCCACCGGCGTCTCCTGCGCCGGTACCGTCAGCGTCTCCCGGGGGATCAGCAGGCAGCACGCCAGGATCAGCGCCGTGGACAGCAGGAACGGCGGCAGCATGATGGTCAGGAACTCCCCATTGGGGATCGTATAATGATTAAATAGGTATAGGTTCTGCGGATTGCCGAAGGGCGTCAGCATCCCGCCCAGATTGGCGGCGCAGTTCTGCAATATGAACGTCAGCGCCGTGTGCTTCGTCTGCCTTGTGCCCTCCAGCACGAACCAGCTCAGGGGCAGAAACGTCAGCAGCGCCGTGTCGTTGGTCAGCAGCATGGAGCCGATCAGCGTAACGACAACCAGCGCCGTCACGGCGCTGCGGGCCGTGTGAAACGCCCGCACCAGCCGCTGCGCCAGCAGGGGGAACAGTCCCGCGCCCCGCAGGGCGCACACCACCGCCAGTATGCAGAACAGGCATGAGAGCGTCTTCACGTCGTAGTACCCGAGATAGGCGCTGTCCGGCGGCACGAATACAGCGGTGACGGCCGCCGCCAGCACCGCGATCACCGGCATGGCGTTGGCGCGGCACCACTGGAGAACTTTCATGTATGTATGCACCTCCGCACGATACGACTCAACGGCTGTTACCTTACCATATTTTGGCCGGAAACGCAAGGGCTTGCCCCGGCTTTCTTGCCCTTTTCCGCCGCCTGTGCTATACTGAAAGCGATACAGAAAAGGGAGGTGCTCCATGGATGAAATTTTGAGCCGTTTTTCCATCAACTGCCACAGCAGCATCCGCTATGCCGGCGCGATGACGGTGTGGTTCGACCCCTTCCGCGTGGCGGACGTGCCCTGCGATGCGGACGTGGTCTTCGTCACCCACGACCACTATGACCACTTCTCCCCGGAGGATATCCGCCGGGTGATGAAGCCCGGCGCGGTGCTGGTGCTGCCGGAGACGTGTGTGGCGGCGGCGCTGCGGGCCGGCTTTGCCTCGGCGCAGCTGCTGCCGGTGCGGCCCGGAGAGGCGTACACCGTGCAGGGCCTGCCCTTCACCGCCGTGCCCGCCTATAACCTCGGCAAGCCCTTCCACCCCCGCGGGAACCGCTGGGTGGGCTATGTGGTCACGCTGGAGGGCCGGCGGGTCTATGTGGCCGGCGATACCGACGATACCCCCGATGCACGGTCCGTGTCGTGTGACGTCGCCTTCCTGCCGGTGGGCGGCACCTACACCATGACCGCCGCCCAGGCCGCCGGTCTGGCGGCCGCCCTCCGCCCGCAGATCGCCGTCCCCACCCACTACGGCTGCATCGTGGGGGAGAGGACGGACGGCGCGGCCTTTGCCGCCGCCCTGCCGGCGGACATCTCCGCCGTGCAGCTGATCCGCCAATGACCCCGTACAGAATTCCTCCCCGGTGTCGGCCGATGCCGACCAGACGGTGGAGGTGACGGCCCCCGGCACCAGCCGGGGAGGATGATCGAGCGAACGAAAAAGACATTCAGCGGCCACCGGCGTCAGCCGGGGGCCGTCACTTCATTTTTGCTGCATTTTGCTTACAAAAAAAGCACAAAAAGGGAACCAAAGAGTACAGGGCGGGTACAGAAAAAGTAAAGCAAATGTATCAAAAGAAAGCACTATTTCTCGCTTTTTTCCTCCCGCGGCAGCACCAGATTGAGCAGTACGGCCATCAGTGTGGCCACCACCACCGGGGACTTTCCGAAGATGGTCGTCACCGCCTCCGGGAACTGTGCCAGGGCCTCTGCCGCCTGGGAAATGCCCACACCCAGTGCAGCGGAAAGCCCGACGATCGTGGTGTTTCGGGCGTTCAGCCCCTCGGCGGCGATGAGCTTCATGCCGGTCATGGCGATGGTGGAAAACACCGCCGCCGTGGCCCCGCCCAGCACGCATTGCGGGATGGTGGTGAGTACGGCGGAAAATTTCGGAATGATACCGGCAAGCAGTAAAAACGCGCCGGTCAGCGCAAAAACGTTGCGATTTACAACTTTATTTGTGGCTACAATTCCCACATTCTGGGAGTATGTCGCCGTGGGAAGACCGCCCAGCAGCGCTGTCAGAATGTTGCTGACGCCATAGGCTGCGATGCCGCCCCGCAGCTCCTGCGTGGTGGGCTCCCGATCCATGCCGCCCACGGTGGTGGCCGTCAGGTCGCCGATAGCCTGAATGGCGTTGATGGCGAACAACAGCCCCAGTGCGACGCACGCCGAGGGTTCAAATGTCACGCCAAAGGGCAGAAATTCCGGCAGAGAGAACCACCCGGCCCCCGCGATGCCGGACAGATCCACCATCCCGGCCCCAAAAGCGACGGCGTAGCCCACCAGAATACCCAGTAAAATGGACGCCAGCTTAAAAATGCCCCTGCCGCGATTGGTCAGCACCAGCACCACCGCTAGTGTAAATGCCGCAATAGCCCAGTTCTGCCAGGATCCGTACACCAGCGCTTCCGGCAGGCCCCGCTGCACTACAACGCTTTCATATGTGTTGCCGGTGCCGCCGGCCATATAGTTGATGGCCGTGGGGTACAGAGACAGACCGATGGTGAACACTACCGTACCGGTAATGACCGGCGGGAACAGCCTGCGGATAGGCTTGATGAAGATGCCCACCAGCGCTGCCACCGCGCCGCCCACGATCATAGCGCCCGACACAGCGGCCAACCCGCCGCTGCCGGAGACGATGGCCTGCATACTGGGCAGATAAGCGAAGCTGACACCGAAGATCACCGGCAGCCCCGCGCCGAAGCGCCCACCGATGGGAAACAGCTGCAGCAGCGTGGTAACGGCGGACATGACCAGCGATGCCTGTATCAGCAGGACCCGCTGGTCATGCGCCAGTCCGGCCACGTTGGCAATGATGATGGCTGGGGTCACGCAGCCCACGATCATAGCCACCAGGTGCTGCAGCGCCATGGATACGGCCATGCCAACAGGTGGCAGGCCCCGGTATTGAAACAGCGCCTCCCGGCGGCATTCAAGCTTTCGCATGGTGTGGTCTCCTTTGTGCGTAGTGTGCTCAGTATAGCACGTTTTTAACGGGAAACTCAACCGTTTTCTCACAAACAGCCCAAGCGGCGTAAAACCGCCCTCCGGTATCGTCGGAGGGCGGTCAGATCATGCGTGTTTATGCCTGCGGACACTGGCGAAAAACGGGCGCTTCAGCGTGTCTGTACTGCTGAACAAACCGGATTAGAAGGATGACAGCGCCTCGCGTGTGTGCGGGGCGCTGTTTTTTGCGCTTGACAAAGGCCGCGCAGTGGCATATAATAACGCATTGTTATTGATAACGCATAGTGATCGTTGAGGTGAGTGTAATGCCGGCAGCAAAACGAATATCCAAAGAGGCCATCATCGACGCCGCAGCGGCGGTGCTCCGCATCGGCGGGTTTGAGGCGATCAACGCCCGCAGTGTGGCGAAGGCGCTGGGGTGCTCCACCCAGCCCATCTATCTGTCCTTCCGTAATATGGAGGAGTTGAAGTCCGCGCTGACCCAGCGGGCCATCGAGCAGCATACCCAGCGGGTACGGGAATCTCTGCGGGCGCATGAGGGGTGCGATAGTCGGTACAGCAGCTACGGCATGGGCTTTGTGCAGTTCGCGGCCCAGGAAAAGCAGCTGTTCCGCTGGCTGTACCTGGAGGACAACCAGCCGGGCCACCATCAGGAGGACGTGCTGGAGCCGGAGATCATCCGGACCGTCATGGACGAATTCGGCTATGACGAGGTCACGGCCCGGGCCTTTCACCGGGATATGACGTATTATTCCTACGGACTGGCCATCCTCGCCAACACCGGGCATCTGGCGCTGACAGAGGCGGAGCTTCGGGAAGCCTTTCGACGGGAGTTCCGTGCACTGGCGGCGTATTACGGTCCGCCGAAGAAGCTGCCGGAATTTGCAGAGAGGGAGAATGCAGTGCATCAATTATTCCGCTAAGAGGCCGTCTTGCAAAATTGTAAGAAAATCGCAGGAAATGTAAGGAAAAGCAATGGCTGCCATGGGATAATGGCGGTATACTCCTCCGGTGGGAAGAAGGTGTTGAAGTGAAAACAAATAAGACATTGGCACAGAAGCTGTGTCTGCTGGACCTGGTGAGTCTGCTGTCGTATACGGCGGCTCTGCTGGCAGCGCTGTGTTTTTTGGTGCTGCTGCCCGGGTGCAGCCTAGGGGAGAAGGTGGATCGCGAGCCGGTGCAGACACTGGAATGTACCCGCCCGGCATCCCTGTCCGGGCTGTATCCGGCGGGCGGCATGAGCCTGCTGGCCTTTGACAACGATAAAATGGGATATTCCGCCCTGTGCGGCAGCGGCGATACGTTCTGGTTCGCCGATGCTTCGCTGTTTCTGGACGCGGGAGGTGCGCTGTACGCCGTCGGCGATGCGGAGGAGCTGATCGGTGTGGGAACGGGCCGCACGACGCTGTATAACGTGGGGGAGAGCATCACGGCCTGCGACCTGACGGCTAACGGTATTGCCGGAGAGATGTACGACTGCTGCGTTCTGCCGGAGGCAGGCCTGCTGGTGGGCGGCATATATGAAAACGGCGCCTTCCGGCTGTACGTTATAGACCCGGCGCAGCTGACCTTCGAGCCGGTAGCGTCAGCGGTGTCCGTCCCGTCGCCGCTGACGGTGGATGAGACACTGCTGCAGGCCTATTGGGGTGCCCTGAACGGCCTGCCGGTGGCAGAGAGCTTACAGGAGGCGCGGCAGCAGGCGGATGTGTTGGAGCAGCGATACGGCGTGCGGATACTGCTGTCCTCCCAGTGCCGGGAGGCAGCGGCGCTGAGCAGCTATCCCATCACTCTGTCGGACACCATGGACACGGAAGCAGAGCTGAACGGCGTCCGCGCCGTGCTGGCGGCGATGGACCGCAGCTTTGCCCTGTATCCGGAGGGCTTTCTGGCGCAGTTCCGCAACCGCGCCGGTGAGGGCGGGCTGTGCTTCCTGTTGGTGGCTCACATCGACAGCGACTATGGCGTGGTAGGCTGCACCTATGACACGGCGGACTGGCAGTATATCGCGCTGGATGTGCAGGCGGATTATATGCGGGAGGGCACTGTCTGCCACGAGATCTGGCACGCTACGGAGAACGAGATACTCTCACGCGATTACACCGCCTTTAACTGGGATGACTGGAATGCGCTGAACCCGGCGGGCTTTGCCTATTGGAACGACAGCGGTGACTATGACCGGGACGACGCCCGCTGGACCATGTTCGACAACGGCGAGGGCGTGTACTTTGTGGACAGCTACGCCAAGCTGGCGGCACAGGAGGACCGGGCGCGAATCATGGAGTATTTCATGGTACATGAGGACGAGGCGGGGCTGCTGATCCAGTCGGACGCCATACGGCAGAAGCTGACGTGGATGTGCCGCGCTGTGCGGGAGTGCTTCGATACCGCCGGATGGGGAACGCCCCGCTGGGAGAAGCTTTTGTAAAATAAAGGAGAGTCTATGATACCCGAATGGAAAATATATCCCCGTTCTCAGGGACACAGCACCGTGTACCTGCAGAACGTGGTCACAGATCCTGCCATACAGGTGGGGGCGTACACCATCTATGACGATTTTGTCAATGACCCCCGGGACTTCCAGCGGAACAACGTGCTGTACCACTATCCCGAGTGCAACCATGACCGGCTGATCATCGGAAAGTACAGCTCCATCGCCTGCGGGGCGAAGTTTATCTTCAATGCGGCCAACCATACGCTGAACAGCCTGTCTACTTACCCGTTCCCCATCATGTTCGAGGAATGGGGGCTGGGGACGGCGTGCGAGGACATTGCCGCCGCCTGGGATAACCACGGGGATATCGTGGTGGGCAATGACGTATGGATCGGCTATGAGGCTGTGATCCTGGCGGGCGTTACCATCGGCGACGGCGCCATCATCGGCAGCCGCGCCGTGGTGACAAAGGATGTGCCGCCCTACACCATCGTGGGCGGCCTGCCGGCCAAGCCCATCCGCAGGCGGTATGACGAGGAGACCGCCGCGCGGCTGGAGAAGCTGCGGTGGTGGGACTGGCCGGAGGCGCAGGTGCGGCGGGCTATCCCGCTGCTGCAGGCCGGCGATCTGGACGCCCTGGAAAAGTTGGTATAAGGCCGGCGGCCGTGGACCAGGCGTACACGCCGGGCACTTTCTGACCCTGCTGTAAAAGAGTATCTGAGGGATACGTGTATACGGACAACGAAATGAGCCCTCCGGCAGCTGCCGGAGGGCTTTCAACTGCCTGTTGCGAAACGGGCCGGGGAAAGGTATAATCTAAGGAGAACATACTGCGGAACGGCGAGAAAGGAGAAACCTATGGGTAATGTGACAGCGGACCGCGCATGGGATGTCCATCCGGTGACGGAGGCGGACATAGAGGCGTATCTGGACATCTATCTCAATTCCTATCCGGCGTACAAGACGCTGGACGAGGAATGCCGGGCACACTACCGGAGCAAGCATCTTACAGAGCTGCGGGAGGACACCCAGACTCGGACGATGGGCCTGTTTGAGGGCGGCACACTGATCGCCACCATGAAGCTGATCCTGTTCTCCATGAACTTCTTTGGGGTCATGCAGCCTGCCTGCGGTGTGATGGCGCTGGAGGTACACCCCCTGCACAAGAAGAAGGGCGCGGCGCTGTATATGATACGGTATGCCGAGCGCTATGCACGGGAAAACGGCGCGCTGCTGACCATGCTGCTGCCGTTCAACATCGGCTTTTACCGTCGGATGGGCTACGGCTTTGGCGGGAAGTTATATGAATACCACCTGCCAACCGGGGCACTGCCGCGGTTGGACGGAGAGGTGCGGGCGCACCTGCGCCTGCTGCAGCCGGAGGAGTTTGACCAGGCGATGGACTGCCAGCGGCGCTTTGCCGCCCGAAACCATGGCATGGTGGAGAAGTTCGACGAGGAGCTGCGCGGAGCCCGGGGGGATATTCAGGTGCGCCGTATGGGTTATTACGACGGCGGACGCCTGTTAGGCTACGCGGCCTATCGGTTTGAAAGCGCCAGTGCGTGCAACTATACCCAAAACCGGCTCAGCGTGGAGGAACTGGTGTATGAGAACGGCACAGTGCTGCGGGCGCTGCTGGGCGGCCTGCGGATGCAGGAGGATCTGGCCCAGACAGTGATACTGCGGACAGGGGAGGAGGATTTCCACCATCTGCTGGACGATCCGCAGGACGTGTCCGGAAACTACATCGACTACGGCTTTTTGCAGACCAATGTTTCCGCCGTGGGGACCATGTTCAAGCTGACGGACGGGGCGGACTTCGTGCGGCGGACCGGCTATCGGGATTTCCCGGCGGGGACGCTGACGGCGGCCTTCCGCTATCGGGATGAGATGGCGGACCGGGAGGAGGAGCTGCGTATCGGCTTTGCCGATGGCCGCTGGGCCGTGGCAGAGGGGACCGCGGACGTGACGGTGATCTGCCGGCAGGGGGATCTGGCGGCGCTGTTGATGGGGTCCTGCGGTCTGACGGCGCTGCTGCGGCTGGGTGCGGCGTCCGCAGATGACGCCGAAAAGGCGCGGCAGTTGGCGCAGCTGCTGTACTGTGTCCAGAAGCCCTGGCTGAACGCGGATTATTGAGCTGCCGCAATTGACAAATAGAAAACAACGCAGGAGAACAAGAGATGCGGAACATATTGAAGGAAAAGCTGGCCCGGGGCGAGAAGCCGCTGGGCACATTCGTGGGTACCGGCAGTGCCGCCGTGGTGGAATGTCTGGGCTGTGCGGGGCTGGATTTTGTCATTCTGGACAATGAGCACAGCCCCATTGAGGCGGAGACCACCGCCCGGCTGGTGTGCGCCGCGGAAAGGCGGAACATCACGCCCCTGGCCCGGGTGCGGGAGATCAGCCGCCCGGCGATCTTGAAGCTGCTGGACGTTGGCGTGCAGGGGATCATTATTCCAGATGTGCACAGTGCGGCGGAGGTGAAGCGCGTGGTGGATTACGCCAAGTACGCCCCGGTGGGGCAGAGGGGGTTCTGCCCGTCCCGGAAGGATGGTTGGGGTACCGATACGCCGGCCGGCGTACTGGAGACAATGGCGCACTTCAACGGTGAGACGCTGGTGATCCCCCAGTGTGAGACGACAGAGGCGCTGGCGGATATTGAGAATATCGCAGCGATGGAGGGTGTGGACGGCATCTTTATCGGTCCCTTCGATCTGTCTATCTCTATGGGGCTGCCTGGGGCCTTTGAGGAGCAGCGCTTCAAGGCGGCCCTGACGCGGATACAGCAGGCCTGCCGCCAGGCGGGCAAACCCTGCCTGATATTTGCCGGGGACGGTGCGGCCGCCGGTGCACGGCTGGCCCAGGGCTTCGACGGCGTGGCCATCGGACTGGATGCCACGATGCTGATCACCGGTGTACGGGCGCAGTTGGCCGCCTGCCGCGGATAAAGAAGAAAAGAGGACGGCGCCCCGTGGGGCGCCGTCCTCTGCATATTACATATCCTTCATTTTTTCCAGCAGCTCTGCCATCTTGTTGTAGAAGTACCGACATTCGCGGATGCTCAGGTACTCCTGAGTGGAGTGGCAGTTGAAGGCGTTGGGCGTCAGGGAGACGGCGTTAAGGCCCGGAATGCGTGTGGTGAAAAAGCCGATCTCGCCGGTGCCGCCCAGGTAGTAGGGGGGATACTCCGGGTACATCTTGCGGAGCATTTCCATCCACTCATCGCTGACGCTGTACTCCCACTCCGGCAGTTCACAGATCAGCTCAGTTTTTACGCCCAGCCGCGCACACAGCCGCTTGAGCTGCTGGTAGTTGTAAAAACGCTTGGTGTCCGTGCTACGGATGGTCACGGCCAGCTCGACCTCATCCTGCCGCGCCTCCAGTACGCCCACATTGGAGGTGCTGCCCAGGGTGTGCTCGAAGGTCTGGTGGGTGGAGCGCAGGCCGTCCGGCAGCAGTGTCATCAGGTCCAGCAGCATCTCGCGGTCGCCGTCGGTCATAGCGTCTGTTTCCACCTCGCAGGGGGAGACAGCGATGCTCATATTGGGTTCCCGGACGGAATACTCCTTTTTCAGCTTTTCCGCGCTGGCGGCCAGTACCGTCTCCGCGGCCTTGGTGTCCGGTACGGCGATGATGGCCGAAGCTGTGGCGGCGATAGCCGTGGCCATGCAGCCGCCTTCACGGCCGCCCTTGGCGGTGATGAGCTGGAAAGTGGACTGTTCCTCCAGATCCAGCAGCAGACGGTCCAGCAGAATGATGGCGTTAGCGCGCTCCAGCAGAGCCTGATTGCCGCTGTGGCCGCCGTGCAGCCCCTCTATCTTGAGACACAGGGCCTGCCAGCCCGGGCGGACCGGCTCGTGGCCGCGGGGCATGAGAACGCGGGCGTCGATCTCTCCGGCGCTGCCTACGGCGAAGCCAAATCCGTCAAGATTGACATAATATTTTGCTTTGAACTGGCTGTAGTCCAGATGGATGCCGCCGTTCATGGTGGTCTCCTCGTCTGCGGTGAACACGCACTCCAAAGCCGGATGCTTGGCCTGCTTGTCCGTCATGTAGGCCATCATAAAAGCCACGCCGATGCCGTCATCACCGCCCAGAGTGGTGCCCTCCGCCGTGACCACGTCGCCCTCGGCATAGACGCGGATGGGGTCCTTGGCGAAGTCGTGGTCCACGCCCTCGTCCTTGATGCAGACCATGTCGCTGTGGGAGTGGAGAATGACGGGTGAGGCATTTTCATAGCCCGGGGTGGCCGGCACCCGGGCGATGACGTTATACGCTTCATCGCGGTAGGCCTCGATGCCGTGGGCCTTGCAGAAATCCAGCAGGTACGAGGTGATTCCCTCCGGGTTGCCGGTCTCCCGGGGAATTTGGGAGATCGCGTAGAAGTTTTTCCATACACTGGCCGGCTCCAGGCCTGTCAGATGATAGTTTCTTGCCATGTTTCGTTCCTCCTGTTCCGTTGTTCTCTGTTTTATTTGCTCTCATTTTGATAGATCTGCCAATACATCATCAGCGCATAGGCCAGGGCGTCCTCGTCCACAGTAAAATGACTGCTGTGCAGCGGGTATATGGCGCCCTTTTCCGGGTTGCCCGTGCCCAGACGGAAGTAGGCGCCGGGGCACTTCTCCAGATACCGGGAAAAATCTTCGGTGATAAAGGTGTGCAGCAGGTCCCGACAGGGGAGGTGCAGCGCCTGCGCCGCGGCACGGACTGTATTCACCTGATCGGTGTGATTCACCAGCACCGGATAGCCCCGGCTGTACCGGAAGTCAAAGGCCGCGCCGTAGGCGTCGCAGATGCCGTGCAGCTCCCGCCGCAGCAGTGTCTCGATCTTTTCGAACGTCTCGTCATTGAAAGCACGGATCAGTCCGCCGAAGTTGGCCTCGGCCGGCAGCACGTTAAAGGCGCTCTGCCCATTGATATAGCACACGCTGATAATGCCCTCCTCGCCGGGGCCCAGCAGCTTGCCGGGGATGGCGTCGATGGCAGAGACGGTGTGACAGACAGCGCCCAGCACATCGGTGGTCAGGTGGGGCAGCGCACCGTGGCCGCCCTGGCCGCGGATAGTCACGTCAAAGCGGCCGGAGCCGGCCATGTAGGGGCCGTCCTTGATGCCGATGGTGCCCACAGATAGTTGGTTGTCCACGTGCAGACCGTAAATGCGGTCTACACCGGCCAGACAGCCGTTGGCGATCATATCGATGGCGCCGCCGGGATCCGGCTCCTCGGCGTATTGAAAGATAAATCGCACGTTGTATTTCAGTGCTGCACGGTGCTGCGTCATAGATCGCAGCAGGCCCAGCAGGGCTGCCGTGTGGCAGTCGTGGCCGCAGGCGTGCATGACGCCGGGGTTTTCCGAGGCAAAGGGCAGGCCCGTTTCCTCCTGGATCGGTAGGGCGTCCATGTCCGCGCGAAAAGCGATGGTTTTCCCGCCGGTATGGCCGTGCAGGTCGGCCACCAGACCGTTTTTCCCGCAAGGCCGCAGCGTGTCCGGGCCGAGTGCCGCGATCTCCGTGGCCAGATAGTCCCGGGCATCCTCCTCATGGAAGGACACGCAGGGGTGCCGGTGCAGATAGCGGCGCCGGGCGATCATGTAGTCCAGCTGTTTCTTCGCTTCTTCAGTAAGGTCGAAATTCATAGTATATCTCACCACGATTATATAGGAATACATATAACATACTCCGGCAAAAGCAGAGCGTAAAATATATATTTTATATGAAGCTATATGGGAAAACATATAACTTCGGCTTCCAAAAACGGACGAGACGTGGTATGATGGACGCAGATCACGGACATGGAGGCGGTTATGACACGACAGCAGCTGATATGTGCCCTGGAGGTCGACCGGGCGGGCTCCATCAATCGGGCGGCGCAGAACCTGTTTATGGCGCAGCCGAATCTTAGCAGCACCATTCGGGAGCTGGAAGCAGAGATCGGTATCACTCTATTCAAGCGCAGTTCACAGGGAGTGGAGGTCACCCACGCCGGTGAACAGTTTTTGCGGCAGGCGGCAGATATCGTGGCGCAGTTCGACGCGCTGGAGTCTGCCTATCACAGCCGGGACGACAGCGTCTCCCTATCCGTTACCACCGCGCGGTCCTCTGCCATTTCGGACCGTATCGCCCGGTACCTCAACGACTTTGCGGAAAGCGGCGTACCGTTCCGGGCGCGTATCTGCGAGGCCACCAATATGCAGGTCATCGAGGATGTGGCCGCCGGCAACGCGGATATCGGCATCCTCAAGCCCAACTATATGACCGCGGACTACTATCTGCACACGGCGCAGCTGCGCGGGCTGACCGCCGTGAAGCTCAGGCCGCAGCCTTATGTGCTGCTGCTGTCCGGCAGTCATCCGCTGGCCGGGGCGGCGCATATCATGCCGGAGCAGCTGGCACCCTACACCGAGGTGGTCCACGCTGACTACGATATGCCCATCTATCCCTATTCCGACTACCGCTATAGCGGTGGCCGGACGGCGGACCGCCGGAAAAACGTGATTTTCATCTATGACCGGGGCACGCTGATGGAGATGCTGTCCAACGTGCATGGCAGCTACATCTGGACCACGCCCACCGCCCAGGCGCTGAAGGATGCTTACGGTCTGGTGGAGCGCCCCTGCGGCGCGGAGCCAATCCAGGGTTGCGATGTGATACTGTATCAAACGTCCCGCCGCCTGTCCCTCTATATCCAGCGGCTCATCGACAGGATCGAGGGAGAAGACCGGGCGTTCCCGACGCAGTCCGAGCCGGAATAGCGTCCGACGCGAGCTGCCGTGAAATTTTGCTGAACAGCTGTGACAGCGCTGTGCGGCACACGGTAAAAAACAGATCCGCCTGAGGGCGGGTCTGTTTTTTGCAAAACGGGCTGTTCTGTGTAATGAAGCACCATGTGCGGCGGATGTATATTCCTCCGACACCGGACAAAGACTACGGATGTAAAATCTGCTTTGACTGGAGGAATTTCATATATGAAAGCAACAGGCATCGTGCGCCGCATCGACGACCTGGGCCGCGTGGTCATCCCCAAGGAGATCCGCCGCACCATGCGTATCCGCGAGGGCGACCCGTTGGAGATATACACCACCCGCGACGGCGAGGTTATTTTCAAGAAGTATTCCCTTATCGGCGGGTTGGAGGAGTTCGCCGCACAGTTCTGCGATACCCTCAGCCGCAGCACGGACTTTTCCGCCGCTGTTACCGACCGCGATGCGGTCATCGCCATCGCCGGGGCGGGGAAGAAGGAACTGCTGGGCAAGCCTGTCTCCCCTGCGCTGGAGCAGGTCATGGACCAGCGTGGCCTCTACTGCGGCGAGGGTGTGGCCGTCAGCGATGAGAACGAGCAGTTCCGGGCCGCTGTGGCGGCACCTATTCTCTGCGGCGGCGACGTGCTGGGCGCGGTGCTCTTTCTCTCTCCCGACGGCAAGCCGGCGGGGGAGACGGAGTGTAAGCTTGCCCAGACCGTGGCGTCCTTTCTGGGCAAGCACATGGAGTCCTGACAAAAGGCCCCGCGGCTTTCACCGCGGAGCCTTGCATAACGGCTTTCGCAAGCTTTTTGACCGGCCTGAAAAAGAGAAGCGCCCTTCAGGCGCTTCTCTTTTGACTTATCAGTGCAGCAGCAGGCTGACAACAGCCTGAACGTCATCGACGCTTACTTCGCGGTTGCCGTTGACATCACAGCGGAGGAACTTCTCCATGTCAAGTGCGGAATGCTTGGCATTATAGAGGTCATAGACATATTGGGCGTCGTTGATGTCGATATGGCCCGTGCCATTGACGTCGCCGCCGTAGGATACCGACACAGTGGAGTTGCCCTTAACGGAGATCGCAGATTTCGCTGTGGCGGCGATACCTGCCGCCGTACCCTTGTCCACCAGTAGCCAGGCATAGGCTTCGTATTTCTCTGACCAGAACATGGCCGTATCACCGTAATAGAGGGACTTGGTCGCAGGGAGCTTTGTTTCCGGCACAGCGGTGATGAGCCACACGGCGTTGCCATTTATGAGCTTTACATACTCGGCCGCGTCCACCGTCATTGCAAGCTGCGCCGTTTTGGTGATGCTCACCATGATAATGCCGCCCTTGATGTAGTCTCCGGGAATGGTGTAAGTGCTGGCATTTTCGTTGCGCTGGAGCGTGAGGGTTTTCTCACCGGCCATCACGGTGATCGTGTAGTCAAATCCCTCTTGGTGATTGATACCGAATGTAAAAGCTTCACCGCTTTTTACGGTATAGGACGTAACGCCTTTCCAGACATCGGCGGCGCCGCTGCCCGTAAGCACGATTTGCGTGGTGCCGCTTTGCGGGGCCTTCTTCACCGTAATGACCACCGGGCCGGTGACGGACTTTGCCGGGATCGTGTAGGTATAGGCGTTGCTGCCGCTGCTGCTGACAGTGCACGTCACCGGCAGGCCGTTTACCGTTACGGCCACCGCATAGTCGTAGTTGGCCGCCTGCGTGACCGTAAAGGTATAATTCTGCCCATGCGTTGCGGAAGTGGGGGCGCTGACGTCGCCGGAGCCGTCGCCCTTGACGGTCGCCGCGTATGTTTTGACAGTGGGTGTGCTGTTGGCGCTGATGACCAGCTCGCCGGTGACATTTTCGATCGTATAGCTGCCGTCGTCGTTGTTGATGATGTCAACTTTTTCATTATTCACAGTGGCCGAAAAGTCGTAGTTATAGCCGGGATCGGCGGTGAAGGTGTAGTCGCCGTTTTCAGTCACATAAGCGGCGCCGGTGGCACAATCCGGAAGCACAACAGGGAAGCCGCCGCACAGGATCGTCACCGTGTCGCTTTGGCCGGCCGGTACACTGGCGGTTTGGGCGTCCTTTGCCGCGTTGGCGCGGACGTCCATCTGTGCCTTGACCAATTTCACAGTGGCCTCACCGGCAGCCTTTACGTTGAAGTTCAGCGTGATAAAGCTGTCGGAGCGAGTTTTTCCATAGCCGCCTATGGTCAACAATCCAGCGTCAGAGTTGTTGTTGATGATGTCAGGGATATCACCATTGCTGCCGATAGTGGCACTCGTGAAAGTAAGCTTTTCCGCGTCATAGTCAATTTGGAAGAAATAGGTGTTGTACTCCTGCGATGTGGAATTTTGACCTAAGTATAGTCCAACCAATGCGGTTTCTCCGACTGCGGTGGTTGGATTGCTATACAGATAAGCGTAAAAGCTCTCTGTGCCGCTGGCAGACGCCGGCAGCAAAAGCAGTACCATAACCGCCGCTAAAAGCCCGGAAAACCATCGTTTCATCTTAAAAACCCCTCCGTTTCACCACTTTTCGGCAAATGCCAACCTAAATTTATCACCGGTCACCGAACAATTCAATTCGCAATAGGCAGAAATTTGAGGGGAATTGTTGTGCAGAATGACGATAAAGCCCATGAAAATGGGCAAAAACCTTCCCCCAGGGGGAGGGCTTTTTCGCGCCCCTGTTAGCGTTCCGTTAAAACCGCGTTAAGAAATCACCGATTTTCTTGAAACTACAATCATAGAGTGCTACCATAAAACAACGTAGGGGGCGTGAGGTACAGGCCTCGCGCGACAGGAGGGGAGCTCCCGGGAGACAGATCATCTGTTTCCCGGGAGCCTTGCTTTGCCTACAAAAAACCCATCGGCCGCATTTTTGTGCGGCCGATGGGTTTACCATAATTTGTATTATTGTCAACTTAGCCCTGCGGCTGCTCATTTTCTGGCACCGGAGTCTCGACGGTGGAATCGGCAGCAGGCTCCAGCGCCGCTTGGGGTAGCGGCTCCTGCGGGGAAGCCTCGGGCGCAGCGGGGCCGGCTCCGCCTGTGTGGCTTCAGCGGCCTCCTGGGCCTCACGGGCCAGGCGCTCGTTTTCCTCGCGGATGGCGGCCTTCTGCTCGCGGCGGGCATCAGCGGCAGCGAAGAACGCCCGCACCAGAGCCAGCAGCACAAAGAATGCCGCGATGGCCAGGCCGATCCAGCCCGCAGTGCGGATCAGGAAAAAGTCCCGGATGGTGAAATACTCCTTGTAGATCCCCAGGAAATACAGCGCCACGCCGCCGGCGGCACACAAAATGCACAGCAGCAGGCGGAAGAAGGCCCGGACCTTGTGCTTGCGCCCGGCCAGATACGCCACCAGCAGCGCCAGCGCGGCCAGAAACAGCGCCGGGGACTGGCAGCAGAGGATATAGCCCAACGTCTTGTCCAACATGGCCTCGCCTCCTTACAGCTGGCACTTGCCCCGGGGCAGGTATTTGCCGTCCGGCCCGGCCAGCACCTTGCCGGAGGACACCGCGGGCTTGCCGCGGAGCCACACCTGGCGGATGGAGCCCTTGGTGACCACGCCCTCGTAGGGGTTGTAGTCCGCCGCGCCCACCATGTCCTCGGCGCGGATGACGTGGTCGGTGTTGGGGTCGTAGACCACGATATCGGCGTCGGAGCCGGGGGCCAGTACGCCTTTGCGCGGGAACAGGCCATACAGCTTGGCGGGGTTCTCTGCCAGCACGCGGCACATGGCGCCCAGGCCGATCTTCTTCTTGGCCACGCCGAAGGTGTAGACCAGCTCGCCGCGGGTCTCCACGCCGGGGATGCCGCCGGGAATAGCGGTGAAATCGTCGCGGCCCGCCAGCTTCTGCTGGGTAGTGAAGCTGCAATGGTCGGTGGACACCGTCTGCACCTCGCCGCGGCGGATGGCCCGCCACAGGGCCTCACGGTCAGCCGGTTTCCGAATAGGAGGCGAGCAGACGTATTTGGCCGCCTGCAGCCAGTCCTCGTTATAATACACGCTGTCGTCCAATACCAGATACTGGGGGCACGTCTCCACAAAGACCTTCTGGCCCCGCCAGCGGGCGTTGGCGATCTCGTCCAGCGCCTCGATGTTGGTGGTGTGGACGATGACCACGGGGACGTCTACCTGTTCGGCGATGCGGAGCAGACGGCCCACGGCCTCGGCCTCCATGATGTCGGGCCGGGTCTCCGGGTGGCAGTGGACGCCGTTCTCGCCGGCGGCCTTTTTTTCAGCGATCAGCGCGTCGATGACCCCAGCGTTTTCGCAGTGGACACCGCAGATGCCGCCCTTCTCCTTCAGCTTTTTCAGCGCCTTGTACATGGCCTCGTCACCGATCATCATGGCCGGATAGGTCATGTACATCTTGAAGGAGGAGATACCCTCGGCGTACATATCGTCGATCTCGCGCTCGATGGTCTCGTTCCAGTCGTCGATGGTCATGTGGAAGCCGTAGTCACAGGCGCACTTGCCGTCGGCCTTCTCGTGCCAGAGCCGCAGGCCGTCGTGCAGCGTCTCACCCTTGTTGGGGCAGGCAAAGTCGATGATGGTGGTGGTGCCGCCCCGCAGCGCCGCCCGGGAGCCGCTGGCAAAATCATCCGCCGTGGTGGTGTTGCACACGTCCAGATCGAAATGGGTGTGGGCATCGATAAAGCCGGGGAACAGCAGCATCCCGGACACATCCACCACCTGCGCGCCGATGGCGGGAATATCGCGGCAGACATCGAGGATCTTCTCGCCCTCCACCAGGATATCGGCCCGGCGGGGGCCCTTGCCGGTGACCACGGTACCGCCCTTGAACAGCAATCTCATCACAAGACCTCCTCGTTTGTGTTGATTTCTGTCGGTATTATACCACTTTTCGCCCCACTGTGTAAAGCACAATAAAAACGTCTATTCGCCTTCTCCCAAGGGTGCAAAAGCTTTCCCAGTGAGGGCAGTATCGCGAGACTTCCCCTCGAGGGGTCCGCGGTGTTGAATGACACGCCCTCAAGCCTTCCCCTTGGGGTGAAGGTGTCAGCGAAGCTGACGGATGAGGGGTAAAAAGAAGCTCTTATAACCCTCCCGCGGCAGCGGGAGGGTTATATATTTATCTCACCCCGTCAGGGGTGAGATATTATCTATCTCTGGCCGTTAGGCCAAGGATAATTTAGCACAAAAAAAGAAAGGCCCCGTAGGAACGCAGCATTTACTATCCCTCCCGCTGTCGCTGGAGGGATAATTAAGCGCAAAAAGAGAAAGGCCCAGCGGGCAAACGATCTTTATTCACCCCACCCCCGCCAGGGGGTGGGATAATTAAAGTCAAAAAAAGAAAGGCCCAATGGGCCTTTCTCTTTTTTGAGTTTAATTAGAACTCCTTTTTCTTGCCGATGACGACGGCGGAGCCGGCGACGGAGGTCAGAGCCATACCGACGTACATAGCGATACCAGCGTCAAAGGTCTTGGGGGAGGGCTTGGTGGTGTTGGTGGTGCCAGTGGTGGAACCAGAAGTAGTCCAGTAAGCGTACACGTCAGTGGAACCATCGACCAGCTGGCTGCTATAACCAACAGGAATGACATTGGTCTTGTTGGTCACGTTAGCGGTCTGGGTGCAGTTCTTGCACTTCGCGGTACCAGTAACAACGCCGTTAGCATCCTTGGTGCTGGAAACCAGTTCAAAGACGTGAGCCACGACACCATAGTTGTGCTCCGCAGTACCCTTCTCGGCAGCCTTAACAGCAACGATCTTGCCATCAACCAGCATATTGACGATACCAGTATCACCAATACCGCTATAGGTCACATAGATTTTGCCGTCAGCATCCTTGTACAGGGTATCACCGGCGGTAACAACAGTGTAATCGCCGCACTTGGTGCCCAGATCGATCTTGGAACCAATCTTGGTATAAGCAAGAGTCGCGTCGGTAACCTTGTCCAGATACTTGACAGTACCATCAACAGTCAGCTGGTACTTAGCGTCAGCTGCGGGGACCTCAACGTAAGTGCCAGCGTTATCACCGGTCAGGGTGAAATAACCACGAGTGGCGCTCACCAGTTTGCCGTCGGTCTTGCTCTCGGAAGCAGCGGTATAGGAGATGGACACACCATCCATATTCTGCTTCACCCAGCCGCCATCCCACTTATAGAAATCACCATAAGTGGTAGCAGCCATTGCGGTGGTGCACAGTGCCAGAGCCATGACCATGGCCAGCACAGTTGCAATGATCT
>OLPS01000895.1_pt1 | contig 35035 bp, 31 predicted proteins | sample 1673071 | NCBI WGS metagenome assembly OLPS01 (sample SAMEA3136752, study PRJEB25190) | human gut metagenome | reverse complement strand
CAAGGGGCGCCGCCCCGTAATTCAACAAGTGAACGAGGGGCAAACTCCCCCGGGGCTTTGGCGGCGGATTGCACCGCCGCTGAATGCTCAGATGCAGCCAGCCGCCTATAGCGGCGAGGTATATCTGTTCACAGTTATAAGGAGTACGGAAGATATGATTGAAATCAGAGAATTAGACAAAGACAACGGCCGGAAACTTTGGCTCGAATGCTTTCCGGAGGATTCTGAAGAATTTGTAAGCTGGTATTTTAAAACCGTATTTACGGAAGGATACGGCGTATACGACGGCAGCGAGCTGCTCAGCATGGTATCAATCGTAGACGCTACAATGGCTCTGCGCCGCAGGCCGGTGCGCGCCAACTTCCAGCGTGCAGTCGCAACCACTGCGTCCGCCAGAGGAAAGGGCTATGCCTCGATGCTGCAAAAATACGTTCTCAATCTGCTCTACGACCGCGGAGAGGGCATGTGTTCTCTCAACACTGATATACACGATTTTTACGCTCAGTTCGGATTCTCGACCTACGTTGCGAAAGAGCTCTTGAGAATAATGCCGTCCGAATCGGGCAGATACAAGCTGTATACCTCCGCTAGGGATATACCTTATTCCACCTTAGGCGGGCTGTCTCAGCTCTATTTCGACGAGCTGCGCGGGCGCACGGGCTGGCTTCTGCGCGATTCTCAAACCTTCGAGCGCATCCTCACCAGCGAGCTGGACTTCACGGGGAATACTCTGATAGTGGCTTTTGACGAAAAGAATATCGTCTCAGGTTATGCCATAGGCCGTCAGGAAGAAGAATCCTTCGTCGCTTACGAGGCCATAGCTAAACCTCGGCATTGGGGGAGTCTGACCCGCGCCGCAGGAGACATGGGGCTCAGCTATTTCGACCGTCCTTTCTGCGGAGATTCCGGCACCGAGACGGGAATGGCGCGTATAGTAAATGTTAAACGCATAGTTGACAACCTAATTCTCGAGGACGGCGAATGTATAGTCGGGATATCCGATCCCGTCATAGAAGAAAACAACGACAACTGGCATATCTTTTCCGAAGCGGGAAAGACAAAAGCTACACGCACGCGGGCTATGGAAGATATTTCAGTAGGCATAGGACAATTCACACGCTGGGTCATGGGTTCCATAGATTCAGACGCGCCCGAGCTGTTCTCCCCCTGCAAGCGTTCTCTCGTAGACAGATATTAATGCAATACTTAATAAACTTCTCGAATCAGCAATAAAACAGCGTAAAAAGAGCTTTTTCCTCACCGAAAAAGCTCTTTTGTTATTCTGTCGGTATAAAATACACGACATTGACGCGCTCGCTCATTTAGAGTATAATAATGTAAATTAAGGAACACGAATTAAAGCTGTTATCCTACTATTCAAAAACGGGCGCAAACAGCTTGATAACGGAGGCACAAATGAGCCTATCAATCAACAAAGAAAAAGAACTTCTCCGCCTCATGTATCTGGCGCGGTTTTTTGACGATAAAGTATACGAACTTTTTCACGAAAAAGACGAAGGCTACGGCACTACCCACCTTTCTACAGGACAGGAGGCCATCGCAGCCGGCGTCATGTACGCGGTCGAACCCGGCGATAAAATGATGACCAACCACAGAGGGCACGCGCACACGATATGCTCCGGAGCTTCCCCCGAGCGCATGATGTGCGAAATGTTAGGCAAATCGGACGGGTTCTGTCTGGGGCTCGGCGGTTCTCTCCATATAGTAGACAAGGAGACGGGAGGTCTTTTCGCCAACGGCGTAGTCGGCCCCGTGCTTCCCATGTCCGCCGGAGCGGCTCTCGCTCTGAAAATGGACAAAAAGAATCGCGTCTGCATATGTTTCTTCGGTGACGGAACTTCAAATTCAGGTATGTTCCACGAAGCGTTAAACATGACGGCTCTATGGAAGCTTCCCGTCATATACATATGCGAGAACAACCTTTACGGTATGTCCACGCCCGTGAGCAAGTCAACCGCCGGAGGCGCAGTCGCTCCGCGAGGCGCGGCTTACGGCATTCCTTCATGCGAAATAGACGGAAACGACGTCCTCGCTGTGTACTCGGCTGCAACAGAGGCCATACGGCGCGCACGCGCCGGCGAGGGCGCAACTCTGATCGAAGCGCACACTTATAGATACAGAGGCCACTCTAAATCCGACCGTTTGACATATCGCACAAGAGAAGAAGAAGCCGCCGCGCACAAGAACGACCCTATAGACAGATTCGTTCGCTATCTTTCCTCTAAAATAGACGAAAGCGAGCTTAGTCTCATAAGAGATAAAGCTCAGGGAGAAATAGAAAATGCCGCCAAAGCCGCTCTTTCCGCACCTTGGCCGACATTCGAGCAGGCTGAAAGGCTGGTATACGCCGGAGGGAAATATGAGTAAAATCAGCTACAAACAAGCTGTATCTGACGCACTCCGCGAGGAGATGCTCAGAGATGACAAAGTTTTCATAATGGGCGAGGACATCGCGGTATACGGAGGAAGCTACGGCATAACAGCCGGCTTTTTAGAAGAATTCGGCGAACAGAGGGTTATAGACACTCCGATAGCAGAATCCGGCTTCACTAACATGGCAGTAGGCGCTGCGCTCTGCGGATATCGTCCGATAGTCGAATATATGTTTGCGGATTTTGTTTCCGTATGTATAGACGCAATAGTAAACCAGGCGGCCAAAACCCACTTCATGACAGGTGGACAATTCTCCGCTCCCATAGTAATGAGAACGCCTTGCTGCGGAGGAACAGGAGCCGCAGCTCAGCACTCTCAGGCATTCGAAGCGTGGTTTGCTCATACTCCCGGATTGAAAGTCATACTGCCCTCCAACCCATACGACGCCAAAGGGCTTCTGAAAGCGGCCATACGCGACGACAATCCCGTAATCTTTTATGAACACAAGCTTTTATACGAAAACGAGGGCGAGGTTCCGGACGGAGATTATATCGTAGAAATAGGCAAGGCTAATGTCGTCCGGGAAGGCACGGACGTCACGCTCATTTCATACTCTCTTACGCTTCTGCAATGCCTTAAGGCTGCCGAAGAGCTTGCAAAACTCGGCATAAGCGCACATGTTTTGGATCTGCGTACAGTCAGCCCGCTGGACAGACCCGCCATAATAGCGGCAGCGAAAAAAACAGGGCGCGTCCTCATAGTTCACGAAGCCGTAACATATTTCGGAGTAGGAGCGGAAGTGGCAAGCGCCATTTGCGAAAGCGACGCCCTATTCTCGCTGAAAGCCCCCGTGCGCAGACTCGGCTCCGCTTATATGCCCGTTCCGTTCTCAAAACCCATAGAGCAGCAGGCTCTCCCGCAGATAGACGACATCGTGCGCGAAGCTGTAAGGCTTTACAAATATTGCTAATCATCCCTTAACCCCAAGCATAATTTGTTTGTATTTTGTTTATAAAGATGTTATAATGTAATTTGCGCAGGATAACCCTGCATAAATTACACCCCTGCTATAGGAGATCATATGAATACGCTTCACTTTAAGTATGCCGTGGAAGTCGAACGTACTCGTTCCATTACTCAGGCGGCAGAAAATCTTTATATGGCGCAGCCCAACCTCAGCAAAGCGATTAAAGAACTGGAAGACAATTTGGGTATCACAATTTTTGAACGCACATCTAAAGGTACCATCCCCACTGTAAAAGGCGCAGAATTTCTCAAATACGCAAAAAATATACTCTCGCAGATAGACAAGATGAAGTCGCTTTACATACCGGACGATCCCCATAGGCAGACTTTCAGCGTATCTATTCCGCGCAGCAGCTATATCGCCGCCAGTTTCACCTCTCTTGCGTCTGAGCTGGACACGCGCAACGAAATGCACCTCAATATTATAGAGACCAATTCTATGAAAACTATAAGCCATGTTGCAAAAGGCGAATATAACCTCGGCGTCGTGAGATATCAAATTGAATACGAAAACTATTTTCTGGATTATATAGCAGAAAAAGGGCTCGTTCACGAATCCGTTTGGGAATTTGACTATCTCGTACTGATGAGCGCGCACCATAACCTCGCATATACTCCAAAGCTGACTGATAAAGACCTTGCAGACTGTGTAGAAATACTGCACGGAGATACCTCCATCCCCTACGTTCCGCAGTCCGAGCTGAGCCGACCGGAAGATATCGGCACGGGGAAAAAAAGCATATACGTATATGAGCGGGCTAATCAATTTACTCTTCTTACTAATATTGAATCTTCCTATATGTGGGTGTCTCCCATCCCCAAAGACGTAATGGATAGGTACGGTTTGGTGCAGCGCAGATGCAAAGCTAAGCACCAGCGTTACAAAGACATTTTAGTATACCGCAAAGGATATACGCTCTCCAATCTCGACAAAAAATTTATAGATAAACTTTTTGAAAGAAAAAATGAAGTAGCCTTCTGCGATTATATATAATGGGAATGCGCTTAAAATGCATTATAAATTATCTAATCTTGCATTTTATCCTGGAATTATGACGTTTAATCACAAATCGCCAAGTATTTCATATAGTTCCTTATCGCCTATTTTACGGCATTTTCACATCCTTCACCCAAGTTTCATATAAGCATATCAGCTGCAGTATGTTGATATGCTTTTTTCATATTTTTGTTTCTCCGCACGACTTATTATAATAAGCTTGTGCTGAACAGCACATACACCAACGGTCAACAGGAGGTTTTTATCAATGGCAAGATTTACTTTACCCAGAGATTTGTACCACGGCGAAAATGCACTCGAAGCTTTGTCTGCACTCTCAGGCAAAAAAGCGTTCGTCGTCGTAGGCGGCGGCAGCATGAAGCGTTTCGGTTTCCTAGATAAAGTAGTAGCTCTGCTTGAAAAAGCAGGAATGGAGGTCAAGCTTTTTGAAGGAGTCGAGCCGGACCCCAGCGTGGATACGGTCATGCGCGGAGCGGAAGAAATGACCAAATTCGAGCCGGACTGGATCGTAGCTATGGGTGGTGGATCACCGATTGATGCAGCAAAAGCTATGTGGGCTTTCTATGAGTATCCGGAAATAACATTTGAAGATCTGATTACACCATTCAGTTTCCCGGAATTAAGACAGAAAGCAAAATTTGCAGCAATTCCTTCAACCTCCGGAACTGCAACTGAAGTAACAGCATTTTCTGTTATCACAGATTATGCAAAAGGAATCAAGTACCCTCTGGCAGATTTTAACATCACACCAGATGTTGCAATTGTTGACCCGGCTCTTGTAGCTGAACTTCCTGTAAAGCAGGTTGCTTACACAGGTATGGATGCCTTGACACATGCGATTGAAGCATATGTATCTACATTGAACTGTCCATATACAGATCCGCTTGCACTCAAAGCAATCGAGATGGTATTTGATTATCTTCCGGCATCCTACAGATGCAATATGGAAGCAAGAGCAAAAATGCACGATGCACAGTGTCTGGCTGGAATGGCATTTTCTAATGCATTACTTGGAATCGTACATTCTATGGCTCATAAAACAGGAGCTGCATTCTCTACAGGACATATTACACATGGTCTTGCAAATGCAATGTATCTTCCATATGTAATCAAATATAATGCAAAAGATCCTGTAGCAGCTAAGAGATATGCTGAAATTGCAAGATTTGTAGGACTTGGTGGAGCATCTGAAAAAGCACTCATCAACAGTCTTTGTGAGAAAATCAATGAATTCAATGTTATCTTAAATATTCCGGCTACATTAAAGGATTTCGGAATCAAAGAAGATGAATTTAAAGAAAAAATTGCTACAATCTCTGAAAATGCTGTTGGAGATGCCTGTACAGGTTCTAATCCAAGAACAATTGATCCAGCTACAATGGAAAGACTGTTTACATGTATTTATTATGGAACAGAAGTTGATTTTTAATTAACAACAATGTTAAAAAAATAATTTTAATAAAATAATGATGAAACGGCAGGTATTATAATAATATTTGCCGTTTTTGGTGCGGTTTTCAGAATTTATTTAGAAATTAAATTCACAGCAAGTTACTTGATATTTTCATAACAATGTTGTATCATTATATAGATGATTATTATTATTCCCGGTATTTCAATGGGGGTTAGAATTAGGAGGAAGCAAGATGTATAAGATATTAAAAGCTGAAAAATTAGCTGACAAGATTTATCTTATGGATGTTGAGGCACCACGTGTTGCAAGACACTGCCAGCCTGGACAGTTCGTCATCGTTAAGATGGACGATAAGGGAGAACGTATCCCACTTACAATCTGTGACTATGACAGAGAAGCAGGTACTATTACAATCGTATTCCAGGAAGTCGGAGCATCTACTGTAAAGATGGCTGACTTAAAGGCCGGGGATTCATTCCGTGATTTCACTGGACCTCTTGGTTGTGCTTCAGAGCTCGTTGAAGAAGACATAGAAGACTTGAAAAAGAAAAAAATCTTATTTGTAGCAGGTGGAGTTGGAGCTGCTCCTGTATATCCACAGGTAAAATGGTTACATGAACACGGCGTAGCAGCAGATGTTATTGTCGGAGCAAAGACAAAAGATATGCTGATCCTTGAAGATGCTATGGAAGCTGTATCTGGTAACTATTACCCATGTACAGATGATGGTTCCTACGGACATGCCGGAATGGTTACAACAATGGTCGAAGAACTTGTAAATAATGGAAACAAATATGATGTATGTATTGCAATCGGTCCAATGATCATGATGAAATTTGTCTGTCTCCTTACAAAGAAACTGGAGATCCCGACAGTTGTCAGCATGAACCCAATCATGGTTGATGGTACAGGAATGTGCGGTGCCTGCCGTCTGATCGTTGGAGACGAAGTGAAATTCGCATGCGTAGACGGACCAGAGTTTGACGGACATCTCGTTGATTTTGATAACGCTATGAAGAGACAGCAGCTTTACAAGACAGAAGAAGGTCGTGCAATGCTGAAATTACAGGAAGGTGACACTCATCATGGTGGATGCGGAAACTGCGGAGGTGACAAATAATGGCAAATGTATTAGAGAGAGTTCCTGTAAGAGAACAGGATCCAAAAGTAAGAGCAACAAACTTCGAAGAAGTATGTTATGGATATAACAAAGAAGAAGCAATGGAAGAGGCACAGCGCTGTATCAACTGTAAGAATGCAAGATGTATCCAGGGCTGTCCTGTATCTATCAATATTCCAGGATTTATTAGTCATGTAAAAGAAGGTAATATTGAGGAAGCTTATAAAGTAATCGGAGAGTCCTCAGCACTTCCTGCTATCTGTGGCCGTGTATGTCCGCAGGAGTCCCAGTGCGAGAGCAAATGTATCCGTGGAATCAAAGGTGACCCGATTTCAATCGGTAAACTTGAAAGATTCGTTGCTGATTACGCTCTTGAGCATGACATTAAACCTGCAAAACCTGAGAAGACAAATGGACATAAAGTTGCAGTTATCGGTTCTGGTCCGTCCGGACTTACATGCGCCGGAGACCTTGCAAAGCTTGGTTATGAAGTAACAGTATTTGAGGCACTTCATGAGCTTGGCGGAGTACTTGTATATGGTATTCCAGAGTTCCGTCTTCCAAAAGAGAAAGTCGTAAAGAAAGAAATCGAAAAAGTAAAAGAATTAGGTGTACATTTTGAGCCAAACGTAGTAATCGGTAAATCAACAACAATCGATCAGTTGATGGAAGAGGAAAACTTTGAAGCTGTATTCATCGGTTCCGGAGCAGGTCTTCCGATGTTCATGGGAATTCCGGGAGAGGCATCAAACGGAGTATTCTCTGCAAACGAGTATCTGACAAGAAGCAACCTTATGAAAGCTTTCGATGATTCTTATGATACACCGATTGCAGCAGGTAAGAAAGTTGCAGTTGTTGGTGGCGGTAACGTAGCAATGGATGCTGCCAGAACAGCACTTCGTCTTGGAGCAGAAGTACATGTAATCTACCGTCGTGGCGAGGAAGAACTTCCAGCCAGAGTTGAAGAAGTACATCATGCAAAAGAAGAGGGCGTTATATTTGATCTTCTTACAAATCCAAAAGAAATTCTTGCAGATGAGAATGACTGGGTAAAAGGAATGAAGGTTGTTAAGATGCAGCTTGGAGAGCCTGATGCATCAGGAAGACGACGTCCGGAAGAAATTCCAGGATCAGAGTACGAGATTGAACTTGATACAGTTATCATGTCTCTTGGAACATCTCCAAACCCATTGATCGCTTCTACAACAAAAGGTCTTGAGACAAACAAGAGAAAATGTATCGTTGCAGAAGAAGAAAATGGACAGACATCAAAAGCATGCGTATTCGCTGGCGGAGATGCTGTAACAGGAGCAGCAACAGTAATCCTTGCTATGGGTGCCGGAAAAGCCGGAGCAAAAGGAATTCATGAATTATTAAGCAACAAATAAATTCTTGAATGGGGACGTAGTAAAACTTTAAAATGCTACGTCTCCATCATTGATTAAGGGTGTCCCTTTTTTCGTAAAAGGGGTGCCCTTAATTTATGAAGTTGACTTTTTTATTGACACTTCTAAGTCTTTTGTATAAAATAATATTAGAATTAGCTTAGACTAACATCCGCAGATTAATTTAATACGGTTATTCTAGGATATCGAGATTCTGAATATAATACTAATAGATAATAAAAAGGAGTGTTTGATACATGACAATTTTCTGGGGACTAATGATACCGTTCATCGGAACAACTCTTGGGGCATTATGCGTATTATTTATAAAAAATGAATTAAAACCTGTGATTCAAAAGTCTTTACTTGGTTTTGCAGCGGGAGTTATGGTTGCGGCCTCTGTATGGTCACTTTTAATTCCAGCTATGGAAATGTCTGATCATCTTGGAAAACTGGCATTTTTACCGGTTGCTGTTGGCTTTCTTGTCGGCATTGTATTTCTTCTTGCACTGGACCGCATCATTCCACATCTGCATCTTGGGAGTGAAGAATCAGAAGGTCCTAAAGCTTCATTAAAGAAATCGACGATGCTGATCTTGGCAGTTACAATTCACAATATTCCGGAAGGAATATCTGGTGGCGCAGTATTTGCAGGACTTCTTATGAATAATTCAAAAGTGACACTTGCCGGAGCATTTGCACTGTCTATCGGCATAGCAATTCAAAATGTACCAGAGGGCTTTATTGTTTCACTGCCTGTCAGAAGTGAAAAAGGGCGGATAAAAGCTTTTTTATATGGTATGTTTTCTGGGATTGTGGAACCAATTGGTGGTGGTATAACAATTTTGCTTGCATCTAAAATTACACCTGTATTGCCATATCTACTTGCATTTGCAGCAGGTGCTATGATTTATGTTGTAGTGGAAGAGTTAATTCCGGAATCATCTGAAGGAACCCATAGCAATGTCGGCACAATAGGTTTTTCGCTTGGGTTTATATTAATGATGATATTAGATGTAGCGTTGGGCTAGAAAGCATAAAGATGAATAAAAGGAGAACATGTTCGATAAAGTAACATGTTCTCCTTTATTCTTTTAATTTATAAACTTATACTAGTTATGACGATTGATAACGGAATGTAAAAAATCTCATTTACTTGTGATAGGGTTCGTGATTTATAATTCGATAACTGCGATATATCTGTTCCAATAAGATCACACGCATTAATTGGTGAGGAAACGTCATTTTTGAAAAGCTGAGTGCATAGTCTGAGCGTTTTATAACTTCTTTGCCAAGACCAATAGAGCCGCCTATAATAAAAATAATATGACTGATGCCTCGAACGCCAAGCGTGTCGACTTTTTCGGAAAGTTCTTCAGAGGTCAGCATTTTGCCGCGAATTTCTAATGTAATTACATATGAATCTTCTTTGACATATTTCAAAATGCGTTCGCCTTCTTTATCCCGGATTGCATTTTCAACAGTCTCGCTTGCGTGATCCGGCGTCTTTTCGTCAGCAACTTCGACAATCTCAAGCTTACAATAACGGCCGAGCCTCTTACTGTATTCTGCAATAGCATCTTTTAAATATTTTTCTTTTATTTTTCCAACGGTAATTAAAGTAATTTTCATAAATGTCTCCAGTTAAAAAATAGCTTCAGTTAAAATAGCTGGATATTATTCGTCCCAGCCCTCGTAAAACCGGATATTTACAGAAATGTTACGAATAAATTCCCCTTCTTTTAAGTCAATATCTTCCTCGTCAGATACATACGGGATGAATGGATCTTCTTCTGTAAGTTCCAGACTCAGCCAGTTTCTGGCGGCCTCATTGGCATCATCTATGGCATCATCTATCGTGTCACCTTCTCCGTAACAACATTCTAAATCAGGGAAATAGCCCTTGTATTTTCCATCTTTTTCTTCATGAAATACTGCTGGATATATAAATTTCATTTTTCTGTCCTTTCTAAACTCTTATAAGTCTTTTACATTATATCACGACTTGACAGGAATACAATAGCAAACACTTTTTAATTATTCTTTCATTTTTCTGTGATTCACTAAGTTATTCTGCACAAGATATGCTATGATATAATTATAATATTAAAATTGAATTCAGGAGGTTCTAGAACAATGACAAGAGCAGGCGAACGTAAGATTGCAAAAAAAGAACAGGTAAATGGCGGAGCAGGTCATGTGCTTATGGAGGCTCTTTTAAATGAAGAAGAACGAGGAGAGCATTGCCGTATATTTTCTCAGGTAACCATTGAGCCAGGCTGTGAACTTGGTTATCATGAGCATCACGGAGAAACTGAGACTTATTATGTACTTTCCGGCAGTGCGACTTATATGGACAACGATAAAGAATACGAGATCAAAACCGGCGATGTTACATTTTGCAAAGATGGAGACGGACATGGAATTAAGAATCACGGAACAGAACCAATTGTATTTGTAGCACTTGTATTAAAAAAATAAAAATCTTTTTATTTTATAAAGAGGTAATTACAGGAGGAAGCTTATGAAATTTTTATTTGCTTCAGATTCATTTAAAGGGAGTTTATCTTCGCAAAAGACAGCAGAACTTCTGGCAAAAGCAGCCCGGGAGATATTTCCGGACTGTCAATGTGACAGCATTGTCGTTGCAGACGGTGGCGAAGGTACAACAGCGGCAGTACTTGCGGCTACAAATGGAAAAAACTTACCTGTGCAAGTTCATGGACCTCTCTGGGAGGATATTACAAGTAATTATGGCATGCTGGATGAAAATCGTGCAGTAATGGAAATGGCTGCAGCTTCCGGACTGCCTCTCGTTCCAGAAGAGAAAAGAGATCCACGCTATACTACATCTTATGGAACTGGAGAAATGATTGCAGATGCTCTTAGAAGAGGATTCCTGGATATATCCATAGCCATCGGCGGCTCTGCTACAAACGATGGTGGAATCGGCTGTATACGCGCCCTGGGTGGAAAATTTTTAGATGAGAATAATCAGGAATTAAATGGGTGCGGCGAGGATTTGATGAAAATTAGAAAGATAGATCTTTCTGGACTGAATCCATTGATAAAAGAATGTAAATTCACGGTAATGTGTGATGTCACAAATCCGCTTTGCGGAAAAGACGGAGCTACTTATACATTTGGCAGACAGAAAGGTGCAACCCCTGAGATTCAAAATGATTTGGAAGCTGGTATGTGTAATTACCGGGACATTATTAAAGAGCAATTTGATCTGGATATGGATAATATACCGGGTTCCGGAGCAGCTGGTGGTCTCGGGACTGCTCTTATGGTATTTTTAAACGGAACATTGAAATCTGGAATTGAGACGGTACTTGATCTTGTGGATTTCGATGAACATCTGAAAGATGTCGATATTGTCGTAACCGGAGAAGGTGCTACAGACTGGCAGTCTGTATTTGGCAAAGTCATGCAGGGAGTTGGTATACACTGCAAAAAGCACCATATACCAGCTGTAGCGATTGTCGGAAGTATGGGAAGCGGTGCAGAAGATATCTTCGATTATGGAATTGAATCTATTATCACAACGGTAAATAATATTATGCCTCTGTCTGATGCTTTAAATCATGCTGAAGAATTATATCTTGGTGCAGCAAGACGAATGTTCCGGCTCTTAAAAGCAGGCATGCAGATGCGTTAACATATAAATTGTTATATTTTATGATATTCTTGAATGAACTTGATCATCTTACGAACGGCAGTACTCTTTGCAGTGCTGCCATTCGTGACTAAATAAATTCTCCGAAGGGGCAGTTTTTCTTCCAACGGAATCTGATATACATCACCTTTGGTCAAAGCTAGTTCAGCCATTTTCTTAGGATAAAAACCGATTCCAAGGTTATGAGTGATCAAAGGAAGCATCTGATCGGTTGTCGCGGTCTCCATATCCGGTGCAAAGGAAAGTCCCTGTTCCAGAAAAAAACTGTTATATAATTCTCTTGTACTGCTATTTTCATCAAGACTAATAAATGGAAGAGAAGCAATATCTTCAAGCTTCTGGGTATGTTCTGCAAGCTTTTTGTATTTTCTCCCTCCGATTAGTATTTCGCGGTAAGAGGCAAGAGGTATTTTCTCCAGTGGACTTTTGATGTCAAGTGGTGTTGTCACCGCAGCAAAATCCACAATATCACTTGTTAATGCCTGAATTGCCTGTGGCGTCGAATGATTCGAAATACGAAGTCTGACATGAGGATATTGTTCATGAAATTTTTCAAGTCTTGAAAGTAGTACCAGTCTCAGCGCGTTTTCGCTGGCACCGATGGATACTAATCCATTCTCCAGTTCACCATTCTGACGGATTTCTTCTTCGCCAATCTGTAACTGTTCATATGCAATTGCTACATGCTCATATAATTTCTTTCCCTCTGGTGTTAACGAAATACCACGGTTAGACCGTAGGAAAAGAGTGCATTTTAATTCTTGCTCCAGGATATTCATGCAGCGTGTAATATTGGGCTGATTGTTGCCAAGCATTTTTGCTGCTTTTGTAAAGCTCTTATAACGTGCTACAAAATAAAATATGCGGTAATAATCGTAAGTAATCATATCTAATCCTCTCATTCCAAATTGATATATCCATGATACTAAATATATCTTTTACATTTTAACGTAAGACAACTATAATATATAGCAGATAAAAAATCAATAAGAAAAGGGATGAATAACAATGGCAACCATATTTCCAAGAGAAGAAAAAGCAGAATACTTATTTGACAAAATTCTGGAAAATCCGCAGGCATGCGAACGGTTGATGGAAACATTTTATGAATCAGTAGAATCTGACGGCGAATATTCAGGAGAAGTATTGCCGCCGGAGAAATTTGCAAAAGCTTTATTTGACGCTTATAAGAATAAAGATCTGACCGCTTTCCTTCTGGCAATCTGTCAGCACAGCATGTTCGATCTTCTTAGAAATGCATACCTTGTTCCGTTTCGTTTTAATGCTGACGGACATACCAATCCTTATATTTTAACGGATGGATTCGGCAATCTGTTAAATGATTGCAAGAAAGCTGTACCCGACAAAATGTATCATAAATTCCAAAAAGTCTACGCACAAAATGATGATGTGAAAATGTATCTGGCAGAAGGATATCGAAAAAGGCATTGTTATGATGAAGTGACTATGGAAGTAAAAGATTATCGAATGGGAGAGCAGTTAGGTGTTTTGCTTGTATATGAACTGCCGGATACTATCAAAATGAAAGAGACTGAAGCTCAGTCTTATGTCGCCGTTATGGATCTGGTTATGCAATTGCAGGAAGAATTGCCAAAATCCATTGTTTATTATGGACAAGAATGTCTTGAAGAAAAAGGCGAGCATTTTGATGAACTTGGAGTTTTTCTTCCATTTACACATTTTTCAGAACGACTGGAAAAACATATTGAGACAGCGAAGAAGATTGTTTATCAATATAAAGAATAATTTGTTATATAATCTATAAGAAAGAGGAACTATTCACTTGAAAATGAACGGTTCCTCTTTTAGTTCAGTTGAGAAGACTCCCAATTATATAAGTGACAAGTGAACTTATATAATTGAGAGTCGAATCTTTGAATTTACGTGCAATAACGAAATGTTTTATCTGTCAAAATCCTTGCAAAAATCAATCCAAGCGGCAATGCAAGTATGATCATAAATGCGGCAGCGAACCACTCTGCTGATGTATGCAGGGACATGATTCCCAGATTATAAATAGCACGGTACAAATAAAGACCAGGTACCATAATTACTATGGAAGGTACCGTTACAGATATTCTTGGAAATCCCGCAACATTTTTAATCATAGAAGCAAGAATTCCTGCGACAAGCGCGCCGATAAATGCAGCAGCAGCTGGGGGCATATTTGCAAGGTCCACCATTTCCAGACGAAGAGTATTGGCAACTGCTCCGATACATCCGGCTGTAGCTGCCAGTTTTCTTGGACTGTTAAACATAACAGAGAATCCGAAAACTCCACAAAAGCTTGCTGCCAGTCGGAAGAGAATTTGTACCGGGACTTGCAAATTTAATGTTAGAAAATCCACCGGTTGCAATTTTAAGACAAGTGCCATAATCCAGGCAGTCATTGTTGCAACAGTGATAATAATGATTGCATAAGTTAATCGTTCCAGACCTGATCTCATATCCAATTTTGCAAGGTCAATACCGCTGGTAATGAATGGGAATCCTGGAATGATAAATAACATAGAACAAATATATCCTGCTTCATGTTGTTCTGACACCCCGAGTATCAGTTTCATCACTTCAAATAATCCCGCATAGACCAGACAGGCTGATGTTACAGAAGCGAAGATACATAAAAATAGTGTAAAATGATGCTTCCCCAGTTTGCATCGGACAAAATTCCCGATACCGGCACCTGCAAATGCACAAAACATTTCTACCGGTCCGCCTCCAAGTAAAAAGGTAAATGCGCCACAGGCAAGTGCGGCTGCAAAACCAAGTGCGGTCGGAGAGTAGAGACCATGTATTTTTTCAATCTGATCCAGATGAGAATGTAATTCCTCACCAGTCATGTATACACCTTCGGATGAAAATTTATTAATAAACTGTTCCAGACGATTCAGTTTTGATGTATTTACTCCTGTGTTTGTAAGACATAAGGACTGAGAGTAACATTCCTCTCCATCGAAACAGGTGTATTCAATAGACATTAATCCGATGTCTGCAGTACAAGTCAACCCTAACTGTTCTGCGAGTGTATTCATAGATTGTCTGACACGCCAGGCTCCGGTTCCACATGACAGAAGCATAAGACCTGTCCGTCCGATCACAGAAGATTTTTCAATAATTCCGGCACTTGTAATCGGGATATCATCAATTGCTTCTGCATAATCATGCCATAAAATTTCCATGTGATTTTTGTGGATCACTTGCATATAAATCACTTCTTTCTTCACTGAACTGACCATATCGTCAGCTTAGTATAAATATTTTTGCAGCCATATAAATTATGTATGTTTGATATTTTAATTATACATATATAGCATATTATGTTCAGCTTTAGTATAGTCTTTATTTCTTGTTTGTCAATAATTACTTACTGTCTTGTCACATGTAAAAACATGTGTTATAATTGTCTGCAATGAAATTTCAGATCATATGGGAGGAAAAACATATGACAATTGTGGAAGAAATACAAAAACTAAAACAAGAAAAAAATGCAGTGATCCTGGCTCATTATTATGTCAGACCTGAAGTTCAGGATATTGCAGATTACATAGGAGATTCTTTCTATCTAAGCCGTGTTGCAACAGAGCTTTCTGAGAGTACGATTGTATTTTGCGGCGTTTCTTTTATGGGCGAGAGCGCAAAGATCTTAAATCCGGACAAAACTGTTCTGATGCCGGATCCGACTGCTGACTGCCCGATGGCACATATGGCAGATGTAGAATCCATTAAAAAAGTCCGCGAAGAGTATGAAGATGTAGCAGTGGTCTGCTATATTAATTCTACGGCAGCTTTAAAAGAATATTCCGATGTATGTGTAACGTCAGCAAATGCCGTCAAGATAGTAAAAGCATTACCGAATAAGAATATCTACTTTATTCCGGACCGGAATCTGGCTCATTTTGTAGCAGATCAAGTTCCGGAGAAACATTTTATCTATAATGAAGGATTCTGTCCTACACATGAGCGTATGGAAGCTGATGAAGTCCGCGAAGCAAAGGAAGAACACCCGGATGCACTGGTGTTATCTCACCCGGAATGTAATACAGAAGTATTAAAATTATCCGATTATATAGGAAGTACTTCAGGAATTATTAAATATGCAACGGAAAGTCCATGTAATGAATTTATCATCTGTACAGAAGAGGGTGTACACTATAAACTCGTTCAGAATAATCCGGATAAACATTTTTACTATCCGAAGACTGTTCCGGTATGTCCGAACATGAAAAAGAATACTTTGGAAAAAGTGCTTCATGTATTAAAGACCGGCAAGAACGAAGTTCATGTCAGTGACAGCCTTCGTGAAAATTCAAAAAAACCTCTGGAACGTATGTTAGAGCTTGGAAAGTAGGCATTTGAATATGAATCAAACAGATAATATGAAAAATGTAAGTAATAGTAAGGAAAATAATTTGCAAGCCGATGTGGTCATTGTCGGCACAGGCGTAGGCGGCTGCTTTTCAGCCTTGAATCTGTCCGAAGATTTATCCATTATTATGATTACAAAATCAGATCTTGAAAGCAGCGATTCATTTCTCGCACAAGGAGGGATCTGTGTGTTACATGATGACGATGATTATGACAGTTATTTCGAAGACACAATGCGGGCTGGTCATTATGAAAACAGGAAAGAGTCTGTAGATATTATGATCCGTGGTTCACAGGATGTAATTCATGATCTGATCGGGTATGGTGTGGATTTTGCAAAGGAAAATGGTAAACTTCTGTACACAAGAGAAGGCGCCCATTCCAGACCTCGAATTCTGTTTCATGAAGATATTACTGGTAAAGAAATCACAAGTAAGCTTCTTGCACAGATAAAGACACGTAAAAATATCCAGATTATGGAATATACGACGATGACTGACATCCTCATTTCCAAAGGGGCATGTGCCGGGATTGAGGCTGAAACATCTGATCATAAAAAGATTTATATCCACGCTGATCAGACTATTTTTGCAAGCGGTGGTATCGGAGGTCGTTATAAGCATTCTACAAACTTTCCGCATTTAACTGGAGATGCCATTGATATTGCAAAAAAGCATGGCATCAGACTGGAACATTTAGATTATGTACAGATTCATCCAACAACACTTTATTCTAAAAAGCCGGGACGCAGATTTTTGATTTCCGAATCTGTGCGTGGTGAAGGCGCTCTTCTGTATGATAAAAACGGAAATCGATTTGTAGATGAACTGCTCCCAAGAGATGTTGTCACAAAAGCCATTCAGGAACAGATGAAGAAGGATGAGACAGATCATGTGTGGCTGTCATTAGAAAAGATTCCAAAGGAAATAATCTTAAGTCATTTTCCGAATATCTACCAGCATTGCCTGGAAGAAGGTTATAATGCGACAAAAGAGTGGATTCCAGTCGTGCCGGCTCAACATTACTTTATGGGGGGAATCTGGGTTGACTCCGATAGTCATACATCTATGCCAAATTTATATGCAGTAGGAGAGACAAGTTGCAACGGTGTTCATGGAAAGAACCGACTTGCAAGCAATTCTCTTTTGGAGAGTCTTGTATTTGCTAAAAGAGCTGCCAGGAAAATCATGTCTGAAAAACAGATGAATAAGGCAACCGCATAAAACAGTAATAAAATGCTATAAAAAAGGAGATTTTCAAAGAATCATGAATACAATTACAATGAAACTACAGGCTGACCATCTCATCGAAGAAGCCTTAAGAGAAGATATATCAAGCGAAGATGTAACCACAAATTCAGTCATGAAAGAAGCTGTTCAAGGAGAAGTAAATCTTATCTGCAAACAGGACGGTATTATTGCAGGACTGGAAGTATTTAAACGAGTATTCGAATTGCTGGATGCTAATACAAAGATTGAATTTTATAAAAAAGATGGCGACGCAGTAAAAAGCGGAGAACTTCTGGGTGTTGTTACAGGCGATATCCGTGTACTGTTATCTGGAGAAAGAGTGGCACTGAATTATCTGCAACGCATGAGTGGAATTGCCACATACACGAATTCTGTTGCAAAATTGCTTGCCGGAACTAAAACGAAACTTTTGGATACAAGAAAAACAACTCCGAATATGCGTATTTTCGAAAAATATGCAGTTCGCGTCGGAGGCGGATATAATCACCGCTATAATCTATCTGATGGCGTCCTTTTGAAGGATAATCATATTGGTGCAGCCGGAAGCGTCACAAAAGCAATACAGATGGCAAAGGATTATGCACCGTTTGTTCGGAAAATCGAGGTGGAAGTAGAAAATCTTGACATGGTAAAGGAAGCGGTAGAAGCAGGTGCAGACATCATTATGTTAGACAACATGTCTTATGACGAGATGAAAGAAGCTTTATTAATCATTGATGGACGTGCAGAAACGGAATGTTCCGGTAATGTTACAAAGGAAAATATCGAAAAACTGACCGGACTTGGTGTGGATTATATTTCCAGTGGAGCACTGACCCATTCTGCACCGATTCTTGATATTTCCTTAAAAGGACTTCATGTAATATAAGTCTATGCATAGTGTTGCTGTTGACTAACATTTATTCCTCGGTCTACAATAAGAAAAAAGCGAAGAAGGTGCGAGTATGCAGGCTTTGTCAACAGCAGCACCCGGTAAAGTATATACCATCAAATGGATGTTCGGTCTCCCGGAGGTTTTGAATATCATCCGTAACTGTCAGATTGAGGAGGGCAGTGAAATCCGGGTCTTTGAAAAGTTCAATGGTGGTCTGATTATCGGGAACAAACACAAAAGAATCGCAATTAGCGATGATGCAGCGGCAAGAATACAAGTTTAAAGTGTAGACTTGCAGAGGTGCGCAGTAGAAGTATGTCATGCAATTGCATGACGCGCACCTCGCAGCAAGAATGCCTAGGCATTCTTGAATTTATGATACTCTTAAAAAGTATTTGTCGTAAGAAAAAAGAAGTATGAAAATCCATTTAAGATGTTTCATGCTTCTTTTTCTTATATCTGAACAGCATTTTTATCATTTACATATGCGGATATCAGGAAAAAATCTAAATTATGATATCATATATTTTGAGGATAGCCGTATTACTTTCATTTGAATTTGTCAATAGTTTAACAAATATTTCTTGCATAAAATTACATACAAAACACATGAATTGTACTCTCTAAAATGCAATTTCTCAGTGAAATTGCACAAAATCAAGTACAAGCGCTTTTTGATGAATTGTACTCATTTAAATACTTGCAATCGAAAAAAACCGATGCTATACTGTGCCCGTAAAAAGAAATACATATTTAGGAAAAGGAGACGTAAAGATATGGCACAGTACGAACAGTGGGCAGGATTTAAAGGAAGAAACTGGACACATTCTGTAGATGTTAGAAGTTTTATCCAGGATAACTACACTCCATATGAAGGAGATGGCTCTTTCCTGGAAGGACCAACTGAAGCAACCAACAAATTGTGGGGAAGACTTCAGGAACTTCAGAAAGAAGAACGTGCAAAAGGCGGCGTTCTTGATATGGAAACAGAAGTTGTATCCGGACTGACAGCATATGGCCCAGGGTATATCGATGAGAGTATGAAAGACCTTGAGCAGGTTGTAGGTCTTCAGACAGACAAGCCTCTGAAGAGAGCATTCATGCCTTACGGTGGAATTAAGATGGCAGAGCAGGCTTGTACAACTTATGGATATGAGCCAAGCCCAAAACTTCATGAAATCTTTACTAAATATCATAAAACACACAACCAGGGAGTTTTCGATATCTACACACCAGAGATGAAAAAAGCTCGTCATAACAAAATCATTACAGGACTTCCGGATACTTACGGACGTGGACGTATCGTTGGTGATTATCGTCGTGTAGCTCTGTACGGAATTGATTTTCTTCTTGAGAAAAAACAGTATGATTTTGAGCGTTACGCAAGACACGGCATGAAAGGTACAGACTTCCGTCTTCGTGAAGAGCTTGCTGATCAGATGAGAGCACTTCGTGATATGAAAGAAATGGCTGCTGCTTACGGTTATGACATTTCACAGCCTGCAAAAGATGCAAAAGAGGCTGTACAGTGGTTATACTTCGGATACCTTGCAGCAATCAAGACTCAGAACGGAGCAGCAATGAGTGTTGGACGTGTATCTACATTCCTTGATATCTATATTGACCGTGACCTTAAGAATGGTAAGATCACAGAGAAAGAAGCTCAGGAGCTGATTGACCACCTTGTAATGAAGTTCCGTATGGTTAAATTCGCAAGAATCCCATCATACAATGAGCTGTTCTCCGGTGATCCGACATGGGCAACTCTGGAAGTAGCAGGACTTGGACAGGATGGACGTTCTATGGTAACAAAGAACGATTACCGTTTCCTCCATACATTAAAGAACATGGGACCTTCTCCAGAGCCGAACCTAACAGTACTTTACTCTTCAAGACTGCCTGAGAACTTCAAGAGATTTGCTTCTCTTATTTCTGTAGAGACAAGTTCTATCCAGTATGAGAATGATGATGTTATGCGTCCGGTATGGGGCGATGACTACAGCATCTGCTGCTGCGTATCTGCCACAGAGACTGGTAAAGAGATGCAGTTCTTCGGAGCTCGTGCAAACCTTGCAAAATGCTTAATGTATGCAATCAACGGTGGTGTTGATGAGAAGACAAAAGCACAGGTTGGACCAAACTACCAGCCAATTACATCTGAGTACCTTGATATCGATGAAGTACTTGCTAAATATGACGAGATGATGGAGTGGCTGTCTAAACTGTACGTTGACACACTGAACATGATCCACTACATGCATGATAAATATTATTATGAGGCAGCACAGATGTCTCTCATCGACACAGATGTAAAACGTTCATTTGCTACAGGTATCGCAGGATTCTCACATGTAGTAGATTCCTTAAGCGCTATCAAATACGCAAAGGTTAAACCAATCCGTGACGAGGACGGAATTGCTGTTGACTTTGAAATCGAGGGAGATTTCCCAAGATATGGTAATGATGATGACCGTGCAGATGACATTGCAGTTTGGCTTCTGAAGAAATTCATGCACAAACTGAGCAAATGCCATACTTACAGAGATTCTACACCGACAACATCTATCCTTACAATTACATCAAACGTTGTATATGGTAAGGCTACAGGATCCCTTCCAGATGGAAGAAAAGCAGGAGAGCCATTATCTCCAGGAGCTAACCCATCATACGGTGCAGAAAAAGCAGGACTTCTTGCTTCCTTGAACTCTGTTGCTAAGCTTCCATATGAACTTGCATTAGATGGAATTTCTAATACACAGACAATCAGCCCAGGAGCACTTGGACACGATGATGAAGAGAGAAGTGTGAACCTTGCACACGTATTAGATGGATACTTTGATCAGGGAGCTCATCATCTGAATGTCAATGTATTTGGTACAGAGAAACTGATCGATGCTATGGAGCATCCAGAGAAACCAGAGTACGCAAACTTTACAATCCGTGTATCTGGATACGCTGTAAAATTCATCGACCTGACTCGCGAGCAGCAGTTAGATGTAATTTCCAGAACATGCCATAAAGAAATGTAATTTTCACACATATAAGACCTCGTGTTTGACAATGCTCTTCGCGGGGTCTTATAATTAATTATGTAAATTTTCAAAATGATAAACCATTATTGAAAATACATTTTAAAAATATATAGATAGGAGATTGTTATTATGGAAGGATACATTCATTCCACAGAAAGTTTTGGTTCTGTAGATGGACCAGGAGTTCGCTTTGTCATTTTTACTGCAGGATGTCCCATGCGTTGTCAGTTCTGTCATAACCCAGATACATGGAATATGAAAACAGGTACACTGACTTCTACGGATGACCTGATCAAAAAAGCCCTCAGATATCGTTCTTACTGGGGGAATGAAGGTGGCATTACTGTCAGTGGTGGTGAACCGCTTCTTCAAATTGATTTTCTGACTGAACTTTTTAAAAAAGCAAAGGAAAATGGAATTCATACAACACTAGATACAAGTGGTAATCCTTTCACAAGAGAAGAACCTTTCTTTAGCAAATTTAATGAATTAATGCAATATACAGATCTCATTTTGCTTGACATCAAACACATTGATGAAAAGGAGCATATACGTCTGACAGGGCATACGAATAAAAACATCTTAGATCTGGCAACTTATCTGTCTGATATGAAGAAGCCTGTCTGGATCAGACATGTTCTTGTTCCTAAGCGCAGCGACAAAGATGAATATCTGGACAGACTGCATGAATTCATTCTGACTCTTCATAATGTAGAACGCGTAGAAGTTCTACCATATCATACACTTGGTGCATACAAATGGAAAGAACTTGGTATGGAGTATCCATTAGAAGGAATTGATCCTCCGACTGCTGAGCGTGTAGAGAATGCCAGAAAACGTCTTGGAGCATTTTAATAATACCAATTTATAATTTGATAAAAGAAACATATAGCTTATGATATTTTAAAGCTGTGTGTTTCTTTTTTACTTCAGTAATGAAAGACATACCTTCATTCATACATTATTACAAACGATATTTTCATAAACTGAAAAATGGAGTTTTATGAGTATAGATTTGGAAAATAGCAAAAGAAAAGCTGCCAAAGCATCCAAATTTCCAGAAGATGTTGTTCTTGGAATGCCTAATGTTGAAATTCTGGGACATTCTGAAATGCGAATTGAAAATTATCGGGGACTGATTGAATATACAGATCAACTCGTTAGAGTTCAGACTAAAATCGGTCAGATACGAATTACCGGAAAGCACCTTCAAGTTGATTCTTATACAAATGATGATATGAAAATTACGGGGAAAATTCAGAATATTGAATATCAGACATAAGGTGGAGGATTCATTCATTGCTTTTAAAAATATATCAATATATTCGAGGATATGTAAGAATCCGGATTACCGGTCATCGTATGGAACGTTTTATTAACGCATGCAATTACCGAAAAATAAAAATCTGGGATTTATCAGCCAGCGATGGCTCTTACGAAATGAATCTATGGGTAAAAGATTTCAAAAAGCTGCGTCACATTTCTCGTAAAACTTCCACAAAAATTACGATTGTAAAAAAATATGGACTTCCTTTTTATCTGTTTGACCATCGAAGACGCAAGCTTTTCTTTGCTGGCATACTTGCTGCCACCGTTTTGCTATTGATAATGTCTGGTTATATCTGGGATATTGAAATCCTTGGCACACATACACAGACCGAAGAAGTCATAAGAACATTTCTAAAGGAGAATCATGTGAATACCGGCATACGGCGCGGAAACATTGATTGCGACCGTATTGTAAAAGATATTCGGAAAGGATTTGACGACATCATCTGGGTATCTGCATCTATAGAGGGAACCAGACTGATCATTCAAATCAAAGAAAACGAAGATGCTAAAATAGATAATAAAACAGATAATAAAACAGATATAAAAGAGGATATATATCCAAATTCTGATGCTGGGACGGACCTTGTTTCAGATTGCACAGGGACTATTGTACGCATTATCACTCGAAAAGGTATTCCTATGGTGCGGGAGGGAACATCTGTAAATCCCGGTGATATTCTTGTTTCCGGTCAGATTCCTATTCTTAATGATGCAAAAGAGATCACAGGATATGAGTCCTGTCATTCAGATGCTGATATTTTCATCCAGACTCAGATTCATTACGAGAATACTTTGCCCAGAAAATACGTAAAAAAAACAAGTGTAAAGTTCCCCCGTTTGTTCTATCTGTATTTTCGCATTGGTAAATATCGTCTGTCACCATTTTTCATCTGGTCTCCGTATGAACACTATTCAAAAAGCACAATGGAGTCACGGCTGAAACTTCTAGATCATTTTTATCTGCCGGTATATATCGGCGTTGTAGGTCTGACCCCTTATAAACCTGTTATGAAAAAATATACAGATCAACAGCTTCAAGACAAATTGAACAGATATTTCTTAAGATATTGTGAAGATTTAGATAAAAAGGGGGTAGAAATTATTCAGAATGATGTTAAAATAGACACAGGGTCAAAAGAGGGCGCTATATCTGGTACACTGACCATCATCTGCAATACCGGACAGTCCCGACAATCTGAGATTCCGCAGCTTCCGAATGATCCGGAAGAACAAATTGAACAATTAGGAGAATAAGATATATGGGAATTATGGAAACTGTTCTTGAAATCCCGGCTGAGCATGAAGCAAATGTATTCGGGCAATTTGATGCTTTTGCAAAAAAGATTGAGCGCTCCCTTCATGTGACACTGATTTCCAGAGATGGTGTTGTCAAGATCATGGGGGACAGCAATGCTGTAGAGCGCGCAAGAAATGTACTCTCACAGCTTCTTGAATTATCCCGTCGAGGTAACACGATTTCAGAACAAAATGTGAATTATACGCTGGCACTTGTCATGGAAGACAGTGAAGATAATGTCTTGGAAATTGATAAAGATATTATCTGTCACACCTTACAGGGGAAGCCGATAAAACCAAAGACACTTGGGCAAAAACAGTATGTAGATGAAATTCGGGAAAAAATGATTGTCTTTGGACTAGGTCCTGCCGGAACAGGAAAGACATACCTGGCCATGGCTATGGCAATCACTGCATTTAAAAATAATGAAGTTGGAAGAATCATTCTGACAAGGCCTGCCATTGAGGCGGGAGAAAAGCTTGGATTTCTTCCGGGAGATCTGCAAAGCAAGATCGATCCTTATCTGCGTCCACTTTATGATGCTCTTTATCAGATTATGGGAGCAGAAAGCTTTTTAAAAAATTCTGAAAAAGGGCTGATTGAAGTTGCACCACTTGCATACATGCGTGGTCGTACATTAGACAATGCATTTATCATTCTGGACGAGGCTCAGAACACAACTCCGGCGCAGATGAAGATGTTTTTAACAAGAATCGGATTTGGCTCAAAAGTTGTAATTACCGGTGATGAGACACAAAAAGATTTGCCAAGTGGTCAGACTTCCGGACTTGATGTAGCTGTCCGTGTTGTCGGCAAGATCAATGACATTGGAGTATGCCGTCTTACAAGCAAAGATGTTGTCCGCCATCCGCTTGTCCAGAAAATTGTAAAAGCTTACGAAGAATACGAGACAAAGACACAGAACAAATCAAGAAATCGCAGCCGAGAGAAAAGGAGAAAATCATGACATTATTTTATGAAGAAGAAGGAGCATTAAAGCTCCCTTTTGATTGCCAGGCGCTTGCCCGTGAAGTCATAAATGGCGCATTGGAATATATTCATTGTCCATATGAAGTTCAGGTCAATCTCTTACTCACTATGAACGATGAGATTCATGAGATGAACCGGGATTTCCGTAACATTGATCGTGCAACAGATGTACTTTCTTTCCCGATGCTGGAATATGAAACTCCGGGAGACTTCTCTCATTTTGAAAGCGAAGAAGACTGCTTCGATCCGGAGACAGGTGAGCTTCTGCTTGGAGATATTGTGATTTCCAAAGAAAAAGTCATTGCACAGGCTGAAGAATACGGTCATTCCGTCAAACGTGAATACGCATTCCTGATTGCACACTCGGTCCTTCATCTTTCCGGTTATGATCATATGGAAGAAGAGGAACGTATTGAAATGGAGACTCTTCAGCGTGAAATTTTAAATGAGCTAAATATATTACGTTAACATGGAGTAAATTATGAGTGAAAACAAAAGTGAAACCGGGAAGAACTTTCTCGTTCAGGGTTCCATTCTGGCTATAGCCGGAGTCATAACTAAAATTATCGGAGCAGTGTACCGAATTCCCCTCGTAAATATACTGGGCGATAAAGGTATGGGCTACTACGGAGTCGCGTTTCAGATTTACGCAATTGCACTTACACTGACTTCTTACAGTCTGCCCCTTGCAGTATCCAAGCTTGTCTCTGCAAGACTTGCAACAGGACAATATAAAAATGCATATCGCGTCTTTCGGGGTGCCATGACATTTGCAATTGCAGCAGGCGGTATCGTCGGTGCCATCATATTCTTTGGCGCTGATTTTATCGCATCGAATCTGATGGCAATGAAAATGAGTGCGTTAGCTTTGCGAGTATTGGCTCCGTGCATTCTGATCGTGGCAATCCTTGGTGTATTCCGTGGATTTTTCCAGGGAAATGGATCTATGGTTCCGACAGCTGTTTCCCAGATCATCGAACAGATTGTCAATGCAGTTGTCAGCGTAGTCGGTGCTTACATGCTCCTTAAGGTTGGTAAAGAAGTTGCTGCCCAGAAAAATAATGATTCTTATGGTGCGGCTTATGCAGCATCTGGCGGTACACTAGGTACAGTGATGGGAGCACTTGCTGCGTTATTATTTTTATTTTTCTTATTTTTAGCTTTCCGGAAGAAATTCCGCCGTCAGATGGAGCGTGATCGTGGAAATAAAACTGAAAGTTATAAGAGAGTTTTTAAAGTGCTTCTATTAACGATTGCACCTGTTATTTTAAGTGCAACGGTCTACAATCTTTGTGGTGTTGTAGATAATGCTATGTTTGGGACAATTATGTCTATTCAGGGGCATAAAGAAAGCGAATATGCCGCCCTTCTTGGTATTGTAACCGGAAAATACGATACACTGATGAATGTGCCTCTTGCGATTTCCAGTGCCTTTGGATCTTCCTTGATTCCAAGCATTGTACTTACTGCAAAGACCGGAAACCGCAGACAGGTTCATGAAAAGATTGATATTTTTACGCGTTTTAATATGATTATTGCGATTCCATGTGCAGCCGGATTTATCGTACTGGCAAAACCACTTCTGGATTTATTATTCTTTACAGAGAATAATACTCTTGGCGGTGTATTATTACAGATGGGAGCAATCTCTGTTGTATTTTACAATCTTTCTACTGTAACGAATGCAGTGCTTCAGGGACTCGATAATATGATGGTACCGGTAAAAAGTGCCGCCATCTCTCTTGTTATACATATCATCTCCCTGTTCCTTATGATGGTTGTTTTCAAATGGGGCATTTATGCAGTTGTTTTGAGCAAGATTGTTTTTTCTCTTTCTACCTGTATTTTAAATGCACACGCATTGAGAGAACGAATCGGATATGTTCAGGAGCAGAAGAAAACATTTGTCATACCGGCAATTGCTTCGATCATTATGGGGATCGTTACACTTGTTGTACATTTGTTATTTGAATTGTTCGTAGGAACAAGAATTGCAACTGTCATTGCATTGTGTGTTGCTGTTGCAGTTTACGGTGTTGCGCTTGTACTTCTTGGCGGTGTAACAGAAAAAGAGCTATCTTCCATGCCAAAGGGACCAATGTTAGTCAAAATATGCAAGAAAGCTCATTTATTCCGTTCCTAGGCTGTTCTTAATGCTGCATGACACGGATCATGAATAGAAGTAAATAATAAAGTCAATACTGTACTTAAAAAGGAGATATTTCCATGAAAAGTAAGTACAGTATTGGCTTTTTAAGTTGTTGTGCATGCCTGATCATCGCCATGACATTTGCATATCAGTTCAGTTATCAAAAAGCAAAGGCGAGAGCTGAAAAACTAAAAATAGAAGAGCAGCAGACCATGGAAAATGAAGATTCATCTTCTGTCACGACCGGCAGCAAGGCTTCCAAAAATGACTGCTATTATCTGATGGAAGTGAACGGATACATTGTTGTGTATTTCAGCGATAAGAAAACACCTTATGAGTATACAGACATTCATTATGATGAACTTCCAGAACTTTTAAGACAGGAAATCAGAAATGGAAAGTACATTGAAAGTACCGCTGAGCTTTATGGCTTTCTCGAAAATTATTCCAGTTAATGTATACAACAGAAATATCGTAAATATACAACGAATGTACAAATGTATCGTTGATTTTTCTGTAGACTTCTTGTTCCGGATAGTGTAAGATAAATAGATGACGTCTTTATTAAGAAAGGAACGAAAGCACATGGACGAAAGCAAAATTGCCCGTATTAATGAACTCTATCACAAATCCAAAGAGGTCGGATTAAGTGATGCAGAATTAAAAGAACAGCTTATCTTAAGAAAAGAATATATTGACAGCGTCCGCCGTAATCTTAGGGGACAGCTTGACAACATTTCTGTCAAAGAGGCAGATGGAAGTATTACGAATCTAGGTGAAAAATATGGAAACAAAAAAGTCCATTAGGCAGATTATCCGTAAGCAACGCAAAGAACTGGATCCTATGATCTGGCAGTCACAGACGGCTGAAATCTGTCGTAAGACATGCGAACTGGATGTATTCCGGGAAGCAACAGATATTTATTGTTATATAGATTTCGGAGGGGAAGTGGGGACTCGGCCACTTATGCTGGAAGCCTGGAAACTCGGAAAAACTGTCTGGGTTCCGAAAGTTCACGGCGAAACAATGGATTTTTATGAAATTACTTCTTTTGATGAATTAAAACCTGGTGCTTATGGTATTCTCGAACCCGATGCCGGAATACCTGCATCGGCAGACGACGGACTTATGATCATGCCAGGAGTTGCCTTTGATACAAACCGCAATCGTGTCGGCTATGGAGGCGGTTATTATGACCGATATCTGGAGTCACATCCTCAGCTTCATACACTGGCACTGGCTTTTGATATGCAAGTCTTATTTGAAGTCCCGTCAGAGAAACAAGATATTAAGCCACAGCTTCTTGTGACAGAAACAAACATTTATCAGGAAGGATAATATTATATATGGAATTACCAAAAGATCCAGTCATGCTTCTTAGCGTGATCAATACAGAACTCAGAGATAAATATCCATCGCTGGACGCGCTATGCGAAGACCGCGAAATCACGAAAACATCTATTACAGATACGTTGAAAGGGATTGATTATGAATACGATAACATCAGGAATCAATTTGTCTGATCCTGCACCGCATAAGGAACCTGAAAGACAATATTATTTCATAGAAAAAGCGAAAGAATACGTAAGAAAAGAAGCAGAAGAAGCAGGAAGGCCGATGACTTTCTGCGTCACAACCTTTGGGTGTCAGATGAATGCGCGCGATTCAGAAAAATTACGTGGAATTCTACTTGAAATAGGCTACGAAGAAGCGTCTGAAGAAGAGGCAGATTTTGTAATCTTTAATACATGTACTGTCCGGGAAAATGCGAATACGAGAGTTTACGGACGCCTTGGCCAGTTAAAGTCACATAAAAAGAAAAATCCATATATGAAGATTGCCTTGTGCGGCTGTATGATGCAGGAACCGGAAGTTGTAGAAAAACTTCGTACAAGCTATCGCTTCGTAGATCTTATTTTCGGCACACATAACATTTATAAATTTGCGGAACTAATTACTGCAGTTTACGAAGGTGGCCGCATGGTCATTGATATCTGGAAAGATACTGATAAGATTGTCGAAGATCTTCCAAACGACAGGAAATATTCCTTTAAATCCGGAGTCAACATTATGTTTGGCTGCAATAATTTCTGTAGTTACTGTATCGTGCCATATGTAAGAGGACGTGAGAGAAGCCGTAAACCAGAAGCAATTGTGCGGGAAATCGAACGTCTTGTAGCTGATGGTGTTACAGAAGTTATGCTTCTTGGACAAAATGTAAATTCTTACGGAAAGAACTTGGAAAAACCGTTGTCCTTTGCAGAACTACTACAAAAAATCGAGCAAATTGAGGGACTTCATCGAATCCGCTTTATGACTTCCCACCCAAAAGATCTTTCTGATGAATTGATTGAAGTGATGGGCAAGAGTAAAAAAATCTGTAAACACCTTCATCTTCCCGTACAATCCGGAAGCAGTCGTATTTTAAAGAAGATGAACCGCCATTATACAAAAGAACAGTATCTGGAACTGGTAGATAAAATCCGTGCCGCTGTGCCGGATATCTCTCTGACAACAGATATTATTGTCGGATTTCCTGGTGAGACAGAAGAGGACTTCCTGGAAACTTTAGATATCGTAAGAAAAGTGCGATACGACAGTGCGTTTACATTTATCTACTCCAAGAGAACCGGAACGCCTGCTGCCATAATGGAAGATCAGGTTCCGGAGGATGTTGTAAAAGATCGTTTTGACCGTCTCCTGAAAGAAGTTCAGACAATTGCAGCAGAGGTATGTGCTGTACACGAAGGAACCATTCAGGAAGTGCTGGTTGAATCTGTCAGTGACCATGATGACCATATGGTGACCGGACGACTCAGCAATAACATTCTTGTTCATTTCCAGGGAGATGCATCTATGATCGGCGATTATGTCAATGTGAAGCTGGATCAATGTAAAGGCTTCTATTATATTGGAGAACAGGTATAGAAAAATATACCAGTGATGCTATTGATAAAACGAGTAGAAAACGCTCACACTATTTTGTAAGAACAGATAGTGAGGGCGTTTTTACATGAAGAATAGCTTATCAAAGAAAAATATTTATTTAAAAAATGTAAGTGAATATCTTGTACTATGGGCTGTCGGAGGATGTATTTATTATGGGATTGAAGTCTTATTTCGCGGTTTTTCACATATAAGTATGTTCATGCTTGGCGGACTGTGTATGCAGTTTTTTACATGGCAGGGACGGCTGACAGAATGGCAGGATGCTCTGCCAAGACAGATTACACGTTGTACGATCTTTGTTGTGAGTATGGAATTTATCACTGGAATTATCGTAAACAAATGGTATCACCTGGCAGTTTGGGATTATTCGGATATGCCATTGCAGTTATGGGGGCAGATTTGCCTTCCCTTTGCGCTTATTTTTTCTTTTTTATGTACTATGGGTATCCTTCTGTCCGGATATCTGCTTCATTGGTTCTATAGAGAACCAATGCCACATTACCGCATTTGGTAGTGTTACATCATCCGTTTTGATATTTGATAAACATGTGGCAGGTAGTGATAACTAATCTTTTCCTGTTTGTCTAAAATTTCGTCTTTCATGAAACAGGATGAGATGTTATAATATAAAGATGCCGAAGTTTCGAGATTGCCAATGGCATTCCTGAATTCACAAGTATTACACAAGAGGAGATAAAAAAGTGGCTGAATTAACACCTATGATGCAGCAGTATATGAAAACAAAAGAAGAATACAAAGACTGCATTTTATTTTATAGACTGGGAGATTTCTATGAGATGTTCTTTGATGATGCACTGGTAGCATCAAAAGAACTGGACATCACCCTTACCGGAAAAAACTGTGGGCTGGAAGAACGTGCACCGATGTGCGGTGTCCCGTTCCATGCAGTAGACGGTTATCTGAACCGGCTCGTATCTAAAGGTTACAAGGTCGCCATCTGTGAACAGATGGAAGATCCGGCAACTGCAAAAGGAATTGTCAAACGTGAGGTTGTCCGGATTGCCACACCTGGAACGAACCTGGATATGCAGGCATTAGACGAGACAAAGAACAACTACATTATGTGTGTTGTTTACATGGAAGATCGTTTTGGGTTGTCTGTCGCTGATGTTACGACCGGCGATTATTTTGTTACGGAGATTAATACAGAAGAAAAACTGTTTGACGAAATCTATAAACTTATGCCGTCGGAGCTTATCTGTAATGAAGCATTTTTCATGAGTGGCATGAACATCGAAGATTTGAAGAACCGCCTTGGAATTACCATTTATTCACTGGATTCATGGTATTTTGATGATGCGATCTGTCAGGATACATTAAAAGAGCATTTCAAAGTCGGATCATTGACTGGTCTTGGTCTTGCAGATTATGACTGTGGGATCATTGCTTCCGGAGCCCTTTTGATCTATCTGAAAGAGACTCAGAAGACATCTCTTTCCCATATGTCACGTCTGATTCCATATGCTGCCGGAAAATATATGCTTCTCGACAGTGCTACAAGACGGAATCTTGAACTTTGTGAGACTTTAAGAGAGAAGCAGAAGAGGGGGAGCCTTCTCTGGGTACTGGATAAGACGAAAACCGCCATGGGTGCCAGAAATCTCCGAAAATATATTGAACAGCCACTGGTTCAGAAATATGATATTGAGAAACGTCTGGATGCTCTCAATGAGCTTTTAGATAACGCGATTTCAAGAGAAGAGATCCGGGAATATCTGTCGCCAATCTACGATCTTGAGCGTCTGGTCAGCAAGATTACATATCAGTCTGCAAACCCGAGAGATATGATCGCATTTGAAAGTTCTCTTTCTATGCTGCCTCATATCAAATATATTTTAAGCGAGATGACAAGTCCGCTTTTGAAAGAACTTTATGAAGATTTAGATACGCTGGAAGATCTGTGCACACTGATCAAAGATGCAATCAAAGAAGATCCGCCGCTTGCCATGAAGGAAGGCGGTATTATCCGCGACGGGTATAATCCGGAAGTCGATAAGCTCCGCTCGGCTAAGTCTGACGGGAAAGACTGGCTTGCAAAACTGGAAAGTGACGAGCGTGAGAAAACCGGCATCAAAAATCTAAAGATTAAATACAATAAAGTATTCGGCTACTATCTGGAAGTAACCAATTCTTTTAAAGATCTGGTTCCGGATTATTATACAAGAAAGCAGACCCTTGCCAATGCGGAGCGTTATATTATTCCGGAATTAAAAGAACTGGAGGATACGATTCTCGGTGCGGAAGATAAGCTTTATTCTCTGGAGTATGAGCTTTACAGTGATATCCGGAGCCGTGTAGCCAAAGATGTTGTCCGTGTCCAGAAAACTGCCAAAGTGATCGCCCAGATTGATACATTGGCTTCTCTGGCTCTTGTTGCAGAGCAAAATAATTATGTGCGTCCGAAGATAAATGAAAAAGGTGTCATTGACATCAAAGAGGGCCGTCACCCGGTAGTCGAGAAAATGATTCCAAATGATATGTTCATTTCCAATGATACATATCTGAACGATAAAAAAGACCGGATTGCAATTATAACCGGACCGAACATGGCCGGAAAGTCTACCTACATGCGCCAGACAGCCCTGATTGTCCTGATGGCTCAGATTGGCTCTTTTGTTCCTGCCGCCAAAGCCGACATCGGTTTGGTAGACCGTATTTTTACCCGTGTAGGAGCTTCTGATGATCTGGCAAGTGGTCAGAGTACATTTATGGTTGAGATGACGGAAGTCGCAAATATTTTAAGAAATGCCACTAGCAAGAGTCTTTTAATACTTGACGAGATTGGTCGTGGAACGAGTACATTTGATGGACTCAGCATTGCCTGGGCAGTCATCGAACATATCAGTAACAGCAAACTTCTTGGTGCTAAAACTTTATTTGCCACACATTACCATGAGCTGACCGAGCTGGAAGGCAAAATAGATAACGTGAATAACTATTGCATTGCTGTTAAAGAGAACGGTGACGATATCATTTTCCTTAGAAAAATTGTCAAAGGTGGTGCGGACAAAAGTTATGGTATCCAAGTCGCGAAGCTTGCCGGTGTGCCGGAGTCTGTTACTGACCGGGCAAAGGAAATTGTAGAAGAACTGGTTCAGACAGATATTACAAGCCGGATCAAAGATATCGCTGTTTTGGGTGCCCCAAAACCTAAGGCAAAAAAATATGATGACGTGGATCTGGCTCAGATGTCATTGTTCGATACAGTGAAAGATGATGACGTATTAAAAGAGTTAAAAGAGCTTGATCTTGGAAACCTGACACCAATTGAAGCACTCAATACCCTTTATCAGCTTCAGAACAAATTAAAAAACAGGTGGTAGACCATGAGTAAGATACAGGTATTAGACCAGATTACAATTGATAAAATTGCCGCCGGGGAAGTCATAGAACGTCCGGCATCCGTAGTCAAAGAGCTTGCTGAGAATGCAATTGATGCCGGTGCGACTGCTGTAACTGTCGAGATCAAGGAAGGTGGCATTACATTTATGCGAATCGCTGACAACGGAATCGGAATTGATAAAGAAGATGTCCGTGCTGCATTTTTACGCCATTCTACAAGTAAGATCCGAAGTGCAGAGGATCTTGCACACATTTCATCTCTTGGTTTCCGTGGCGAAGCACTTTCCAGTATTGCAGCGGTCTCTCAGGTAGAGCTTCTGACCAAGACAAAGGAAGCAGAATTTGGCGTGCGATATAAGATTGCCGGTGGAAAGGAAGAATCACTTGAAGATGCCGGTGCCCCGGATGGCACGACATTTTTGATCCGACAGCTTTTCTACAACACACCTGCCAGAAGAAAGTTTTTAAAAACTGCTATGACAGAGGCAAGTCACGTCGGAGACCTGGTCACAAGACTGGCGTTGTCTCATCCGGAAGTTTCCTTCCGTTTTATCAACAATGGTCAGGTTAAACTTCATACTTCCGGCAATGGAAATTTGAAGGATGTCATCTATCATATATACGGACGGGAGATTGCATCAAATCTGATTGAAGTAGATTTTGAAAGAAAAGGAATCCACATTACCGGATATCTTGGAAAGCCCTTGATTTCCCGCGGCAACCGTAATTTTGAAAATTATTTCGTAGATGGAAGATACATTAAGAGCAGTATCATCTCCAAGGCAATTGAAGACGGATATAAAGATTTTACTATGCAGCACAAATACCCATTTGTCGTGCTTTACCTGGACGTCGACACAGAACATGTAGATGTTAATGTGCATCCGACCAAAATGGATGTCCGTTTTAATAATCAGCAGGAGATTTATAATACCCTGTTTGCGGCTGTCGATGACGGACTACATGAACGGGAGCTGATTCCCGAAGTGACATTGGATGATATAAAAATTCCAGAAGAACCGAAAGATTGTAAAAGTAATTTTCCAGAAGAACCGAAAGAGTCGAAGATGGATCTGCCGAAAAAAAGTGAGGCAGAACATACCGAAAAGCTGCGAACCTCTTTGCAGTCACCACAAAATGAAGATGAAAAGCTGCAATACTTTATGAATGAGATGAAGAAGAGAGTATATTCTTACCATGAAGCGCTGCACGAAAATAAGCAAGAAACAACACCTGCTTCATCCTATACAGACTCCTGTAAACCGCAGAAAAATGTATCAGTGCAGGACTCCTATAAACCGCAGAAAAGTGTGCAGGCACAAAGCTCATATGAGCCACAACAAAATGTGCAGACACAAGGCTCTCAGATTGCA
>OLPS01000883.1_pt1 | contig 35283 bp, 26 predicted proteins | sample 1673071 | NCBI WGS metagenome assembly OLPS01 (sample SAMEA3136752, study PRJEB25190) | human gut metagenome | reverse complement strand
GGCTTGACGCAGTATGGGCACATTTCTGCCCGCCAAAACCGTGTCTGCCCTTGTCGATCGATGATACATTTCACAATAAGAAAGTTCATGTGCCATTTATACGACACTATTGTCTAAGGAAAGGCAATGCTTTGGACAGGCCGCCGCACACAGGCCGCATTCCCGGCACCGCCGGTCAGATACCCGCCATTGCTTGGTCTGCCGGTCCACGGACAGCGCGCCATAGGGACATTTCTTCGCGCACAGGCCGCAGAATACGCAGCCCTCCGTGGTGTGCAGCCGCCGTATGCCGCCCTCTGCCTTTACGGGGCGGTAGGGCAGATCATGGATGTCCAGTCCCGTGGCATCGCATACCGCATTGATGATGGCCGGTGCGCTGGGCACCACCACGCACTCCGAAATGCTCTTGGCGCCGTAGGGTCCGGTAGGTTCGCCCTCTTCGATAAAGTCCGTCTGCAAACGGGGCATTTCCGTGGCCCGGAAGGGCCGGTAACTGTGCAGGCTACTGTCTCGCAGCTGTCCTGTCGCGTCAAAGGCCAGTTCCTCCCGGAGCGCGTAGCCCAGACCCATCTGTATGCCGCCATCCAGCTGTCCCTCGATGCCCATCCGGTTCATCACCCGTCCCACATCGTGTACCGCGATGTAGTCCGTCACCGTCACCGCGCCGGTGGCCTTTTCCACCTTTACCCGCGCCATATGTACGCCGTAGGACCCGGGGGTGTGTGCCGATGCGTGGGTGGCCACACCGAATATCTCATGCTTTTGTACGCTCTGGGCGTAGTTCATTACCTCCGCCAGCGAGGCGCTGCCGCCCTCCGGCAGCCACGCCCGTCCGTCGTGCAGAGAGATGTCCTCCGCCTGGCCGTCCAACAGTCCGGCGGCGGCGCACCGCAACTGTGCCGCCGCGTCCTCCGCGGCCTTCTGCACCGCGCCGCAGCTGACATACACGCCCCGACTGGAAAAGTCGCCTAGGTTCCACCCGCACACATCCGTGTCCGAGGCCACGCAGGCCACCTGTTCCAGCGGGATTCCCAGCGTCTCCGCCACGACCTGTATCTGCACCATCAGCTGTCCGTTGCCCATATCGTGGGTGCCGGAGTGCAGCACACAGGTGCCGTCATCGTTCATCTTGACCACCATGCAGTTCTGGTCGATCTGCGAGCCGAAGGCCCCGCTGCCGTGCAGCCCCATGGCCCAGCCCTCGCCGATGAGGTACTTTCCGTCCTCATCGTCCATGTCCGGCCAGTTCTGCCGCAGTACCATGGCCCGGCGCACGCAGTCCTTGGGCCGGGGGTTGCCGATGGGGTGCCCCGCGAACAGGTCGCTGTCCTCCGGATCAACCAGATTTTTCATCTGCAGCTCCGTGTAGTCCATGCCCAGCGCGTCGGCGATCTTATACAACTGCCGTTCCATGGCAAAGAATACCTGCGGCGAGCCGTAGCCCCGCATGGCCCCCGCCACCGGCGTGTTGGTATATACCGGTATGCCCACAAAGCGCATATTCGGTGTTTTGTAGCCCTTGAACACCTTGGCGCTCATGGCGCCGATCACGTTCCCTGCGCTGGAGGCATATGCCCCGGTGTTGGTGATGGCCGTGATCTCCTGTGCCACGATGGTGCCGTCGTTTTTCACGCCGGTCTTCACCGTGATGACGCTGGCATGCCGCACCCGGGTGGATACCATGCACTCCCGCCGTGTGGCGGTGAATTTCACCGGCCTGCGGCACAGCATCGCCAGCGCCGCGGGGATCAGCTCCACCGAGGACTCCATCTTTCCGCCGAATGCGCCGCCCATGGTGGGGCTCACCACCCGCACCTTGCTCAGCGGCAGGCCGAATATCCGGCTCAATACGATCCGCTCGCCAAAGGTGTTCTGATACGGTGCGGTGACGGTCAGCCGTCCCTGCGCGTCCACCTCCGCGATGGCGGTGTGGGGCTCGATGGCACAGTGGTGCACCGCCGGCGTGCGGTAGGTGTCTTCAAACACCCGGTCCGCCTCCTGAAAACCCTTCGCCACGTCTCCCGTGTTTTTCTCGATCCGCAGCGCGATGTTGCTGCTGCCGTGCAGGGGATAGGCGTCCTCCCGCATGGCTTCCAGCGGATCCGTTACCACCGGCAGCGGCTCGTATTCCACCTCGATCAGGTCGATGGCCGCCTGGGCGATATCCTCTGTCTCTGCCGCCACCGCCGCCACCCGGTCGCCCACAAAGCGCACCGTGTCGTCAAAAATGCGCTCCGTCTCGATAGGCGCCGGCGCCTGCATATAAAACCGCGTGGTGCTGTTGAACCGCGTCTGCGGTGTGTTCTGATAGGTAGCCACTGCCCACACGCCGGGCAGCGCCTCCGCCGCTGTGGTGTCGATGCGCTTGATCCGCGCGTGAGCCACCGGTGAGAAAAGCGCCTTGGCGTACAGCATCCGCGGCATGGTCATGTCGTCCACATACAGCAGTTCCCCTGTTGCCTTGGCCGCCGCGTCCTGCACCGGGTAGCTCTTTCCGATGTACGTCAGTTCCTTCACCGGTCCTGCGCCTCCAGCCGCCGCGCCGCCTCCCGGACGGCCTCCTCGATCTTGTAGTAGCCGGTACAGCGGCACAGATTCGGTGCCAGCGCCTTCCGTATCTCCTCGTCACTGGGGTGCAGCGTCTTGTCCAGCAGTGCCTTGGCGCTCATCACCATTCCCGGCGTGCAGAAGCCGCACTGGACGGCTCCGCAGTCAATAAACGCCTGCTGTATGGGGTGCAGCTGTCCGTTCCGGCTCAGTCCCTCTATGGTCTCCACCCGGTGTCCCGCCGCGTCCTTGATGGGTACCTTGCAGGCGTTCACCGCCGTGCCGTCCAGTATCACGCGGCAGGCGCCGCAGTCGCCGGAGGAGCATCCGTTTTTCGCGCCGGTCAGGCCCAGCGTCTCCCGCAGTACCCGCAGCAGCGTCCACTGGGGCGGCACGCATACCGTGCGGAGCACGCCGTTTATATATAATGAGAAGTTCTCCATGTGCCGTCCTCCGCTTCTGCCGCCCGGCGTTATCCGCCCATGTCCGAACCGGCTGTATCTGTCTGCCCCGGCATACTGTGTCCCGGGCAGGGGCCGTCGCTCATGGTATACAGCGCAGGCGCTGTTTCTGCGTGTATTCGGATTGGATGCTGTATACAGTATTCTTTGCGTACATATTTTACTCGCATTTCACCCCGCCGTCAATAGAAGTGCAGCATTTCTGCCCTTAGCACAAAAATAAACCCCACTTTTTTGACAATTATGACAAATCATACCCGCCCCACCCGCAGCCCTCAAGCCTTCCCCTTGAGGGGTTCGCGGTGTTGAAAGATACGCCGGTGGCGAAACACCCCAATTCCCATTTTCTGTCAAATTCTCCCGTTTTCCATTCCCGGTAACAGAAAAAATATGTAAAATTTCCATAAAAAGGCTGGACAAATAATGTGACTGTGCTATAATCTGACTATCCGCAGAGGTACCTCTGCATTTGCGTTTTAATGGAAATTAAAACGAGTGCGCCTGCGGAAATCTAAAACAAATGGGGTTTGAGACATGAAGAAATTGTTGGCAACCATTCTGGCGCTGGTCATGGCGCTGAGCCTGTGCAGCGTCAGCTGGGCGACGGAGACACAAGTCAAGGGAACAGAGAATAACCCATATAACCTGAATGAGTTTAATCAGCTGACGCGCGAAGGTTATAAAAACGCACAGCAAGCCAGCGGTGGTACACTTTATGTGAGTGTCGGTAATTTTACCTACGCGGCGGGGACCACGTTTGCACTGGGCAATGGTGTCCGGAACGACACCCCGGGCCAGAACCCTGACCATAGTAAAATGAACGCTTACGGGGAAAATGGTTATAAGGGCGAGGGCAATGACGGTGCCAACGGCCATAAGGTTGTTTTTGTCGGTGGTACTATCACCAGCGGTGCTACCGGTTATACGAATATCGACAATATTCCGGCCGCGGCGAATCTTTTGCTTGCGCTTCCCGCCTACACGGATGTGGAATTTAAAGGCGTCACCTTCAATAACGTTTTTCGCTTTGACTATCAGCTGTATACCTCTCCTTGGAGTGTGCTTGGTGAGGTAAAGTTTAGCAATTGTACATTCAATGGTCTTATTGTGGGCGCACTGTCGGCAGGAAAGGTAACATTTGATACCTGCACATTCAAGGATTACAAAAACACCACGGATGCCAACAATTCCAATCCGATTTGGATTCGCCCTTCTGTCGGAAACTGGACACCGGATGACAATAAGGGCCAGGGCTCTGATTTTTTGGCGCTGACGGATATTAAGTTCGATAACTGCAATGTGACCAGCACCCGCCCCGTCAAGTTTGAGTATGCTGGTTTGTGGAATGATGCGGGTGCCGCTGTCAGCGCATCCGGCAATAAGTTTGAAATGCTTTCGGGTGACAAGTACACCAATGATGCAGGAGACAGCGAAAAGAACTCTGCGTTTATGCTCTCTATGACCGAGGGTGCTTCTCACAAGTGCAGCAATGTTGTTGTCAGCAACAATACATTGACGACTGCGGAGGGTGTGCATCAGCAGCTGCTTGCACTGTTTAACGGCGTTATGATTTTGGCGGATAACTCCAAAATCACGTTCAGCAACAACAAGGACAGCAAGGACGACCTGCTTTCCGGTACGGAGCTTGCCGATGCCTGGAAGGGATCTGCAGCGCCTGAGGGTTCTGGCGAAAAGGTGACGACTCTCGTCAATGATACGACCAAGGTCAGCGGAAATGTTCCTACGACTGTGACCATCACGGACGCCAACGGTTTTACCAAGCAGTACGCCAATTTGCAGGATGCCGTGGATGATGCTGCGGATGGCGACAATGTCAATATTATCGCTGCCGGTGCGGGCAATGCGACTTTCAGCGATAGCAAAACTATTCGGGTATCCAACAGCAGTGCTGAGGCTGTGACCGTCAATGGCAACACGATTGCTGCCGGTAAGACCGAAACGGCCAAGCCCGCCCCCACCCCCTCCACCGGCGGCTACTATTACTACCCCTCCACCCCCGGCATCACCGCTGAGCTGAACGGCACCAACAAGTCCGCCACGGATTATCCCGGCGGCGATTACGGCCTGGTGTTCCGTTCCACCGCGGCGTTCAGCACCTTCCAGGGTGTCCAGGTGGACGGCAAGACCCTTGCCAAGTCCAACTACACCGCTGAAGAGGGCTCCACCGTGGTGTACCTGAAGGCCGCGTACCTCAAGACACTGGCGGCGGGCAAGCACACCATCACCATCCTGTCCACGGCGGGCAACACCAGCATGGACTTTACCATCGGCGGCAAGAGCAGCAGCCCCAAGACCTTTGACGCGGGCATGGGCATCTACGCCGTGACGGCGGTGCTGTCCGTGACCGGTATGGCGTGGACCGCTAAAAAGCGTCACTAAGCGAAAAAAGAAAGCCCGAAAGGGCTTTCTTTTTTTGCCGCGCATCTGAAAACCCCTTGCAAAAGGGGAAGGAATATGTTACCATGTACTTTGTATACAGTATCCCATACACATATAAGAGAGACTGCACTGCGCCCAAGCCCCGGCAGGGGAGGGAAAATCAGCAGAATTTGCCGGTTTTGCTTGCTTTTTCCCGCAGCAGCGGGTATAGTGTGTATAGAGCCGCCTGCTGCGGTATAAAAAGAAGGGGGCATAGAGAGATGACAGCCTTCACACCGGTGGACCCCGCCAATCCCCAGCGCGAGACGATATATACCCAGCTGAAAAACGCCATCATCAACGGCGATATCGCGCCGGATGAGCGCATTGTCGAAACAAAATACGCCGATATTTTCCGCGTCAGCCGCACCCCCGTGCGCGAAGCCATCCGTATGCTGGAGCGTGAGGGGCTGGTGGTCTACGAGCCCCGTAAGGGCGCCGTGGCCCGTCCCAGGCTGACCCGTGCCGAGGTGGACGAGGTCTATACCATCCGTTCCGCCCTGCAGCTGCTCAGCGTGGATGCTGTGGTGCGGAACATCACCGACGCGCAGCTGGACGCTATGGAGGCCGACAACCGCGGCTGCGCCGAGGCGCTGGACAAGCATGACGTCGGTGCGTATTTCCGCCACCTGGACGAATTCAACGGCCTGTTGACCCAGAGCAGCAATATGCCCCTGCTCATCAAGCTCCTGGACCAGATCGAAAGCTACAGCGCCACCACGTCGTTTCAGAACCCGGAGCACGCCCGCTTCCGCGAGAGCGTGCTGTCCGATGACGAACGCCGCCGCTGTGCGTTGGCGGAGCATGAGGAGATCGTGGCGTCCCTGCGGGCCCGTGATGCGGATCGCCTCCGTCGGGTGCTCACCGCCCATACCGCTAACGTTCACGAGGCCGCACTCCAGCGCTACGGCAAGGAGGACTGACGCACAGACCCCATCTGCATGACAGATATGTACCATCTGCATGGCGGATATGTATCGCCCGCATGACGGATATGTATCATCTGCATGGCGGATATGTACCGCCTGTATGACGGAATGTACCGCCTGTATGACGGAATGTACCGCCTGCACGAGACCCCCGTGACCTGTCATGGGGGCTTCTCCTGAAGACTAAGTGTATACAGTATACATATCAGAGGAGGCATTTATGGACTGGGACAGAGTCATCTACAACGGTACGGTGGTCAACGATGACGGTATGCAGCGTGCCGATATCTACATCCGTGATGGCCGGGTCGCCGCCGTCACGTCCGAGCGCCTGCCCGGCACCGTCGGTGAAACTACGGACGCTTCTGGCCGCTATATCCTGCCCGGCCTGATCGAGACCCACGTTCACTCCCGCGACGGCCGTCTGGCCACCGGCGAGAAGGAGGATTTCCGTTCCTCCACCGCGGCGGCTGCCGCCACCGGTATTACCACCGTGTTCGAAATGCCCAACTGCACCCCTACCATCCACTCGGCGGAGTCTCTCCGCGATCTTGTCTCGGTCATCCAGCCCAAGGCCCATGCGGATTTCTGCGTCTGGGGCCTGGCTTTGGGCGATGCCAATCTTGCCAGCCTGCCCGCTTTGGCGGAGGCCGGCTGCGTGGCCTTCAAATTCTTCTGGGGCTACGCGGTGGACCACCGGGACAACAGCCTGATCTACAACTACCGTGAGGGCATGGATAACGTCCTTCCGCCCCCGGACGACGGCCAGATCTACCGCCTGTTCCGCGCCGTGAAGGCCACCGGCAAACGCCTGGGCATCCACGCAGAGAATTTCTCCATTGTTCGGGCCCTGACGCAGGAGGCCCTTGCCGCCGGCGCGCAGGACTATGCCGCATTGCTGCGTACCCGCCCCGTCAGCTGTGAGACCTCCATTATCGACACCGCCATCGACATGGCCAAGGAACTCTCCATGCCCCTGCACGTCCTCCATGTGGGCGTAGGCGACGGCGTGGAGCACCTCCGCCGCGCCAAGGCCGACGGCGTGGATGTCACCGCCGAGACCTGTACCCATTACCTGACCTTCACCGACCGCGACGCCCGCCGCTGCGGCGCGGTGATGAAGACTTACCCTCTCATCCGTACCGCCGCAGATCGCCAGGCAGTCTGGCAGGGCCTTGCGGATGGTACCCTGGACTGGGTCTGCTCAGATCACGCGCCCCACACCTGCGAGGAAAAGCACCGTTCCTTCTGGGATGCCCCCGCCGGAATCAGCGGTATCGAGGGTCTTTCTCCTGTGCTGCTCACCGCTGTCCACCGCGGCCTGCTGACGCTGCCCCGCGTGGCGGCGATCACCTCCGCCAATGCGGCCCGTACCTTCGGCCTCTATCCCCGCAAGGGCGTTATTCGCCCCGGAGCCGATGCCGACTTGGTCATTGTGGATATGTCCGCGGCCTACACCTTCCGTCAGGAGAAGATGTACTCTAAAGCCAAATGGTCCCCCTATGACGGTATGTCCTTCCAGGGCCGGGTGGTCGAGACCATCCTCCGTGGCCGCACCACTATGCGTGACGGTCGGGTCCTGCCCGACTGCTTCGGCCAGTTCCTGCCGGTCTGCACCAAATAGCTTGTTTTCTTCCTTTACTCCTTTTCCTCCCCCTTGCACCGAACGGCTCCCGGGCGCGCGCCCGGGAGCCGTTTGGCTTTTTCCGTATAAAAGGGACCGCTGTATGGTGGCCCCTTTTGCTGTTTGGCAGCCACCTTATTGGTTTGGAATGTTTGGCACAAAGCGTTGCGGGTAACAGGGAATTCCGAAATGTCTACTGGGAAAAACAACAAAAGTTTTTCGCCGTGTTTAGGCAACTCTACAGAAATAGAGCCACGCCGGCCCTTTTCCGTTGACAGATCACAAAAGAGATGGTATTTTGAAACTGTGCTCGAGCACAGTCAATTCGTGCTCGAGCACAAATGACACATCGCCAAGGGCGATACAAATTTCGGAGAGGAGAAGCGGACGCGTGACCATCAAGCAGATCGCCGAAAAAGCGGGCACCAGCCGCGGCACCGTCGACCGGGTACTCAACGGCCGCGGCAACGTAAATCCCGAGCTGGCCAAGCGTATATTGGACATTGCCGAGCGTGAGCGCTACCAGCCCAACCAGCTGGCTCAGGCGCTTATTCGCTCCCGTCAGCGCACCCACATCGGCATGGTCATCCCCTCCGTCGGCAATCCTTTTTTTGACGAGGTGCTCCGCGGCGCACAGAGCCGCGCCAGAAAACTCTCCAGCTACGGCACCACCCTTACCATCCGCGAGATCAAGGGCTACGACGCCGCCACGCAGCTGCAGGCCATGCGCCGGCTGGTGGCCGAGGGCGTGGACGCGCTGGCGGTCATGCCGCTGGATGTGCCCGAGGTTGCGGCGTACCTGCAGTCGCTGTCCATACCGGTGGTCACAGTCAACACCGATATCGATATCGACCGTGTGGCCTTTGTCGGCTGCGACTACTATAACAGCGGCATGATCACCGGAGATCTGGCGCAGTTCATGCTCAACGGCCGGGGCCGCGTAGTGGCTGTTATCGGCAGCACCAATGTCCGCGGCCATATGGACCGCGTGCGCGGTCTGCGGACCGCGCTGGAGGGCACGCCGGAGATCACGGTGGACGCCGTGCTGGAAAATCAGGACGACGACGATGTCTCCTATCAGGTGCTGCGGGCCTATCTGGCGGACCACACGCCGGACATGGTGTGCTTTGCCGCCGCCGGTATCGACGGCGGTATGCGGGCCATCCTGGAAAGCGGAAAGAATATCCGCGTGCTGGCGGTGGACGGGACGGAGGCCGTGCTGCGGTATATGGAGGAAGGGCGCATTGCCGCCACTGTGACCCAGGAGCCCTTCGCCCAGGGGGACGAGGCGGTGCGTGTGTTGTTCGACTATATCCACACCGGACGGCGGCCCGCCGCCGGCGTGGTGTATACCCACAACCGTGTGCGTGTGCGGCACTCGCAGTAAGTTTGTGATCCGATCGGCACAGGCCGATGATGATTTAACTTTTTAACAGGAGGAATGTATCATGGGAAACAGACCGGTAACTCTTTGCACCTGCCAGTGGGCGGACCTGCCCTTCGATGAACTGTGTGCGCTGGCGTCCAAGATGGGCTATGACGGCCTGGAGGTCGCCTGCTGGGGCAACGGCATCGACATTGACCGTGCGTACAGCGATGACAACTATGTGGCCTGGATCAAGGAGACCCTGGCGAAGAACAACCTGATCTGCAAGGCCCTGGCCTGCCACATCATCGGCCAGTGTGTGGGCGACGCTCCCGATCCCCGGCTGAACAACTTTGCTCCCGCGGCGCTGGCCGACAAGCCGGAGGAGATCCGCGCCTGGGCGATCGACACCATGAAGAAGGCCCCCGTGGTGGCCAAGAAGCTGGGCTGCTATGTGGTCACGGGCTTCACCGGCTCTCCCATCTGGAAGTGGCTGTATTCCTTCCCCCAGACCACCGAGGAGATGATCGAGAACGGCTACGACGAGATCGTGCGCCTGTGGTCCCCTATCCTGGATGAGTTCAAGGCCAACGGCATCAAGTTCGCCCTGGAGGTCCATCCCGGCGAGATCGCTTTCGACTACTACTCCACCGAGAAGCTGATGAAGAAGTTTGCCGACCGCCCCGAGTTCGGCCTGAACTTCGACCCCAGCCACCTGCTGTGGCAGGGCGTGACGCCCCATCTGTTCCTGCGCGACTTTATGGACCGCGTGTACCACGTCCATATGAAGGATGCGGCGGTGACTCTGGATGGCCGCAGCGGTCTGCTGGGCTCCCACATCGATTTCGGAGACCTGCGCCGCGGCTGGAACTTCCGCTCCCTGGGTCATGGTGACGTGAACTTCGAGGAGATCATCCGCGTGCTGAACGCCGCCGGTTACGACGGCCCTCTGTCCGTGGAATGGGAGGACAGCGGTATGGACCGTATCGAGGGCGCTACCGAGGCGGCCGCTTTCGTGAAGAAGGTGGACTTCAAGAAGTCCGATGTGAAGTTTGACGACGCTATCGCCAACTGAAACGCGACAAGGAGGACAATATGGGTATTCAGATCCGTTACGGCATGGTCGGTGGACACATGAACGCCTTTATCGGCGAGGTGCACCGCAAAGCCATCGCCTTTGACCCCCGCGCACAGCTGGTGGCGGGCTGCTTCTCCACCAATGCGGAGAAGAACCGTGAGACCGGCGAGACCTACTCCCTGGACATGAGCCGCGTGTACCCCAGCTATGAGGCCATGGCCGAGGCGGAGAGCAGGCGTCCTGACGGTATCGATTTCGTCAGCATCACGACTCCGAACAACACCCACTACGACGTGGCCAAGTGCTTCCTGCAGCACGGAATTCATGTGGTATGCGAAAAGCCTCTGTGCTTTACCGTGGAACAGGCGCAGGAGCTGGTGGCCCTGGCCAAGGAGAAAAACCTGGTTTTCGGCGTCACCTATACCTATTCCGGCTACACCATGATGAAGGTGGCCCGCGAGATGATCGCCGAGGGCAAGATCGGCAAGATCGCCGCCGTCAATGCGGAATATGTCCAGGAGTGGCTCATCGATGAGCTGGGCGTCCCTGGCGAGGGCACCACCAAGCTGTCCGTCTGGCGCGCCGATCCGGCGGTATCCGGTATCTCCAACTGTGTGGGCGACATCGGCACCCACATCGAGAACTCCGTCCACTACCTGACCGGCCTGAACATCAAGCGTCTGGCCGCCACCGTGAACCGCTACGGCAAGGAGCTGGACCTGAACGCCAATATGCTCGTCGAGTACGAAAACGGCGTCAACGGCGCTTACTGGTGCTCTCAGATCGCGGCGGGCAAGCTCAACGGCCTGACCATCCGCATCTACGGCAGCGAGGGCGCACTGGAGTGGGAGCAGCACTATCCTGATTATCTGAAGTACACCCCCAAGGGCAAGCCCACGGAGATCCTGTCCCGCGGCACCGGCTACATCACCGAGAAGGCCGGCGCGTACAGCCGCATTCCCTCCGGCCATCCCGAGGGACTGATCGTCGCCTTTGCCAACATCTACAAGAACATCATCAGCGCCATTCTGGCGGTGAAGGCGGGCGGTACGGCCAACGACGGCTCTTTCGACTATCCCACCGTCACCGACGGCCTCAACGGCGTGAAGTTCATTCACGCGGTCATCGACTCCGCAGCCAAGGACTCTGCCTGGGTGGAGCTGTAAGAACACGTTATAGGCGGACTTTGTCCGTATCTATAAAAAATTTTTAGGAGGAAACAACCATGAAGAAAGTACTGGCACTGATCCTTGCGCTGGTCATGGCCCTGTCTCTTGTCGCCTGCGGCGAGAAGAAGGACGATGACGCCAACAAGGACAACGATGCTGCCACGGGTAATCGCATCGCGATCCTGGTCCCCAATGCCGACCACGGCTGGACCGGCGCTGTGATGACCTATGCGCAGGAGAAGGCGCAGGAGCTGAATGACGCCGGCAAGTATGCCGCCACCGTCATCACCTCTTCCGACGCCGCCAACCAGATCCAGCAGGTGGAGGACCTGATCGAGAACAAGACCGCTGACTATGTGGTCATTCTGCCTCAGGACAACACCCTGGAGAACACCATGGCCAAGCTGGCCACCAGCGGCATCCCCTATGTGATGTTCGACCGTATCATCGACTCCGCTGCTTCCACTGCTGTTGCCTGCGTCAAGGGCGATAACAACGGCATCGGCGCCGAGACCGCCAAGCGCTTCATCGCCGACGGCATGAAGGCTGGCGACAAGGTCCTCATCATGCCCGGTGACAACTCTTCCGTTCCCACCATGCGTAACGACGGCTTCTTCAGCGTGCTGAAGGAGAATGGCTGGACCGAGGAGCAGATCGCTGCCATCCAGTCCACCGACTACACCGGCTGGAGCCGCAGCAAGGGCAAGGAGCTGTTCATCAACTGGCTGGATGCCAGCACTGTTGAGGACATCACCGCCACCAAGTGGATCTTCACCCACGACGACGAGATCGCCATGGGCATCCTGGAGGCGCTGAAGAGCTCCGAGATCGACGCCGAGAAGAAGGATGCCTTCCTGAACGCCGGTGTGCATCTGGGCACCTCCTCCGGTCTGAACGAGATCTACTCCGTGCTGAAGGGCATCCATCAGAAGGACTACACCGCTGAGGTTGCCAAGCTGGCCGATCTGTTCTCCGTTACTTACGATCCCGCGATGATCAAGGCTGCCGTGGATGACATGGTCACCCACATCGAGGGCGGTACCGTCACCCAGGATCACGTCATCGCCGTGTCCGTGGTGGATGCTACCAACGTCAACGACTTCCAGGGCTTCGGTGACGCTGTCTCCAAGTAAGTAAAGTCGTTTCCGAGGGCTTCGCGGGCGCTTCGGCGCCCGCGGGGCACCTCCCCCTTCGCAGAAGGGATCTTATCAAACAGCAAAGAGAGGCGTGCGGCATGGAATTGCTGAAAATGACCAATATCACCAAATCATTCTCCGGTGTGGAAGTGCTTTCGCACGTTGATTTTTCCGTGGAGCGCGGGGAAGTACACGCGCTGCTGGGAGAGAACGGCGCCGGTAAGTCCACATTGATGAACATCCTGGCGGGTGTGCATCAGCGGGATGAGGGCGAGATCGAGTTTGACGGAGAGCAAATGCACGACATTTCCGTCAAGCGGACAGAACAGGCAGGTATCGCCTTTGTACACCAGGAGTTGAACCTGTTTAACGATCTGAAGGTGTACGAGAACATTTTTCTTCGCAAAGAACTGCTGACCAAGCTGGGCACGCTGGATAAGCGGGCCATGCTGGAGCAGACGCGCCAGCTGATGAGCGACCTGGGCGTGGATATCGACCCCAACGGCCTGGTAGACGAGCTGGAGACCAGCAAAAAGCAACTGCTGGAGATCGCAAAGGCACTTCATGCCAATGCGAAGCTCTTTATTCTGGACGAGCCGACCACCGCGCTGAACAACGCGGAGATCGAGCACCTGTTCAGTATCGTGCGGCGATTGAAGGAGCAGGGCAAGTCCTTCATCTTCATCTCCCACAAAATGAACGAGATATTTACCATCGCGGACCGCTACACGGTCCTGCGGAATGGATGCTTTATTCAGTCCGGCAATATTGCCGACACCACGCCGGAGGCCGTCACCCGTCTTATGGTGGGCAGCAGCTACTCCGAGGCCTCGGTGTACCAGCCCCGCCAGCTGGGCGATGTGGCGCTGAAGCTGGAGCACCTCAGCGGCGAAGGGTTCGAGAACGTGGATCTGGAGGTGCGTAAGGGCGAGATCATCGGCCTGACGGGCCTGAAGGGCGCCGGCGTCAGCGAGATGATGCAGGCGATCTTCGGCGCGATTCCCATCAACTCGGGCACGGTGTATGTCAACGGAGAGCCGCTGCACCACGGCGGCATACATAACGCCATGCGCCACAAGATCGGCATGATCCCCGCCAACCGCAAGGAAAACTCCGTCATCCCGGATTTCACGCTGCTGGAGAACAACTACATCTCCGAGCACACGCTTTCTGCCAATCACCAGCTGATCCGCGGGCGGAAAGAGGTGGCGCAGTACAACAGGATGCGGGATATGCTGAACATCAAGGCCAACAGCCATGACGACCTGATCCTGTCACTGTCCGGCGGCAACCAGCAGAAGGTGATTCTGGGCCGGTGGCTCACCACCGAGGCGGATATCCTTATCATGGATAACCCCACCCAGGGTATCGATGTGGGCGCCAAGGCGGAGATCTACAAACTGATCCTGGAGCTGGCCGAGAAGGGCAAGACCATCTTGGTCAACACCCTGGAGATACCGGAGATACAGAAGATCGCGGATCGCTGTGTGGTGTTCTACCACGGGCATATCCAGACCATTCTGCCCCGTGAGGAGATCACGGAGGAGAGAGTCATGCTGTATGCGACCAATGTGATACACGCAACGGAGGGAGAGGTAAACGTATGAGTCAGAACACGGAACTGAAGGCCCAGGCCAAAAAACCGGGGCTGAACAAGAAGGGCATTGCCGCCTGGATCAATAATTACAGCTTTATCCTCATCGCACTGGCGATCTTCATCGCCTATCTGTTTATTAACCACGGCGCGACCACCTGGAGTGGCGTGATGAACATCCTGCGGCACTCCGCTGTGGTGGGCATTATGGCCTTCGGCATGGGCCTGGTCATCATCACCGGCGGCATTGACCTGTCCGTGGGCTCCATGCTGGCGCTGGTGGGCAGCTTCTCCGTGGTGGTGTTCAATGCCACGGACAGCGTGTTCCTCACATTGCTGTTCGCCCTGGTGGCCGGCGGCTTGTGCGGCCTGTTCAACGGTGTGCTCATCGGCCTGGTGAAAATGCCCGCGTTCATCGTGACGCTGGCCACAATGCTGATCTTCCGTTCGGTGGCACAGTATTATCTGCGTACCACCGGATCCTCCATCTTCAACATGACCGGTACCCTGGACCACTATGCCAGCTTCTACGGCTTCGGCCAGCTGAAGATCGCCACCGTTCCCGTGGTGGGCATCGTGCTGCTGCTGGTCACGGTCATCATGGTGTTCATATCCACCTGCACCAAGTTCGGCAAGACCGTCTATGCCCTGGGCAGCAATGAGCGCGCCGCAGCCCTGGCCGGTATCAACGTCAACCGTACCCGTGTGGCGGTCTATGTCATCACCGGCATACTCACCGGTCTGAGCGCTTTCCTGTGGCTGGCTATGAACGGCTCCGTCGACCCGGCCACCCTCGGTAAGAGCAACGAGATGTACGCCATCGCCGCGGTGGTCATCGGCGGTATCAGTATGAGTGGCGGCAAGGGCAAGCTGCTGGGCGTTCTGTTCGGCGCCATGAGCTATACCATCATCGACAAGATCATCGCCTCCCTGCAGGTGGACGCTCTGATCAACGATACCATCAAGGGCTCGATTTTGCTGGTGGCCGTTATCATCCAGCTGGTGGTGCCCATGATCCGTTCCCGCGTAAAAACGAAACATACTTCGGAGGTGTAATAACATGAAAAAGTACGCTGATGTGAGTAAGGTCGTCTACGATCCCAAGGGGACCGACCCCTTTACCTTCCGTTGGTATGACCCGGACGAGGTCATCGCCGGCAAAAAAATGCGTGAGCATCTGAAGTTCGCGTTGAGCTATTGGCATACCATCGACGCCGAGGGCGTGGATATGTTCGGCTCCGGCACCATGGATAAGTCCATGGGCCAGACGGACCCCATGGCCAAGTTCCGCGCCAAGGCAGACTTCGCCTTCGAGCTGATGGAAAAGCTGGACATCGACTACTACTGCTTCCATGACGTGGACATCGCCCCGGAGGGCGCTACCCTGGCCGAGAGCATCGCCAATTTCCGCGTGATGGTGGATTATCTGTACGAGCTGCAGAAGAAGACCGGCAAGAAGTGCCTGTGGGTAACGGCCAACAACTTCGGCGACAAGAAGTTCATGGCCGGTGCAGCCACCTCCTGCTGCGCCGATGTGTTTGCCGCTGCCGCTGCCAAGGTCCGGGCCTGCCTGGACGCCGCGGTGAAGCTGGGCGCCACCGGCTATGTATTCTGGGGTGGCCGCGAGGGCTATGACACCCTGCTGAACACCGACATGGGGCTGGAGCTGGACAACATGGCCCGATTCCTGCGTATGGCCCGTGACTACGGCCGCAAGATCGGCTTTACCGGCGATTTCTATCTGGAGCCCAAGCCGAAGGAGCCCACCAAGCACCAGTACGACTTCGATGTGGCTACCTGCATGAACTTCCTGCGGAAGTACGACCTGACGGCGGATTTCAAGATGAACATCGAGGCCAACCACGCCACCCTGGCGGGCCATACCTTCGAGCATGAGCTGCGTACTGCCATCGTCAACGGCAGCTTCGGCTCCATTGACGCCAACGAGGGCGACTATCTGCTGGGATGGGATACCGACCAGTTCCCCGCCAACGTGTACAGCGCCACCTACTGCATGATGGAGGTCCTCCGCGCCGGCGGCTTTACCAACGGCGGCCTGAACTTTGACGCCAAGGCCCGCCGTCAGTCCAACACCTTCGAGGATATCCTGCTGGCCTATATCTCCGGTATGGACACCTTCGCTCTGGGCCTCCGCAAGGCGCTGGAGCTAAAAGCGGATGGCCGTCTGGACCAGTTCGTCAAGGAGCGCTACAGCAGCTATGACAGCGGCGTGGGCAAGAAGATCGTGGACGGCGAGATGACCCTGGAGTCTCTGGCGGATTACGCCGAGGGCCTCAAGAGCTTCGATGTGCCCAGCGGCCGTCAGGAGTATCTGGAATCTGTGGTCAACCGGGTGCTGTTCCACTGAGAAATGACATATTGCGGGCCGCCCGGAAGGGCGGCCCTGCCTAAAGGAGGCGCAAGGCTATGAAGGAATATTTGCTGGGTATCGACCTGGGCACCTCCGGTACCAAGACGGTGCTGTTCCGCAGTGATGGTACGGCCATGGCCGCCCACACGGTGGAATACCCCCTCTACCAGCCCCAGAACGGCTGGGCCGAGCAGGAGCCGTCCGACTGGTGGCGTGCCGTGCGGGAGACGGTGCAGGCCGTGCTGCACAAAAGCGGTGTGGCCGCCGCCGATGTTGCCGGTGTAGGCATCTCCGGGCAGATGCACGGTCTGGTGATGCTGGACGAGAGGGGAGAGGTGCTGCACCGCAGCATCCTGTGGTGCGACGGCCGCACCGGCGAGGAGTGCCGTGAGATCACCGAGACTGTGGGCGCGGAGAAACTCATCGCCATCACCGCGAATCCCGCCCTGGCGGGCTTTACCGCTGGGAAGATCCTGTGGGTGCGGAAGCATCTGCCGGAGGTCTACAAGGCCTGCCGTCATATCCTGCTGCCCAAGGATTATATTCGCTACTGCCTCACCGGCCAGTTTGCCACCGAGGTATCCGACGCCTCCGGCATGAACCTGCTGGACGTGCCCCGGCGGCAGTGGTCTGACGAGATACTGAACAAGCTGGACATCGACCCGGCGCTGCTGGGCCGGATGTACGAGTCTGTGGACGTGACCGGAACGGTGACGGCGGAAGCTGCCGCCCTGACCGGCCTGGCCGAGGGTACGCCCGTGGTGGGCGGCGCGGGCGACAACGCCGCCGCGGCTGTGGGCACCGGTACTGTCCGCTACGGAAAGGCCTTTACGACGCTGGGCACCTCCGGCGTGGTCTTTGCCCATGCGGACAGCGTTTCCATCGACCCGGCGGGCCGCGTACACACCTTCTGCTCCGCCGTTCCCGGCAAGTGGGCGGTAATGAGCTGCACGCTGGCGGCGGGTCAGTCCCTGCGTTGGCTGCGGGATACCTGCTGTGCCGGCGAGGTGGCCGAGGCGGCCAAACAGGGCGTGGACCCCTACGAGCTGATGACGGCCCTGGCCGAGAAAACCCCCATCGGCGCCGACGGCCTGTTGTTCCTGCCCTATCTGATGGGCGAGCGTTCCCCGCTGCTGGACGAGAAGGCCCGGGGCGCGTTTATCGGCCTGTCCGGCGGCCATGGCCGCGGCCACCTGATTCGCGCTGTGCTGGAGGGCGTTACCTACTCCCAGCGTCAGTGCGTGGATGTGCTCCGGGGTATGAACGTGCCCACGGAGGAGATGATGGCCTGCGGCGGCGGCGCGCGGAGCGCATTCTGGCGTCAAATGCTGGCCGATGTGTACGGCTGCCCCATCCAGACCGCCAAGGCGGCGCTGGAGGGCCCGGCGCTGGGCGTGGCTATTCTGGCCGGTGTTGGCACCGGTGTGTATCCCTCCGTGGAGAGCGCCTGCGATGCCATCGTCAAGCCGGATACCGTTCTGTACCCCGATGCGGAATGTGGCCGCGCCTATGAGCCCTACTACCAGCTCTATCTGCGACAATATCCCGCGCTGCGGGAGACCTTCCATGCCCTGGCCGCCATGAGGAGCCGGGCATGAGCGGCGCAAAGCGTATCCTGCCGCTGCTGGCGGCCCTGTGCTTCGCTCTGTTTCTGCTGTATGGCGTCTATTTCAACGCCTTCGGCGCCAACGCCGAGTCCATGATGGCCTTTTTCGACATCACCGAAAGCCGTCAGGGCTTCGTGATGACCATTCAGTCCCTGGGCGGCATCGTGATGACGGTGCTGCTGGGCCTGTTCGGCGAACGGCTCCACAAGCTGTACGGCCTGTTGGCCGGCGCGGTGCTGGTGGGCGTGGCCGGTGTGACCATCGGCACCATGCCCCTGTACGGCAATGACAGCTACGGGCTGCTGCTGGTGTTTGCGCTGATCGGCGGTGTGGGCTATATCACGATCGACCTACTGATGAACGGCGTCATCGCCGACGTGTTTCCCGAGAAGAAGAGCACGCTGCTGCCCATCGTTCACGGCTTCTACGGCCTGGGCGCCATGCTGGCACCCCTGCTGGTGACATGGCTTACCGACAGCGGCCGCCCCGCCACCTTTGCCGTACCGTATCTGGTGCTGGGCGCGGCGGCGTTGGTGTTGGGCGCGGTATTCTGGGCGGTGTCCCGCCGCGCCACGCCCCACACGCCCTACGCCGATATGACGGCCCTGCGGGACAGGTCCGTGGCCAACCCGGCGGAGATCTTTCGTGACAAGCGCGCATGGCTCTATCTGCTGTGCTGTTTCCTGTATCTGTGCTTCCAGAACGGCATCGCCGTCTGGCTGCCCAACTACTACAAGACCGTGCACCACATGGCAGGCGGTGCGGCCAACGCCATGCTCACCCTGTTTTTCCTGGGCGCACTGGTGGTCCGTATGCTCTCGCCGCTGGTGTATAAGCGTATGCCGGTGCGGACTTTCTATCTGCTTACCTGTTTTTTGTCGGCTGGCGTGTTTGCGGTTTTGCTGCTGACGCCGTCTTTGGCCGTCCAGCGGGTGCTTTTGGTGCTGCTGGGCCTGCTGCAGGGCGCGGAGGTCCCGGCCCTGGTGATCCTTTGCTGCGAGACGTTCCCCACTCGGACGGCTTCGGCCTCATCCATCATCGTGCTGGGCGTATCTCTGTCAGCACTGATCGCGCCCACGGTGCTGGGGCGGCTCATCGAGCAGGTAGGCTACGGCATCCCCCTGTGGGGCCTGACGGCCTGCCTGCCGCTGTCGGCGGCGGTGCTGCTGGCCATACGCCGTGACGCGCCGGCGCGGGCATGACCTTGCCTTTTCCCCGGGCAGCGGGCAAGAAACTTTTTCACGGGCGCTACTCCCACCCACCAAACCTTCCTTATAAAAAACTTCCTTCCTTTATCTCGCTGCCTTTGCTTCAGGCCGTCGGAGGTGTCATTGACGCCTCCGACAGCCTGTGGGCTTTGCGGCTATGCGGGGCGCCCTTGCCGTTTTCCCTGCAAAGCACGCTGCATTCCGCAGTATTTTTGGCAATTTTATTTCGGAAAAGTATTACTTTTTTCCTGTGCTGTGCTATCTTATAGGCGACGGTTAGTCACATCTAACTGCTGCAAAATATAGAGGAGCGATCTGCCATGAAGAGATTTGCCATGTTTGCCGCCGGTGTGCTGTTCGGCACCACCGGCATTAAGGTCCTGGGCAGCAAGGACACCAAGAAAGCCTAGGGGCACTTTTTTCACACATTTTTTTATAGCCGCAGTCACAGTACGGTCCGCCGGAGGCCAGGGTATACGTCCGCACAAAGCTTGTCGCGCCGCCGGTCTCACTCATGGTATAGTCCGGATGACACAGAGCCAGCGTCAGGTCGTACGATCCCAGTTCTTGCATCAGTGTGCAGATACCGCACCGGGTAAACCGCCCTTCATAGCCGCTGCCGCCCGGGTATTCGTAAAAGTCCGTCAGCCGTTCCACGTCCGGCCGTTCTGGCATGGACAGGACGAGTGCGCCAAGCAGGGCACAGTTGACGATATTCATCTTAAAGCGGTCCGCTGTCAGCTGCCGCCGAACAGATACCCAAGGACGCACGGGGCCGTTTCATCACCGGAGATACTGCTTTAAAGCATCTCTCCGTTTTGCATGTGGAATGCGAAATACAAAAAGCCGCACGGGAACACCGTACGGCTGGCTTTGCAGGCACAAGGCCTACCCTTATCCAATAATACCCTATTTCGACTGCATTTTCAATCTGAACATCTTAAGGCGTTTTTTGCCCCCAAATTCCGTGTGGTTGTCTCAGTTTTGCCTGTGTGGGTCAGGTTGTGGGTCAAATGAGAAAACGGCGGCAAATTGAACTTGCCGCCGCATTACTGTTTTCGCACTTTGACCCATATTTTTCAGCAACTTATGCGGTCAACGCAAAATAAAAAACTGAACTTTTAACGCAGAAAAACCGCCTAAAAAAGCGGCTTTTCAAAGTTTTTTGGTCGGAGTGCGGGGACTCGAACCCCGGGCCTCCTGCTCCCAAACTTTTGAATAAAATTTTTTCTACTTTTTCCGGTGCTTTATAGCGGTTTTTGTTTTATTGTGGATGCTCTTCGCAACTCTTGACTCCGCTGTTTCCGCACACTCCACGGCTGTCTGTAGTCAAACATGTGGTCAAAAACCGCTTTCTGAACACCCTCGTGACAGGGGACAGAAAGCGGTTTTTATAGTTTGCCGGAGTGCTGCGGGCAGGTAATCCGCCGCTCAGGTTTGCCGCATTGTACCTCTGCTGGAGAGGTTAAGCAAGTCCTTTATGCAGGGATAGGTGGCGCAGAATTTGCATCGCTATAGACAAAGAATAGAAGATTGTCAGAATGCGGGAAAGCATATGTCCTTTGCGTTTACAGAATCCGTTGACTTTCGTCATAATTCCATAATTGACATTTTCTGATTGGAACTCAAAGAGGATTACCCTTTGCCATAGCAAATAAAAATCCTGATGTTGTAAAAACGCTATATCAGTGATATAATGAATTCAATCATCTGATAAAGGAGAATTACAGATGCCGTTCAGTTCCGAAATTAAGAATTTCAGATTATCTTGTCTGATGAATCAAACAGAATTCGGCACCGCTCTCGGTGTTTCTTTTACGACCGTGAACCGCTGGGAAAACGGGAAAGCCCGCCCTAATATCAAGGCAATGAAAGCGCTGAAGCAGTATTGTGAGGAGCATGACCTTCCCTATGAGCCGCTTGAAAAAAGCTGGCGCGAGAATAGAATTCAGGAGGGCACGGTATGATCGATTTCGGCAATCTTGAAAAATACCGGGAGAACAACCGCATTGAGGCCAAGAAAGCTCTTGGTGGACTGCCCAAGAGCATTTGGGAAACCTATTCCGCTTTTGCCAATACCTACGGCGGCATTATCCTGCTGGGAGTGGAAGAATGGGCAGATAAATCCTTGCACACAGTGGATCTGCCCGATCCGGACAGACTTATCAAGGAGTTCTGGGACATCGCCAATAATCCCAACAAGACCAGCGTGAATGTGCTGTCATCCAAAGATGTATTTGTGCAAGAGGTCGATGGCGATCATATCGTGGTCATCAATGTCCCCCGTGCCGAGCGCTCCTATAAACCGGTGTATGTGGACGGCAATCCGCTCTGCACATACCGCCGTAACGGTGAGGGCGACTATCGCTGCACCAAGGAGGAATATCAGGCTATGGTGCGCGACGCATCGGTAAAGACGCAGGATATGCTGGTTCTGAACGAAATGGACTTGACGGTGTTCAACCAGGAGAGCATCCGCAGCTACCGTCAGAGAATGCGTCTTTCTCGACCCGGCCATGTGTGGGAAGCGTTGGAGGATGAAGATTTCCTTCTGAAGCTGGGTGCCGTGGGCATCGGCTCTGACGGAAAGAAGCATCCCACCTCTGCCGGACTTCTCATGTTTGGCAACGAGTACGATATTGTGCGGGAATTCAACGCATTCTTTCTGGACTATCAGGAGCAGTATGATGCCGATACCCGTTGGACAGATCGTATCATTTCCTCCTCTGGCGATTGGAGCGGTAATGTGTATGACTTCTATTTCCGGGTCTACAACAAGCTGATTCAGGACATCAAAGTGCCCTTCAAAATGGAGGGCGGTACCAGAGTGGACGATACAGATGTGCATAAAGCACTGCGCGAGGCGTTGGTAAATTGCCTGGTTCATGCCGATTATTATGGCAGGCAGGGACTGGTCATTATTAAAAAGCGGGACAGCATCACCATGTCCAATCCTGGCAGCTTCCGTATTGAGGTGGACGCGGCGAAAAGCGGCGGTGTATCCGACCCGCGGAACGGTGCGATGCTGAAGATGTTCAACCTGATTGATATTGGTGAGCGTGCTGGTAGCGGCATTCCGAATATCTTCCGCATCTGGCGCGAGCAAAATTGGACAACTCCGGAGATTACAGAGCAACTCGAGCCGGAGCGGACAATATTAACGCTCTTATTCTCCAAGAGCGATGATAAAAAAGCGGCGATAAAGAGTGACGATAAAAAAGCGACGATAAAATCTGCGCGGCAGAAAGAAGAAATCGTTGCATACCTTACTGATCATATTTCGGCCAGAAGTGCTGATATTGCAGAACTGCTGGGTGTTAAGAGTACACGAGCCAAACAGCTGTTGAAGGGACTGCTGGATGAAGGTGTTGTTATTGCAGAGGGCGGCAATAAGAACCGTGTATACAAATTGAAAAGATAACACAACGCAGTTTCCGTAAAGCCAATTTGCGGGAAAGCAGAAATACCAAATTAAGAGAAGCGTGGTAAACGAACATGGCAATAAAGAAAAATGAGCTGTACAGTTCTCTTTGGGCGAGCTGTGATAAGCTGAGAGGCGGCATGGATGCCTCTCAATACAAGGACTATATCCTTACCCTGCTGTTCGTGAAGTATGTTACGGACAAGTTTAAGGGCGTAAAATATGCCGATATTACTGTTCCGGAAGGTGGCAGCTTCGATGATTTGGTTGCGCTGAAGGGCAATAAAAACATCGGTGAAGAAATGGACAAAGTTATCGCCAAGCTGGCAGAAGCCGGGGAGAACAATCTCCGCGGCGTGATCGACAATGCCCATTTCAATGATGAGGCCAAGTTAGGCAGCGGCAAAGAAATGGTGGATAAGCTCACCGGCTTGATTGCCATTTTCCAGCGTGACGAATTCAATTTCAAAAAGAACAAAGCCAGCGGTGACGATATTCTTGGCGATGCCTATGAATATCTGATGCGCCATTTTGCCACGGAAAGCGGCAAGAGCAAGGGCCAGTTCTACACACCGGCCGAAGTTTCCCGTATTCTTGCCAAAGTGATTGGCATCGACAGCATCGAGGAGCGCGACGAGGGTTACTCCGTGTATGACCCTGCCTGCGGTTCCGGTTCACTTCTGATTCGAGCAGCGGATGAAGCCCCCTTCGAGATTGCCATTTGGGGGCAGGAAAAGGAAGTAACCACCGCAGGTCTCGCCAAGATGAACCTTGTCCTGCACAACAAGGCTGCCGGTGAGATCAGAGCAGGAAATACATTTTCTGCTCCCCGCTATTTTGAAGAAGGTTCCGATGATGAGGTGCTGAAGCGTTTCGACTTTGCGGTGGCCAATCCTCCGTTTTCTCTGAAAAACTGGATGGATGGTCTTAAGGATTATGGCCGCTTTGATGGCTATGGCGACAGACCGCCTGAAAAGAACGGCGACTTTGCGTGGCTGCTCCATATTTTGAAATCCTTGAAAAGCACCGGCAAGGCTGCGGTCATTCTTCCCCACGGTGTTCTGTTCCGTGGCAATGCGGAGGCGACCATCCGTAAAGCCATTATCGACAAGGGCTATATCAAGGGCATCATCGGCCTGCCCGCCAACCTGTTTTATGGCACCGGTATCCCTGCCTGCATTATCATCATCGACAAGGCTGATGCTGCCGAGCGCAAGGGTATCTTTATGATCGATGCCAGCCACGACTTCGTTAAGGACAGCAACAAAAACCGCCTTCGTGAGCGGGACATCTATAAAATCGTCACCACATTCAATCAGCAAATCACAGACGATCCCAAGTATGCCCGTTTCGTTCCCAATGACGAGATCAAAAAGAAAAATGAGTATAACCTGAATATCCCCCGTTATATTGACAGCTCCACCCCGGAAGATTTACAGGACATTGATGGACATCTGCATGGCGGTATTCCTGCGACAGATGTGGATTCCATGGAGAAGTATTGGGTACTGTTCCCCGGTCTGAAAGACAAGCTGTTTTCTCAGCTGCGGGAGGGCTATTATCGGCTGAACATTCCCAAAGAGGATATCCGCAATGTGGTCTATAACGACCCGGCGTTTTCTGCCTACGCCGAGCGCATCGACAATGCCTTTGATGCGTGGATGCAGATGGTGGATTCCGGTCTTCGGAGCATTGATGAAGATACGGAAGTCAAGCCCTATATCGTCGAGCTGTCGGAGCAGTTGATTGACTGCTTTGATGGTCTGGAGCTGGTGGATAAGTACGATGTTTACGAGGTGCTGCTTTCCTACTGGCACGAAGTCATGGGCGACGATGTTTATCTTGTGTCGGTGGACGGCTATGGTGCCGCCCGGACATGGGAAAACATCATGGGGGAATACACCTCCGGCAAGAAAAAGGGTCAGGAAAGGGTCGTTGGCTGGGAGGGCGTTTTGCTGCCCAGGGCACTGATTGAGTCCGTATTCTTTGCCTCCGAACGCAAGAAAATCAATGAGGCGCAGGCCATTGCCGAAGAGACCCAGAGCAGACTGGACGAGTTTGTGGAGGAGCAGACTGCCGATGAGGGATACCTGAAGGATCACCTCAACGACAAGGATAAGGTGGATGCCAAGTCTGTCGCCGCCCGCTTGAAGGTGCTGAAAAAAGCTGATCCCAAGGGAGAGGAATACGCGGCATTGAAACAGTTTGTGGACTTGACGGATTCTCTTTCCAAGCAGAATAAGGCCGTCAGGGAAATGAACGCTGAATTGGAGGAAAAGGTTCGGGCGAAGTATGCTTTGCTGACCGACGAAGAGATTCTGGATCTGCTGGTGAACCGCAAGTGGTATGCCACCATCTTTGAAGGAATCAAGGCACTGTATGTCACCACTTCCCACCAGATGACCAACCGCATAGTGGAATTGGTGGAGCGGTATGAGGATACCCTGCCGGAACTGTCTGCTGCTGTTGCTGAGTATGAGGCCAAGGTTAAGGATCATCTGAAAAGGATGGGATTTGTATGGTAAAGCAAGAATATAAACAGACGGAAATAGGCATGGTGCCAGTAAAATGGTCGGTCTCTGATTTTGGCAGCAAGGTAAAAATATATCGAGGCGGTTCTCCACGTCCTATTCAGGACTATCTTACGCAAGCACAAGATGGTATCAACTGGATTAAAATCGGTGATGTGCGCGAAGGTGATAAATATTTTACTTCCACAGAAGAGAAAATCATTCCCGCAGGCGTAGCGCGATCGAGAGCAGTTCATGCAGGAGATTTCATTCTGTCAAACTCTATGAGTTTTGGAAGACCATATATTCTGAATATTGATGGCTGTATCCATGACGGCTGGCTCACAATTCAAGATTATGAGAAGACTTTTTCTAAAAACTTCCTTTATTACCTGCTCTCTTCTGATTCTGTGTATCAACAGTATATCAGCATGGCTGCGGGCAGTAGTGTAAAGAATCTTAATAAAGAAAAAGTATCTGCTCTTGTGGTTGCCTATCCAGATATTAAGGAACAAGAAAGAATCGCTGATGCACTTTCGGATATTGATTCTTTGATAGCTACGCTTGAAAAACAAATTGCCCCAAAAAAAGCCATCAAGCAGGGCGCGATGCAGGAACTGCTGACAGGCAAGCGCCGCCTGCCGGGATTCTCTGGAGAGTGGCGATACTTCAATCTTATGAAGAACTCCAAAGTTAAGGCCAGAATTGGTTGGCAAGGGTTGAAGAAATCCGAATATTTGGATAGCGGATATGCGCTCTTGGTTACCGGAACAGATTTTGATGATGGTAGGGTTCTGTGGGATGGATGCCATTATGTAACCCGGTCTCGCTATGAGCAAGACCGCAATATTCAGCTCCAAAACAATGATATTCTCATCACCAAAGATGGTTCCTTGGGTAAGGCTGCTCTGGTGCAAGGGCTAACCAAACCGGCTACTCTGAATAGTGGCATTTTTGTAATTCGACCATTGCAGGATGCCTATGATCCCGTTTTTGTGTACCAAATTCTGTCTTCGTTCGTATTCAAGAATTTTTTGGATAGGCTCTCTGCGGGTTCAACAATTATCCACTTGTATCAGAAAGATGTAGGTAAATTTGAATTTTTGCTTCCCCCTACCATTGCGGAGCAAAAAGCCATCGCAGAGGCTTTGTCCGAAATGGATGCTGATATTGCAGCATTGGAAAATAAACTCACTAAATACCGTCAAGTCAAGCAAGGTATGATGCAGCAGCTTCTGACGGGGAAGATTATGCTAAAAAACGATGTTGAGGATTTGAGGCAAGCAGAGCAAGCGAGTGCCGTTAAAACATTGCCCGCAAGAACCGCTCACAATCGTCAGTTTGATGACGCTGTTTCTATTGCAGCAATTGTGGATGCTTTCTATTCGGACAAGTATCCTCTTGGGCGTGTGAAAGTACAGAAGCTTTTGTACTTGCTTCATCGGCATCAGGCTGCAAGCGTTTCTGATTTCAAGAAGAAAGCTGCTGGCCCATATGCAGACACCGTGCGATATAAAGGCGGAGAACCTATTGCAAAGAAAAACAAATATATCGTATCTGAAAACGGCAAACAAGGAACACGCTATTCCAGAGGCGAGAATATGGCACAGGCTCTCAATTATGTTGAGCGGTGGGGTATGCAGTCGGATTTACAGTGGTTGAAAGAAAACTTTTTGCACACCGGCCGCAACGACTTGGAATTGTTCGCTACGGTAGACATGGCAATATGCGACCTGAATGAGGCGGGCGTTCCTATATCTGTTGCGTCAATTAAGGACTTGATTGCCTCCAGCAAAGAATGGAAAGCTAAGTTGTCAAAAACTTATTTTTCCGATAGGGATATCGCACGAGCAATCAAAAAATGTACTGAGTTGTTTAACTGATTTGGGTGTGGTTTAAGGTTTGGGGAGGGATTTAGTGTGAAAGAAATACAGAGCCTAATCGATTATTTGAAAATCATTTGCGACCGTCCTTTCATTGCAGATATCAGTGATAATGTAGATAACCGGTATTTGGCGAAAATGAATGAGGCTGTCAAAGAATTCATTGCGAAAAATGAGTTCCCCTCAGACAAGGAACCAAAAATGGATTTCCCGAGTGAGGAACTCGCAGCCTATGTTAGCCAGTACCATGAGTATCTTTACAGCTGCGTGTATAGGCGAAAGCGTGAAGCTGAATTAAACAGTGACAGCAAAATACCTCTCGCGTTTTTCTATCGTGGCGTAAGTAACAGAAGATATCCAATCACGTCCGGAATTTACAGAAGTGATGAACGGCATGAGGAAAACTATTACTTCAATGAGATAGGCGTTCGATGCCCAGAGGCATTCAGAACCCTGAGCAATCTTGAGAAGTTGACCTACATGCAGCACTATGGATGCCCCACGCGTCTATTGGATATTACATCAAATCCTTTGGTCGCCCTATATTTTGCGTGCTTGGGCAATGAGAATAAAGACGGCATCGTGTATGTCTTTAGTGTCAATGCCAACGAGGTGTTATATGCTGATAGTGATAGAATCCAAATGCTATCTAAGTTCGCAGAGTTTCCCAATAGGGATCAGAAGCAGCTGCGACTGCTTGCGTATCGGTACATATTGAAGGATAAGTTCCCTCAGCAGAGCAACGGGAAATATCGATACTCCATACTGGAACGGTATTATCACGCTATCAAACGTCACAACGGTGCATTTGAAAGAGAAATCGTTCCGTTTGATATGCTGAAGCCTCAATTTGTACAGCCGAATAAAGATAATCCGAGAATTCTGAAGCAGGATGGCGCTTTTATTGTTTCTGGCCTTGACGAAAATGATACAGAAAGCGACATGAAGATTCGCAAACACTTGGCATGCGAAGTTATTGTGCCCCATTCTATCAAAGGAACAATTCTTAAAGAATTAGAATATGTCGGTATAAATCAGGCAACTTTGTTTCCCGAAGTTGACAAAGTGGCGGAGTATCTGCGTTCCCGGAATTGAGAGTAAAGACATTCAACAAACAGTTTACACAAAATCCAAATCAATGTATCGGAGCATGAACTTTCCAAAGGCGCAAGAAGGTATTTACGGAATACAGCTACAGTTGACAGAAAGAAGGTGGATGCATAATGCCCAACATTGGCGACAGCGAGCGCAAAACTCAGAATCGTGTGGTCAAGTTCTTTCAGGACAAGCTGCACTATACATATCTGGGCAACCTGCATGACAGCGAGAACCGCAACATCATGCCGGAGCGGCTGCATGCCTGGCTGCTGAAACAGGGTTACTCTGAAAAGCTTGCAGCCAATACCGTCGATGCGTTGGTGAAGACTTCCACCAACCTGCAGCAGGGCTTGTACCATGCCAACAAAGAAGTCTACAGCCTGCTGAAATATGGAGCCAAGGTTAAGGAGTCCGTGGAGCAGTCCCCTAAGACGGTGTATTTTATTGACTTTGAGGATGTCACTAAAAATGACTTCTATATTGCGGAAGAAGTCACTATTGTCAGCAACAACACCAAGCGTCCGGATGTTGTTATCTATGTGAATGGTATTGCAGTTGCGGTGATCGAACTGAAAAAGAGTAGTGTGTCCGTGTCCAACGGCATCCGTCAGAATCTGACCAACCAAAGATCGAACTTCATCGAAGATTTCTTTACGACTATTCAGTTCTGTATGGCCGGGAACGACAGCGAGGGCTTGCGCTATGGTACGCTCCTTACCCCGGAGAAGCACTATCTGGAATGGAAAGACGACGGCTTTACCGAGCATCAGACGGAACGCGATATTGTGGACATCGAGGTTGAGGAATACTGCGAGGGGATTCCCGGTAAGTTGGAAAAACAGCTTTTTGCTCTGTTTTACAAAAAGCGTTTCCTTGATCTGATCCACAACTTTGTAATCTTTGATAAGGGCATTAAAAAAGTTTGCCGCTATAATCAGTACTATGCCATCAAGCGGGCGCAGCATCGTTTGACGGACAAGAAGCGCGGCGGCATCGTTTGGCATACCCAGGGCAGCGGCAAGAGTCTGACGATGGTGTGGTTCTCCAAGTGGATTTTGGAGAATAATCCCAATGCGCGTGTATTGGTCGTTACCGACCGCGAGGAATTGGATGAGCAAATCGAAAAGAATTACAAGGGTGTGGATGAGAATATCGTCCGCACTAAGAGTGGAAAAGATCTGCTTGAACGCCTGAACACTTTCGATGACCGTCTTCTGTGCTCTCTGGTACATAAATTCGGAAAGCGCGGCAGCGATAGCTCGGAAACAGATTACGAAAAATACATCGAAGATTTGAAAAACGCATTGCCCAAGGATTTTTCCGCAAAGGGTGATATCGTGGTGTTTGTGGATGAGTGCCACCGCACTCAGTCCGGCAAGCTCCACGCGGCCATGAAGACGATCCTTCCCAATGCCATCTTTATCGGTTTCACAGGCACGCCGCTTTTGAAGAAGGACAAAAAGACCAGTCTGGAAACCTTCGGCGGATATATCCATACCTACAAGTTCAACGAAGGTGTTCGAGACGGCGTTGTGCTGGATCTGCGGTACGAGGCCAGAGATGTGCCGCAGGGCATGACCTCTCAGGATAGAATCGACGCATGGTTTGAGGCAAAAACCGTTGGGTTGGCCCCCAGAGCAAAAGCAAAACTCAAAGCTTATTGGGGTAACCTGCAAAAGTTTTTCTCCTCTCGCTCCCGCTTGGAGCAAATCGCCAATGATATCATCTTTGATTTTGCCACCAAGGCACGACTGATGGATGGAAACGGAAATGCTATCCTTGTGGCCGGTTCTGTGTATTCGGCATGCCGATACTATGAAATTTTCCAAAGCAAGGGTTTCCGGAAATGTGCGATTATTTCTTCTTATACGCCGCAAGCCGGTGATTTAAGAACGGATACTGTCAGCGACGAGGAAGAAACCGAAACATTTGAAAAATACAGCACTTATCTGAAAATGATCGGCGTTGACCCGTCGGAGGACAAGACGCAGATTACCAAAAAAGTAGAAGCTTTTGAAGCGGAAGCAAAACGCAAGTTTGTGGACGAACCTGCAAACATGAAACTGCTGATCGTAGTTGACAAGCTGCTTACCGGTTTCGATGCTCCCAGCTGTACCTACCTCTACATCGATAAGGCGATGCATGACCATGGCCTGTTCCAGGCGATCTGCCGAGTCAATCGTCTGGATGGCGAGAGCAAAGACTTTGGCTATATTGTAGATTACAAGGAACTGTTCGGAGACTTGGCGGATGCCATGAACAAGTATACCGGCGGTGCCTTTGAAAGCTATGATGCCGAGGATGTCGATGGGCTTTTGAAAGATAGAGCTACAGAAGCGAAAAAGTATTTCGTTGATACCCTGGAGGAATTGGATGAGCTTTGCGAGGGTGTCGAATTGCCCAGAAAAGAGCTCGACTATATCCACTATTTCTGTGGTGAAAGTGGTTGCGACGAAAATCAGGACGAAGCCTTTGCCCGCATTCGTGAGAAGTTGTACAAGCTCGTTGGACGCTTGATTCGCGCTTTTGCGGAGTTAAAGCCTCGTATGACGGATTTAGGGTATACCCTTTCCGAGCAAAGCGCATTGGACGACAGGGTTGCGTTCTATCTAAGCCTGCGTGACACGATTGGCAGAGCCAGCGGCGATTTTATTGATCTGAAAGCCTATGAACCTGGTATGCGGTATTTGATCGACAACTACATTTCGGCCAGCGAGTCGCAAAAGATCGGCAGCATGGATGACTTTACCCTGCTTGATTTCATCATCTCGCAGGAAAATAAGCTGAAGAGCGAGCAAAAAGGCGAGCAGGAGAGTGCGGCAGAAACCATTGAGAACAACATCCGCAAAAAGGTTGTTGAGCGAATGGTCATCAACCCTGCTTATTACGCAAAAATGTCTGAAATCCTGGAGCAGTTGATACTTGACCGCCGCCGCGGAGTGATTGCCTACGGGCAGCTGCTGGACACATACATGGAACTGGCGAAAAATGTTGCAAAGCCCGAGGAGAACACAAAGTACCCTGAGAGTATTCGTTCCAATGGCGCACTGCGGGCGCTCTATGATAATTGCGGAGAAGATGAGGCGACTGCCTTGAAGCTGCACAAAGCCATTGTCAAGGCGCGGCTCGATGGTTTCCGAAATAATCCGGTTAAGGCAAATAAAATCAAGCGAGCGCTCTATCAACTTTTGAATAACGATAGCGAAGTGGAGCGAATTTATCAAATAGTTGTGGAACAAGAGGAGTACTGATGCAAATAGTTATTTTCAATATTCCTGTGGAAGTTATCAGAAAAAATATTAAAAATTTGCATCTCTCTGTGCTTCCACCGGACGGCAGGGTTCGTGTATCGGCACCCACGCAACTGACGGATGAAGCAATTACGATGTTCATTCGGACAAAACTCGGCTGGATCAAAAAACAACAGGAGAAGTTTCAACAGCAGCCGCGTCAAAGCGAGCGGCAGTATGTGTCCGGGGAAACATTATATGTTTGGGGTAAGCAGTACTTTCTTCAAGTGGAATACAGCTACAAAGGCAATGCTCTCACACTTTCGGGTGACAAGGCTATTCTGACGGTTAGAAAAGAAAGCAGTCCAAAGCAGAGAGAAAGCTTCGTAAATGAATGGTACCGCAACCTCTTGAAACAGGAAGTGGCGAAATATCTTCCCAAGTGGGAGAAAACTACGGGGCTTTACTGTAGCAGTTGGCAAAGCAAATATATGACCACCAAATGGGGTACCTGCAACACAAACACACAAAAAATTTGGCTAAATCTTCAGTTGGCGAAGAAGCCGATAGAGAGCCTTGAGTATGTAATCCTGCACGAGCTGGCACACCTAAAAGTCAAAAATCATGGCCCGGAGTTTGTTGCTGTTTTAGATCAGTATATGCCTCAATGGCAGGAACGAAAAAGACTGTTGAACGAAAGCAAATTGGATTATATGGATTCTGACTTCAAGAAAGATTTGAACAACAAAAGCGGCCCTATCATCGAAAGTAAATCCGCGTTTTGATGAGAGAGTTGCGTGAAAGCGGGAAGGTTTTCTGCGAAGGAACAACAAGTGCCGCAAGGTGGTTTGCGTCCAAATAATCCAAAATACTAACGAATCTTGGAACCAACTTGGAACTGACTTGGGACCAGCTTTGAACTAACTTGCGACCTAATCAGCAAAGTATGTGCTAACGATTAAAGCGGATGGCGGATCTCATAAATCCGGGAGCAAGCAGGCGGCGCGGGACGCGAAAAAGAACTCCATTCTGGAGAAGTGCGCCGTCCCGCTGCTGCGCCTCCGCACAGATGGCAGCGGGGAAAAAGAAAATCAGAAATGCGCTAAAGAGGGAATGACTATGCCGAGAATTATCAAGAATGCAATCAGATGCAAGAAATGCGGAGATGTCATCGAGAGCAAAACCGTCCATGATTTTAAGTTTTGCAGCTGCGGCTCCTGCGCCGTGGATGGCGGACACGATTACCTTCGCAGGTGCGGAAATCGTGAGGACTGGGAAGAACTGTCTGAAGTGGAAAAGGTGGAGGACAACGGCGCGTTGACTTGATTCTGGGTGATTGGGAATTGGGGTGATAGGATGTCTCTTACAATCCAGCTTTTTGAAAATCAGCATATTCGCACGGCGTGGGATGAAGAAAAGGAAGAATGGTACTTCTCCATTGTCGATGTGGTTGGCGTACTGACGGACAGCGTTGATCCCACGGCGTATTGGCGCAAACTCAAACAACGGTTGAAGGCCGAGGGCAATGAAACCGTGACAAATTGTCACGGTTTGAAAATGACGGCTCATGATGGCAAGAAGCGCCTGACCGATGTGGCCGATACCGAGCAACTTCTCCGTATCATCCAGTCCATCCCATCACCCAAGGCGGAGCCGTTCAAACTCTGGCTGGCACAGGTCGGCCGGGAGCGCATTGAGGAGACCATCGACCCGGAGTTGACCATCGAGCGAGCGTTGGAAACCTATCTCAAAAAGGGCTATACCCGCGAGTGGATTAACCAGCGACTGCAAGCCATCCAAGTTCGCAAAGAATTGACCGATGAATGGGATGCCCGCGGCGTGCAGAAGGGCGTGGAATACGCCATCCTCACCGATGAGATCTCCCGCGCATGGTCGGGGATGTCCACCCGCCAGTACAAAAATCTGAAGGGGCTTAAAAAGGAAAACCTTCGTGATAACATGACCACGCTGGAGCTGGTGCTAAATATGTTGGCAGAAGCCACCACCACACAGTTTTCAAAGGATCGAAAGCCCTCGACCTTCCAAGAGAATCTGGAAGTTGCTAAAGCTGGCGGACAGGTTGCCGGGCGAACAAGGAAAGACATTGAGTCACAGTCCAATACGCCGGTCATCTCCCCGAAGAACGCCGCGCAGCTCAATCAGGTCGTGACTGACCTTTTGGAAGGGGCAGCCGCGGATATGAGCGAGATGCCAGAGGAAAAATAGCGTTTTCGCATAATGTGGTTTTTCACGCGGCCAATTAGCAGATCTTGAAAGCACCCATTAAAAAAGTTTGAGAAAAGTTAAAAAAGAACGGAGAATTCCGACTTGCACATGGCATTTTTGAGCCGGGTGTTCAAAAATCTACAGTGGTACGGCATGACAACAAAAAAGGACGCCTTTTTGGCGTCCTTTTTTGTTGGTCGGCCGGGGAGCGTCTCCTTTATTACAGATCTAATACCCCCTGCCCTGATCGAACGCGAAAGACAGCCCTGACGGTTTTCTTTCACACTTTCTTTCCCTCCGTAGGGGATAAGCCTGCGCAAAAATCTTTGGGCGTCTTTTTTATTTGGTGCCAAGGGGAACAGAAAGCCTGCGCAAAGGGTTGGTCTGTGCCCTAATGAAATGTGCGGAGGGCGCTGCTGTGGTTCCCCCTCCACACATCCCTCTCCTTACCATAATACTGCCACTTAATGTGATACTTTGGACTAAAAAGCTGCGCTTTTTAACCACGCAGCAAGAAAAACATAACCATTATACAAAGCAAAGGACCCAAAGCCGACATCTCTGCCGCTTCGGGTCCTTTTTCATGTTCCATCGCTCTATTGTGTGTTAAATTATGATATTGCTGTTTCCTTCCCTGCCGCCAGCAGGCGTTCCAGCCACTCCACCAGCGCAAAGGAAAGCCGGTATTCCGGACCTTCCGCCAGCTTTTCTATCTGCTCCAGCTCAGGGCCTTCCGCAGCTGTGCCAATGCACAGCTGTGGGAACAGCACACACCACCAGTTGTGGCCCTCTGCCGCTCCCAGCTCAATGCGCACCGCGTCATAGTACCCCGCCGGCAGAATGGTGCCATCATACTCCCTGGTTTCAAAATACATATTCACCAGCGCCACCCGTACAGCGTCGGTACTGCCGGCCTGCGCCAGAGCCTCCTCCGCCACCGCTTTCATTTTGGGCAACAGCTCCTCTGCCCGCGCCATCGTTTCTATTTGGCTTTCACTTTTCGCAAAGTCCTCCGCCGTTTCCCGCAGGATGGCATCCCGCACCCGCAGCTTCAGCGCCTGGTCCTCCTCGCTGTCGCTGTTGGCCAGGATGTGCAGCCGCAGTACATTCTCCCGCACCGTCTCACATTCATTATCAAAGCCCGCCGCCATGCTGAGGATCACCGCCAGCAGCAATCCGAAAATCAGCACTCTGTCCCACTTTTTTGTCATTGGTTTTCCGTCCTTTCCGGGTTAGTTCGTTATCCGGAGTATGGACGGATTTTCCGCTTCTATTCGCAGTCCGTGCGGAAGGCAGGATCAGGCCGCAGGCCGCCCGCCCTTCCGGGCGGGCAAACGGACCTCCGGTCCGTTTCGGCGGCTTCGCCGCCGGGCCTGCGGCCCCCGC
>OLPS01000881.1_pt1 | contig 35336 bp, 30 predicted proteins | sample 1673071 | NCBI WGS metagenome assembly OLPS01 (sample SAMEA3136752, study PRJEB25190) | human gut metagenome | reverse complement strand
TGCCGCACCTCGCTCGCCGTATCGGCACTTAGAATTATGCGGTATTGCCCTAAAACATTGCAACACTCTTCCGGGTTGGCAATACACGGGGCAAATGACCGCGGGCGGGCAATGCTCGCCCCTGCGACGTAATTTTCTGTTATTTTTTCTTATTATATTTTATTCTATCATTTCGATTTTTTACAATGCGAGGTAACGCCCAATGAAACAAAATCGTGTAATTTCCGGCGCTGTGGCCGCCCTGGTGCTGGCCGCTCTGCTGGCTGGCTGCGGCTCCACCGCAGCCGGCGCTTCTTCCGCTGACTCCACCCCCGCTGCCACCGAGGCTGCCGGCAGTGAAGCCACCGCCCCCACCGCAGAACCCCAGACCGAAGCTGCTCTGCCGGACGGCGTGTATACCGCCGAATTTGAAACCGACAGCAGTATGGTGCACGCCAACGAAGCCTGCGATGGCAAGGGCACCCTGACTGTCGCCGATGGCAAAATGATCTTCCATGTCAGCCTGGCATCGAAAAAGATCGTCAACCTGTACCTGGGCACTGCCGAGGACGCCCCCAGCCACGAGAGCGACTGGCTGCAGCCCACCACCGATACTGTGACCTATTCCGACGGCACCAGCGATGAAGTGTACGGCTATGATATTCCGCTGGACGCTGTGGATACCGACTTCCAGCTGGCCATTTTGGGCACCAAGGGCACCTGGTATGACCATACCGTCAGCGTGCGCAATGCCGAGCCTAAGACCGAAGATGCCGCTGCCGAAACCGCCGCTGTGCCTGCTGATGGCAGCTACACCTGCGCTGTCACACTGGAGGGCGGCTCCGGCCGCGCCACGGTGGAAAGCCCTGCCGCCCTGACGGTTGCCGATGGGACCATGACCGCCGTGATTGTGTGGAGCAGCCCCAACTATGACTATATGCTGATTGATGGAGAAAAGTACCTGCCCACCAACACCGAAGGCAACTCCACCTTTGAAATCCCCGTTGCTGCGCTGGATACCGCCCTTGCCGTTACCGCCGATACCGTTGCCATGAGCACCCCGCACGAGATCGATTATACCCTGACCTTTGACAGCGCCACGCTGACCCCCGCAGAATAATGCAGACGAAACGTTTTGGGCTTTGTGCCGCACTTTCTGCCGCAGCGCTTTTGCTGTTGGCCGGCTGCGCGGGCAGCGGCAGCACGGCTGCCCCCACCCTTACCGTGGAAAGCAGCTACCCGCTGCAATACGCCAAACAGTTTACCGTGGATGAATGCACCGGCGGGTACGAGCTGATCACCATTGCGGACAGCCAATATCTGGTGGTGCCGCAGGGCGCTGCCGTGCCGGAGGATCTGCCCCAGGGCACCACCGTGCTGCAACAGCCCATTGAGAATATCTACCTGGTTTCCACCTCCGCTATGGACCCCATCATCAGCCTGGGCGCGCTGGACAGCATTGCACTTTCCGGCACCAAGGCGGATGGCTGGTACCTGCCCGAAGCCAAAGCCGCCATGCAGGCGGGGCAGATTGCCTATGCGGGCAAGTACAGCGCCCCGGACTATGAAACCATTCTGGCTTCCGGCTGCGGCCTTGCCATTGAAAACACTATGATCTACCATACGCCGGAGGTCAAAGAGCAGCTGGAAAAGTTCGGCATCCCCGTTTTGGTGGAGCGTTCCAGCTATGAAACCGACCCTCTGGCCCGCATGGAGTGGGTCAAGCTGTACGGCATTCTGCTGGGCAAACAGCAGGAGGCGGAACAGCTGTTTGACACCCAGGTACAGCGCGTTGCCCCGCTGGAAAACCAGCAGCCCACCGGCAAAACGGTGGCGTTTTTCTCCATCACTTCCAACAACCTTGTCACGGTGCGCAAAGGCAGCGACTATGTGGCCCGCATGATCGAGATGGCGGGCGGCAGCTATGTGTTTGCTGATTTAACGGACAGCGGCAACAATCTGGCCACCATCAATCTTTCGCTGGAAGATTTTTACGCCGGTGCCAAGGACGCCGATGTGCTGCTCTACAACAGCACCATTGAGGGCAGCATTGCCAGCACCGAACAGCTGGTGGAAAAATGCCCGCTGCTGGCGCAGTTCAAGGCCGTGCAGAACGGCAATGTGTGGTGTACCGCGCAGAGCCTGTTCCAGCAAAGCATGGAGCTTCCGGATTTGATTCTGGATATGAACCGCGTGTTTACCGAGGGCACCTCCGCGGACAGTGAACTGACATTTTTAACGCATGTAAAATAATTTTATTGCAGAAAGGCAGCGCCATGCACACCAAGCGCCTGACAATTACATATGTAGCCCTTGCGGCGGCGCTGCTGGGGCTGTTTGCGCTCAACCTGTTCTGGGGCAGCGTGGCAATTTCGCCGCGCGGCGTGGTGCAGGCGCTGCTGGGCCGCGGGCAGGATGAACTGGCCGCCAATATCCTATTGCAGCTGCGCCTGCCGCGCGCCGTTATGGTGGTGCTGCTGGGGGCGGCGCTCTCGGTAGCGGGCTACCTGCTGCAAACCTTTTTTGCCAACCCCATTGCGGGGCCGTTTGTCATGGGCATTTCCAGTGGGGCCAAGCTGGTGGTTGCGCTGACGATGGTGGTATTTTTGAACCACGGCCTGCTGACCAACTCGCTCACCCTGATTCTGGCCGCCTTTGCTGGATCCATGGCTGCCATGGCCTTTGTGCTCAGCGTGGCGCGCCGGGTACACCGCATGAGCATTCTGGTCATCTGCGGCGTGATGATCGGCTATATCTGCTCCGCCGTCACCGATATTGTAGTGGCCTTTGCACAGGATTCCAACATCGTCAACCTGCACAACTGGTCCATGGGCAGCTTTTCCGGCATGACCTGGGGCAATGTGGCCGCCGCTGCGCTGGTGGTGCTGCCCTGTTTGGCCGCGGCCTTTTTGCTGGCCAAGCCGATGGCCGCCTACCAGATGGGGGAGCAGTATGCCCAAAGCGTGGGTGTGGCTGTGCGGCCGTTCTGCGTGGCGCTGGTGCTGCTTTCCAGTTTGCTGGCCGCCTGCGTCACGGCGTTTGCGGGGCCCATTTCCTTTGTGGGTATTGCGGTGCCGCACCTGGTTAAGCAGGCGTTGGGAAGCGCCAAGCCGCTGCATGTGCTGCCGGGCTGTGCGCTGGGTGGGGCGGCGTTCTGCCTGCTGTGTGATCTAATCGCCCGCAGCCTGTTTGCCCCCACCGAGCTTTCCATCAGCTCCGTCACAGCGGTATTTGGTGCGCCGGTAGTCATCTGGCTGTTGGTGCGCCGCCAAAGCGGGGAGGGCCGGGCATGAGCGAAGCATTTTACTGCCAAACGCAGGATCTTGCCATTGGGTACGGCAAAACGCCGCTATTACAAAACATTGGCATTGGCGTGCAGCGCGGGCAGATCTTAGCGTTGATCGGCCCCAACGGCGCGGGCAAGTCCACGCTGCTCAAAACGCTGGCCGGGCAGCTGGCGGCGCAAAGCGGCGCTGTGCTGCTGCAGGGCCAAAACCTGACAACCTACACCCCCAATGCCCGCGCGCGCAAAATGGCCCTGATGCTGCCCCACACCCGCCACACCGAGCTGACCACCTGTTTTGATGTGGCTGCTGCCGGGCGCTACCCCTACACCGGACGGCTGGGCATCCTGTCCGAGCAGGACAAACAGCAGGTGCGGGATGCTCTGCATCTGGTGCAGGCGGATGAGCTGGCCGACCGGGACTTTACCAAAATCAGTGATGGCCAGCGCCAGCGCGTTCTGCTGGCCCGCGCCGTCTGCCAGCAGCCGGAAATTATCCTGCTGGACGAACCAACGTCATTTTTAGACATCAAAGGCAAAATTGAGCTGCTGACCATCCTGCGCCAGCTGGCACAGGAAAAACAGGTGGCCGTCATTGTCAGCCTGCACGAGCTGGAGCTGGCGCAAAAAATTGCGGATACCGTGGTGTGCGTATCGCCGCAGGGCGTTTCCGGCGTAATGACGCCGAAAGATGCGTTTGCCGCAGAGAACATCCGCACGCTGTACCGCCTGACCAAAGAGCAGTATGAGGCACTGTACGGCCCCCAGCCGGAGCGTGAACCCGAACGGAGACCCGCCAAACAGGAGCCGCCCAGGTTTGAACATTACATCCGCAGCGGGCAAAAGCTGCTGCGCTGTGGCTACACCACCGGCACCTGCGCCGCCCTTGGCGCTGCCGGGGCCGCCCGCCTGCTGCTGACCGGTAAAGCGCCGGAATCCGTCGGCCTGCGCACCCCAAAAGGGATTGTGGTGGAAGTTGCGCCCATCTACTGCCGCAAAACAGCCGCCGGCGCTCAGTGCGCCATCCGCAAGGACGGCGGGGACGATGTGGACGTTACCACCGGCCTGCCGGTCATAGCCGACATCACCCTGCTGCCGGATGCCCCCGGCCAGGTCACGATTGACGGCGGCCCCGGTGTGGGCCGTGTGACGAAGCCCGGCCTGGACCAGCCGGTGGGGCAGGCGGCCATCAACCATGTGCCGCGCCGGATGATCACCGATGCCCTGCACGCGGAGGCCGAAGCAGCCGGGTATGACGGCGGCTTTGACGTAATGATCTCGATCGAGGGGGGCGAGGAAGCCGCCAAACGCACCTTTAACCCCCACATCGGGGTGGAAGGCGGCCTTTCCGTCCTGGGCACCAGCGGCATTGTGGAGCCCATGAGCCAGCAGGCCGTCCTGGATACCGTGCAGCTGGAGATCCACCAGGCCGCCCTGCGGGAGCAAAGCCCCAAGCGGCTGATCCTGGCCCCCGGCAACTATGGGCTGGACTATCTGGCCCAAAACCTGCCGGAATACAGCAGCATCCCGGTGGTCAAGTGCTCCAACTTTATGGGGGATGCGCTGGATATGGCCGCTGCGGAGCAGTTTGCAGAGGTATTGCTGGTGGGGCACATCGGCAAGCTGGTCAAGCTGGCGGGCGGCATTATGAACACCCATTCCCGCATGGCGGATTGCCGCACCGAACTGTTCTGCACCCATGCGGCGCTCTGCGGGGCCAGCCAGGCCGCCTGCCGTGCCCTGATGGACGCTGCCACAACGGACGCCTGCCTGGACATTCTGGATGCCGAAAACCTGCGGGAGCCGGTGCTCGAAAGCCTATTGCAGGCCATCCAGCTGCATCTGGACCGCCGCGTGGCGGGGGCGTTCCGGGTGGGGGCTGTACTGTTTTCCAACCAGGCCGGGCCGCTGGGCCAGACTGAGACCGCCGCCCAGCTGCTGCAAAGCTGGCAGAAAAAGGAGCAATGAGGTATGGTACATTTTGTGGGCGCAGGCCCCGGCGCACCGGATCTGATCACCCGGCGCGGTGCGGCGCTGCTGCAAACGGCGGACTGCATTATTTATGCGGGCAGCCTGGTCAACCCGGCGTTGCTGGGGCTGGCCAAAGCCGGCTGCGCCATTTATAACAGTGCTGAAATGACATTGGAACAGGTGCTTGCCGTGATGCGCCAAATGGAAGCCGAACACAAAACCACTGTGCGGCTGCACACCGGGGACCCCTGTTTGTACGGGGCCATCCGGGAGCAGATGGACGCGCTGGACGCCGACGGCATTGCTTACGATGATACGCCCGGTGTTTCCAGCTTTTGCGGTGCCGCCGCCGCGCTGAACGCCGAGTACACGCTGCCCGCCGTCAGCCAGACGGTCATCATTACCCGCATGGAGGGCCGCACCCCCGTGCCGGAAAAGGAAAAGCTCGCCAGCCTGGCCAGCCACGGCGCTACCATGGTGATTTTTCTCTCCATCGGCTTAATTGATAAAGTGCAGGAAGCACTGCTGCAGGGGGCATACACCGCAAGCACCCCCGCCGCCGTGGTGTACAAGGCCACCTGGCCGGAGCAGAAAACCGTGCGCTGCACCGTTGGCACCCTGGCCCAAAGCACCAAGCAGGCGGGCATTACCAAAACAGCCTTGATCGTGGTGGGGGATTTCCTTGGCCGCTGCTATGCCCGCAGCAAACTGTACGACCCCGCCTTTACCACCGAATACCGCGAGGGGACCAAACCGTGAACTGTGCGTATCTTGCCTTTACGGCCAAGGGGCTGGCGCTGGCGCAGCAGCTGGCCCAAACCTGCCCCGGCTCCGTCAGCCGCTGCGGGCTGGGCGGGGTGACGCTGGCCGGGTGGGCGGCCCAGCAGTTTGCCGCGGCGGATGCCCTGGTGTTTGTGGGGGCGGCGGGCATTGCGGTGCGGGCCATTGCGCCCCACTGCCAAAGCAAGGCCACCGACCCCGCCGTTGTGGTGCTGGATGAATGCGGCCGCTTTGCGGTGCCGCTGCTCTCCGGCCATCTGGGCGGCGCAAATGACCTGGCCTGCCGGCTGGCTGCCGCCTGTGGTGCGGTGCCGGTGATCACCACGGCGACCGATGCCAACGGCCTGTTTGCCGTGGATGAGTGGGCCAAAAAACAAAACTGCGCTGTGTGGGAAACCCCGCGCATTAAATTCGTCAGCGGGGCACTGCTGGCCGGCAAAACGGTGCGGTATGCTTCCCCCTGGGCCATTGCGGGCACCCCGCCCGCCGGTGTGGCGGAAGCCGAAGAACCGTCTGGCGCTGATTTTGCCCTGACAATGACCCCGCAGGGGAACGCTTTGCATCTGATCCCCCGCATTGGCGTGCTGGGCGTTGGCTGCAAGCGCGGTACCACCGCCGCCCAGCTGGAAGCCGCGTTTGCAGCGTTCTGCGCCGATACAAATTTGGCCCCGGTCGGAATTACCGCCGCCGCCAGCATTGACCTGAAACAGAACGAACCCGGCCTGCTGGAGTTCTGCCGCAGCCACGGCTGGCCGGTCAGCTTTTATTCCGCCGCCCAGCTGCGCGCTGTGCCCGGAACTTTCAGCGCCTCCCGCTTTGTGCAGGAAGTGACGAGTGTGGATAACGTCTGCGAGCGCGCCGCCGTGCTGGCTTCCGGCGGCACGCTGCTGCTGCCCAAATATGCGCATACCGGCGTGACCTTTGCCGCTGCCGTGCGCCCCTTTGCCCCGGATTGGAGATGGAAAACCGATGAAGCGTAACCTTGTATCCGTTGTGGGCCTTGGCCCTGGCGATGCCCAGTTTTTGACCGCGCAGGCCCGCCATGCGTTGCAAGAGGCTGATGTACTGTGCGGTTACACCGTTTACATCGACCTTGTGCGCCCCCTGTACCCGGAAAAAGAAACCTATGCCACCGGTATGACCAGAGAAATTGACCGCTGCCGCTGGGCGCTGCAAACGGCCCAGACCGGCAAAACGGTGGCGCTTGTCTGCTCCGGCGACGCCGGGGTGTACGGCATGGCCAGCCCGCTGCTGGAGCTGGCGGCGGAATACCCCGATGTGGAAGTGGAGGTCGTTCCCGGCCTGACCGCCGCATTAAGCGGTGCCGCCGTGCTGGGCGCACCGCTGGCCCATGATTTCTGCGTGATCTCCCTTTCGGACCGGCTGACTCCGTGGGAGATGATTGAAAAGCGGCTGTCCTGCGCCGCCATGGGGGATTTCTGCGTGGCGCTGTACAATCCCTCCTCCAAAGGGCGGCCGGATTACCTGCAAAAGGCGGTTCGCATCCTGTTGCAAAACGGCAAGGGGGCGGGTACCCTTTGCGGTGTGGTGCGCAGCATTGGCCGCACCGGCCAGCAGAGCAGCCAGATGACACTGGCCGAGCTGGAACACACCACCGTGGATATGTTCACCACGGTGTTCATCGGCAACAGCGCCACCCACCAGGTCAGCGGGTGGATGGTAACGCCGCGGGGGTACCACGGGGTATGAGGATCGTTGTGTTCAGCGGCACTACCGAAGGGCGGGATTTCTCCCGCGCCGCTGCCGCGTTGGGCATTGCCGTTACCGTCAGCGTAGCAACCGACCTGGGGGCCGAGGAACAGGGCCAGGCCCCCGGCATTACCGTACATTCCGGTCGCCTGCTGCCCGGCGCCATGGCGGAGCTTTTGCAGGGCACAGCCCTTTGTGTGGATGCCACCCACCCTTACGCGGTGGAAGCCACCAAAAACATCCGCGCCGCCGCCAACGCAGCCGGGGTAGAGTACCACCGCCTGCTGCGCGCCGCCAGCACCTTGCCCGCGGGCAGTGTGGTGCTGGGCAGTGCCGCCCAGGCCGCGCAGTATTTAGCCGCAACGCAGGGCAATGTTCTGCTCACCACCGGCGCCAAGGAGCTTGCGGCCTTTGCCGGGCTGGATGCCGCCCGCCTGTACCCGCGGGTGCTGCCCACCGTGGCGGGCATTACGGCGTGCGAGGGCGCGGGCATCCCGCACCGCAACATCATTGCCATGCAGGGACCCTTTACGCTGGAACTGAACCTTGCACTGATGCAGCAGTTCCACATCCGTTACCTTGTCACCAAGGACGGCGGCAGCGCGGGCGGCTTTGCCGAGAAAGCCCAGGCTGCCGCCCAAAGCGGGGCTGCGCTGGTTGTGCTGCGCCGCCCGGAGGAATGCGGCGAGACCGCCGAAGAAATTTTGCAACGATGCAGGGAGCTGTTATGAAGATTACATTGGTTGGCATGGGCAGCGGGCTGCCCGGCAGTTTGACTGCCCAGGGCTTGCAGGCCCTGCAAACGGCAGGGCTGATTCTGGGGGCAAAGCGACTGCTGCAAAACCTGCCGGATGGCTGTACCCCCAACCGCAAGCCAATTTACCTGCCGGATGAAGTGCTGGCCTGCCTGCAAGCGGAGCCCTGCCAGACCGCCGCGCTGGTTTACAGCGGGGATACCGGCTTTTATTCCGGTGCTGCGGCGCTGGTGCCCAAGCTGCGGGCACAGGGGGCGGAAGTAACGGTGCTGCCGGGGATTTCCAGCGTACAGCTGTTGGCCGCGGCGCTGGGCAGGCCGTGGCAGAACTGGCACCTTGTCAGCGCCCACGGATGTGCCTGCGCCCCTGCGGCAGAGTGCCGGAGCGACCGCCCGACCTTTTATTTGACGGGCGGGCGCAATGCCAGCCCCGCCGCGCTGTGTGAGATTCTAGCCGCCGCAGGCTTTGGCGCGGTGCAGGCCACGGTTGGTGAGAACCTTGGCACCCCGCAGCAAAAGGTCATCACCGATACGGTGCAAACGCTGGCGGGCGGCAGCTTTGCGCCGCTCAGCGTGCTGCTGGTGGAGCCCTGCCCCAAACCGCAGCCCCGCGTGCCCGGCCTGCCGGATGAAGCCTTCATCCGCGGCAAAACGCCGATGACCAAGCAGGAGGTGCGCGCCGCCGCGCTGGCCAAGCTGGCCGTTGCCCCCACTGATACCCTGTGGGATGTCGGTGCCGGAACGGGCAGCGTGAGCGTGGAAATGGCGCTGGCCGCCCCCATGGGTCAGGTGTACGCGGTGGAATGTGATGCCGATGCCTGCGCGCTGGTTCGCCAGAACCAGGCCAAATTTGCCGCCAGTAACTTAACGCTGATCGCGGGCAAAGCCCCTGAAGCGCTGCAAAATCTGCCCGCGCCGGATGCTGTTTTCATCGGCGGCAGCAAGGGCAATATGCAGGCCATTGTAGATGCCGCCCTGGCCGCCAACCCGCAGACCCGGCTCTGCATCGCCGCCATTGCGCTGGAAACCTTGCAGCAGAGTATTGCCGCCCTGGCCGCCCACGGGCTGGCCGCACAGGTGACCCAGATTGCCGTAAGCCGCAGCAAGGCGGCGGGCAGCCTGCACCTGATGATGGCCAACAACCCGGTATTTTTGATCGTGAGGGAATGAGAATGCTGCAGCTGCTTTTGGCCGCGCCCAGTTCCGGCAGCGGAAAAACCACCGCCGCCTGCGCCCTGCTTTCCGCCCTGAAAGCCCGCGGGCTGGAGCCCTGCGCGTTCAAGTGCGGGCCGGATTACATTGACCCCATGTTTCACCGCGCCGTGCTGGGGGTGCCCAGCCACAATCTGGACCTGTTTTTCTCCACCCCGCAGACCGTGCGACGGCTGTACACCAGCGGTGCGGCGGGCCATGGCGGCGCGGTGTGTGAGGGTGCCATGGGCTATTATGACGGCCTTGGCGGCGTGAGCGCTACCGCCAGCGCCTGGCACACCGCCGATGTGCTGGACTTGCCGGTGCTGCTGGTGGTGCGCCCCAAGGGGGCCAGTTTAACGCTGGCCGCCCAGCTGCAAGGCTTAAAAGCGTTCCGCACGCCGCACCACATTGCGGGCGTTCTGCTGAACGACTGCACCGAGATGCTGTACAAGCTGCTGGCCCCCATGCTGGAACGGGAAACCGGCCTGCCGGTGGTGGGCTTTCTGCCCCCCATGCCGGATGCCGCCATCGAAAGCCGCCACCTGGGGCTGAAAACCGCGGGCGAAATTGCTGATTTGCAGCAAAAAATTCAGATTTTGACCGCCGCCGCGCAAAAAAATATCGACTGGCCGCGGCTGCTGGCCCTGTTTGACCGCCCGGCCCCAATGGCCCCTGCGGTTCAGGCCGCAGCCCCCACCGTGCGCATTGCCGTGGCACAGGATGAAGCGTTCTGCTTTACCTATGCCGAAACGCTGGAAAGCCTGCAGGCCGCAGGCGCAGAACTTTGCTATTTCAGCCCGCTGCGGGATGCCGCGCTGCCGCAACATATCGGCGGGCTGTACCTGACGGGCGGCTACCCGGAGCTGTACGCCGCCCAGCTGGCGGCCAACACCGCCATGCGCTGCGCCATAAACACCGCCGTGCAGCGCGGCCTGCCCACCGTGGCGGAATGCGGCGGCTTTTTGTACCTGGGCCAAACGCTGGAAGATGACGCCGGAACCGCCCACCCCATGGCGGGTGTGCTGCCGGGGCAGGGGTTCCGCGTGGGGCGGCTGGTGCGCTTTGGCTATGCCGCGCTCACCCCGCAGGCGGACAGCATGCTCTTCCGCGCAGGGGAGCCGGTGCCCGTGCATGAGTTCCACCATTGGGATTCCACCTGCAACGGCACCGCTTTTGCCGCCCAAAAAGCCAATGGCCGCCATTGGGACTGCGGCTTTGCCAACGGGCATCTGTATGCGGGGTTCCCGCATCTATACTGGGCGGGCACCCCGCTGCCGCAGCGCTTTGTAACGGCTGCGGCGCAGTATGCCCAAACAAAAACAGGGAGAACGGTATGACGGAACCTGAACTGAACACACGGCTGCAAACCATCACCCCGTCCGATGAAGCTGCCCGCGCCGCGGCGCACGCCCACTGGGCCGCGCTGGCCAAACCGCTGGGCGGGCTGGGCAGCCTGGAAACCATGCTGGAGGACGCCGCCGCCCTGACCGGCACCCCGGAGCTGGATTTTGCCCGCCGCGCCGTGCTGGTGCTGTGCGCCGATAACGGCGTGGTGGCCCAGGGCGTGAGCCAAACCGACGCCAGCGTGACCCGCGCGGTGCTGCAAAACCTTGCCGCGCGGCGCACCAGCGTGTGCCAGATGGCAGCTGCCGCCCATTGCAGCGTTGTGCCGGTGGATATGGGCATTGCCGGTGCCCCGGTGCCCGGCGTGCAGGACTGCCGCATTGCCCCCGGCACCAAAGATTTTACCTGCGGCCCGGCCATGACCCGCGCCCAGGCCGTGCAGGCCATCGGCTGCGGCATTGCGCTGGTGCGCGGACAAAAGCAGCAGGGAGTTCAACTGTTAGCAACGGGGGAGATGGGCATTGGCAACACCACAACCTCCAGCGCCATGGCAAGCGTGCTGCTGGGTGCCCCCGTGCAGAGCATGACCGGACGCGGGGCCGGGCTTTCGGATGCAGGGCTTGCCCGCAAGATTGATGCGATCCGGCGCGGCATTGCCCGCAACCAGCCCAATCCCGCTGATCCGCTGGATGTGCTGGCCAAGCTGGGCGGGTTTGATATTGCCGGGCTGTGCGGCGTGTTTTTGGGCGGCGCGCTGGAGGGTGTGCCCATTTTGATGGATGGCTTTATCAGCAGCGTGGCGGCGCTGTGCGCGGTGCGGCTCTGCCCCGCGGCGGCCAAGGCGGTGTTTGCCAGCCATGTTTCGGCGGAGCCTGCCGCCCATATGGTGCTGGATGCTTTGGGCAAAGCGCCGCTCATCACCGCCAACCTGCATCTGGGCGAGGGCACCGGCGCGGTGGCTTCCATCCCGCTGTGGGATATGGCTTTGGCCGTCTACCGCGGCTGCTATTCCTTTGCGGAGGGCGGCATTGCGCCGTACACCCCACAATGCTGACGCTGGTTATCGGCGGCGCAGCCAGCGGCAAAAGCGCCTATGCGGAGCACCTTGCCGTGCAGAGCGGCGGCCCGCGCTATTACCTTGCCACCATGCAGGTGTGGGACGTCGAGTGCGCCGCGCGGGTGGCCAAACATCGCGCCATGCGGGCGCAAAAACAGTTTGCTACCGTGGAATGCCCCCAAAACCTGCACTTGGTCCGCCTGCCGCAGCAGGGCACCGCCCTGCTGGAAGATTTGGGCAACCTGGCCGCCAATGAGCTGTACCGTCCCGACGGCAGCTGCCTGCCACCCAAGCAGGCGGCGGAAAAAATGCTGGCGGGGATCGAGGCAATCGCTGCACAATGCAACCATCTTATCATCGTCAGCAACGAGGTATTCAGCGGCGGGGCGGACTATGCCGGGGAGACAGACCTTTATCTGCAGGCCCTTGCCATGATCAACAATGCCGTTGCCGCCAAAGCCGACGCCGTCTGCCGCGTGGTGTGCGGCCTGCCGGTGTACTACAAAGGAGGGGAACGCCCATGACAGTTTTGCAGACGATCGCCGTGGCATTTGCCATGTTCTCGGCTGTGCCGGTGCCGCAGTTTGACTGGAACGAGAAAAACATGCGGTATTCGCTCTGTGCCTTCCCGCTGGTGGGGGTGCTGTGCGGCGCACTGTGGTGCGTGTGCGCCAGCCTGCCGCTGCCCGCCATGGTGCGCGCGGCGGGCTTTTGCCTGATTCCCATCTGGGTCACGGGCGGCATCCATCTGGATGGTTACGCCGACACCTGTGACGCCCTTTGCAGCTATGGCGATACCCAGAAAAAGCTCGATATCCTCAAGGACCCGCACTGCGGCGCGTTCGCCGTGATCCGGCTGTGCAGCTACTTTGTGGCCTACTTTGCGCTGTGCTGCTGCGTGCAGTTTACCCCGCAGGTGGGGGCTGTCTGGCTGCTGGCGCTGGTGCTGGAGCGTGCCTGCTCCGGTTACGCAGTGGCGGCCTTTCCCTTGGCCAAAAATACCGGCCTTGCGCACACGTTTGCCACGGCGGCGGACCGCACCACGGTGCGCCGGGTGCTGGGATGCCTTAGCATTGTGCTGGCAGTGGCACTTTTTGCCCTGGGCGGCGGCGTGCTGGTGCTTGTGGCGGGGGTTGCCCTGTGGCGCTACCACCGTGTGGCGGTCAAGCAGTTTGGCGGTATTACCGGGGACCTGGCCGGGTGGTTTTTGCAAAAAGCGGAACTGTATATGCTGGCGGCCCTTGTGTTTTGCCAGTGGAAGGGGTTTTTGTAACATGCTGTTTATTACCGGCCCGCTGTACAGCGGCAAGCGTACCTTTGCCAAACCCTTTGGCGGGCGGCAGATTTACGAGGTGCAGACCCTTGCCGCCAATGCCGAAAGCCTGCCCACCCTTGCGGACGAGCTTGCCCAATATGACGTAGTAACGGCCACCGAGGTTGGCGGTGGCGTGGTGCCCATTGACCCCGCCCAGCGCGCCGCGCGGGAAGCCGCCGGCCGCCTTGCCTGCCTGCTGGCTGAGCGGGCCGACTGTGTGGTGCAGATGTTCTGCGGCCTGCCCACCGTGCTGAAAGGGGAGCTGCCGCCATGCTGATCTACCTGCTGCGCCACGGCTTAACGCAGGAAAACCTGGAAAAGCGTTACCAGGGCAGGCGGGATGTACCGCTGTGCCCGCAGGGCCTTGCCCAGCTGCGCCGGGCGGATTTTGCCCCCAAAACAGTCATGATTACTTCCTTGCAGCGCACCCGGCAGACGGCGGAAGTGCTTTTCCCCGATGCGGAGTTGGTTGTGGCAGACGGGCTGAAAGAGATGGACTTTGGCGTGTTTGAGGGCCGCAATTACCGGGAGATGGAGCACGACCCCCAGTACCGCGCCTGGGTGGAAACCGGCTGCGAAGGCCGCTGCCCGGGCGGGGAAAGCAAGGCGGAATTCTGCCAGCGTGTCTGCACAGCATTTGCCGCGCTGGTGGATGCCGCTTTGGCGGCGGGGGAACCGCAGCTGGTGATCGTTGCCCACGGCGGCACCCAGATGGCGGCGCTGGAACGGTTCGCCGTGCCCCATAAAAACTATTATTCCTGGTGTGCTCCCGCGGCGGGCGGCTTTGTGCTGGATGCCGCCGATTGGGTACACCAGAAAACCCTGCGCGTGGTCAAAACCGTGCAGTATACAAAGGAGTTACCATGCTGATTTGCTGGGCCGTTTTGGGCGGCTTTGTGCTGGATGCCATTTTTGGCGACCCGGCTTGGCTGCCGCATCCCGTTGTGCTGATGGGCAAAGCCATCACCGCGCTGGAAAAACGCCTGCGCGCACAATTTCCCCAAACGCCGCAGGGGGAGCTTTGCGGCGGGGCGGTGCTGGCCGCCATTTTGCCGGTAGGCACTTTCCTCATCACAGCGCTGGTGTGCAGGCTGGCGGCGGCGCTGCACCCGCTGGCGGGGCTTGCCGTGCAGATGTTCTGGTGCGCCCAGGCATTGGCCGCTAAGGGCCTTGTGCAGGAAAGCTACAATGTGTACAAAGAGCTGCAAAAGCAGGATCTGCCCGCCGCCCGCAAGGCCGTGGCCCGCATTGTGGGGCGCGATACCCAAAACCTGACGGCGGAGGGCGTGACCAAAGCCGCTGTGGAAACCGTGGCCGAAAACGCCAGCGATGGCGTGATTGCCCCGCTATTGTACATGCTGCTGGGCGGCGCGCCGCTGGCGCTGACCTATAAGGCTATCAACACGATGGACAGCATGCTGGGCTACAAAAACCAGAAATACCTGTATTTTGGCCGTGCCGCTGCCAGATTGGACGATGCCGCCAACTATCTGCCCAGCCGCCTGGCCGGGCTGCTGTGGGTGGCCGCTGCCGCCCTGACCGGCAGCAGTGCCCGCGGCGCGTGGAAGATCTGGCGGCGGGACCGCCGCAACCATGCCAGCCCCAACAGCGCCCAGACCGAAAGCGCCTGCGCCGGTGCCCTGGGCGTGCAGCTGGCAGGCCCCGCCTACTATTTTGGCGAGTATTATGATAAACCCACCATTGGGGATGCGCTGCGCCCCGTGGAACCAAAGGACATTCTGCGGGCCGACCGCATGATGTATGCCGAAAGCCTGCTGGCTTTGGTGTTGGGCATCGCCCTGCGCCTGCTGGTGCTGGCGAGGTAACAACGAAAAGGGGAGAACGGAATGGAACTGGTACATGGCGGTGATTGGGCGGGCTACCGCGCCCGCTTTGGGCATGATGCGCTGGATTTTTCGGCCAATGTCAGCCCGCTGGGCCTGCCCCAGGGCGTGGCGGATGCCATCGTTGCGGCTCTGCCCACTGCGGACCGCTATCCGGACCCCCTTTGCCGGGAGCTGCGCACGGCACTCAGCCGGGCGGAACAGCTGCCGGAACCGTGGATCTTGTGCGGCAATGGGGCGGCGGATCTGATCTACCGGCTGGTGTGGGCGCTCAAGCCCCGCCGCGCCCTGCTGCCCGCCCCCACCTTTGCCGAGTATGCCGCCGCACTGGAAAGCGTTGGCTGCGAAGTAAAGCGGAAAACCCTGCATGAGGCCGATGATTTTGCCGTAACGGAAGCCTTTGTGCAGGCAGTGAACCAGAGCATTGACCTGGTGTTTTTGTGCCAGCCCAATAACCCTACCGGGCAAATTACCCCGCCGGAGCTGGTGCAGCGCCTGGTGCACCGCTGTGCGGACTGCGGGGCCGTGCTGGTGGTGGATGAGTGCTTTCTGGACTTTTTGCAGCAGCGGGATGCCCTGACGGCCAAACCGCTTTTGCAAACCGCGCCCAACCTTGTTATTCTGAAAGCGTTCACCAAATTGTACGCCATGGCCGGGGTGCGGCTGGGGTATGCCTTGTGTTCCAACACCGCACTGCTGGCCAAAATGCAGGCCGCGGGCCAGCCGTGGGGGGTATCCAGTCTGGCGCAGGCTGCGGGCGCTGCCGCTTTGCGGGAAACCGCCTATGCCGATGCCGTCCGCGCCCTGATTGCCGACCAGCGCCCCAGACTGGCGGCCGGGCTGCGGGCATTGGGGTTGCAGGTGATCGAGGGCAGCGCCAACTACCTGTTGTTCCGCGCGCCGGAAACGCTGGGTGCGGCCTTGCAACAGCGGGGCGTCTGCCTGCGCAGCTGCGGCAATTACCCGGGGCTGAGCGCCGGCTGGTACCGCACCGCCGTGCGCACCGCGCCGGAAAACGAACAGCTGCTGCAGACCATGCGGGAGGTACTAAAATGAGCAAAGCAAAATGTATTATGGTGCAGGGCACCATGAGCGGCGCGGGCAAAAGCCTGCTGTGCGCGGCGCTCTGCCGCATTTTTGCCCAGGATGGCTGGCGGGTGGCCCCGTTCAAAAGCCAGAACATGGCACTGAACAGCTTTGTGACCCGTGACGGGCTGGAAATGGGCCGCGCCCAGGTGGTGCAGGCCCAGGCAGCCGGGGTGGAACCGGATGTGCGGATGAACCCCATTCTGCTCAAGCCCAGCAGCGATATTGGCAGCCAGGTGATCGTCAACGGGGAAGTGCGCGGCCAGATGCCGGCGGCGGAGTATTTCCGCCGTAAAAAACAGCTCATCCCCGATATTCTGGCGGCTTACAACAGCCTGGCGGAAGATTTTGATATTATCGTCATCGAGGGCGCGGGCAGCCCGGCTGAAATCAACCTGAAATCCGATGACATCGTGAACATGGGGCTGGCCAAGCTGGTGGATGCCCCTGTGCTGCTGGTGGGTGATATTGACCGCGGCGGCGTGTTTGCCCAGCTGTTTGGCACGGTGGAACTGCTGGAGCCGGACGAACGGGCGCGCATCAAAGGGCTTATCATCAACAAGTTCCGCGGCGATGTGGGGATTCTGCGCCCCGGCCTTGCCATGCTGGAAGAGAAAACCCACCTGCCGGTGTTTGGCGTTGTGCCGTACTTAAAAGCGGATATTGAGGACGAGGATTCGCTTTCCGACCGGCTGCAGGTCAAAAATGCCGTCAAGCCGCTGGATGCTGCCATTGTGCGGCTGCCGCATATTTCCAACTTTACGGACTTTATGCCGCTGGAGCAGCACCCGCTGCTTGGCGTGCGCTATGTGCAGACCACCCGCGAGCTTGGCACGCCGGATTGCGTGATCCTGCCCGGTACAAAAAATACCGTGGACGACCTGCTGTGGCTGCGCCAGTGCGGGCTGGAAGCAGCCATCAGCAAGCTGGCCCAGCGCGGCACGCCGGTGCTGGGGGTGTGCGGCGGCTACCAGATGCTGGGCCAGACCCTGGCCGACCCGGAAGGCACCGAAAGCGGCCGCCCGCAGACCCTGCACGGCCTTGGCCTGCTGCCCACCCAAACCACCTTTGCTGCCGAAAAGCGCCGCACCCAAAGCCAGGCGACCGTGACGGCGGAGCCCTTTGCCGGGGCGCATCTGACCGGGTACGAGATCCACACCGGGCGCACCACCGTGCAGGGCGCGCCGTTCTGCACCCTGGCGGACGGCACCCCCGAAGGCTGCGTGCAGGGCCAGGTGTTTGGCACCTACCTGCACGGCCTGTTTGACAGCGGCGAGCTGACCGAGCAGTTTGCCGCCTATCTTTGCCGCCGCAAGGGGATTGACCCCGCCGCGGCAGCGCCAATCTCCATGCAGGAATACCGTACCCAGCAGCTGGATCTGCTGGCCGATGGGGTACGCCATAACCTGGATCTGGCCGCCGTGTATGCGGCTATGGGCCTTGCACAGCCTGCCGAAAGGGGAAATGACCAATGATGCCGCAGCACCACCTGCCTGCCGATATTGAACGCACCAGCATGAAAATTATTGCCGGGGAGCTGGCCCAGCGCGGGCTGGACATCCCGCCGGAAAACGCCCCTGTAGTCAAGCGGGTCATCCACACCACCGCGGATTTTGACTATGCGCAGACCCTGCACTTTACCCCCGGCGCGGTAGCCGCCGGTATTGCTGCTATGCACGCCGGGGCAACGATCATCACCGATACCAACATGGCCTTGGCAGGCATCACCAAGCCGGGCCTGGCCAAGCTGGGCGGGCAGGCACTCTGCTTTATGGCGGACCCCGCTGTGGCTGCAGCGGCCAAACAGGCGGGCACCACCCGCGCCGTGGCCGCCATGCACAAGGCTGCGGCCGAATACCCCGGCGCCGTGCTGGCCGTGGGCAACGCCCCCACCGCCCTGCTGACGATTGCCGAGAAAATTGAAAACGGCCTGCGCCCGGCGCTGGTTATCGGTGTGCCGGTGGGCTTTGTGAACGTGGTGGAAAGCAAGGAGCGCCTGTTTGCCGTGTGCGAAAGCCACGGCGTGCCCGCCATTGTTGCCATGGGCCGCAAGGGAGGCAGCAACGTGGCGGCGGCCATCTGCAACGCGCTGATCTATTCCGCCGCCGAAATGCTGGACCCCACTGCCCGCGGATGGAAATAAGCAGGAGAATATCGCCACAGCCCGGTACCGCACTTTTTGGAGCAAAGCGGATACCGGGCTATTGTTATCTCACGGCGGCATTATAATGGCAGTATCAACGATACAATCAAAATAAATGGGAACGCTCTTCTTACCGCGTGAAAAAGGGCACCAAAAGCAACAGCCACAGCGGGCTTGCCCGTTGTGGCTGTTGTATTGCTTCTGCGTTTTGATTATGATAGGGGAAAAATGAAGCAAACCGTATGCTTATAAAGCGAACGCCATTGCATCTCCTGGCGCAAGCACCCCGTCACTCACTTTTCCACCGCCATTGCGATCTGCTCGCGGGTGATGGGCAGCTCATAAAAGCGTTTGTGGGTGGCGTGGTAGATGGCATCGGCCACGGCGGGCAGTGGGGTGTTGATGACGACCTCACCGATGGACTTTGCGCCAAACGGGCCGGTGCCCTCGTAGCTGCTCTCAAAACTTACGTCAATATGTCCAATATCGGTGCGGCAGGGGATCTTGTACTGCATCAGGGAGCTTTCGCGCGGCATGCCGCGGTCATTGTAGGTCACATTCTCGGTCAGCGCCATGCCGATGCCCTGCAAAATGCCGCCCTCGGCCTGCACGCGGGCCAGGTTCGGGTTTACAGGGGTGCCGCAGTCAACCGCGGCCACATAGTTCACCACCTGGGCTTCGCCGGTTTCCAGGTCAACTTCCACTTCGGCGGCGCCAACCATAAACGGCGGGGGCGAAATCTCCGAGCTGTGGGTCACGGTGGCTTCCAGCGCCACCGTGTTGCCGCACTGGGATGCCGCTGCAATGCTGGCCAGCGGTACGCACTGTGCGCCGTCCTCGCTTGTCACGGCATCGCCGGTAAACAGCACGGCGGCTTTGTCCAACCCAAGCAGCTGTGCCCCCAGGGTGCAGATCTTATCTTTCAGTTCCAGCGCACACTTTTCCACGGCCTTGCCGGTCACATAGGTTGTGCTGGACGCATAGGAACCGGAATCATAGGGGGAAGAATCGGTATCTGCGCCCAAAACCGCAATGTTTTCCAGCGGGCATTCCAGCACTTCGGCAGCGATCTGCGCCAGGATCGTATCGCAGCCTGTGCCCATATCCGCTGCGCCGATGGAGAGGGTATAGAACCCGTCATCGTTAATTTTCAGCGTGGCACTGCCCACGTCCACATGGTCGATGCCGGAGCCCTGCATGGCCATGCCCATGCCAACAGCACGCACCTTGCCGTTGCCGATCTCGCGCACGGGGTACTTATGGTCCCAATCCATCCTGTCATGCACGGTTTTCAGGCAGCGGTCCAGCGCACAGCTGGTGTTGACCTGGCCATAGTAGGCGGGCATAACATCGCCCTCATGGACAATGTTGCGCTGCCGGAGCTCGAACGGGTCCATCCCCAATTTGTCGGCCAGCTCATTCACAGCGGATTCCACCGCAAACAGACCCTGGGTTGCGCCGTACCCGCGGTACGCACCCGATGACATGTGGTTGGTGTAAACAACGTCGCTGACAAAGCGGAACGCTTCGGCCTTGCCGTACAGCGGGATGGACTTGTGGCCCGAAAGCCCCACCGTTGTGGGGCCGTGCTCACCGTAAGCGCCGGTGTTGGAAAGGGTGTGCAGGTCAATGCCCTTGATGATGCCGTCCTTTGTTGCGCCCAGCCGCACGTGCATCTCCATCTCATGGCGCGGGGTTGAAGCCGTCTGGCTTTCAAAGCGGGTATAGATGATCTTGCTGGGCTTCTTCGTTTTCCAGGTAACAAAGGCAGGGTAAACCTCGCACACTGACGTCTGTTTTGCGCCGAACCCGCCGCCGATGCGCGGCTTGGCAACGCGGATCATGGATTTGGGGATGTGCAGGGCGTTTGCCAAAATGCGGCGGCAATGGAACACGATCTGCGTTGAGCTGAGCACATTCAGCCGCCCGTAAGCATCAATGCTGCAATACGTGCGGAAGGTTTCCATCATGGCCTGCTGGCAGGCGCGGGTGTGGTAGGTGTGGTCAATGACCACATCGCACCCAGCCAACACCGCCTCAATATCACCCTCGCCGGATTCATCGTGGGCGCAGAGGTTGCGGTTCTTGTCAGCTCCGATGCCGGGAACAAGGGCTTCCCAGTTATCCTCCGGGTGCACAAGAGTAGGGTTATCAAGCGCTGTGTGGAAATCCAGTACCGCGGGCAGAACGTCATATTCCACCTGAATCAGCTTCATCGCCTTATCGACGCATTTTTCGTCTTTGCCCGCAAGGATCGCAACAACATCCCCGGCAAAGCGGACATGGCGGTCGATCACAAGGCGGTCGTAAGGGCTCATTTCGGGGTAGGTCTGGCCCGCCTGGGTGTAGCGGCGGGCGTTCTGGTCCACATCTTTCCAGGTGTAAATCACCTCCATGCCGGGCACAAGCATGGCGCGGGAGGTATCAATATTTTTGACGATCGCATTGGCGTGGGGGGAGCGCAGCAGCTTGACGATGAGACAGTCTTGCGGGATAACATCATCCATGTACACAGGCTGGCCGGTTACAAGCTGCATGGCGTCCTTTTTGCGCACAGGCTGGTTCACAGTTTTCATTGGGCAGCCTCCTTTGATTTTTTCCACGCCAAAAAGTTCTGGATCCCGCGCAGCTGGCCTTCGTACCCGGAGCAGCGGCAAAGGTTGCCCGCAAGGTATTCCTTGATCTCCTCCTCATTGGGGTCGGGTTTTTCGCGGAAAAGGGCCAGCGCATTCATGATAAAGCCGGGGTTGCAGAAACCGCACTGCTCGGCCCCCTGGTCAGCGATGAACGCGCCGAACTCAGCGGCTTCCTCCTGCAGGCCCTCCAGCGTGGTAACGCTGCGGCCATCCACCCGCGCCGCCAGTACAGAGCAGGAAAGCACCGGCTTTTCGTCCAAAAACACGGTGCACAGCCCGCAGTTGGCGGTTTCGCACCCGCACTTGACGCTTTTGCAGCCTAAAGAGCGCACCAGATCAATCAGCAGGGTATCGGGGGCGATCTCAGCAGCTGTTTTTTTATGGTTCAACGTAAAATGAATTTGCATCAGAGCACCTCCAGGTTCCCCAGTGCCTGTACGGCACGCTTGACAAGCACCCCCACCAGATGGGTGCGGTAGGCGGCACTGCCGCGCAGGTTGTTGCCGGTGGGCACCGCAGCCTGTACGGCGGCGGGCAGCTCATCCGGGGCGGCCGTGGGGCAGACAAGCATGGCTTTCATGGGGCGTGCACCGATGGCAAAGCGGTAGGCTCCATCCGCCGTGCGTGCAGCAGCGCAGGTCAAAATCGGGAAGTCCGTCTGGGTGGCCCGCACAGACTGGTAATGCACGGCAAGCCCCGGCGTCTTTTTTATGTAAACATGGGTCAAAATATCACGGTCATAGGGCAGGGCGGCAAACTGTGCAATGGGCATCCGGCCTGCTTTGTACAGCTCCACATCGCAGTCCAGCGCCAGCAGCAGCGTTAATACGTCTGAAAAGCCAAACCGCCCGTACACGCTGCCGCCCACGGTGGCGCAGTTGCGGAACTGCACCCCCACAATATGGCGCACGGCCTCCCGCATGGCGCCGTTGGTGGCCGCGTTCAGCGCGGCGTGGGTTTCCAGGCTGCGCAGCGTTGCCATGGCGCCAATGGCAAATTCGGTATCGGTTTCTTCAATGGTATCCAACCCCAGCGCAGATAGGTCAATGGCTGTGCCAACGCTGATTTTTTCCATTTTCAGCCACAGCATCCCTCCCAGCACCCGGTTCGGGCGCTTCTGGTTCAGCTGCCATGCTTCTTCCAGTGTGGCGGGGCGGGCATATTCTCGAATCGTTATCATAGAATGCTCTCCGTTTTTGGGTAAAATCATACTTTTGTGCAGTACCACTTTCATTTTACCACAAATTCTGCTATAATTCCGTTGTTGTTTGAAAAACACAACGGAATATTGGTTTTAGAAGGAAGTAAGAAACATGAAAATGACCAAAATGACCGCCCTGCTGCTGGCCGCCGCTATGGCACTGACAGCCTGCGGCAGCACCGCTGCTGCCAGCAGTACCGCAGCCAGCGAGGCTGCTTCCGTAGAGGCTGCCGCAGCCCCGGAAGCCACTGCTGCACCGGAAGAACCTGCCGCCGAAACGGCGGTTACCTACCCGCTGACCGTTACCGACCAGCTGGGCCGCGAAGTTACCATTGAGGAAGAACCCAAAACCCTTGCCAGCGGCTACTACATTTCCACCAGCCTGCTGATTGCGCTGGGCGTGCAGAACGAGCTGGTTGGCGTGGAAGCCAAAGCCGACAAACGCAACATCTACAGCCTGTCCGCCCCGGAGATCCAGTCCCTGCCCAGCATTGGCACCGCCAAAGAGTTTGACCTGGAAGGCTGCGCTGCGCTGGCCCCGGATCTTGTCATCGTGCCCGCCAAGCTCAAGGATTCCATCCCCCAGATGGAGGAAATGGGCCTGACCGTGCTGGCTGTTAAGCCGGAAAACCAGGCCGGCCTGTTCGGCGCGATCGAGCTGCTGGCACAGGCAACCAACACCACCGCCCGCGGCGAGGAGCTGGAAATGGCCATTGACAGCAACCTGGCCGCCCTGGCCGAAGCCGTTGCCGGCACCGATGCCCCCAGCGTTTACCTGGCAGGCAACAGCTCCGTGTTGGAAACCGCAGGCCCCGCCATGTATCAGAACACGATGATCGAAAACGCCAACGGCACAAACGCCGCCGCCAGCGTGGAAGATACCTACTGGGCCGAAGTTTCCTATGAGCAGATCCTGGATTGGAACCCCGATTACATCATTCTGGCATCCGATGCTGAATATGACGTTGATTCTGTTCTGAACGATGCCGCCCTGGCGGACTGCACCGCCGTCAAGGAGAGCCATGTTTACCAGCTGCCCCACGCTGTTGAGGCTGTGGATTCTCCCGTGCCGGCCAGCTTCCTTGGCAGTGTTTATCTTGCCAGCGTGCTGCACCCGGAGCAGGTGACCGAGGAGTATTACCACGCCGCTGCCGATGAATTCTATGGTAGCTTCTATGGCTTTACCCCCGAATCTTATGAATAATAACCGCAAACGCACGGCGCTGTGCCTTCTGGGCGCAACGCTCTGCGTTTTTATGGCCTTTGGTGCGGCACTTTATTTCGGCCGTTATCCCATAACCCTGCAGGCACTGCTGGCGGGGGACGCTATGGCAGTGCGCACCTTTACGGTGCTGCGCCTGCCCCGTGCCGTAATGGCGCTGGCGGGCGGGTTCGGTCTTGGCGTGGCGGGCTTTGTGTACCAGACTGTTTTCCGCAATCCACTGGCAAGCCCGGATATCATTGGGGTATCGTCGGGGGCCAGCGTTGGCGCGGCATTTGCCATCTTGTTTGTCTCTTCGGGCACGCTGAGCACCACGGTATGCGCCTTTGCGGGCGGGCTGGCAGCGGTGTTTCTCTCGCTTGGCTTGGCGGCCGCCGCGCCGGGGCGCAGCAAGATGAACCTGGTGCTGGCGGGCATTGCCGTACATGCGCTGGCGCAAACTCTTTTGATGCTGCTAAAGCTGACCGCTGACCCGGAAAAAGAGCTGGCCAGCATTGAATATTGGATCATGGGCAGCCTGGCGGGGGTAACGCAAAGCCGGGTGTGGTTCCCCGTTCCAATGGCTATTTCCTGCTGCGCCGTAATTTTTGCTTTGCACCGTCAGGCGATGCTTTTATCCGTGGAAGAGGATGAAGCGCGGCTGCTGGGGGTTCCGGTGGGGCGGATGCGTTTTCTGCTGCTGACATTGGCAACGCTGGTGGTGGCCGCAGTTGTCAGCGTGACTGGGCTGATCAGCTTTGTCGGGCTGCTGGCCCCCCACTGTGCGCGGCTGCTGGCGGGGCACAACCGCCGCTCCACCAGCCTGCTCAGCGGGCTGGTGGGCAGCACGCTGCTGCTGGCGGCGGATACCATTGCCAAAACGGTGGCGGCAACCGAACTGCCGGTCAGTATCTTCACCTCGCTGCTGGGTGTTCCGTTTTTGCTCTATCTTATTATAAAGCCGGGGAGGGAGACGCGGTAATGTTCACTGTGGAGAATCTGGCCGTCCGTCTTGGCGATAAGAACATCCTGCAAAATGTTCATTTTACGATAGATACCCCCGGCCAGCTGGTGGGAATATTGGGGGCGAACGGCAGCGGAAAAACCACCCTGCTGCGCGCAGTGGCCGGGCTTTTGCCCCATACGGGGTGCTGCCTGATGGATGGTGTGCCGCTGGAAAGCCTTTCTACCAGGTGTCTGGCACAAACGGTCAGTTACATCCCGCAGCAAAGCGGAATTTCGGTGTCCATGTCTGCACGGGAAGTTGTGCTGATGGGCTGCAACCCCCGCCTTGGCGTGCTGCAAAGCCCCACCGCTGCCATGTGTGCGGCAGCGGAAGAAGCCCTGCGCACGGTAGGCCTGGCGGATAAAGCCGAGCAGGACTACCTGACGCTGAGCGGCGGCGAACGCCAGCTCTGTATTCTGGCACGTACCTTTGTGGAGGATGCGCCTTTGCAGCTACTGGATGAACCGGACAGCGCCCTGGACCTTGCCAACCGCAGCCATATGGCGGCGCTGCTGGCAGAATTTGTGCATGCAAGCGGCAAAACAGCGCTGATCTGCCTGCATGACCCCATGCTGATGCTGGACTGGTGCGATACGCTGATCGTGCTGCAAAACGGGCAGGTTGGAGCCATGCTGTACCCCAGAACCGACCCGGTTGAAGCGCTGCAATCCGCGCTGGCAGCAGTATACGGCCCGCTGGAACTGGTGCCCGTGACCGACCGCACGGGCCGGGTGCGGCTGGCGCTGCTGCCGTTATGAGGAAAGAAAAATGAAACCGAAGATTCATGTGATGCTCTGCGATGATATCGGCGAGCGCTTTTTTGGCGAAGGCCCCTGCCGCCTGCTGCACCGGATTGAAGAGACCGGCTCACTGCGGGCGGCGGCACAGGCCATGGGGCTTTCTTACTCCAAAGCGCTGCGCATGGTCAAGCGGGCGGAAAAAGAATTGGGCTTTGCGCTGACCTGCAAGACCATTGGCGGGCGCGGCGGCGGGGGCAGCACCCTGACGGATGAAGCCCGCAATTTTATGGAAAGGTATGAGGCTTACCGTGATGCCTGTGTACAGACTGACCGCGAGCTCTATGATAAGTTCTTTCCGGGTGAGCGGTAAGCGCCACCTGCTGTTGACCGGCGGGCGCGGTACGGGAAAAACCACCCTGCTGCGTGCGCTGGTGCCATTGCTTTGCCCCGGGGCACAGGAAATTACCACAGCAGCGTACCCTGCGGACCGTGTGGAAATTCGAGAAAGTGTGGGCGGAAAAATAGCGGTGATCGGCCGCTTTGACCCGGCACTGCCCCCAGGCGAAAACCGGATGCGCCCCGTGGCGGACGGCTTTTTGCTGCTGGGTGTACCCGCCCTGCACCGCATGGCGACAGGGGAGAGCGAATGGGCGGTGCTGGATGAACTCGGTTACCTGGAAAATAGCTGCCCCGAATTCCGGCAGGCAGTGGAAGCGCTGCTGGATGCAAAGCGCGTTCTCGCTATTGTGCGTAAGCAGGATACCCCATTTTTAACCGCACTGTGCGCCCGGCAGGATGCCTTTGTGGTGGATTTGGACGATCCCGCGTCCGCTCTCGGCTGCGTGGTCATGGCGTCCGGGCTGGGGCGGCGGTTCGGCGGAAACAAGCTGATGGCGGATTTTTGCGGCGCACCGCTGATCGCCAATGCGCTGGCTCTAGCCGCCCTGCCGCTGCTGGCCTGCCGCATTGTCGTGACCCGCTCGGAAGAGGTTGAGGCGCTCTGTAACGCGCAGAGCATCCCCGTTCTGCGCCACGCGCAGCCCTACCGCAGCGATACGGTCCGGCTGGGGCTGGCGGCATTGCTGGGAAAAGAGCCCGCTTTGCGCGGCTGCCTGTTTCTGCCGGGGGACCAGCCGCTGCTCACGCAGCAAAGTGTGGAAGCACTGGCGCTGGCAGCGGCCCCCGATGCCATTGTGCGGCTGTGCGCTGCCGATGGCACCCCCGGCAGCCCAGTGCTGTTCGGCGCGGATTATTTTTCGGAGCTGCTTCACCTGCCGGATGGCCGCGGCGGCAATGCCGTTGCGCGGGCCCACCCCGGTTCCGTCTGCCTTGTGTCCGCCCGGAACGATGCCGAACTGAGGGATGTGGATACGCGGGAGGACCTGAACCAGCTGCGTCAGCTGACAAACAGATAAAAATACCGTGCAGTTCAAAAAAAGCTGCACGGTGTTTTTTATTTCATCACCTATTATATGATTGTAAACTGGCAGGCCCGCATGGCATCCAGCGCGGTCTGGTGGCTCTGGGGCGTTACCCCGGCGCAGCAGTCCGACAAAACTTCGATCTCTGTTTCCGGGAAAGCTGCACGCAGTACCATGGCGTTGCTAATCACGCAGATATCGGTGCAGTAGCCATCTTGATACTGTACGGTGCTATTGGTTCGATGGCGACAGTGGATTCTGCGCTTTTTAGTAGTAGTGCAATTCGTATGATAAAGATGATTGTTCTGTCTCTCCTCTATATTTCGCTAAACCGAGCTTTAGCGAAATTACGTGTCTGGCTTAAACATTCTGCCCATCGCCCCATTCCTATCTCTAAATCTCCTTAAATCGCTTAAAAACCCTCCCTGCACCATGTGCGGCAATGCCTTCAGGCTGCTTATAACCGTTGCACTTCATGCCAGCGCTTTTGTGACGGTGTTTAACATTCTGCTGTGGACCGTGGGTTACGGCATGGTTTCCGGCAGCCATTCTTTCGCGGTGTTGCTCTTTGCTGCCACATTAGTTTAGACTAACTCAATGAAATCGTTCTATCACACTATAAATGAATATGCCATCCATTCTGCACCGGGGGAACGGTAATTTTTCTGCAATATGCAGCCCCCCTGCGGTATAGGGAAAGCAGAACGCCCCGCAAATCTGTACTGCCGCAGCACAGGCCTGCTGTTTTCTATCTGATACGGAAATACCAAAACTCCCCCCGAACAGGTGCGGGAATCGGGGATGCAGAGCAAAAATGTTTTTGAATAGAGGACATATTGGGAAAGATTCTGCACCGTTTGACTTTGCAGCGCCTGCCGCCATCCTGGCTTCCTGTGCCATGGATAGCCGATTTTTACGCTTTTATCATCGGAGGAGTCTTTACCGTTAAACTGTATATATATTCGAGTTTTTGCGTTATATATACAGTTTTGGCGGGCTTGCATACGCCGTTTCCACTCCCTGTATTTTGTGTATTCCATTCGAGGACAGATATTTTGCTCTGTTGTTCCTCACCTCTGCTATTTTGCTGCGTTTCCACTGCCTTTTTGCGTTTCGGTCTGTGGTTCGGGCATCTCGCTGTGGCCGTTATGCTTTTCCGTGCCGTGTTTCACTTGATGAGTTGGGCGTCTCTTTGGGCTTATGTATGTTCTCCGTCCGCCTCCATTCGTCTCACTTTTCCTTTTTTCGCAGATAAACAGTCCACCACATCCCCTTGTACGCTGCTTGTTCCCTGCCATTCCGCAGTGATCCCACGATTTTGCGCCGGAAGCACTTTCCCACGTTCCAGCGGCAGAGCATTGCTCTTTGTTTCAACCATCACAGCGATTCACTAGAGTGTTAAGGCAATACCGCATAATTCTAAGTGCCGATACGGCGAGCGAGGTGCGGCAGATGCTAAGCCAAAAGCGCAGATAATACTGGATGTCTTATCGAGCATTTTGGCAACGCAGATGCCGTGCCGCAGCCGCCGAAGCGGTGCTTAAGCCGCTAGGCGGGAATTGTGCGGTGTTGCCTTAAGCCGTTAAACCACCCATACAAAGCCCGCCCCGCTGTAATTTCCAACTTTCCGGGTCGGCAATACTGTATTCATTCCCATATTTTCTCTTTTTTTGTTCTCGTCACAAGGACACATTTGCTTTGCTTATCGCTTTTTCCCTCATAATCCATGGTCTTATTCTACACATTTTTTCACCGTCGCTGTTTGTTTTGTATGTAAATCGGATATTTTCATAAAGGTAAAAAAAATATGAATAAAAATTGATGACAACCGCAAGCTGCCGCTATATAATAAGATAATTATAAGGCGGCTGGATTGTCAGTCTGTACCGCCGCCAGGAACAACGCATGTGCACACTATGGCCACAGAGCAGCCGTCGGGGCGCCATTCCCTGTGCGGCGGCCGTGCACACGAAAGAAGGAAAACGTAATGGTTAAATTTATCCTGAAGCGCATCGGAACCATGATCATTGCCATGTTCATGATTATTCTGATCACCTTCACCCTGATGCACTCCATTCCCGGTGGCCCGTTCACCAACACCAAGGGCGTGCCGGAAGAAGTTACCCAGGCCATGGAAGCCAAGTACGGCCTGGACCAGCCCATGCCGGTGCAGTTTGTCAAATATCTGGGCAACCTGCTGCATGGCGATTTCGGCCCTTCCTATAAATATACCGGCAAAACCGTCAACGATTTTATTGCCACTGGTGCGCCGGTATCCGCCAAGCTGGGCCTTGTCACCCTGGTGTTTGTGCTGCTTACCTCCATTCCCATGGGCATACTGGCCGCGCTGAAAAACGGCAAATGGCAGGATATGCTGCTGATGGCCATTGCCACCATCGGCGTTACCATTCCGTCTTTCGTGATCGCCTCCATGCTGATTTATGTATTCTCCTTTAAGCTGAACGTACTGCCTACCTTCGGCCTGGACAGCTGGAAGAGCTACATCCTGCCCGTCATCGCCATGGGCGGCTATTCCGTCAGCTACCTGGCCCGCCTGATGCGCTCCAGCCTGCTGGAAGTTATGGGCCAGGATTACATCCGCACCGCCCGCGCCAAGGGCCTGACCGAGTTCGCCGTTGTTACCAAGCATGCCCTGCGCAATGCGCTGATCCCCGTCATCACGGTGCTTGGTCCCACGGTGGCTGGCCTTTTGACCGGCAGCTTTGTTGTAGAAAAGATCTTCGCCATTCCCGGCATTGGCTATTACTTTGTAAACAGCGTGACCCAGCGTGACTACACCACCATCATGGGCGTTACCATCTTCTTTGCTGCGTTCCTGATGGCAATGGTGCTTTTGGTCGATATCTTCTACTGCCTGATCGACCCCAGAATCAAGTTTGACGCGTAATTGTTGAGGAAAGGTGAAAACACTTATGGCAGATTTAACCGCACAGAACAAGTGGGAACCGCTTGCTACCGATAACAGCGACCGTGAAAAAATCTGGTCCAAAAGCCGCACCTTTGCAGGTGACGTCTGGTTCCGTTTCCGCCGCAAGCCGACGGCCATCGCCGGTTTTGTGATTATTATCGCCCTGATGCTTTTTGCATTGGTCGGCCCCCTGTTTACCCCGTATGATTACTCCGTGCAGAATCTGGAAGTTGTCAACGTTCCGCCGGTCATGAAGGTTTACCAGATCCCCAACGGCGACTACCTGTACATTACCACCGCCCTGAAAGTCATCTCCGTTACCCCGGACGGCAAACTGAGCGGCCAGTTGCGCAAGGTGCGCGATGAATCCGATAAATCCATGACCATCTTTGATGCCGACGGCACCGAGGTTGCCCTGTATTACGGCGGCAGCCCCTATGTCATCGCCGATGAAGCCACCGGCAGCATCTACCCGTCCAAGACGATGTTGAACAAATCCTACATCCTTGGCACTGACGCCCTGGGCCGCGATGTGCTGACCCGCCTGATGTACGGCACCCGCATTTCCATGCTGGTTGCCTTGATGGCTGCGTTCGTCAACCTCATCATCGGCATTCTGTACGGCGGTATTTCCGGTTACCTGGGCGGCACCGTGGATATGATCATGATGCGTATTGTGGATATTATCTCCACCATTCCCCTGACGCTGTATGTTATCCTGATCATGCAGGTGCTGGGTGCCGGTATCCAGAGCATCATTGTTGCCTTGGGCAGCGTGTACTGGGTGGATATGGCCCGTGTTGTGCGCGGCCAGATCCTGAGCCTGAAGCAGCAGGAATTCGTTCTTGCCGCCAAGACCATTGGTTCCTCTGCCACAACGATTCTGTTTGACCACCTGATTCCCAACGCGCTCGGCTCCATCCTTGTTACCATTACCATGCTCATCCCCTCTGCCATCTTTATGGAGGCTTTCCTGGGTTATTTGGGCATCGGCCTGCAGCCCCCGCTGGCCAGCCTTGGCACCATGTGCAACGATGCATCTGCCAACCTGCGCACCAGCCCGCACGAGCTGTTGATCCCTGCTTTGATGATTTGTGTGATCATGTTTGCCTTTAACTTTGTCGGTGATGGTTTGCGTGATGCACTGGACCCGAAGCTGAAGAAGTAAGGAGAGCAAAATGAGCGAGACGATTTTGAAGGTAGAGGATCTGAAAACCTCCTTTATGACTTCCTCCGGCGAAGTGCAGGCTGTGCGCGGCGTCAGCTTTGAAGTGCATAAGGGCGAGATCCTTGGTATCGTTGGTGAATCCGGCAGCGGCAAGAGCGTTACTTCCATGTCCATCCTGCGCCTGCTGGCCGACACCGCCCGCATTAAAAACGGCAAAATTGAATTTGAAGGCACCGACCTGACCAAAGTCAGCGATAAGCAGATGCGCGAAATCCGCGGCCAGAAGATCGCCATGGTGTTTCAGGACCCCATGTCCAGCCTGAATCCGCTGATCCCTGTCGGCAAACAGGTTGCCGAAATGATCCATGTACACCACCCGGAGATGAAGCGCGACGAGCTGCAGGCTGCCACGCTGGAGCTGTTCCGCGAAGTACGTATTCCCGAAGCCGAAAAGCGGCTGAAATCCTACCCGCATGAATTTTCCGGCGGTATGCGCCAGCGCGTCATGATCGCCATGGCGCTGGCCAACCACCCCGACCTGCTGATTGCGGACGAGCCCACCACCGCCCTGGATGTGACCATCCAGCACCAGATTTTGAAACAGATGCGCTCCCTGCAGGAGGAATACGGCACCAGCATCATCTTTATCACCCATGACCTGGGCGTTGTGGCTGAGCTGTGCGACCGCGTTGTTGTTCTGTACGGCGGCCTTGTGATGGAGGAAGCGGAGATCAACGATCTGTTTGAAAACCCGCTGCATCCCTACACCATGGGCCTGCTGGCCTCTATCCCCGGCCTGACCAAGGATAAGAGCGAGCGCTTGCAGTCCATCCCCGGCAGCCCGCCGGATATGACCAAGCCCCCCAAGGGCTGCCCGTTTGCTTCCCGCTGCCAGTTTGCGCGCAACATCTGCGCAGCCGAGTGCCCGCCGTTTGTCCAGGTTGGCAGCCGTCAGGCACGCTGCTGGCTGCTGCAGCCGGACGCCCCGGCCGAGGGAAATCCTCTGCATGAAAAACTGGCAGAAGCCGAAAGGAAGGCACACTAATGGAACAGCCCATTCTTCAGGTAGAGCACCTGACAAAATTCTTTTCTGTCGGCCCGCACGCGGAAGTTCATGCAGTAGATGACGTCAACTTTACGCTGCGCCGCGGCCGCACCTTTGGCCTGGTTGGCGAGTCTGGCTGCGGCAAAAGCAGCTGCGCACGCACCATCATCCGCATTTATGAGCCTTCGCAGGGCAAGATCATCTTCAACGGGCAGGATATCGCCCACCTCAAGCCCCGCCAGATGCAGCCGGTGCGCCGCAACATGCAGATGATCTTCCAGGATCCGTATGCTTCGCTGAACGCCCGCATGACGGTGCGCGATATCATTGCCGAGCCGCTGAAAGCCCACCATGTTTGCAAAAGCAAGCAGGAAGTTGACGAAAAAGTCTTTGCCATGCTGAACCGCGTTGGCCTGACGGCAGAACACGCCGGACGGTATGCCCACGAGTTTTCCGGCGGCCAGCGCCAGCGCGTCGGCATTGCCCGCGCCCTGGTGCTGAACCCCGCGCTGGTCATCTGTGATGAGCCCATCTCCGCACTGGACGTTTCCATTCAGGCGCAGGTCGTCAACCTGCTGCGTGACTACCAGCAGGCCGAAGGTACCTCTTACCTGTTTATCGCCCACGACCTTTCGATGGTGCGTTATGTTTCGGATGATATCGGCGTGATGTACCTGGGCCAGCTGGTGGAAAGCAGCGATTCCGAAGAGATCTACAAAAACCCGCTGCACCCCTACACCAAGGGCTTGCTGAGCTGCATTCCCATCGCGGACCCCAAGCTGGCCCGCGCCCATGCGAGCGCCGGTGTGGAGGGCGATCTGCCCAGCCCGGTCAACCCGAAACCCGGCTGCCGGTTCTGTGGCCGCTGCCCCTATGCAAAGCCCATTTGCAGCGAGCAGACCCCGGCCATGAAGGAAGCCGCACCCGGCCATTTTGTGGCCTGCCACCTGTATTAAGCCTTTTTATTTTGGTTTCTCCGTTTCTTGTTCCGGCAGCCTGCCGCAAACGGGTACCGGCGGCCAAAGCGGGATATACAACACGGTGGTGCTGTTCCGTTTTGGCTCCCCTGCCCGGTTTGCTGCGCCCTGCCGGTGCAAAGGAACGGTAAACATACATTATTTTCTTTTCGAGGGGGATACACATGAAAAAGAAAGTCATCAGTGCCGCTCTTGCCGGCACGCTGGCGGTCTCCTTGCTCAGCGCCTGCGGCGCTTCCAATGAGCCCCAGAACATCTCCGATGTTTCTTCTGCTGCCAGCAGCGAAGCAACTTCCACCACCGCTTCCTCCGAGTCTACCGGTGATGCCGCCCAGGAACTGACCTTTGTTCTGAGCAACATTCCCGACGGCCTGGATCCGAGCGTGACCAACAACTCCTTCGCACAGTATGTTCTGATCAACTGCTTCGAAGGCCTTGTTACCTATGACAGCACCGGCACCCTGGTTCCCGGCAACGCTGAAAGCTGGGATATCAGCGACGACGGCCTGACCTACACCTTCCACCTGCGCGACGGCCTGAAGTGGAGCGATGGCAGCGACCTGACCGCTGAAGATTACGTTTACACCATTCAGCGCGTTCTGACCCCGGCCACCGCCGCACAGTACGTCAGCATGGCTACCGATTACATCAAGAATGCTCAGGAGTATTACGACGGCACCGCCACCGCTGACGACCTGGGCGTGAAGGCTCTGGACGACAAGACCCTGGAGATCACCCTGATCCAGCCCACCTCCTATTTCATCGACATCCTGAGCATGTGGACCTTCTCCCCTGTTCAGAAAGCCACCGTTGAAGCCAACGGCGACAAGTGGTCCACCGAAGCAGATACCTATATCTGCAACGGCCCCTTCAAGATCGCCAGCATGAGCATGAACGAAAACGTCATTCTGGAAAAGAACGAGAACTACTGGGATGCTGAGAATGTCTCCCTGCAGAAGGTCACCTTCCGCTACGTTCTGGATCAGGCAACTGCTCTGACCGCTTACGAGTCCGGCGAGGTTGACGGCGTTGCCAGCATTCCTTCCTCTGACTTTGCCCGCCTGAAGGCCGAGAATGCCGGTGTGCAGACCAGCCCCAGCTACGGCACTGTTTACTATGACTTCAACTGCTCTGCCGAGCCTGTGAACAACGTTCTGGTCCGCAAGGCAATCTGCCTGGCCATCGACCGTCAGTCCATCATCGACAACGTTGTGCAGGTCGATGCACAGCCCGCTTACAGCTTCCTGGCCCCCGGCTACTCTGTTGATGGCAAGGATATCACCGAAGGCCGCGAAAGCTTTGGCCTGTCCGCTACCGCTGACGTTGAGGGCGCCCAGGCTGCCCTGGCAGAGGCTGGCTACCCCAACGGCGAAGGCTTCCCCACTCTGACCCTGAGCTACTACGACAACGACACCGTCAAGAAGGTCGTTGAAGCTATGGCTGAAATGCTGAAGAACAACCTGAACATCAATGTTGAAGTTTCCTCCAACGAGTGGAGCATCTTCTATGACGACGTTCAGAAAGGCAACTATCAGGTTGCTGCCATGGGCTGGAGCGCTGACTACGTGAACCCCATGAGCTTCCTGCCCCTGTGCAAGACCGGCGATTCTTCCAACAACCTGTTCTATTCCAACGCCGATTATGACGCTCTGGTTGATCAGGTCAAGGCTGAGAACGATCCGGCCAAGGCTGCTGAGCTGACCCTGCAGGCTGACGCTATCGTTTCCAACGATTACGCTGTTCTGCCCCTGTACTACAAGTCCAACAATTACCTGATGCATGACAACATCAGCGGTTTCTACATGACTGCTTCCGGCAACCTGTTCTTCAAGGATGTGAAGGTCGGCTAATGCGTTGCACGATTGAAACCAGGGACTTTGGTACTATGGTTTTTACGCTGTACCCGGAATATGCCCCCCTCACCGTGGCAAACTTTGTGAAAACTGCACGCAGCGGTTTTTATGATGGTTTGTGTTGGTGCCGCATCGTTAAGGATTATGTCATTCAGGGCGGTTCGCCGGACAATGACATCATGACGGACAGTGATTGGCATATTAAGGGCGAGTTTACGGAAAATGGCGTCAACAACCCGCTCAAGCATATCCGCGGTGCCCTTTCTATGGCGCGCGATGATGACTTTGATACCGCCGGCACGCAGTTCTTTGTTGTTCACAAGGATGCTGCCAAGCTGGACGGCCGTTACGCCGCCTTTGGCGAAATGGAGAGCGGTTTTGATGTGCTGGACGCCATTGCCAACCAGCCCACTTACGGCCCTGAAACCTGGAACAAGCCCAAACAGATGCCTGTCATCACCAAAATCACGATCGAAGATTGATGGTTTTGGCTGACCGGCTGAACTGAACCGCAACACCCCCTGCACCGGAAAGCATTGTGCTTTTGGTGCAGGGGGTGCTTTTGTGCTGTCTGTTGTTCGGTTGCCGTTCGCCATCATTTGTACATGAATTTCCGGAATATTTTTCGTCCGTGCGTTCTCTATGGCAACACCGCACAATTCCCGCCTAGCGGCTTAAGCACCGCTTCGGCGGCTGCGG
>OLPS01000875.1_pt1 | contig 35465 bp, 29 predicted proteins | sample 1673071 | NCBI WGS metagenome assembly OLPS01 (sample SAMEA3136752, study PRJEB25190) | human gut metagenome | reverse complement strand
TCAAATGGCCTCCGCGACCGGCGCGGCCGGCGACCTGCATCATCAGCTGGAACGCCCGCTCCGCGGCCCTGAAATCGGGGTTGTTCAGCAGATTGTCGGCATTGAGGATACCCACGAGCGACACGCCGCCGAAATCGAACCCCTTGGTAATCATCTGCGTTCCGACCAGGATGTCGGTCTTGCGAGCCTCGAAGTCGGCGATGATAGCGTTGAACGCCCGCTCCGAAGTCACGCTGTCGCGGTCGAGCCGCGCCACGCGCGCCGCGGGGAACAGCCGTGCGATCTCCTCCTCGACCTTTTCGGTGCCGAAGCCGCGCGGAACCACGTCCGTCACCTTGCACGACGGGCATTTCACCGGCACGGGGGCCGTATAGCCGCAGTAATGGCAGACGAGCTTCCCGCCTCCCTTGTGGTAGGTGAGCGTCACGTTGCAGTGCGGACAGCGTGCCGTCCACCCGCACTCCGAACACTCGACATAGGGCGCGAACCCGCGGCGGTTCTGGAACAGCATCACCTGCTCGCCCCGCCCGAGCGCCGCTTCCATCTTGTCGAGCAACAACTTGTTGAAATGCGCATGCCGTTCGCCGCGTTTGGCGGCGCGGATCGTATCCGAAACGAATATTTCGGGCGGCCGGGCATCCCCGTACCGCTCCGTCAGGGAGGCGAGCCCGTACTTTCCGCTTCCGGCATTGACCCATGTCTCGAGCGAAGGCGTGGCGCTTCCCAGCAGCGTCCGCCCGCCCCACAGCCGCGCCATCACCACGGCGCAGTCGCGCGCGTTGTAACGCGGCGCAGGGTCGGCCTGCTTGTAACTGGCATCGTGCTCCTCGTCGACGACGACCAGCTGCAGCCGTTTGAGCGGCAGGAATATCGACGAGCGCACGCCGACCACGAACTCGCCCCCCTGGGAGCGGTTCAGGCGCAAGTAGGTCTCCGTGCGGCGGCGGTTCGTAAGTTTCGAGTGGTAAGGGGTCACACGGCTGCCGAAAATGCGCTCCATGCGTTCGATCAGCTGCGCCGTGAGGGCGATCTCGGGCACCAGCAGCAGCACGTCGCCGCCCCGCGCCAGCACTTCGGCGATCAGGTGGATGTATACCTCGGTCTTGCCCGACCCCGTAATGCCGTGCAGCAACGCCGCGGGCTTCCGGGCGAACTGCCCCCGCAGCGACTCCAGCGCCGCGAGCTGCGCCGGGGTCAGCTCCGGCAGGCGGAATGCCGATCCGCCGCGCTCGACGGTGCGTTCGCGCTCCGCCGAGACGATGTACCCCTTGCGTTCGAGGGCATGCAGCACGGCATAGTCGGCCCGCAGCAGGCGCCGTGCCACCTCGCCCGTCGGAATCCGCTCCCCGTCCCCGGCCGAGGCCAGTTCGAGGAGCGCTTCGTACTGCCTGGGCGCACGCCTTTCGAGCTTCTCGAAAGCTTCGTGCAGTCGTCCTTCGTCGTGCAGCCCGGGCGCCAGGGCCACGTAGCACTCCGTACGGGGGCGAAATTCCTCTTCGGTAAACTCCTCCTCCGTGTCGCCCGAAGGCTTCATCAGCGACGGCAACCCCACGCGCATCACCTCGCCCGGCGTACACATGTAGTACGCCGCGACCCACTCCCAGAAGGCCATTTGCTGCGCCGAGAGCAGGGGTGCGCCGTACAGGACGCGCTGTATGGATTTGACGGTTTTGAACGGGGGGCGGCGGTCATGCACGCGCCACACGATCCCCGTGTAGAATTTGCGGGCGCCGAACTGTACGGCCACGGCCTGCCCCGCCTCGACATGCATCCCTTCGGGCACTGCGAACGTGTAGGCGGGCTGCGCCAGCGGCAGGACTATATCGGCATAGAGGGGCATCAGGGTTTACTGATGGCTTGAAACCCCTTGCCGTAGACGCCCATCACCGATCCCACGGTCATGAAGGCTTCGGGATCGATCGTCTTCACGAACTTGAGGATCATCGTGGTCTCGCGCTTGCGGCAGACCACCATCACGATCTTCGACTCCTTTTTGGTGTACCACCCCTGCGAGTCGATGAGCGTCACGCCGCGGTGGATATTGTCGACGATGGCCTGCGCCATCTTCTCATAGTCGTGCGTGACGATGAATACCTGGCTCGACTGCTGGTTCCCGGCCATGATCATGTCGACCGTATAGCCGAAGACCGCGGTCATCACGTAGCCGTAGATCACCGTGTCGATATGGAACCCCACGAGCATCGAGGAGCCGATGATCACGAAGTCCGAATAGATGACGATCTTGCCGTAGCTGATCGTGCGGTACTTGTTGATAATCATGGCGGCGATGTCCGTGCCGCCCGTCGAGCCGCCCTGCATGAAGCATATCGCCACGCCGATACCCGCCAGGATGCCGCCCAGGATCACCGAAAGGATCCGTTCCAGATGGAGGAAATCCCCCTCGGGCAGCACCGACTGCCAGAAATTCAGCCCCAACGATATGACGCAGACGCAGAACACGGTCTTCACGCCGAAGTTCCATCCGATGATGAACCCCGCCACGAGCAGCAGCACGCCGTTGATCAGGAAAGCCATCGTACCGATCTGGATACTTATGCCGGCCCAATGTTCCACGGCATGGCACAGCACGCGCGAAAGGCCCGTGGCACCGCCTCCGGTACCGTCGGCGGGCATGATGCATCCGATCCATGCAAAAGAGTACAGCATCATGCCGACCGTCATCAGGAAGTACTCCTTGAAGGTTTTCAGCACCTGCTCCATAGTGATGGGTTTCATAGCGACGGGTATTAGTGATTCGAGCACAAAGGTATAAAAATTTCGCCTTGGTATGCACCGCGCTCCTCCAATCTTTTTTCGAGCATCGCCAGCAGGGTTTCGTTGCGGATCAATCCCCAGTTGCGGCCGTAATGGTAGCGGGGCGGCGCCTCGCTGGCAAAGCGTTCGACGACCAGGTCGGGCCTCAGCCGCCGCAGTATCTCGACGAACAGGTCGATGTACTGGCCGACCTCCCAGAAACGGAACCTGCGGGGGTCGGCATCGTACTGGGCGGCCATCGGCGTGCCGCGGAAAACCTGCAACTGGTGGAATTTCACCGTCGTGAGCGGCAGCGAATTGATCGTTGCGACCTGCTCCAACAGCATTTCGTCGGTCTCGCCCGGCAGCCCGAGGATGAAATGCGCCCCCACGTGCAACCCCCTTTCGGCGGCCATCTCCACGGCCCGGCGCGCGCAGGCGAAGTCGTGGCCGCGGTTCACGGCGCGCAACGTCTCGTCGCAGGTCGATTCGATGCCGAATTCGACCGCCACGTAACGGTCGCGCGCTATCTCCGCCAGATAATCGAGTTTCTCGGCGTCCACGCAGTCGGGGCGCGTCCCGATGACGATACCCGCCACGCCGGGATATGCGAGCGCCTCGCCGTAGAGCGCCCTGAGCCTTTCGAGCGGGGCGTAGGTATTCGAAAAAGACTGGAAATAGACCAGGTAGCGCGACGCCGCACGGTAGCGCCTGCCGTGGAATTCGATCCCCTCGGCGATCTGCCGCCCGATGCTTTTGGCCGGGATGCAGTACGAGGGAGTGAACGCCCCGTTGTTACAGAACGTACATCCTCCCTCGCCTATCTTCCCGTCGCGGTTGGGACACGAGAACCCGGCATCGACCGAGATTTTCTGCACCCGCCCGCCGAACGTGCGGCGGAAATACCCCGAATAGGAGTTAAACCGCCTGTGGTCGCCCCACGCATACATGCCTATAACCCCCAGTCGGAAGCGTTATAGGTATCCTTCGGCGCATTGGGCACGTTGGCGAAGAAGGTTTGCCCGGTCTTCTTTTCCAGATCGGCCACCGACATCACGAACCCTTTGGCCACGTACTGGCTGGGCTTCGTCCCTCCGTTCGACGAGTTGTGGGGGAAACATATTGCCACACACTGCAATTCGTCGCGCGAACACTCCACCACCCATTTGTTGACATGGTTTTTGATACGCAGCAGCACCTTATAATAGTGCGTGGGCACGACCGTTCCGTTCACTTTCTTCGATTCGTTCTCCCAGTAACAGCCGATCACCTGATAGGTAGTATCGGCCTGTCCTTTCCACTGCGTATCGACCCAGTCCTCGCAGTTGTTCCAGACCCCGCCGCCCGTGTTGAACCCGTTCTGCAACTGCGGCCCGATGTTCGATTTGTAGAACACCTGATCGTTCGTCGCCTGGCTCACCGTGCGGTCGCTCGACCCGAGCATATGGCCGCGTGTCAGATTCGTCGATTTGAAATCGTACTCCGTATTCTGCGTACACGAAATTTTGGGGTCGTTGATATAGTTGTCCTTCCGTTTGGCACTCCCCACATAACTTTTGTGCATCGGCGCCGCAACCCACACCGGACAGCGATATTTGGCTGAATAGCACACGGAGAAATTCCGGATTTTCGCAGCGTCGTTCCGCATATGATAGGCATAGTAATAATCGCTCTGGATTCCGTTCTCGACCGGCAGCTCCGCCCAGCCCGCGTATTTCGTCCTGTCGTCCCCGCCGCCGGCCGCGGATGTGGCGAACGTCCCGACGGTGCTTCCGAAGGTCTCCCCGCCGACCACGACGCACAGCCGGAATTTATACTCCGTCGAAGCGCTCAGGCCCGTGAGCGTGGCGCTCTTGGCGCCGGGTTCGGTCGTGACCGCCACGCGCTGCCCGTCGTCCGACGTCGTCCCGCAGAGGAAATACGCCTCGGACACCTCTTTGCCGCCCGTATAATCGAACGTGCAGGAGACGGTCGCCGAAGAGGCCGTCACCTGCGAACAATCCGGCACCCCGAACCTCGGATCGTCCGGCAACACCGGGTCTACTCCTGTTTTGACGACGACCGGCTTGCTCTGCATCCGGCCTCCGCTCCCCATGTCCACATAGGCGTAGATCAGGTACGACGTCTCGGCATCGAGCCTCGTCAGGCGGCAGGACATCACCTGCCCGTCGACCGTCACGTCGGTCGTCTCCGTGAAACTCCCCGTATCGTCGGAGCGGATCGGCGCATAGGCGAATCCCGCCTGCGCCGAGGAAAGCACGCCGTCGCCGAATTTCGTCCGGCACGACACCTCCACGGTCGTCCCCGAAACCCCGGCCTCGGGTGCGTAGAACCATTTGGTCTCCTTTCCTGTCTCTTCGTCGTTGCAGGAGGCGAAAAACGCCGCCATCCCGGCACACAAAACTACTAAAAATCTCTTCATGCTATTTTTTGGTTAACAATCCCTCATTTTCGAATCGATCCAGATGGTTACCGGGCCGTCGTTCACCAGCGCCACCTGCATGTCGGCGCCGAATTCGCCCGTCATCACCTCCCGCCCCAGAAGCTCAGCGACACGTGCCGCGAAACGTTCGTACATCGGGTACGAAACCGCCTCGGGCGCCGCCTTGATATAGGACGGGCGGTTGCCCTTGCGCGTCGAGGCCAGCAGGGTGAACTGGCTCACGACCAGCACCTGGCCGCCGACCTGCCTCACATCGAGGTTCATCACCCCCTGTGCGTCGTCGAAGATCCGCAGGCGAACGAGCTTGCCCGCCAGGTATTCGACGTCCTCGTCCGTATCGTCCGCGCCCACGCCGAGCAGCACCAGCAGCCCCGCCCCGATCTGCGACCGGAGCTGGCCGCCGATCGTGACGGAAGCGCTCTTCACACGTTGTATCAGTATGCGCATACTCCAGGCAGTCAACGGTTTTCGAAATAAGCCCACAGGTTGTCGTCCGCAGGCACGGGCGCCGTGACCGCCACGGGCTCATGGCGCACGGGATGCTCGAATTCGACGCTCCGCGAGTGGAGCGAAATGCCGCCCCCGGGCAGCGAACGCCGGGCGCCGTATTTCAGGTCGCCGCGGATCGGGCACCCGATCTTCGACAGCTGGGCGCGTATCTGGTGGTGGCGCCCCGTCAGCAGCTCCACCTCCACGAGCGTATAGTGCGTCCCCGCGCCCAGCGTCGCATAGCGCAGCCGCGCCTGCTTGGCGTCGGCCTTCGGCGCATCGCAGGCGCGCGAACGGTTGGCACGTCCGTCACGCAGGATGTAGTGGCACAATTCACCGCTCAGCGGATCGGGAGCCTGCTCGGTCAGCGCCCAGTATATCTTACGGATACGCCCTTCGCGGATCATTTCGTTGAGCCGCGTGAGGGCCTTCGAGGTCTTGGCGAAGAGCACCGCGCCGCTCACCGGACGGTCGATCCGGTGCACCACGCCGAGGAACACCTCGCCGGGCTTCGCATCGCGGCGTTTGATAAAGGCTTTGATCTGGTCTTCGAGGGCACTTCCGCCCGACGGGTCGGGCTGCACCAAGTCTCCGCAGTGTTTGTTGACCACCAGCAGGTGGTTGTCTTCGTAGAGAATATCTTCCGGTGTAAACATGTTCGGGGTATTGAGTCTGACGGTTCCCTCTCACAGCACGAACGTGAAGGGCAGCAGCCGTGCCGCCGTATCCACGACGGTGGCCGTACCGTTTCCGCTCATGATGACCCGCATGGGCGAGCCTTGGCGGCGTTCGACATCGACCATCACCTGCCGACACTGGCCGCAGGGGTAGCACTCGCGCGCGGAGGGATTCGAAGCGATGGCCAGCGTCTCGATCGGGTCGTCGGCATAATTGGCCTGCGCGTAGAACATCAGCGAACGTTCGGCGCAAAGCCCCGCCGGATACACCTCGCTCTCGAAATTGCTTCCGTAGAGGATCTTCCCGCTGCGCAGGCGCGCCGCCGCCCCGACCCGGAAGTGCGAATAGGGCGCGTGGGCGTTCTCCGTGGCCCGCTGGGCCTCCGCGACCAGCCGGCGGTCGGCATCGGACAGCCCGGCGAGGGCCGCATAGTGCTCGTAATTGAAACAGAACTGCTTTTCCATAACTCCTCCTGTTTTTAGGGGCAAAGTAAACAAAGATAATATAAATTTCGCAATCGTCCAACAACCGGGGTGTTTTTCCCGCCGCGGAGCGCATCTCCGGGGACGACGAAGAGGATGCCCCTCGGGGACACCCTCTTCGACATACGCTGCCGGACGGCTATTCCAGCACGAATTTCGCCTGGACGTTGTACTGCAACTTGATGGTCTTGAAGTCGAGCGGCTCGTCCGCTGCGGCATCCTCGGCCAGACCGGCCGCCTTGGCGCTGCGCATCACGGCCATGTTGTCGTAGAAGACCGGCATCACGTTGTTGTTCGAATCGTAGATGTAGAAGCATTTGCCGACACTCTGCCCGATGGCCTGGGCCAGCGTCTGCGCGCTCTGCTTGGCATTCTGCATGGCCTCCACACGCACCTGTTCCTTATACTGGTCGATCTTCGAATGCGACACCTTCAGGATCGAGACGTTCGAAATCCTCAGGTTGTCCAACGCCTGCCACACCTTCGAGACCTCGGCCGCCGACCCCAGCTGCAACTGGTACTTGGCCGTCGCCACCGACGTGTTCTTCTTGAAGAACTCGCTCGACAGGTTTGCCACCTTGAGCTGCTTCTCGACGTTCACGCCGAGCCGCTTGAGCGCCGCGATCATGTCGCGCTGCTGGCTCTCGACCGAAATCTTGCCTTTCGAGTCGCGTTCGTTGATGATGACCGAGAGGTAGAACTCGTCGGGCGTGATCTCCTTCTCGGCACGCCCGTTGACCTGAATATAGCTGGGGAATGCCTCCTGCACCTGTGCCGCCGCGGGAAGTGCCATCAGCGCCACCGCCGCAATTAAAATCAGTTTTTTCATGTTTTCCGTTTTTTAGGTAACTGTCTTACAAATAAAACGCCAAAACCGCAGGATACTGCATCGCCCCGGTCTGTTTTTCCGGACGCGGCTCCCTGCGCGGCATTGATAAAAACGCCGCACGCCTGCTTTTATTGCCATTTCGGTTTCTCCATCCGGACGAAAAAGGCCCCGGAAGCGACTTTCGTGTCACCGTGTCACCGTCTCACCAGCTTCACCACGTTCTCGACATGATGCGTATGGGGGAACATGTCCACGGGCTGCACGGCCTCGACGCGATAATCGGCGTCGAGCAGCGCCAGGTCGCGCGCCTGCGTAGCCGGGTTGCAGCTCACATAGACGATCCTCTCGGGCGCGGCACGCAGGATCACCCCGATGACCGGTTCGTCGACGCCCGCCCGCGGCGGGTCGAGGATAATGACGTCGGGGCGGCCGTTGGCAGCCACGAATTCGTCGCTGAGCACCTGCTTCATGTCGCCCGCATAAAAGACTGTATTGCCGATGCCGTTGATTTCGGAATTGATTTTCGCGTCGGCGATCGCCTCGGGCACATCCTCGATGCCCACCACGCGGCGGCAGTGCGCGGCGCAGAAATTGGCGATGGTGCCCGTACCGGTATAAAGGTCGTAGAGCACGTCTTCGGGTTTCAGGTCTGCGAACTCGCGCGCCACCTTGTAGAGCTCGTAGGCCTGTTCGGAATTGGTCTGGTAGAACGACTTGGGGCCCACCTTGAAACGCAGCCCCTCCATCTCCTCGACGATATGGTCTTTGCCTTTGTAGCACACCGGGTCGAGGTCGCCCACCGAATCGTTGAGCTTCGTATTGACGACGTAGCACAGCGAGGTGATCTGCGGGAATGCGGCCGCCAGATGGTCGAGCAGCGCCGCGATCCGTTCGCGGTCGTCCGCGCCGAAGACCACGGTCACCATCACTTCGCCCGTCGAGGCCGTGCGGACGATCATGTTACGCATCAGCCCCGTATGCTCGCGGGCATTGTGGAACGTATAGCCGTTCTCGACGCAGAAACGCCTGGTCTCCATCCGGATGTCGTTCGACGGGTCGGGCTGCAGCCAGCATTTGCGGATGTCGAGCACCTTGTCGAACATGCCGGGGATATGGAACCCCAGCGCGGGCGCAGCGCCGATGTCCGCACCGCCCTCGACCTCCTCGCGCGTCAGCCAGCGGCGGTCGGCGAAGGTGAACTCGAGTTTGTTGCGGTAGAACTGCGTCCGGGCAGACCCCAGGCACGGGGCGATTTCGGGCAGGGCGATCTTGCCGATGCGGGCCAGCTGGTCGCGCACCTGCCCGGTCTTGAAGCGCAGTTGCTCCTCGTAGGGAAGGTTCTGCCACTTGCAGCCGCCGCAAACGCCGAAATGCTCGCAGAAAGCCTCGGCGCGCAGGGGCGATTTCTTCACGTAGCGGACGACGAACCCCTCCATGAACCGGCGGCGTTTGGAGCGTATCTGCACATCCACCACGTCGCCCGGCACGGTCAGCGGCACGAACACCACCACGTCGTTCCAGCGTCCCATCGCCTTGCCTTCGGCGGCGAGCGTCGTTATTTCGAGCCCCTCGACGAGGGGGTAATTTGCTTTTTTTCGGGCCATAATCCTGATTTTGCCGCAAAGATAGTGCAAGCCGAGCGCAGATGCAAGCCCCGCTTGCAATATGCCGTCACGCGCCCTTTTCCCTCTTCCTTCGTCCCCGCTCGCGCACGCCGCCCAGCCAGAACCCCAGGGCGAACGGCCCGCCGATGAGCACCACGAGCGCCAGCACCACATACAGCAGCACCTTGCCGACCAGTCCCGGCACGGCGTCGAGCGTCCTCTGCACCACGCCGTCGGCCGACTCGCGCAGCTGGTCGACCAGCGCCTGCCGCTCGGCGGTCACATACCGCTGCAACTCGTCGCGCTGGCGGTCGAAGTTGGCGAAGGCGTTGTCGAGGCTGTAATTCATCGTATATATCAGCTGCGTAACCTGCTTGTTGAGCTCCTCCAGCACCTTGTCCGAAATTTCGGGCAGGTGCTCCGCGACGACCACGATCCGGGTGAAATTGCGTTCCAGCGAGTCGAGGCGGGCCCCCACCTCCAGGCGCATACTGTCCTGCTGCAACTGCATCGCGATCAGATCCTTCGACCAGCCGACGCTGTTGGCCAGCTGCTGCGTCTGGCCGCTTACGCGGTCGTTGACGTCGGCCAGCACTTCGGCGATCGACCCCGTGGCATAGGCATGCTCGATGCCGTTTGCACGCAGGAATTCGATCCATGCGAGGGTCGTATTCGACCCCTCCATCTCCCCGTCGGCGGGGTTCTCGCGTACATAATCTGCCACGAACCGTTCCATCAGGCCGTAGCGGTCGGCCGCCAGCACCTGCCGCGCCAGGCGTGCCGCCCGGCGGTCGAGCCGTGCGGCGGCATCGCGTGCCAGGTCGCTCTGCGCCCCGAACAGCAGCGAGTCGGGCGCAGCCGCAAAACCTTCGTCCATGCGCCGGCAGAGTATCCACATGTCGGCCAGCGCCACGTCGGGAATACCCTGCATGGCGGCCGAAACCCCGGCCCGCGTGGCACGTATCTTCCACCTCACGGTTGCCACACGCGTCGCGATGTCGGGCGCCGCAGCGGCGATCGAGTCGGCCGTACGCGACACCTCCGAAGCCATGTCGTAATAGAAACCGCGCGTCATGGTGCGGATATTCATCTCCTCCTTCGACAGCGGATCCCCCGTCGCCACGGCCACCTTCAGCAGCGAACACCCCGTGAGCGCCAACGCGGCGAACAAGGCTGCCGCAGCCATGCAAAGCGTATATCTGTTCATTTTCATACCCGTCCTCCCCACAACTACCGATCCATTCTCCGCTCCATTTCCCGGATATAACGCACCGCGACGAAATGCCCGGCCTGCGGCATGTTACCGTGGTCGAAGCCGTCGAACTCGCAGATCCGCACGTCGGGATGCCCCGCCACGCGCATCATGCGCCAGAAGTAGGCGTTCTCCTCGTAACGCCCCAGCATCTCCCGCTCGCGGTCGCCCGAGAGGATCAGGATCGGGCGGCAATCGGGGCGCACGTAGCTCAGCGGCGCCATGTCGTCCACCAGCGGCTGCGTATCGGGCAGCCCCAGTTCACGGCGCCGTTCGAAATGCGTCACCACCTGCCCGCTGTAGGGGATCAGCGCCACGAACGCCGTATCGGGGTCGATGCCGTAAGGCTCCAGCCAGCGCTTGTCCAGCCCGATCATCGACGTGAGGTAACCCCCTGCCGAATGCCCGGCCACGAACACCCGCCCGGGGTCGCCGCCGTACGAGGCGATGTGCTTCACCACCCATGCCGCCGCAGCGGCCGCATCGTCTATGCAGTCGGCGACCTTCACCGCCGGCGAGAGGCGGTACTCCACGCCCACCACGGCCAGACCCTTGTCTTTCAATGCCTCGGGGATCTCGCGCCGTCCGCCCGTCAGCCCGCCGCCGTGGTACCACACCACGGTCGAAAAGCCGGTTTTTCCGACCGGATAATAAATATCCAGCCGGCACATCGTGTCGATGTTCCCATCGCCCGCGGCATCGCGGTAAGCAATGTCCTTCACCGTCTTATAGGCGCCTTCCTGCGCCACCGCCCCCGTGCCGCACACGGCCAGCACGAAGAACAAAGTAACCAATCGTTTCATCCCAAGAGAGTTTATTCGGGTCATAAAGATAGGTAAAATCCCGCAAAAAGCACTATATTTGCAGGAAATATACTCCGCTCAGACAGGCAGACAGCCGGCATCCGGCCCGCACTGTCTTTCCGGAAACAGGAACCGCAAAAAAACGCCAGCACCATGAAAATAGCCTGCCTTCAATTCAATCCTATCCAGGAAAACACCTATGTCGTCTGGGACGACACGCTCGAAGCCGTCGTCATCGACGCCGGCAACAGCAACCCGCGCGAGGACGCCGCGCTCGACAATTTCATCGCCGAACACGGGCTCCGACCCGTCCTGGCGGCCAACACCCACGGCCACTTCGACCACACGCTGGGCGTCGCCCACCTCAAAAAACGCTACGGCATCCCGTTCGCCATGTCGCTCAAGGACGCCTTCCTGCTGGACAACGCCTCGACCAGCGGCAGCATCTTCGGCGTGCCCGTCGGCGAGATGCCCTCGGTGGACACCGACCTCGACACGACGCCCGAAATCCGTTTCGGGCACACCGTCCTGCGCGTGCTCCGCACGCCCGGCCATACGCCCGGCCATGTCGCGCTCTACGAACCGCAGTCCAAGTCGCTCTTCACGGGCGACACGCTCTTCCGCGAGTCGATCGGGCGCACCGACCTGCCCGGAGGCGACTATTCGTGGATCATGCGCTCGATCCTCGACACCCTGCTCCCGCTGGGCGACGAAGTGCACGTCTACCCCGGCCACGGGCCCGAGTCGACCATCGGCCACGAAGTGCTCTACAACCCCTTCATCGTCGAAGTGTTGAACGAGGAAGTGAACTATAAGGATTAGCCCGCCATGAAACTGCGTATTGCGATCACCTGTCTTTCAGCCTGCCTGCTCCCCGCCCCGGCACTCCGGGCGCAGGATTCCCCGCGCGTGGCCTGCTACGACCTGACCGTGCGGATCGACGTGCCGGAGAGGCGGGTCACGGTCGGCGGGTCGTTCGATGTCAATTTCCTCGGCAGCGACTCGATCGCACTGGTGCTGTGGCGCCACGCCCGTATCGACACGATGCGCTGCGACGGCCATGAAGCGGCCTACCGTTTCGATACGCTCGCCCCCGCACCCACCCGGTTCATTCCCGACGGACGCGCCCTGACCCTTTACCGGCCGGCCGGGAGCCCCGACCGTTGCCGCATCGGCACCCGCTACACGCTCGACATGCACGAGGTGCAGGGCCCCGCAAAATCGTTCAACGACCGCTGGATCGAGATCGGTTACTATACGGGATGGTATCCCGTCTGCAACGGCACCTCGGCGGATCGCTCGCACCTGCGGATCGGCATTACCGACGGCTATACGGTGAGCGGATCGGGTATTATTTCCCGCACGGACGACGGCATGTGGGAGATGGATCAGCCCTGGGAGGGTTTCGACAATGTCATCCTGGCCTCGCCCGTGCTGAAAACCCGCCGCATGAGCGACAACGGCACCACCATAGAATTCATCTACACGAATTTTCCGGATGCCGACGCCGAATCGGCGCTGAACTGCAGCTACGACGCCTTGAAATTCTTCCGGCGGCTTTACAAGATCGCGGGAGAGGAAAATACCTATATAAAGTTCTCGCTTTCAGCCTCCGGCACTTCGGGCGGTTACAGCCGCAAAAACTTCATTACGCTCAATTCCGGGTCTTTCAACGAATATATACTCAGAAATACCGCCCATGAAATCAGCCATTTCTGGTGGAACAAAGCCCCTGTCGAGTCCTGGCATGACTGGCTGAACGAATCTTTCGCCGAATTCAGCGCCCTGCAATACCTGCGGCACGCCCGCGGCGAAGAGGCCTACGCCGAGCGCGTCGAAATGTACCGCGAAAAGACGCGCCGCATCCGTCCGATCTGGGGGATCGACCGGGCCGACCGCGAAGCGCACACCGCACTTTACGAGAAGGGATCTGTCCTGTTGGCCGACCTGCTCGTCCGGGTGGGCGAGGAACCCTTCTTCGACTTCCTGGCGGCTGTGATCCGGGCCCGCATCGCAGACACCCCGGCTTTCCTCGACCTCGCCGAAACCCGATTGGGCCTCGAAAACCGCAACTGGATCGAACAACGATTAAAACAATAAAACCCGGAACCGACCTTGAAGACACTGATCCATAAAATCCTCTATAAAACCCTGCCGCTCGAAGGATACCTGCGCGCCGTGAGCCGCATGTTCTTCCTCTGGCAGCGGCTCGGCATCGGGCGCTACGCCCCTGCCACGGAATACGTCTACCACCTGCCGCAGCTCGTGCACGCGGGCGACACGGCCATCGACATCGGCGCCAACCTCGGCTACTACGCCCGCACGCTCTCCCGCCAGGCGGGCGGCGCGGGCAGGGTCTACGCCGTGGAGCCCGTGCCGCCGATCCTCTCCGTGCTGCGCCGCAACCTGCGCCGCTGTCGCAACGTCGAGATCCTCCCCTACGCCCTCGGCACCGAGGACAAGGCCGTTACGATGGCCAACGATTCGGCGCGCGCGACGGGCTACTTCGGCACGGGGCAGAACTTCGTGAACGACGGCGGCACATCCGCCGCCGCGGAGTTCCCGGCCCGGATGCGCCGGGGCAGCGAACTCTTCGCCGGCCTGGAACGCCTCGATTTCATCAAGTGCGACATCGAGGGGTACGAGGTCGTGGTGATGAACGAACTGCGCCCGCTGCTCGAACGCTTCCGCCCCACGGTGCTGATCGAGACCGGCGGTGAAAACCGCCCGCAGATCGTCGCGCTCTTCACGACGCTCGGCTACGCGGGCTTCACCCTCGACCGGGGCCGCGAAATACCCCTTACCCCCGACACGACCAAAGACATCATATTCAGACATGCGCATTGACATCCTCACCGTCGTACCCGAACTGCTGACCTCGCCCCTCAACGAGTCGATCCTGCACCGTGCGCAGGAGAAGGGGCTCGTCCGGATCGTCGTCCACAACCTCCACGACTACGCCCACGACCGCCGCAAGACCACCGACGACTACCCCTTCGGCGGCGAGGCGGGCATGGTTCTGAAGTGCGAACCGGTTTTCGAGCTGGTCGAGAAACTCCAGTCCGAGAGACACTACGACGAGATCATCTACACCTCGCCCGACGGCATCCGCTACGACCAGCACGAGGCCAACCGCCTGTCGACGCTCGAAAACATCATCGTGCTGTGCGGCCACTACAAGGGCATCGACCACCGCATCCGCGAACACCTCGTCACGCGCGAAATCTCGATCGGCGACTACGTGCTCACGGGCGGCGAACTGGCGGCCTGCATCATCGCCGACTCGGTCGTGCGGATCATCCCGGGCGCCATCGGCGACGAAGCCTCGGCGCTCACCGACTCGTTCCAGGACAACCTGCTGGCGCCGCCGGTCTACACGCGCCCGGCCGAGTTCCGCGGCTGGAGGGTTCCCGACGTGCTGCTCTCGGGCAACTTCGCCCAGATCGCCCGGTGGCAGGACGAACAGTCCCTCGAACGCACCCGGCAGCTGCGGCCCGACCTGCTGGGCGAATAAGCGAATGCCATGAAACGGAAGACTTCGCTCATCGTCTGGGGTGCCGTCCTGCTGCTCGCCGCCTACGGCATCTACGACCTCGTACGGGAGGTCAGGCGCAGCTATACTTCCTGCTACGCACACACCTATTCGCATGCCATCGGGCAGATGATGGGGCCGCGGTTCGATTCGCTCACACCCCGGGGCGAGGGCATCCGCATCGGGGTGGTCGACGCCGGTTTCGGCGGGCTGCGCGACGACCGCTTCACGCGCCGTCTCCGGGTCGCGGACTACCTCGACCTGACGGACGGCGACACGACGGGATTCTTCCGCGACGACTGCGACCACGGCACCCGGGTCACACGGAACATCGGGGGCTTCTCCAACGACACCCTGCTGGGGCTGGCCTGCAAAGCCGACTACTACCTGGTGAAATCCGACCTCGAGCACGGCGAGCCGCGCGAGGACGAACGCCGCCTGTGCCGGGCCCTGGCCTGGCTCGCACAGCGGCAGGTCGACGTGGTCAACATCTCGCTGGGCTATACCGTATTCGACGATTTCGACGGCTATACGCCGCAGATGCTCGACGGCCGCACGGCGCTCTGCTCGCGTTTTCTCGACAGCCTGCTCGATGCACACCCGCGCATGGTCGTCGTACAAAGCGCCGGCAACGAGGGGAAAAACAAATGGCGCCACATCTCGTTCCCCGGGGATGTCGCCGAGGCCGTCACGGTCGGCGCGGCCGACTCCGAAGGCACGGGGCGTTCGGGCAAGAGCGGCACCGGCTACTACCCGCACCCCGTCAAGCCTGACCTGGTGGTGTACGACTCCCCGAACGGCACGTCGTTCTCGACGCCCGTGGTCACGGGGCTGTGTGCCGCCCTCATGGGGTACAGGCCGATGAAACGCCGCGAGCTGATCCGCCTGCTGCACGCTTCGGGCACCCGCAGCGCAGCGCCCGACCTCGAAACGGGCTACGGCATCCCGCAGTGCGACACCCTGCTCGGATTCCTGGATACCCCCGCTGAATTACAAACCCTACCGCTAAACGCAACGCAATGAAATACTACCTCATCGCCGGCGAGCCCTCGGGCGACCTGCACGGCTCGAATCTGATAAAAGGACTCCTCAAAGCCGATCCCGAAGCACGGCTGCGCTTCTGGGGCGGCGACCTGATGGCCGCGGCGGGCGGCGAGGCGAACCTGGCCAAGCACTACCGCGAAACCTCATTCTTCGGCATCGTGCAGGTGCTGAAAAACCTGCGGACGATCAAACGGCAGATGCGCGAATGCCGGGCCGACGTCGCGGCATTCGCCCCCGACGTGCTGATCCTGGTCGACTACCCCGGCTTCAACATAAAGATGGCGCGCTGGGCCAAAGAGCACGGCATCCGCACCTTCTATTACATCGCCCCGAAGGTCTGGGCATGGCGCGAGTGGCGCGTGAAGGCCATCCGCCGCTATGTCGACAGGCTGTTCGTCATCTTCCCCTTCGAATGCGGCTACTTCCCCAGGCACGGCGTCGAACCGATTTTCGAAGGCAACCCGCTCGTAGACGCCATCGAGGCCCGGCGCACCTCGCTCCCCTCGCCCGACGAGTTCCGCCGCCGGCACGGGCTCGACCGCAGGCCGATCATCGCCCTGCTGGCCGGCAGCCGCCGGGGCGAGATCCGCGACAACCTGCCGCTGATGGCCGACCTGTCGCGCAAATTCCCGGAGCACCAGTTCGTCGTGGCGGGCGTAGCATGGCTCGACCGCGCGCTCTACGAACAGTATATGGCCGGCAGCGGCATCCGTTACGTCTGCGACCAGACCTACGAGACGCTCGCCGCGGCCGAAGCCGCCGTGGTAACGTCCGGGACGGCAACGCTCGAAACGGCGCTGCTCGGCATCCCCGAAGTGGTGGTCTACCGCACGCTCTGGTTCCAGGTCAGGCTCCGGCCCTATGTACTGAAAGTACCCTGGGTGTCGCTCGTGAACCTCAACCTCGGGCGCGAGGCGGTCGCCGAGGTCATTCAGTCCGACCTCGACACCACGCGCGCCGAACGCGAGCTGCGGGCGATCGTCGCGGGCGGGGAGAAACGCGGACGGATGCTCGCCGACTTCGCCGAATTACGTACGGTTATCGGGGGCCCGGGCGCCAGCGACCGTTTCGCCGCCCGGATGGTCGCGGAATTGCGCGCACCGGAAACGAAATAACCAAAAGTTATGGACGATTTCACGATACTCCTGCTCGGCGGCGTACTGCTGATCGTCGTCGGCCTGCTGGTAAAGCGGTTCCCGATGCTGATCGCGGGCTACAACACCATGCCGCCCGCAAAGAAGAAAAACGTCGACATCGGGGGCTTATCTTCGTTCATGCGGCGCCACCTCGTGATTATGGGAGCTTTATGGATCCTATTTACGGTCGTCCTGGAACTGACCGGCCAGACGGACACGCTGGCAGTGATTTACGTAATTTACCTGCTGCCTTACGTCGTTTGGATGCTCGTTCGGGCACAACGGTACGACCACAACTGAAAATAACGAAAGACAACGCCATGAAAATCATCTGCATAGCACGCAACTATGCCGCACACGCCGAGGAGCTCGACCGCCAGGTCGGCGGCGGCACGCCGTGCCCGCCGGAGCCTGCCTGGTTCCTCAAGCCCGACACGGCGCTGCTGCGCAACAACGACCCGTTCTACATCCCCGCCTTCTCGCAGGAGGTGCACTACGAATGCGAGCTGGTCGTACGCATCAACCGCGTAGGCAAGGGCATCGCCGAACGTTTCGCGCACCGCTATTACGACCAGGTGGGGCTGGGCATCGACTTCACGGCCCGCGACCTGCAACGGCAGGCCATCGCCGAAGGGCTGCCGTGGGAGCGCTGCAAGGCATTCGACCGCTCGGCGGCCCTCTCGCCCCAATTCGTATCTTTGCAGGAGCTGGGCGGCGACGTGCAGTCCCTGCACTTCACGCTGGAGGTAAACGGGCAGACGCGCCAGCGGGGCGACACATCCGGGATGCTCTTCTCTGTCGACCGGATCATCGCCTCGGTGTCGCAGTACATGACGCTGCGCATGGGCGACCTGCTCTACACGGGCACGCCGGCCGGCGTGGGGCCCGTACGCCCGGGCGACAACCTGCGCGCCGTGCTCGAAGGCCGCGAACTGCTCAACTTCGACATCCGCTGACCCGGGGCGGAACGGGAACGAAGACACATGAAAACTAAAAACACGCTATAACCATGTTGCTCAAAGACAAACTCAAGCCTTACCGCCTGCTGCTGGCATCGCAGTCGCCGCGCCGACGGGAACTGATGACGGGCTGCGGGCTCCCGTACGAACTCGCCCCCAAATACGAATGCGAGGAGGTCTACCCCGCCGGCATGCCCGGCGAAGAGGTGCCGCTCTACCTCTCGCGGCTCAAAAGCGAAGCCTACCCGGCGGCGCTGGCCCCGAATGAAATCCTGCTGACGGCCGACACGGTGGTGGTCTCCGACGGCGAGGTGCTCGGCAAGCCCCTCGGCCGCGAAGAGGCCGCGCAGATGCTCCGCCGCCTCTCGGGGCGCCGGCACACGGTGGTCTCGGGCGTCACGCTGCGCACCCCCGGGCGGACGCACACCTTCGCCGCCAAGAGCAGCGTGTGGTTCCGCCCGCTCGCGGACGAGGAGATCGCCTATTACCTCGACGCCTGCCGTCCCTACGACAAGGCCGGCTCGTACGGCATCCAGGAGTGGATCGGCTACGCCGCCATCGAAAAGATCAACGGCTCGTTCTACAACGTGATGGGGCTCCCGATCCAGAAAGTATACACCGAACTCGACAAATTCCTCAAATAAATGAAACGCACGCTACTTACCCTGTTCTGTACGCTCCTCGCGCTGGCGGCCTCCGCCGACGAGGGCATGTGGCTCCCGAGCCTCATCTCGCAGCGCATCGACGACATGCGCGCCAAAGGATTCCGCCTCACGGCCGAAGACATCTACTCGATCAACAAAGCCTCGATGAAGGATGCCGTGGTGCTGTTCAACGGCGGCTGCACGGGCGAACTGATTTCGTCCGAAGGGCTGCTGCTCACCAACCACCACTGCGGCTACGACGCCATACAGGCGCATTCGAGCGTCGAACACGACTACCTGACCAACGGCTTCTGGGCCATGTCGCGCCGGGAGGAACTGCCCAACAAGGAGCTCAACGTACGCTTCCTCGTCCGCATGGAAGAGGTCACCGACCGCATCGCTGCGGGCGAAACGAAGGCCGAAATCATCCGCCGGGCCGAGGCCGAAGGCAAGGGCTACAAGGCCTCGGTCGAGCAGATGTACTACGGCAACCAGCAGTTCCTGTTCATCTACGAGCAGTTCGACGACGTACGCCTGGTCGGCGCGCCGCCCTCGTCGATCGGCAAGTTCGGCGGCGACACCGACAACTGGATATGGCCCCGCCACACGGGCGACTTCTCGCTCTTCCGCATCTACGCCGGCAAGGACAACAAGCCCGCCGCCTACTCGCCCGAGAATGTTCCCTACCGCCCCAAGCGGCATTTCACCATCTCGACCGCCGGGGTCGAAGAGGGGGATTTCACGATGATCTACGGCTTCCCCGGCAATACGCAGGAGTACATCCTCTCGGACGCCGTGGCTTACATCGCCGAGCGCTCCGACCCGGCCAAGATCGCCATCCGCACGGGGCGCCTCGACATCATCTCCGCGGCACAGGAGAGCGACCCGGCGCTGCGCATCCATTACGCCGCCAAACACGCCTCGATCGCCAACGCATGGAAGAAATGGCAGGGCGAGGCGCTGGGCATCGGCCGCCTGGGCACCGTGGCCTCGAAACGCGCCTATGAGCAGGAATTCGCCGCCTGGGCGCAGGACAAACCCGAATACCGCAGCGTCGTCGCCGACCTCAAGGCCGAATACGCCCGCATCGCGGACGCCTATTTCGCCCGCGAGATCACACGCGAAACGCTCGGCGCGCTGCCCGAGCGCTACACCCCCGAGGAGCGTGCCGAAGCCGCCTTCGCACGGCGCGAGCAGACGGAACGGGCGCTCTTCGAATGGCTTTTCGGCCAGTATGCCCGCCGCTGCCCCGTGCAGTACCAGATTCCGGCATTCCTGGCCGGCGTCGCCGCCAGCGGGTCGCCCGAAGCCTATGCCGGCGAGGTATTCGACACGCTGTGGCGGGAGGGCGCCGACACCACGGCGGTGCACGCCCTACACAAGGACACCGAACGCATGCTCGGCCACATCGGCTGGATGCTGGAAACCAAGTCGCTGCGCAACCTCAACAGCGGCCGCCTCAACGAACTCTACACGACCTACATCAAGGGGCTGCGCGAGTGGGACACCCTGCGGGCCTTCTACCCCGACGCCAACCTCACGCTGCGCGTGGCCTACGGCCATGTCGGGGGCTACGAATATGCCGACGGCGAATACCACAAACCGCAGACCACCCTCGACGGCATCATCGCCAAGGACAACCCCGAGATTTACGACTACGACATCCCGCAGGCGCTGCGCGAGCTCTATGCCACGAAGGACTACGGACGCTGGGCGACGACGATCGACGGCCGCAGGACGGTACCCGTCTGCTTCCTGGCCACCAACCACACGACGGGCGGCAACTCCGGTTCGCCGATCATCAACGGCCGGGGCGAACTGGTGGGGCTGAATTTCGACCGCACATGGCGCTCGACGATGAGCGACGTGGCGTTCGACGAAACGATCTGCCGCAACATCGCCGTAGACGTCCGCTACGTGCTGTTCGTCATCGACCGCATCGGCGGGGCGGGATACCTGTTCGGCGAAATGGATTTCAGCCGCCGCAAATAGAAGCGGTTCACGAAAAAAACACTATATTTAGCCCGCATAACAAAATCAGCCTCTATGAAAACAATCCTTTACACATGGTTCGCCGTCCTCCTGTTCGGCATGGCGGCAGTATCCTGCGGCGATGACGACACGAAGAACAACGACACGACAGGCATAACCGGCTCGTCGTGGAAAGCATCGGAGACGGTGGGCGCCGACCGCACGACCAAGAAATACACGTTCAAGGCCTCCGCCAACTGGGTGGCGCAGAGCGACAAGCCGGAATGGTGCAAGATACTCACCTCGTCGGGCGACAAGGGCAGCGACCGGCAGCTCAACATCACCGTCGAAGCCAACGAGACCGGCAGCACGCGCAGCGCGAACATCACCGTACAGGTGAGCGGCTACGCGAGGGCGGCACAGTTCGCCATCACCCAGCTCGGAAGCAGCAGCGGCGGCACGGGCGCAGACACCGAGCTCAACAAACAGGTAGACAAGATCCTGGAGTATTACTACCTGTGGAACGGCGAATACCGGCAAATGTCGCGCGACCTCTCGCTGGATTACATCAGTTCCAGCGACAATTTCCTGAAACGCACGCTGCTGGAGATGACGACCAACGACCTCGACAAAAAACGGCAGAGCAACGGCAGCTACTCGGTTTACTCCTACCTGCTGCGGACGCCCCTCACAAAGGCCGTCGACGGGACGAAGCCCGAGGTCAACCACGGGGTCGCAAAGAAGAAGGAGTACGGCTTCGGCATCGCGGGCCTGATGGGCGTGAGGTTTGTGGACGGCAACAACCAACCTACGGGAGAGTACGGGCTGGTCGTCACGTCGGTCTACCCGGACTCCCCGGCATCGGAAGCGGGGTTCCGGCGGGGGACGTTTTTCGCCCAGTACAACGGCGCGGCCATCACGGCCGCAAACCTGAATTCGGTCTACGGCACGTTAATAGCCCCGGGAGGCGCAAGCACGGTCAAGCTCACCGAAAACAAGCAGGGAGCGCAGCCCGTATCGCTCACGGCACGCGAAATATACCCCAATCCGGTAATCCACAGCGAAGTAATCACCTCCGGTGCGCATAGGATCGGCTACCTGGTCTACGACAGCTTCGACGCGGCCTATGACGACGAACTGCTCGCGGCCGTCAAGAAACTCAAGGACGGGAACATTACCGACATGGTGCTCGACCTGCGCAACAACGGCGGCGGGCACGTCATCTCGTCGAACATGCTTTCCACCTGCATCGCCGGCGCAGCCTGCCAGGGCAAGGTCTACGAATATTACCGGTACAACGACAGCCGCATGGCCACGGTCGAAAAAACGGCGAGGGAGACTGGCAAGGAGTACGACACGGCGGCAAAAAAATTCTTCGACGAATTCTATTACGGCGACTATTACGGCGTCGACCTGCGGAACTACGCGCTGAACATGACCCGGCTGTACGTGCTCGTTACGGGCAACACGGCCTCGTCGAGCGAAGCCGTCATCAATACGCTGCGCGGGTTGGACGGCTTCACGGTGAAGCTCATCGGCGAAAAGACCAACGGCAAGAACGTCGGCATGGAGGTCAGCAAATTCACCGTAGGCAATTACAGCTACGAACTGGCCCCGATATCGTTCCAGGGCTACAACGCCAAGCAGGTGACCGTCGACAAGAACGGACTGGCGGTCGACACCGCGTGCGAGGAATGGGACGGGGAGTTGAAGGATTACGGCGACAGGAGCGAGCCGATGCTGGCAGCGGCCCTGAGTCAGATCACCGGGCAGAGATCGGCAAGCGTATCGGGCACGCGCAGCACCGCGCCGGGCGTACGTCCGGCAACGGATATCGCACTACCCGACTTATCGAACCGCCCGAACGGCATGATCGTATTCCTGCCGGCTGCGGAGGAGTAACGGGAGACCGTCCTAAAGCGAGGTGCGGGGAGGATGCTATCCTCCCCGCTCTTTTCGTAACCAGGCACCTGCGCGCGTGTCATACGCCCGGCGGCTCGGCTTGGCCGCTGTCTCCGTTCCTGATCCCGTCTATGCCACCGCCACCGTCTCTGCATGGCAAGTATCCCGGCCACCGCTGCGGCCGCAACTGCCCTGCGGCCGTCTCGGCCTGCAAATGACCCACCTCCGTTTCCGCCCCGGCCTCGATCCCTGCCGCCGCTTTTGCCATCAGATGCAGGCACAGACATCGACACCGCCCCCGCGGCAGGTAGAGCACGGCGGTTTATGTCGCCGAGATGCCGCTACCGAAAGAATAATCCGTATTACATGGAGAAAAAATTTGGCGGATTAAAATTTATGCCCTATATTTGCACACCTGAAATCCGAAAGGATACGTGCAATGCCCAGGTGGTGAAATTGGTAGACACGCTACTTTGAGGGGGTAGTGAACAATTACGTTCGTGCAAGTTCGAGTCTTGTCCTGGGCACAACTAAAAGAAAAAGACAATTGATGATCAATCAGTTGTCTTTTTTTTGTTTGCTGTCTTGCACGAGAGTAATAAAAAGCCTGCGAGATCATTTCAATCTCATTAACACGAACTTGCCTGAATTATATTGATTTTTTCCTCGCACACTTCTTCTTATAATGTTTTATAATCTCCCTTGATGCCTTACTCATTCATCTGCTTTTTTTATGTTTCACTTTCGGACTCGATCTGCAATTACCGCGTCTGACCGAAATTGTCCATAACGATATGATTTGACCTCATCCTTTTTTCCGGTTCGTTCCGCATGAAAGAATAAGCCCGGTATTTCACATCGCCCAATATCAACAGACATTCTATAAATTTTTGAATTTTGATAAAAAAGTTTACCTTTGAATCAATCTACATGCATGTCAGAACTGGATAAACATATCACGCTCGAAAATTTCGAACGATTATACTCCGAGTATAAGCCTCGTTTTATCATTATCGCCCGGTCATACATCCGCAACAATATGGCCGCGGAGGACATCGTTACCGACAGCTTCCTTTATTTTTGGGAAAACAAGGACAAGCTGAATATTACTACGACTATCCAGGCATATATTTTAGGATCCGTGAAACATGGCTGTCTTGAATGGCTGCGCAACCAGAAAAACAGACTCAAAATCCAGCAACAAATACATACGACGGCTTACCGCAGCATCAAAGCCAAAATCACCGTTTTGGAAAGTACCAACCCCGAAGCATCCTTTACGGCAGAAATAAAATCCATCATCGAAAGCCAGATCAACAAAATGCCCGAACCCATGCGGCAAATCTTCCTTTACAACCGCTTCGAGGGCAAGACTTACCAAGAAATCGCCGAAATTACAGGAATCAATGTGCGCAACGTCACAGCCAATATCCAACGGGCTTTGGCCATCATGCGAATCGCACTGAACGACTATCTCATCATTTTAATTATCGTCCTGTATTCCAGCGTTATACGATAATTAAAAAAATTACCATTTTTTTAAGAAAATTTATTTAACGAAAAACGCACTTTTTCGATGTAAATGTCGTGCGCCCACGCACCATATAGTTGTAAACAGACAAAGCATAATTTCGTTATCGGGAAAAATTACCAAGGGAAAAATTATGGATTCGCTGCGGGCTGCCCAAATTCATAATGCACTCGCCACACTATGTAAAAAAATGGACAAAGAATTATTATATAAGTACATAAACGGCCAAACTTCCGAGCAGGAAGAAAAAACGATTGTAGACTGGCTCGATGCCGACCCCAACAACCAGAAAGAACTAAATGCATTATGGTCTATGCAGGACGCACTTATCGCAAATGTCCCTTATCCGCACCACCCCCATCTGCAGCTGCCGACCAGACGCCTGAAATGGTATCGCCAGCGCTTTATTCGTATCTGTACCCAGGCTGCCGCAGTATTACTATTGGTCGCTGGCAGTTGGTACGCTTCCAGAACCGTCATTATCGAAGATACCGCAAAACAATATCTGTCCGTTGCCGCACCGGCAGGACAACGTATAGACATTACACTCCAGGACGGAACCAGCGTTTGCCTGAACAGCGGGGCAAAACTGGAATATCCGATACGGTTCAATAGGAATCGCCGTGTGAAACTCTCCGGCGAGGCCATGTTCAACGTAGAGCATGATGCCGCCCATCCCTTCATCGTGGAAACTTTCGCCTGCGACGTGGAAGTGCTGGGTACGAAATTCAACGTAACGGCAGACGAACTGACACACGACTTCACGACTGCATTATTGAGGGGAAAAGTCAAAGTAACCAACAAACTGGCAAGCGGCGACCAGATTATATTAGACCCGAACGAAAAGGTATGCCTAAACGGGAAGCGTCTGGTATTGACCAGGATTGAGAATACGGACGACTATTTATGGACGGAGGGTATTCTGAATCTCGTTGGACACCCGTTTGCCGACATCATCGCCAAAATGGAGAAAACATACGGTGTGAAAATCCAGATCCAAACGGCCGAACTTCCGCAGATCGACGTTATCCGCGGAAAAATCCCCGTCAATATGGGGCTGGACTATGCGCTAAGGGCCTTGCAGAAAATAACCCCGTTCCAATATGAGAAAGACGAAAACAATGTAATCCACATAAAATAACTATGACGAGATTATCTAACAAAAACCGACAATGCCTATGAGATAAGACTATGAATTTTCAAAGTCGCAAAAAAAGCCCGCAGGTGTAGCAACCACCCGCAGGCATAGCGGCTAATAGAATTTGAACCAATCTAACAACCACTAATCTACAAATCTATGAATAATAAATTTATTCAGCAAATTAAATGCTGGTTTACTTTTCTATTCATGATTTGCTCCACGTTCTCCGCATGGGGAGCGTATGCCCAGACCGCGAAAGTAACATTGCAGATGGACAATGTTCGCATGGAGCAGGTTATGAATGAAATAGAAAAACAGACCAGCTATTTCTTCATCGTAAATAAAGGCGTAGACATTAACAGAACCATCAGTATCAATGTCGCCGATAAACCGCTCGATACCGCTTTGCAGGCAATGGTCGCCGGAACGGATACCGAGTACAAAATCTACCAGCAGAACATTTATCTTTCCGCAGCCCCGGACAAGAAAACCGCAAACAACGGTTCCACAAAGGTCAGCGGTGTCGTGCGCGACACCAAAGGGACACCCGTTGTCGGGGCATCGGTGGTCGTAAAGGGAACGACCATCGGCGAAAGTTCCGGACTTGACGGCGCTTTCTCCAAGTCCCCGCACCTGTGGAAACCGCCGAATTGTATATCAATTTCATCGGCTACGACCCCGTAACAGTAAAAATCGGCACACAAACCTTTTTTACCATAACACTCAACGAAGCAGCCGAGCAGATTGAAGACGTGGTGATCACGGCCCTGGGTATCAAACGCTCGGAAAAGGCGCTGGCCTACACCGTGCAGCAAGTGAAGTCCGAAGCCGTGACGACCGTGAAATCCGCAAACTTCGTAAACAGCCTCGCAGGTAAAGTCGCCGGAGCCGTTATCAACACCAGTTCGTCCGGTGTGGGCGGTTCGGCCAAAGTCATTATGCGCGGTATGAAGTCGATTATGCAGACCTCGAACGTACTTTATGTAATCGACGGTATTCCCATGCACAACTTCACCAGCGATGGCAGCATGGAATTCGGATCACGCGGCACAACGGAATCCATCGCCGACATGAACCCCGACGACATCGAATCCATATCCGTTATGACCGGAGCCGCAGCCGCGGCATTGTACGGTTCCGACGCCGCGAACGGTGCAATGCTCATTACCACCAAGAAAGGTAAGGCCGGAGCAACACAGATACAGGTTTCGAGTAACACGGAATTTATGAACCCGCTGCGCCTGCCGGATTTCCAGACCCGCTACGGCACGGGGCGTAAAGGCAAAGCCAGCGGTTCGACGATCCACAGCTGGGGCGCACCGCTCAACCAGGCGGCACGTTACAACTACTCGCCCGAAGATTTCCTGCAAACAGGTCACATCCTGACGAACTCCGTAACACTGTCCGGGGGTACGGAGAAAAACCAAATCTATTTCTCGACCGCAGCGGTAAACTCCAAAGGACTGATCCCCAACAACAAGTATAATCGTTATAACTTTACATTCCGCAACACGTCGAACCTGCTGAACGACCGTTTGACACTGGACGTAAGCGGCAGCTACATCATCCAGAAAGACCGCAACATGATAAACCAGGGCGTGTACTCAAACCCGCTCGTATCGGCTTATCTCTTTCCCCGCGGCGATGATTTTTCGCTCGTAAAGGCATTCGAGCGCTGGAACCCCGCACGCAAAATCTATGAACAGTTCTGGCCGCAGGGCGAGGGCGGCGACCTGCGCATGCAGAATCCCTATTGGATCGCCTACCGCAACCCCCGCGAAAACAGCCGTAAGCGCTATATGTTCACAGGCGGCATTACCTATAAAATCACCGACTGGATGAATGTCGCAGGACGTATCCGCGTCGATAACACCAACAGTTTATATACGGAAAAACTGTACGCCACATCGAACCCCACGCTGCTGGAGAACAGCAAAAAAGGTAAATATACCGAAACCCGCGGCGAAGAACGACAGACCTACGGCGACGTAATGCTCAACCTCAGCAAGACGTTCAAAGAGAAATTCTCGCTCGACGCACATATCGGCGCGTCGATCAAAGACAACCGCTTCGACGAACTCTCGGTATATGGCCCCATTGCCGGCGCTCCCAACATCTTCAATGTCGTGAACCTCGACAAGAGCCAGAAGAAAACGCCGAAAACCGGCTGGCACGAACAAACGCAGTCGTTTTTCTACTCCCTGGAACTGGGCTGGAAGTCGCAACTGTTCGTAACGACGACCGGACGTAACGACTGGGCGTCGCAACTTGCCAACTCACCCCAAAAGTCGTTTTTCTACCCCTCGGTCGGCGTATCGTGGCTGCCCAGCAGTACATTCAATTTCCCGGAGAAGTTCAACTACCTGAAAATCCGTGCTTCGTGGGCTTCGGTAGCAAACCCCTTTCCGCGGGAACTGACAATCGCCACACACCCTTACGACGACACCATTTCCGGCTGGGACGACAAATCGAACTACCCTATCGGGCAGCTTTACCCGGAGCGGACGAAAACCTGGGAATTAGGTTTCGACGCCCGGTTCCTGCATGGATTCACACTCTCGGCATCGTGGTATCGCGCCGACACCTATAACCAGACTTTCAATCCGAATCTGTCCGCATCGTCCGGCTACTCCGACATCTATATTCAGACCGGACACGTGCGCAATACGGGTGTCGAGGCAAGCCTGGGATACGACCACCAATGGAAAAACTGGAATTGGAACTCGCAGTTTACTTTCTCCTGGAACAAAAACAAGATCATCGAACTTTGCAAGGAGTGGTACAACCCGATCACCGAGGAAACGATCACCATGAACAGACTCCAGATCAGTAAACTGGGGCGTGCGAAATTTATTCTCAAAGAAGGCGGTTCGATGGGCGACCTTTATTCCACGACCGACCTGCGGCGCGACGACAAAGGCAACATCGAGATCGACGAGGGTGGCAACGTCGTCGTAGAGGACAACCTGCCCGACATGAAACTCGGTTCCGTATTCCCGGACTATAACCTCGCATGGCGCAACAGCGTATCGTGGAAAAACCTGAACCTCGGATTCCTCGTGACGGCACGCATCGGCGGCATCGTCAATTCACTCACGCAAGCCAACATGGATCTATTCGGCGTGTCCGAAGCAACGGCTGCCGCGCGCGATGCCGGAGGTGCTTTGGTAAACGGCCGCAGCCTGGTAAACCCGGAAACCTGGTATACGGCCATAGCGTCGCAGGGCGGAATACCCCAGTATTACACCTACTCGGCAACCAACGTCCGGCTCCAGGAACTTTCGCTGGGGTACACGATTCCCCGCAAATGGCTGCACAACATATGTTCGATCACCGTATCGTTCGTTGGCCGCAACTTGTGGATGATGTATTGTAAAGCGCCGTTCGACCCCGAAGCCGTGGCATCGACAAACAATTTCTATCAGGGAATGGACTATTTCATGATGCCCTCGACACGTAACCTGGGATTCAATATTAACATTAAATTCTAACGGCTATGAACAAAATAAAGACAATAATTCGTGCCGTTGCTCTTATCGCAATAGTAAGCGCATCGACGGGATGCCTTGACAACTTCGAAGATTACAACCGTAATCCGAACGAAGCGACAGACGACGAACTGGAACGCGACAACTACCTCGTGGGGTCGAAACTCACCAAACTGCAAAATATGGTGATCCCCTCGGAAGAACACCTATACCAATTTGTCGAAGCACTCGAAGGCGGCAGCTACGGCGGATATGTCGAAGCGACGGTAGACAGCTGGGAAACGAAATTCTCAACGTTCAATCCCACCGCCGACTGGCTCAAAGCGCCGTTCGTGGATGTCATCACCGAAACTTACCCCGCCTACCGCGGCATCATCAACAAAACCGACGACGAAGTGGCGGTAGCCCTGGCCAACGTCCTGCGCGTGGCGATTATGAACCGCCTGGCCGACGCTTACGGCTCGATACCCTATTCCAAGATCGTAGAGGACAAAAAAGAACGCCTGACCGTCCCCTATGACACGCAACAGGAAGCATATACGCAGATGTTCAAAGAACTGGACGCCGCGCTGGAAGCGCTGGAGCGCAACCGGGATTTGAGTACGGAAGCCTTCGGCGAATACGACCAGGTTTACAACGGCGACCTTAAAAAGTGGATCAAATACGCCAATTCGCTTAAACTGCGTATGGCGATGCGCCTTTCCTATATCGACGAGCAGACCGCAAAGGCCAAAGCCGCGGAAGCCATCGCCGACGGGGTCATCACCGAGAATGCCGACAATGCGAAGCTTCAGCCCGAACTCAACCGCACGGCATTGCTTTGGAACAGTTGGCAGGATCACGCCATCGGAGCCGACATCCTCTGCTACATGAACGGCTACAAAGACCCGCGCCGGGCAAAGATGTTCACACAGGGAACCGTCGGAGAGGGCGATGCCGCCGAGAAAGGCTATTACGGCCTGCGCATCGGCACGACACCGGCCAACAAGTCCAAGGCCGTAACGGCATGCTCCTCGATGCTCATTACCGACACCGACCCTATCTTATGGATGAACGCAGCGGAAATCGCGTTCCTGCGCTCCGAATATGAACTGCGCTGGGGAAGTGCGGTATCGGCACAGAATTTCTATGAACAAGGCATACGGCTTTCATTCGAGGAACGCGGCGTAGCCGGTGCGGAGGATTACATCGCCGACGAAGCGAACGTCCCCGAAGCCTACACCGATCCTCTCGGCGTTATCGAAAACAACACCGCATTACCGCAAAGCCGCATCACGATCAAATGGAAAGAAGATGCACAGTTCGAAGAAAACCTCGAACGCATCATCACCCAGAAATGGATTGCGATTTTTCCGCTCGGAAATGAAGCGTGGGCGGAATACCGGCGCACGGGCTATCCGAAACTGATGCCTGCCAAAGACAATAAATCCGGCGGAACGGTAAACTCCAAGTACGGCATGCGACGGCTTCCCTACCCGTCCGAGGAATACTCCGAGAACCGCACAAATGTCGAAGCGGCGATAACTTCGCTCGGCGGCCCCGACAACGGCGGCACGCGCACATGGTGGGACTGCAAACCCTTAAATTAATCCGAAGCTATGAAACAGACTATAAAATACCTGATTCTGGCGCTGCTAATTCCCGCGGCCTATTGTTTCACAGCCTGCGACACGGACATCGAGCCGATAGACCAGCAGATCATAAAACCCGACCAGCAAGATCAGGCGCAGTACGCCGCATATCTGGCAGCCCTCAAAGCGTATAAGGCAAGCGAACACTACATCGTATACGCAAGCCTGGCAAATGCCCCCGCCGTACCGGGTTCGGAAAAGGCATTTCTGCGCTCACTGCCCGATTCACTCGACATCGTGGCACTTGAAAACGCCGGCAACCTGACCGAATACGACATCGAGGATATACCCCAAGCGCAGGCCAAGGGCACGAAAATCCTCTATACCGTAGATTACAACACACTCGCGGAATCTACGGACGCCGTAGCGCTGGGAACATATCTCGACAAGGTGATCGAGGACGTAAACCGGTATAAGTTCGACGGCGTAACGGTACGTTACGGCGGCGCTATGGATGCCGCGGCGACCCAAGCCGCAGCAACGATTGTCAGCAAACTGTCGTCCCTGACCGGCAAAATCCTCATGGCGGAGGGTAACCCGCTCTTTATCGCAAAGGAGAGCCACGACGCCATCACCTATTTCGTACTCACGACTACGGATGCCGTCAATACGTTCAATATCCGCAGCCAGCTTGCATACGCGACCGATTATGCCGGCATTGCGCTCGAAAAAATCATCATCACGGCCGAGCCGGGCGGGAAACTCACGGATGAAAACCTTGTGCAGCAACCCGCAATCGCCGAAGCCGCCAAAAGCGTAATTACAATGGGGCCGTTAGCCGGGCTGGGTATTTACAACATCGGGGACGATTACTACGACGCTTACATAAATTACAAACAGACCAAGCATGCCATCGGCCTGCTGAATCCGGCAAACCCTAAATAATGCGCCTTATGAAATTGAGAAGAACATATCTGTATTTTGTATCGGCTGCCTTTATCCTGCTGGCCGGGTGTGAATCGGATTATGAAAACCGTTACCCGTTCGACAACGCAGCATACATCGACGTAGCCGAAACGTCGAGCGACAACAACGTAACTTTTAAAAAGACCGTTACGCAGCTCGACCGCGAACTCTCCGCCGTGCTGATCTCCCCGGCAAAAGAGAATATCGAGGTGACATTTGGCATCGACCCGTCGCTCGCGGCCACCTACAACGCCAAACACGACACGAAATATGCGGTACTCGATGAAAGTTACTACGAGTTCCCCGAACGGACGGCAACCGTAGAAGCCGGGAAATCCGTATCGGAACCTCTGACCATCCATTTTAAGAACCTCGACCAGCTCGATATAGATGCAACACAGTTGCTTCCGGTAACTATCGTTTCTGCGGGGGGAGGACTTTCGACCCTCTCCGGTTCCCAAACCGTCTATTATCTTGTGCGCCGTTCTTCGGCCATCACGACCGCCGCCGTACTCACCGACAACTGGATAGACGTGCCCGCGTTCGACAAAGCCGGAACCGCCGACTGCGTAAACGGATTGACAGCCGTGACCTATGAAGCCATCGTCCGCGTCCACGACTTCCACTATGCAGGTCCCACCTCGTCCTACATCGAAGAAAAGCTCTCTACGATCATGGGTGTGGAACAACACCTGCTGCTGCGTATCGGCGACACGAATTTCTATGCCGACCAGCTCCAGGTAGACGGATCGGGCGTAAGCCTGGGCAAATTCCCCGAAAAGAACAAGGGTAAACTTCTGTCGCTCGAGGAGTGGTATCATGTCGCTTTCACATACGACCTGGAAACCGGTATCGCCTGCATCTACGTAAACGGACAACTCCAAAGCCAGACGCAGGTAGCGCCGACCGTAAAGGTCATAAACCTCGGACTGCGGGCCATAGACCCCGATCCGGAAACGGACGCCCGGCAGTTCTTCATCGGGTACAGCTACGACGCTTTCCGCCAGCTCTGCGGCGATATTTCAGAGGTGCGCATATGGTCCGTCGCACGTACGCAGGCCGACATCTGGCGCGACATGTACGACGTGGAAAACCCGGCCGAGAAGCCCGAATTACGCGCTTATTGGAAATTCAACGAGGGGTCGGGAAACATCATCAAAGACTGGTCGCAGTACGGAAACGATGCCGTAGCGCATACCGATCTGAAATGGAATACCTCGGTGGAAATTCCGCAGCTCAACAAGCAAGAATAAACCGTAAATCTTGAACTATGAAAAACATGAATAAAATAACAGGTCTGCTGCGCACTTCGGCACTTTGCCTTACGCTCGCAGCGATGGCCGCGTGCGACGCCGAGGACTTTACCCGCACGGCCGGGGATATTCCCGGCAAGGACGACCTTGCAAACGTCGGCGGAGTGCTGCGCCGGGAAAAAACGCCCGATCAGATTTCGGCACTCAAACTCAGCGAAGAACAGACGACCACAGACGCCGTGTTCTACCAACTGACCCAGCCCGCAGCCGCAGACGTAACGGTTACGGTCGATGCGGACGCAACGCTTGTGGACGAATACAACAAAGACAAACAAGGTGACGCAAAACTGACGCTGTTTCCGTTGGAAAATGTGACTTTCGAAGGAGGCAAAACGCTGACGGTCAAGAGGGGAGAGAAAACCTCTCCTGCTCTTACCGTCACGTTGAGCCGCGAAGGGGTCGAAAAAGGCGCCTATCTGCTGCCCCTGCGGGCGACCGTTGCCAATAACGACATGTCCCCGTCCGAAAAAGACCAGGTAATCTACTACCGGATCCTGGTCGGGGAGATCGTACCTGAAACGCAGCTCGATGCCTATGCTTTCAAAATCGTGGGATATGTCAATACCGAGGAAATGAACCCGCTGATGGGAACCAAATTTTATGCAGAAACATTTGACCCCGATTTCAATACGATAACCCAAACGTGGATCGATATCGAAGTACTCCGCCCCGCGGCGCTAAAATTCGACAAGACGACACGGCGGGCCATGCTCGACATCGGACCGGATCTGCAATACGTCTTGAGCAACCGCGACAAATACCTCATGCCCTTGCAGAAAAGCAGTCGTAAGGTGCTTATTTGCATCACAGGCGGAAATACGGGACTTGGATTCTGCAATATGACCGACGAGCAGACCGCTGATTTTGTTTTCCAGCTTAAATATGTCGTGGAAACATATAAGTTGGACGGCGTAAACTACTTCGACATCGAAGCGTCCTACGGCAAAGACGGTATGCCCGGTGTAAATCCCGCATCCTACGCCAAACTGATAAAGGCGACAAAGGAAGCATTGGGCGACGACAAACTCGTCACCGTGGCCTGCGACGCGGAGAGCACCGACCTGCTCGCTACGGCACACGACGGCATCGAAGCCGGAAAATACATCGACTATGCCTGGTCGGGAATTTTCGATAAGGTCGTAGATGCCTATGCCGACGGCGCGGAACTCAAACCCATCGCCGGGCTGGAGCAATCCAAATACGGCGGCGCGCTGCTGAAAACGAATAATACGCAGGAAAGCGCACAACTAAACCCCATTTTAACTCCCCTTATTAAATCCCTCTACCGCGAAACCCAATCGGGGAACGTATTCGCATTCTGGGATATGCCGACAAACTCGGCAGGATACGAAGAAGGCCCCAAAAGTGCTTTCAATATAGTGGCAGACGCAGTTACCGATTGGGATTGGGAATACGACGGAATGATACTACTGATAAACGTAACCTGGGATGATCGAAATTACGGCAATTTCACTAAAGACTGGTAAAAACCACTTTAACTCAACCTATATTCTTCACATCTTAACCAAACTATTAACAAAAACTAATTTTTATGAGAAAGCAATTCTTATTTGCAGCCTGCACCTTGTTCGCTGCATCCGCATTGGTGATGACCTCGTGCCAGCAGACCGAGGAACCCATCGCAAACGACCCGACCGATCAGGCCGGCCCGATGACCCGCGCGGCAACGCTCGGCAACTTCTACCGCGTTGTTTACGTCGAAGTAAACGACGTCAATCCGCTCAACGCAGGAGAATATCTCCTGTCGGACGGCACTCCGTTCTTTACGCACGTCATTCTCTTTGCATCCAACATCCGCGGCGACGCATCGGGCAATGTCCACAACTACAACAACCCGAACAACGCCGCAATCCTCGCAAATCCCGCCAAGTACATCGCGCCGCTCCAGGCAAAAGGTATCAAGGTCATCATGGGCAACCTCGGCGACCACACCGGTGCCGGATTCGCCAACCTTACCGCAACACAAATCGGTACTTACACGGATGATCTGGTTGCCTACGACAATATCGTAGACGGCTACGATTTTGACGACGAGTGGGCGGAGTATGGAACCCGCGGCTATCCCTATGCTAACAGCACTTCGTACAGCAACATGATTATCGCGCTGGCAGGCAAGACCAACAAGTCGATCAGCGTGTTCGATTGGGGTAACACCGGTACGCTCTCGTCCACGGCTATCAGCCATCTCGATTGGGGCTGCCAGGGTTCGCTGAACGGCTATGGGTTCAATTCGTCGTTCGCAAAAGGTCAATACCTGCCCCTGTTCGTAAACCTGACCGGCCCGATGTCGGACAACCAGATCAAACCTATACGACGGCGGCCAAGAACGCCAATGCACGCGGTGTCGCGTTCTTCAACCTGCCCATGTCGTCCTATCGCCTTTCGTCGTTTAACGCGGCAGCCCAGGCTTTCGGGGAAACCGTTTCGCACACCGGAAAGACCTACTCGAAAGACTATGGCAATTAATGTTTTACGCGAAATGAGAAGAAATAGGTTGTGATTAAAGTGTCCGCGCACCACTTTCGCGGTGCGCGGTTTTTCATCCGAAACAAACAACAGCCATGAAAAAGACAATGATAACGTGTATGTTGTCGCAGCAGCGGCATACACATTTACATTTACAGCCTGCAATAGTGCAGAAGAACCCGTCATAGCCCAACCGGACGGACAAACTGCCCCCATGACCCGCGCGGCGACAATAGAAAACTTCGCCCGGTAACGAAGGGTCGAACGAACGCGGGGACATGCGAATGCTCCGCCGCATGCGACCATACGGCGGCTACATCAGCCACGGTTTCCTTGCCGGCACGCGGGGACAGTTTATATGATGGGCGGAAAAGATTCGAAAAACGGGGGTGGGAGTACGGATCCCATCCCCCTACCCAAAATATTGCCTTATGAAATTCGACGAA
>OLPS01000855.1_pt1 | contig 36044 bp, 28 predicted proteins | sample 1673071 | NCBI WGS metagenome assembly OLPS01 (sample SAMEA3136752, study PRJEB25190) | human gut metagenome | reverse complement strand
ATACTCGTTGAAGTAGGAATGAAACATAAAGGTTTATAACTTTTTATAAGTTTTCGGTAACGGGAAGATGAATATGTGCAAGGCGCTAGAGGAATTAGAAGAAAAAGGAAGGATAGAAGGAAGAAGAGAAGGAGAAATCAAAGGAGAAATCAAGAATAAAATTCTACTCATTCAAAAAAAATCACAAAGAGGAGATTCTATGGAGAAGATAATAGATGATCTTATGGAAAGTATAGAATTTGTTCAGCCGATTTACGAAATGATCAAACAAAATCCAGAGTTATCAGTTGATGAAATCTATGGGATTATCAATAAATAATTTTCAAAATAGAATATCATCAATTTATCAACGGCAAAAAAGAAGCATAGAATGAGGAATAAAATAGGAACCGCAGACCAAATGCAGTTCCTATTTTATTTAATAATTTTAAGATTGAGATGTAATTGATATTATTTAAGAGAAATTATTTTTTCTTAGTTTTTAAAGCTTTCTTAGCAGACCAAGCAGAGTAAACATTCTTAGATTTGTTGTTTACTTTTGTTACTTTATAGCTTCGAACTCTTACATAATATTTCTTGTTCTTTTTCAGTTTCTTTAAGACTTTAGAAGCAGATTTCGCAGAAACTTTGACTGTTTTTGCTTTCTTAAAGTTCTTAGATGTGCTGTACTGAATCTGGTAAGCAGCAACTCCGGAAACTTTCTTCCAAGATACTTTGATAGAAGTCTTCTTAGCTTTGCTTAATTTCACAGTTGTCTTCGCAGGAGCTTTCACAGTTGCTGCGTTTGTTACAGTAGTTGTAGCTGCTGGTTTTGTTGTAGAAGGTGCAACAGTAGTAGTTGCAGCATCTTTTGTTTTTAAAGCTTTGACTGCATTGATCGCTTCTGTTAAATGAGTAATCTGCTCACTAACCTCTGCAGAACTTAAATCCTTTTTGTTAAGTAAATCTTTTGTTTCATCTAATTCAGTTTGAAGATTAGCAAATGCAGTTTGCTTGTTAGAACTATCAACATAGGAATCTTTCTTCAAAGATTCAGCTTCTGTTACTAATTTCTGAAGAGAAGCTTTTTCTTCGTCGCTTGCAAGAGCCTTTTTGGAAACAATATTGTCTTTTGTAGCTTCAAAGTTAACTGTATAATCCTCGTAACCAAGAGCATAAACTGTTAAACTCCAATAACCTGTACCATCTGTATTTTCAGGTAACTGGCAGCGAATAGAATCTGTTAATCCAAGCTGGATTCCATTAGATTTATGCATCCAGTTATCAGCTGCAAATTTTGTTCCGTAAGAAGCTAAAGCTTTTGTACGAGTGCTGTCATTTCCGTAGTATGTCCATTTAACAGCCTGCATCTTGTCACCTAAAGCACTATAGTCATCTCCATTTAGATCCACACGAAGAAATTCTCCATATGATCCAGAAGCAGCTTTTACAGTTGGAGTGATTTTTACAGCTTTCTGTAATGTCTGATCTTTAATACCAGAGTCAGTACCAGTTGTTCTGGCTTTGAAAGAGAAGGAACCGTCAGAACCTTTGACCGCTTCCTTTAATCCATTTGTACTTGCTGTTACATTTGCAGATGTTTTATAAGAACTTAAAACACCTTCTGTATATCCACCGATCAATGTACCATTGTTTTCAACAACAGAGTATTTTGCTTTGAAATCGTTGTAGTCAGAAGCCTTTACTTTTACAGGAACATATTTGATTCCAGAAACACTATAGTGATCCATTTTTTTTGTGGAATTATCAGCAAATGTTAAAGTTCCTTTGTTAAAAGTAACTCTTCCTTCCACGTCTTTTAGATGTAAATAAGTAGCTGTTACTTTACCATCAGAGCCTTTTACCTGTTCCCAGTTAGAAATCTGATAAGCAATTCCATCGGTTGTATAGATCGTTGTGATGCACTGGAAACTTCCTCTATGAAGACCATGGTTTGTTGTAGCACGAGTAACGGCATCGTATCCACCATTATCAAGTTCATTATGACTATCTAATGTATCAGAAGAGCTGTCATTACCGGCAGCATAAACACCCTCAGATGCCCAATATTCATTCCAGGTAAGTCCAGCATAGCAATAAACATATTCATCAGACTGTTCATTAGCAGCCTTAACAATGTGAGCAACATGAAAAATATTCGCTGTCACAGGAGTCGCAGTTAAAACCATTGCACCACTCATAGCGATAGCAAAGGCTTTCCCGATTAATCTTTTACGCATATAGTTTTTCCTCCGTTTTCTGTAATATAAAATAATAGCGTGTACGTAGTTAGAAAACTCTAACTGATGAAAGATATGATACCACACGAAAGGTTAGTGAACAATAACTACAAATGAGAATAATTATCAATATCTTGTCATTCATTAAATGCAGGTGTGCTCCTACGGTCACTGGACAGGATATTGATAATTATTCTGGAAGTTACTATAATTAAGGAAGTCATATTAAGATGAGAGTGTCAAAAGTACAAATTGCTTATTTGTACTTTTGACACTTACATCATATTAAGAAATTCGTAAGAATTATATCCGCAGAAACGAAAGAACCACCTGATACACTAAAACCATCAAAGATACGAGGAGGAAAAGTATGAACCAGCCAAAGATCCTAGTCGTTGATGACGACAAAGAGATCGTAGGAGCGATCAAGAAACGTCTGGAAATGGAAGACTATGAAATCATAACGGCATATGATGGTCTGGAAGCCATGGATATCCTGATGGAACAAGAAGTCCAGCTTCTGATCATAGACGTTATGATGCCGAAGATGGACGGACTATCCGCAACGATGAAGATCAGGGAAAGCAAGAACATCCCGATCATCATTCTTTCAGCCAAGACAGAAGAAAGCGATAAGATCCTGGGACTATCTATGGGAGCCGACGACTATATCAGCAAACCATTCCGCCCAGATGAACTAGTAGCGAGAGTGAAATCCCAGCTGCGAAGATACATGCAGTTTGGAGGAATGAACGCCGCAGAAAGCAATAAGGAACAGATCATCAATGGCGGACTGATCCTTGACATGAAAGGAAAAAGGATGATGGTAGACGGAGAGCCAGTGAAACTGACTGCAACCGAATACAAGATCGTAAGTCTCCTGATGAACAATCTGGGCAGAGTATTTTCAGCAGATGAGATCTACGAACGCGTATGGAACGAAGAAGCCTATGCAACAGAGAATACCGTTATGGTTCACATCCGTCGTATCCGCGAGAAAATAGAAATAGATGCAAAAAATCCAAGATATTTAAAGGTGGTGTGGGGAATTGGATACAAGATCGAGAAAATGGACTAACAAAGTATTGATCACACTTGTGATGATCGCTATGACCCTGTCAGGGATATATGGACTCGATACGATCAATAACATGGCAGTGACAGGAGATAACAGCTTCAGTCTGGATGAACAGGATCAATCAGACTATATCAAAAACACACAGATGTCACTGTTTGATAAATGGGCGGATCAAGAAGGTGATAAAGTCTATTATACACAGGCAAATCATGTGTCAGAAAGTTTACTGAATAAGATAAAAAAAGAATCATTTGTGAAAGTAACGATGAAGGTCAAACCATATGATAAAAAGATGGTAACGACAACATCAACATATGGAACAGAAAATGCGAACTATACTGGGGGCAGGATTGAACATTTTCATATAGAAAGAGGCAAGACAGAGAAACTAAACAAAGACGGAAGTTTCAAAGGATGGGATCCGTATGACGAATACGATGAGTACAATGCGGATCAGACAGAATACTATGAATTCTATGGGGATAATTATACACTGCAGGATATATTCCCGGAACAGCTTCTGATCAATGATGAGAAGAATCAGCGTCTGGAAAATGCAGACATTGAGATTTCTTTGACAAAAAAAGCACTAACAGAGATTGAAAATTTCCGAAAAGGATCAACAAAACAGATCACGACGGGAATCAAAACGATCATCGTTGTTTCGATCATTGAAGTAATCGGAACGATCCTGCTGTGCATCTTATTTGCACTTCAGGAAAAGCGAACCAGATTTTTTAGAGGGCTTGACAGGCTCTGGTGGGAGATCATACTAGTGACAGCAACTACGCTGCTTGGACTGGCGATCGCATTATGCTTTGCAATCTGGGAATATACGATAGAATATACACAGGGCGGGATCACAGGTTCAACGATCGAGATGATCATGACGCTGAGTTATATCTCAGTCCCATTTTTTATCATGGCATTTGCCGTATGTATTCAGACTACGGTATGGAGGATTCGCCAGAAGAATCTTCTCGATTCAACATTTTGTCTGGGATATATTCGAAAATGGAGCCGTCAGGCAAAGACAAGAAGAAAGCTGGAAGATGAAGCGATGTCATTTGCACAAAAACATGCAAGAGACAGGATCAGACAGTACAGGGTCTTACGATATATTTTAACTGTCGGTACACTTGCTTGTATCATCATGGGAATGAGTGGAATGAATATTCCATCCCCACTCTTGTTTATAGCAGCAGTCATCTTTGTTTTTCTTATCAGATATTTTTCAAGATATTCAGACAAATATGCAAAAGAACAGAGAGATTTAAACATGCTGGTCGATCAGATCGAACGTATTTCCAATGGGGAACTGACGGCAACGACCGATATTTCACAAGAATCTGCGTATTATGAATACAGTCAGAAACTGACCAATATCGGGCAGGGAATGGAAAAAGCATTAGAAACACAGATGAAGGGCGAGAGAATGAAGATCGATCTGATCACAAATGTATCACATGATCTGAAGACACCGCTGACTTCTATCATCGGATACGTCGATCTCTTAAGCAGAGATCAGACATTATCTGCAGAATCAAGAGATTATGTAACCATCCTGATCAACAAGACCGAACGCTTAAAATCTATCATTTCTGACCTGTTTGAACTTGCGAAAGCAACAAGTGGAGATGCGAAAGTAGATCTGGAAGAAATGGATATGAAACGTCTGGTAGAACAGACACTGGGGGATATGGCAGATCAGATAGAAGAATCTGGATTTGCGATCAGATATCAGTGCGAAGCTACACACACAAGATTTATCGGAGACAGCAGCCGCATGTACCGAGTGGTACAAAATGTCATAGAAAATGCCTTAAAATACTCCCTGAAAGGAACCAGGATCTTCCTAAGGATCACCGAAGCAGATCAAAATATAAAATTAGAAGTTATAAACACAGCATCCTATGAGATGAATTTTACAGAAGAAGAGATCATGGAACGGTTTGCCAGAGCGGAAAAATCACGTACCAGCGAAGGAAACGGATTAGGACTTTCCATCGCAGACAGTTTTACAAAGAATTGTGGAGGAGAGTTTTCGATAAGAATAGACGGAGATCAATTCCTGGTTACTATACAATTTAAACAACATTTAGATGTAAACAAATAGATTTCATATGTTTTTTGACAAAATTGTAAAAATTGAAAAAAACTATGTTGAAAGGGTAGAAAACATAAATATAAAAGTATATACTACTAATTGTGTCGACAATATGCAAATAGACCATTTGAGAGAGTGGTTTTTGAATCCTTTTTTTTCATGAAGTTTTGATACATGGTGACTTATGGAACGGTTGCGTATTTGGAGACATCTGCTTTTAAAGCCTCTTCAGACATTAAGATCTGAAGGGGCTTTTTTTCTATAAAATCTAAGCAGAGTACCACGTCCATATTTTAATATGGGCGTGGGTGAATGCGTCCTGACGGACACATTATCGTTTCCCCTGATTCCGAATATACTGTTTTATTGTGTGCAGACTGTTTTCACTAACAGATGAAATAAAATAACTATCCGACCAAAAATAAGGTTTCCAGTAATATTTTTTTAAAATGGTTTCGCCATACAACTTTCGTGCTTTTCGTGCTGTTTGTGTTTTTAAAACATTTGCAAGTTCCGCCGGTGAAGTTGTTGTATCAGCTTCCATCAGGATATGGACATGATCCGATTCGCCATTGATCTCTAGGATGTGAAACCCTCTTTGATCTGCTACATAGTGGATACGTTCATAAACAACATCTTTTACTTTGCCTGTTAAGACTGGATGTCTGTATTTTGTAACAAACACGATATGGTATTGCAATAAAAAGCAACTATGCCGGTTTATATAATAATCTGTATTATCTTTCTTTCGCATGACGTATCTCCTTTACGGCTGAACGTATGTTTGGTATAATTATACTATAAAAGTACGATATTTTCAACATATCAGAAAGGAGACAACCATATGGCATACCGTGTGACACAAAGAATCATTTCTTCGGATGATCTGTTATATCCATATTTTGACGATCTGTGCAGAAAGTCCAAGCTGTTGTACAATGCAGCTCTTTTTCGTGTGCGGAATATCTTTACCGGTTATGACAAAGAACATCGGACAGAGAACGAAGTCGAAGTCTTTCAAGAAGTTGCGTTATTACAACGATCTTATCCAAACATGCACGTCCGCAGAGTGATCTCTTATACACACCTTGAAAAGATGATGCGTGTCACAGAGAATGCAGATTTCTTTTCCGGACTTCCAAGACAGACAGCACAGCAGATGGTCAAACAGTCAGTCACAGATTTCAAAAACTGGCTTGCTTCTTTAAGAGAATATAAAAAGCATCCAGAAAAGTATCTGGGTAAGCCTAAGATGCCTCGCTATAAGAAAAGTGACCTGACGACTGTGATCATCACAAACCAGGATGCTGTCTTGTATCGGGACGATATCGGGATGTCCTTAAAACTGCCTTTGCAAAAGCAACGCTTGTACTTTTCAAATCTTTCTTCGGATCCTGTATTAAAAGAAGTCAAGATCAAACCGTATTATGGTCGTTTTTTACTCTGTCTGACACTGGAAGAACCAGATGTTGCATTTGATCCTTCCGGATCTCATGTATGTGCCATTGATCTTGGAACAGATAACTTCGCAGCGATCGTATGTGATGATCACTCATCCGCAATATACAAAGGCGGAGCTGTCTTATCCAAGATCCAATGGTTCCATAAACAGAGAGCAAAGTATGTCTCCATCATCACAAAAGGTCATGAAAAGAAACACGCTGTTTCCAAGCGGTTAAGAGACCTTTCTTTCCATTATGCCAATTTTGTGAAAGACCAGTGCCACAAGATCAGTCGTAGTATCATTGACTTCTGTATGGAACACCAGTGTGGAACACTGATCCTTGGTGTGAATCTGCTCTGGAAGCAGAGATCCAATATGAATAAGATCAACAACCAGAATTTTGTCTCCATGCCGATCACTCTCCTGCGGACAATGCTCACATATAAAGCTCTGAATGCCGGCATCAGAATCATAGAGCAGGAAGAAAGTTATACTTCCAAAGCGGATCTGATCGCAAATGACAGGATCCCAACCTATGGTGTCGATGATAAGGATGCTTCGTTTTCTGGAAAGAGGATCAAACGTGGTTTATACCGTTGCTCTAACGGAATGATCTTAAATGCGGATTGTCACGCAGCAGCAAATATCATGCGGAAAGCGATCCCTGATATCTGGAAAGATACCAGAGATTATACGTTTCTTTCTGCTCCTGATGTGTATGGATTCCACAAACTGAATCCGAAAGGTATTCCCGTCAAAGGGATAGCGGCATAAGTGAATATGCCTTGATTGGTACGGACAGCCAATCTTTTGGTCAGAAATGGGTAACTGTCACGACTGTTAGAAGCCACTTCCATAGGAACTACTGTACCGCATGGGAGGGGTAATTCACAGAAATAGGACGTAACAGCATTTGATACAAACAAATGCTTCTGGTATAATAAAAAGAAAAGAGCATGCACGGAAAGGACACGAAAGAATGAAGAGACGTTTAATCAGCCTTGTCCTTGTATTGATGCTTGTCATGACAGCAGGATGCGGGAAGAAGAGTACAACAAAGAAACTCAAGACAGAAGATCTGGATGAAACAACCTTGCAGGGAATGGCAAAAGATATCACAAAGGAGATGTCCTTAAAGAATAAGATCGGACAACTATTTATGGTATCTGTTTATCAATTAGATGAGGCAGAAAGCAAGAATCAGACAAGTGTGACGAGTCAGATGAAGAAGACATTGAAGAAGTATCCAGCAGGTGGAGTGATCATGTTTGCGAAGAATATCAACACACCTGATCAAACAAAGAAGATGACGGATGAGCTTCAAGATGCCTCCTATATCCCACTATTTATGGCAGTGGATGAGGAAGGTGGACAGGTTTCAAGAGTCGCATCAAATCCCAAGATGAAGATGACAGTATATCCATCTGCACAGGAAGTTGGAAGAACTTACAATAACAAGAAGATCGCGCAGATGGGAAAGACACAGGGAAAGGAATTAAAAGAGCTTGGATTTAACATGAATCTGGCACCAGTCGCAGACGTTTTAACGAATAAGAATAACACAGAGATCGGAGACCGAAGCTTTGGGACAGACTCAAAGAAAGTTGCTGATATTATTACAACACTGGTAAAGAACATGCAGAAACAACAGATCTCAGCGACATTAAAGCATTTTCCAGGAAGTGGACAGACTGGAGGAGACACACACCGCGGAAGCACAGAGACCGATCAGACGATCAATACATTAAGAGATACAGATTTTAAACCATTTAAAGCAGGGATCAAGGCAAAAGCTGATGCAGTGATGGTGTCACATCTGATGCTGTCTAATGTGACAGATGAGAAGGAGCCTTCAAGCCTAAGCAGCAGAGTTGTATCAGATATTCTAAGAGATGAACTTGAATATAAGGGCGTTATCATGACCGATTCGATGAACATGAAAGCAATCACAGATAACTATAGTTCCGGAGAAGCAGCAGTGAAAGCAATTCAGGCAGGAGTTGACCTGATCGTGATGCCGGATAACTATAAAGAAGCATACAAGGCAATTAAGAAGGCACTAAAAAGTGGCAAGATCAAAGAATCAAGAATCGATAAATCTGTAAGAAGGATCATATATACAAAGCTTAAGCGAGGAGAGATCCCTCCGGATACTACATTATTAAAAGAGAATCAATAACAGGGATGCTTGCAGATTTAAAATGAATATGTTACTATCAAAAATGTGTATTTTACAAACGAAACTAAAGATTGTATAACAGAAAGGTCAAAAGATCACGATGAGCAGAGAGAACTTTGATAAGTTGGGAGAAGAATGTGGAGTTTTCGGTATCTACGATTTCGATGGCAATGATGTAGCGTCAACGATCTATTATGGATTGTTTGCACTTCAGCATCGAGGTCAGGAAAGCTGCGGAATTGCAGTTTCTGATACGAATGGTCCAAAACGTAATGTCACATCTCAAAAAGGTATGGGATTATGTAATGAAGTGTTTACACCAGATTCCCTTCAGGCATTAAAGGGAGATATCGGTGTGGGGCATGTAAGGTATTCAACAGCAGGAGAGAGTGTTCCTGAGAATGCCCAGCCACTGGTTTTAAATTATGTAAAAGGTACTTTAGGACTTGCACATAATGGTAATCTGATCAATGCAATAGAACTTCGCGAAGAATTAGAAAAGACAGGAGCTATTTTCCAGACAACGATCGATTCCGAAGTTATCGCATATCATATCGCAAGAGAACGCGTAAATACATCATCAATTGAGAAGGCAGTAGCCAGAGCAATGCAGAAGATCAAAGGTGCGTATTCCCTGATCGTTATGTCACCAAGGAAACTGATCGGGGCAAGAGATCCATATGGATTTAAGCCACTATGTATCGGTAAGAGAGATAACGCTTATGTATTAGCATCTGAAAGCTGTGCATTAGATACGATCGGAGCAGAATTTATCCGTGACGTGAATCCAGGAGAGATCGTAACGATCACAAAGGATGGAATTCAGTCAGACTGTGATTTATGTCTTCCAAAGGAAAAAACAGCAAGATGTATCTTTGAATACATTTATTTTGCAAGACCAGACAGTGAGATTGACGGAGTTGGGGTATACCACTCAAGAATTCAGGCAGGAAGATACCTCGCACAGGATTCACCGGTAGAAGCAGACTTGGTTGTCGGAGTACCAGAATCAGGAAATGCAGCAGCTCTTGGATATTCCTTAGAGTCAGGAATCCCATATGGAACCGCGTTTGTCAAGAACGGTTATGTTGGAAGAACTTTCATCAAACCAGGACAGAGTAGCCGTGAATCAAGCGTGCAGATCAAGTTAAATGTTTTAAAAGAAGCAGTCAAAGGAAAGAGAGTCATCATGATCGATGATTCCATCGTACGAGGAACAACAAGTGACCGCATTGTGAAGATGTTACGCGATGCAGGAGCGACAGAAGTTCACGTAAGGATCAGTTCCCCACCATTCCTGTGGCCATGCTACTTTGGAACTGATATTCCAGAGAGAGAACAGCTGATCGCATATAACAGATCGATCAACGAGATCTGTGAAGTGATCGGAGCAGATAGTTTAGGATACTTAGGAGAAGAGAGACTTTCACAGATGGTACAGGGATTACCAATCTGTAAAGGATGTTTCACAGGTGAGTATCCAATGAAACCGCCAACAAGAGATATTCGTGGAAATTTTGAAAGATAAGGATAAGGAGATTTTTATGAACGACCGTTACCAGAGCCCATTATCAGAACGTTATGCAAGCAAAGAGATGCAGTACATCTTTTCTCCAGACAAGAAGTTTAAGACATGGAGAAAGTTATGGATCGCACTTGCTGAGACAGAGAAAGAATTAGGACTTGATATCACACAGGAACAGATCGACGAATTAAAAGCACATGCAGAAGACATCAACTACGATGTAGCAAAAGAACGTGAAAAATTAGTCCGTCATGATGTTATGTCTCATGTATATGCATACGGAGTACAATGTCCAAAGGCAAAAGGAATCATCCATTTAGGAGCAACATCCTGCTATGTTGGAGATAATACAGACATCATCATCATGACAGAAGCATTAAAGCTTGTCAGAGTAAAATTATTAAATGTGATCAACGAATTATCCAAATTCGCAATGAAATACAAAGATCTTCCAACACTTGGATTTACACATTTTCAGCCAGCACAGCCTACAACAGTAGGTAAGAGAGCAAGCCTTTGGCTGATGGATCTCGTATATGATCTAGAAGATCTTGATCACGTGATCGCTAACATGAGATTATTAGGATCAAAAGGAACAACAGGAACACAGGCAAGTTTCTTAGAGTTATTCGAAGGAAACCACGAAACGATCAAGAAGATTGATGGAATGATCGCCAAGAAGATGGGATTTGACAAATGCCAGCCAGTATCTGGACAGACATACTCTAGAAAAGTTGATTCCCGCGTGATCAACGTATTAAGTCAGATCGCACAGTCTGCTCATAAGTTCTCAAACGACATCAGACTTCTTCAGCACTTAAAAGAAGTAGAAGAACCATTTGAAAAGAACCAGATCGGATCATCTGCAATGGCATATAAGAGAAACCCAATGAGAAGTGAAAGAATCGCTTCCTTAGCAAACTACGTAATGTCAGATGCTATGAACCCAGCATTAGTAGCATCTACACAGTGGTTTGAAAGAACATTAGATGACTCAGCCAATAAACGTTTATCCGTACCAGAAGGATTCTTAGCGATCGATGGTATCTTAGACCTTTACTTAAACGTTGTAGACGGATTAGTTGTATACCCTAAGGTTATCGAAAGCCGCTTAAGAAGCGAACTTCCATTCATGGCAACAGAGAATATCATGATGGATGCAGTAAAAGCTGGTGGAGACAGACAGGAACTTCATGAGAAGATCCGTGTACATTCTATGGCAGCAGGAAAAGTTGTCAAAGAAGAAGGAAAAGCAAACGATCTGTTAGAGAGAATCGCAGCAGACCCAGCATTTGGTATGAACATGGAGCAGTTACAGGCGATCATGAAACCAGAGAACTTCGTAGGACGTGCACCACAGCAGACAGAAGAGTTTGTAGCTGAAGTGATCAATCCAATTCTGGAAGAGAATAAAGAAGTACTCGGATTAACAGCTGAGATCAACGTATAAAAAGATAGAATCTTGATGAAAAGATAAAATTTTAACATAAAAAGAGATGGAAAGATCAAAACAATATAGATTTTTCCATCTCTTTTTGCTGTATTTTAAGAAAAAATTACCAAAAAGCAGGAAATGAGCAGGAGTAGATATAGGAAATTAAGAAAAGGAATGGTATAATAGGTTTAAAACAAATATGTGAGAGCATATGTAAGGGGAAAGTATAATGAAGAAATTAAAAACAATCGCTCAAAGAAAAAAATGGAATATGATACTTGGGATCTCAGATATCATAATGATGATCATAGCATCATATCTTGCATTATTAACGCGATTTGAATTCTATCCATCACAGATCGCACCGATTTTTTTGAAAAATGCTGCAAAATACATGCCGTTGAATCTCTTTTGCAGTATTGTGATCTTTATGGCATATCGATTGTATTCAACGCAATGGAAGTATGCAGGAATCTCCGATTTTATTAATGTCGTTAAAGCAGTTGTGATCGCAGCAGCTTTCCAGCTGATCGGAATTTATATGTTACAATGGGAGATACCAAGAAGTTACTATTTCTTGTATTTGGTATATCTGCTGTTGGGAATGTTTTTTATCCGATTACTTGTCCGATTGATTCAGGGAAGTGAACCACTCAAAGTGAATGATATTGGCAAGAAGAAAGTTCCGGTAATGTTGATCGGAGCAGGAGAAGCAGGAAGCATCATTTTAAATGAGATCAAAAAGAGTACATATGTGACTAAAACGATCCGTTGCATCATAGATGATGATCCAGCGAAGAAAGGAACATATTTATCTGGGATACCAGTGGTTGGCAATCGTAATACGATCCTGCGCAATGCAGTTAAATTTGATGTTGAAGAGATCATTCTGGCAATTCCGACAATAGAACCCAAGGATCGCAAGGACATCCTTGAGATCTGCAAGCAGACAGGATGCCGTCTGAGTATTCTTCCGGGCTTATATCAGCTGATCAACAGTGAAGTTACAGTATCTGCTCTAAGAGAAGTAGAGATTGAAGATCTGCTTGGAAGAGAGCCAGTGAAAGCCAATCTTCCATCAATCATGAGCTATGTCAAAGACAGAGTCGTATTTGTCACAGGGGGAGGCGGATCGATCGGAAGTGAGATCTGCAGACAGATTGCAAGATATCAGCCGAAGAAGTTAGTGATCATTGATAATTATGAGAACAACGCCTACGAGATCCAGATGGAATTAAAGAGAACACATCCAGAACTAGATTTGAAAGTATTGATCGTATCTGTCCAGAACCATCTGCGAATACACAATATTTTCGAAGATTATAAGCCTGATATCGTATTTCATGCAGCAGCACATAAGCATGTGCCATTGATGGAAGACAGCCCGCATGATGCGATCAAGAACAATGTATTTGGCACATTTAACATAGCCAAAGAAGCAGGAATGAGTGGCGTAAAGAGAATGGTACTGATCTCCACGGATAAGGCAGTAAGACCGACAAATATCATGGGTGCTTCCAAGAGGATCTGTGAGATGGTCATTCAATACATGAACAGCTTATACGATACAGAATACGTTGCTGTAAGATTTGGAAATGTTCTTGGAAGTAACGGAAGTGTCGTTCCGTTGTTCAAGAAGCAGATTGCCAATGGTGGTCCGGTAACAGTTACACATCCAGAGATCATCCGATACTTTATGACGATCCCAGAAGCCGTCAGTCTGGTGTTAGAAGCAGGAGCTTACGCAGAAGGCGGGGAAATATTTATCCTTGATATGGGAGAACCAGTCAAGATCTTAGATCTTGCGAAGAATATGATCCGTTTATCAGGACTTACACCAGGAGAAGATATAGAAATCCAGTTTACTGGCTTAAGACCAGGGGAGAAGCTGTATGAAGAACTTCTGATCGATGAGGAGAATAAAAAAGAGACAAAGAACAAACGAATTTTCATTGGAAGTCCAAGGATGATGGAGACAGAACAATTTAGTGAACTGATCGCTGAATTAGATCATGCGGCATTTTCCGAAGATCCGAATATTCGTGAAGTTGTAAAAAGATTAGTTCCAGAGTATACATATAAACAGACAAATCAATAGACAAAATGACAGGGGGATGAGACAGCATGAAAGAACGTATATATATGGCATCACCAACGATGCATGGGGAAGAACAGAAGTTTGTGCAGGAAGCATTTGACACCAACTGGATCGCACCACTTGGGCCAAATGTCAATGGCTTTGAACGTGAGATGGAAGCGTATACAGGAATCGCACACTGCAGTGCACTAAGCGCAGGAACCGCAGCACTGCATCTGGCGGTGAAATTATTAGAAGTCGGGGAAGGAGATACCGTGATATGTCCTTCGCTGACTTTTGCTGCAACAGCGAATCCAGTCGCCTACGAAAAAGGCAAGATCGTATTCGTGGATTCTGAACCAGAGACATGGAATATGTCACCACAGGCATTGAAAAGAGCATTGGAAGAACATAAAGAAGCAAAAGCAGTGATCGTTGCACACCTTTATGGAACACCAGCCAAGGTAGACGAGATCAAAGCGATCTGTGAAGAATATAAAGTTCCACTGATCGAAGATGCTGCAGAAAGTCTGGGAGCAACATATAAAGGAGTCCAGACAGGAAGATTCGGAGTCATGGCAGGATTTTCATTCAATGGAAATAAGATCATCACGACATCAGGCGGTGGAATGATCGCATCAGAGAATGAAGAATACATCAAGCATGCGACATTTCTGGCAACACAGGCAAAAGAACCGGTCCGACATTATGAACATAAGGAGATCGGATATAACTACCGAATGTCTAATATCACAGCGGGAGTTGGAAGAGGTCAGCTTCTGCATCTGGATGAACACATTGCGAAGAAAAAAGCAATCTATGAGACATACAAAGGTGCTTTCAAGGATTATAAACAAGTGCATATGAATCCATATGAAACATGCAGCGAACCAAACTTCTGGTTATCATGCATGACGATCGATGAAGAGAGTAAGACAAAACCATTAGATATCATAGAAGCTTTGGAAAGAGAGAATATCGAAAGCCGTCCGATCTGGAAACCATTACATCAACAACCAGTATTTAAAGGGTGCGAATTCTATTCTCATTACGAAGATGATAAGAAGCCAGTATCAGAAGATATCTTTGACTGCGGATTATGTCTTCCAAGTGATATTAAGAATACAAAAGAAGATATGGATCGGATCATAGGAATCATAAGATCCGTACTGGACCGATAAGAACAAAATGTAAACGGAGTATATATAAAGATGTATCACAAATATATCAAACGATTTTTTGACATCATATTGTCACTGTGCTGTATCATTGTATCAAGCCCGATCCTGCTTGTCATAGCACTGTTAGTAAGGATCAAATTAGGGAGCCCCGTGATCTTCAAACAAGAAAGACCGGGATATCATAACGAAATATTTACACTCTACAAGTTCAGAAGTATGACAGACGCCGTCGATGAGAATGGTGATCTGCTGCCAGACAAAGAACGTCTTCCAAGATTTGGTCAGATGTTAAGATCCACAAGCCTTGATGAATTACCTGAATTCTTCAACATCTTATTTGGACATATGAGTTTTGTCGGGCCAAGACCATTATTGAAACAATACATAGATTTCTACAGTGCAAGACAGAAACGACGTGCAGATGTAAGACCAGGACTGACAGGACTTGCACAGGTGAATGGAAGAAATGCCATCAGCTGGGAAGAAAAGTTTGAATTCGACCTTGAATATGTGGATAACATTTCATTTCTTACCGATATCAAGATCATATTAAAGACCGTGACCAAAGTCTTAAAAAGAGCAGGGATCAGTGCACAGGAATCTGTGACAATGTATGCCTTTCAGGGAACAAAGAAAGACCAGTTTTCCAAATACAAGAAAGCAGGCCACTTAAAGATTTTATTTTCAAGTGTGGCAGATCAGGTCGAATTTATCGATACCTTCCGCTATGCTGCCGGCAGATTAGGGGTGAAAGTAACATTTGTCGGCTGCGATCATTCACTGGAAGCACCAGCATTATATCGCTGCCATAAGCATTATCAGGTTCCACAGCCAGGGGAAGAAGCCTACGTCACAGCACTCTTGAATATCTGTAAACAGGAGAAGATCGCTCTGCTCATTCCAAGAACAGAAGAAGACGTCTTTATCCTGTCACAAAGAGCCAGCGAATTTGAAGCTGTTGGAACAGAAGTTCTCATTGCAAATGAAGAATTAGCTCTGCTGTGCAGCAATAAACGCTGGACAGCTCGTTTCTTTGAAGAATGTGGTCTTAACGCACCACAGGTCGTAAGCAGTGCCAATGACTATACACAAGGATTCCCAGCAATGTTTGCAGTATTGGATGAGATGGATAATCTGGAGAAAAGCATCATGATCCATGATGAACAAGAATTAAGTTTTCATGCATCAAAATATGCGAATTATACGATACGTCCATTTTTAAATGGGAAGATGTATGAGATCGACGTATTCTGCAATCTAGACGGAAGCCCGGTTTACATCACACCAAGGGCAAAGGAAGAAGTCGAGGGAAAAGAAAGTGCAAGATACAGAGTTGTAAGAGATCATAAGATCGTAGAAGAAGCAAAGAAAGTGATAAAGAAATTAAGGCCATCCGGATGGATGACGATCTTTATGCTTCGTGAAGAACATACAGACAAAGATTATTTTATCCGAATGGAACCATGGTATCATCAGGCAAGCACCGTATCGATCAAGGCAGGAGCCGATGCACCATATGCAGCACTCTCCATGATGTTAGGTGAACCAATGGAATACAAAGAGAATGCAGCCGATGACAATGTTATTTTCACAAGATTTGAAAAAAGCGTATGTTTAAATACAAGAGAAGAACCGATCGTAGAGATTCATGATTTTAAAGATCTGTATCATTTAGACGAGGGAATTGGTTCGGTGCTTTTTGATCTGGATGACACATTATACTCAGAGAAAGATTATGTACGAAGCAGTTTCCGAGTGGTAGAACGAATGCTTCCAGAAGTGAACAATATCTTTAATAAGTTATGCGCAGCACTGGAAAAAGGGCAGCCGCCACTGGAAACGGTATTAAAAGATGCAGGAATGTATTCGGATGAATTATTATTAAAATGCAGAGAAGCCATCAGGGACCATAAACCAGAGATTTCACTGTATGAAGGAGTCAAAGAATTATTCTTTGAACTACACACGCAAAAGCGAAGTATTGGGATCTTGATCGATGGAACACCAAAAGTACAGCGAGCCAAGATAGAAGCTCTGGGGTTAGATAAAATGGCAGACGAGATACTGATCACAGACGAACTTGCAGGACATGGAAATGTCATGGAATTCAGGAAACCAAATGATCTTCCATTTCTGATCATGAGAAAACGATTAGAAATACCATGCAGGAACATGGCATTTGTCGGAGATGATATCGAGAAAGATTTTATTGCACCGAAAGCATTAGGAATGGAATGCTATTGGAAGAAGAATGAGGATGGGTTATATGAGTAAAGAACCGAAGATGAAACCAATCGTGATCGTTGGAGCCGGTGGTATGGGAAGAGATACTCAGTGGCTGATCGAACGGATCAATGAAGAAGAACCAACATATGAGATTCTTGGATACATAGACGATGGAATTCAGCAAGGCAGCATCATAGATGGTTATCCAATTCTTGGAGGAATGAAATATCTCGAAGAATACGACAAAGAACAAAAACTTGCCGTCGCCTTCGCTATAGGCAATGCAAAAGTCCGTGAAAAACTCGTTTTAAAATGTCTGCCAAATCCAAACTTATGGTATCCTAATCTGATCGATCCATCCGTGATCACATCACAAAGGGTGCATCTGGGACAAGGAAATATCATTTGTACATCCGTTATTATGACAACGAATATAGAGATCGGTAATTTTAATCTGATCTGCAACCGAAGTATCGTCGGACATGATGATGAGATCGGAGATTATAATACCCTGTATCCAGGAGTTTTACTGTCAGGAGATGTCCATTTAAAGACTGAGACAGAGATTGGCACAGGAAGCCAGATCATACAAGGACTGCATATCACAGACGAAGTGATCATGGGAGCAGGAAGTACAGTGATCGAAGATATCAACGAAGCAGGAACTTATGTTGGAGTACCAGTGAGAAGAGTAAACGATGAAGAATAAGAAGATATTAATTTTAGCAAACCTAGACATAGGATTATACAAATTCAGAAAAGCCCTGATCAAAGAACTCATAGATCAAGGAAATGAAGTCTATATATCCCTGCCAAAAGGAATGTTAGTACAGAATTTAAAAGAAATGGGATGTCATTTTATCGAAACACCGGTAGATCGAAGAGGGATCAATCCAGCAACAGATTTTAAACTGATGATGAGATACTTTAACATCTTAGGCAAGATAAAGCCAGACCTTGTGATCACCTACACGATCAAACCAAACATCTACGGAGGGATCGCAGCAAGATTCAAAAGAATTCCATATGCAGTCAACATCACAGGATTAGGAACTGCATTTCAGAATGAAAATATGATCAAGAAACTCGTCGTATTTTTATATAAACTATCCTGTAAAAAGGCAAAAACAATCTTCTTTGAAAATGAAGGAAATAAGCAGGTGTTTATAGAAAATAATATTATCAAAGAATCCAGGTCATGTACTCTCCCAGGAGCAGGAATCGACCTTGATGAATACAAGATGACACCATACCCAGAAGAATCAAGAAACATCCGGTTCTTGTTTATCGGACGTGTGATGAAAGAAAAAGGAGTCGAAGAACTGTTCAAAGCAGCAAAGAACATTAAGAAGATCTACCCAGAAGTATCGTTTGATATCGTAGGACCAATGGAAGATGATTATAAGGAACGAATCCAGTCATTGGTCAGAAATGGGATCATTTATTATTATGGCTATCAGGAAGATGTCAAACCATTCATTAAGAAATGCGATTGCTTTGTATTACCGTCGTATCATGAAGGTATGGCAAATACACTGCTAGAATGTGGAGCAATGGGAAGACCATTGATCACCAGCAGGATTCATGGGTGTATGGAAGCTGTAAGAGATGGCGAGAATGGGTATCTGGTGGATGTGAAGGATGTTAAGGGATTGGAAGAAAAGATGGTGGAATTTATTGAACTATCCTATGAAGAGAAGAAACAGATGGGAGAGAAGTCACGGAAGGTGATGGAGAAGAGGTTTGATAAGGAGAAGGTTGTTGAGATGACTTTGGAAGGACTTGGAAGATAGGTAAAGGAAGGAAGAACATTGAAGATTTATTGGCTGTTTTTATTGTTAGCGACAATTATATGTTTTTGGAATGAATCTAGTGCAAGGATTACATGGAATGGGACAAGATATCAGAGAAAGGCTTATTGGAGTCAGGCAATCATCTTTTTTGCAGTTGTGATATTTTTCTGCGGATTGAGAAGTGGAATTGCAGATACAGGGACATATATACAAATGTTTAAAGGTTATCCATCAAGTATTAGTGGAATGGATTTGAAATCTGTGAATAAAGATAAAGGTTTTTTTGTAATATCGGTTTTATTTAAACAATTTATTTCAAATGATTTTCATGGATGGCTGTTTCTAATCACACTTATATCCGGAGTCGCATTGATGATTGGCTTAATGCGTTATTCGGAATACTTTGGATTAAGCTGTTATTTATTGATCGCAAGTACTATGTTTACCTATTTTGTTAATGGGATGAGACAGTTTATTGTTGTTACGATATTCTTTTGTGCAACATATATGATATTAGAAGGAAAATGGACTCAATATGTGATTTTGATTTTATTGCTTTCGACAATCCATGGATCTGCATTGATTTTATTGTTAGTATATTTTCTAAGAAATGTAAAGCCATGGGGTGCCAAAATGAGGACAGTCATATTTTTTTCGTTGATTGTAGGAGTCTGCTTTGACAAGTTATTTCCGTTGTTTGGAAATTTTTTAGCAGAAACACAGTATAAGGGATATGTTGATTATATTTCATCACAAGGAAAAGGAAGTAGTATTATTCGACTGGCAATAGCAATGATTCCTTGTGTGATTGCTTATATGGCAAGATATGCGATTGAAGATGAGAATAATAAACTTATTAATTTTAGTATTAATATGTCTGTAATAAATTTTTGTCTATATATTATTGCAACATTTTCAAGTGGAATGGTAGTTGGACGATTAACAACATATTTTGATATTTATAATCTGATATTATTACCATGGCTGATGCATCATGCGTTTACGGAGAGGAGCAGGAAGATGGTAATTTTATTGTGTATGGCATTTTATTTGGTGTTTTTCTATTTCCAGATGGTTCTTACATGGGGACTTGGATACGAAAGTGATATTTTACATTTGTATATATAGATATAGTTGGATAAGGGGAAACAAGAATGAAGATAAGCGTGATCATACCTGTATATAATACAGAAAAGTATTTAAAAGAATGTGTAGAAAGTGTGCTTGCTCAAACGTATCACAATTTGGAGATTTTATTAATTAATGACGGAGCAACAGATTCAAGCCCACAGATTTGTGAATCGTATGCCAAGCAAGATGTAAGAATTAAACTGATCCATAAAGAAAATGGTGGGTTATCAGATACAAGAAATACGGGCATTAAACAGTGTAGTGGGGATTATGTTTTATTTCTTGACAGTGATGATTATTGGGATGATCCCAAGATGGTTGAAAAGCTTGCGGATCAAATGCAGCAGTATCCAGTAGACATCTTGAATTTTCGTTACAAAAAATATATGGAAGATACCAAACAATTTGTATCATGCCTAAAATCCGTAGAAGACATCAGACAGCAGGAAAAAGATCAGATCTTAGAACGTCTGATCAATGAGGGATTATATATTTCATCTGCATGCAATAAACTTATATCTGCATCATTTCTAAAGAAAAATGAATTGTATTTTGAAAAAGGAATTACCTCCGAAGATATTGATTGGTGTGCAAGAATACTGATCAAATGTGGCAGTATCGGATATAACAATACAGAGGCTTATGTATATCGTCAGAGAAGTGAATCTATTACCCATACAATTTCCTATAAAAATATTTATGATCTTAGTAATAATGTAAAAAAATGTGTAAGATTTGGGCAGGAAATTCCCAAAGGAACAAAGTTTTATGAATTATATCATGATTTTGCGGCATATCAGTATGGAACATTATTATTAAGTAATACACTAGTAGAGGGTGACAAGGACAGAATCAAAGCAGTTATGAAAGAAATGAAAGATTACAGCTGGTTGCTTATATATCACGTAAATCCAAAGATCAAACTGCAATATTATGTAAAGAAAATTGTTGGATATAATAATTTGATTCGATTTTTAAAGTTATATACAAAAATAAAGAGATACTAGATACAAGGGGAAGTATATATGGAAACATTGACAATATTTACACCAACTTATAACCGTGCGAAATTCTTACCAAAAGCATTTGAAGCTTTAAAACGGCAGACATTAAAGGACTTTCTCTGGATGATCATTGATGATGGATCAACAGATAATACAGCAGAAGTGGTACAAGATTTGTTAAAAGACACGGAAGCTGGATTTAAAATAGAATATGTAAAAAAAGAAAATGGCGGATTACATACAGGTTACAACAAAGCAATTGAATTAGCTCAAACAGAGTTAATGGTATGTGTTGATTCCGATGATTATATGCCAGGTGATGCAGTAGAAAAGATTCTTAATTTCTGGAAAGAAAATAGATCAGATCAATATGCAGGAATTATTGGGTTAGACTATGACCTTAATGATCATCTGATTGGTGATCCACTGCCAGATCAGAAAACTATTAATTTGATTGATCTGCTGGTAGGAAAATATCCGATTGTCAATGGAGATCGAACCAATGTTATAAGGACAGAATTATACAAAGCAGTAGCACCAATGAAATCCTTCGAAGGAGAGAAGAATTTCAACCCTCATTATATGCATTTAGAAATCAGCAAAAAATATGATTTTCTTGTACTAAATGAAAATCTGAAATATGTAGATTATCAGCCAGGCGGGATGTCTAATTCCATGTTAAAACAATATTATAACAGTCCAAACAGCTTTGCAGAGACAAGAAAATTATATCTTTCATTTGAAAATACCTCATTCAAATTTAAACTAAAACATTCCATTCATTATGTTTCAAGCTGTATTTTGGCAGGTAGATGGGTGGATGCAATAAAAGAAGCACCTAGAAAAGGATATGTTGTATTGGCATTACCATTTGGGATTATTCTAAGTTTAATCATAAGGGGGAAGAACTAGAATATGGGAAAAATAAAAATACTATTTCTAATTCATGATTTAATGCACGGTGGTGCAGAGAAAGTTTTATTAAATCTTGTAAATAACATGGATCATGAAAAATTTGATATTACGGTTCAGACACTATTTGATGTAGGTGTAAACAAACAGTTTCTATCAGACAAAGTACATTACATAACATGCTATAAGAAGATGTATCGTGGAAATACAAAGTATTTCAAATTATTTTCACCAGAAAAACTATATCGAAAATACATCAAAGATGATTACGATATTCTGGTAGCATATTTAGAGGGAAGTTGTACAAGAATTATCAGCGGTTGTCCAGACAAGAATAAAGTAAAAATTGCATGGCGTCATTTTGCAGAAAATAAAAAAGAATTTTTACAGGCATATCGTTCCATGGATGAAGCAAAAAAAATCTATCAGAGATTTGATAAAGTAGTAGGTGTTTCACAGACAGTGATTGATGCATTTGAAGAACTGACAGGATTAAAAGGAATCTCAACAGTAAAATACAACACTAATGAAACAGATAAAATCCTAAAACTGTGCAAAGATCCAGTAAATAATCCAAAATTTGTGGAAAAAGAAGATGTTCTTAAAATCTGTGGAGTTGCCAAAGTAAGACCAAGAAAAGGATTTATGCGTTTAGCAGAAGCACATAAACGATTACAAGATGAAGGATATAAATATCACATCTATATCTTAGGAGAAGGAGAAGAACAAGAAAAGATTCAAAGCTATTTGGATAAAAATCAGATTGCAGATTCTTTTACATTTTTAGGTTACGATACGAATCCATATAAATATGTTGCAAGATGTGACTGGTTTATCTGTCCGTCATTTGAAGAAGGTTTCAGTACGGCAGCAACAGAAGCTTTAGTTGTAGGAACACCAGTTGTGACAACATTATGTTCTGGCATGAAAGAGATGTTAGGGGAAAACAATGAATACGGAATCATTGTGGAAAACAGCAGCGAAGGTGTCTATGAGGGATTAAAAGAGGTAGTATCCAAACCAGAACTGTTAGAACCATATACAAGACAAGCAGAAATCCGTGGTGAGAAATTCAGCATGCAGGATACAGTGGATGCAGTGGAAGATATGTTGTCAGAACTTTATACGATGAAACAGAACATGAACTAAATTTGGAGGCTATTAATATGGGGATATTAAAAGAAATCTTATATCGAATTCGTGGAGAATACACCACAGAAAAGTTAATCTCTATGGGAATGAAAGTTGGAAAAAACTTTGGAAGACTACATGGAGTTATTTTAGATCCATCTCATTGCTGGCTGATTGAGATTGGAGATAATGTAACCATGGCACCGAGAGTCCATGTGTTATGTCATGATGCGAGTACAAAAGTTCATTTGGGATATACAAAGATCGGGAAAGTAAAAATCGGAAACAATGTATTTGTTGGAGCAGAAAGTGTAATCATGCCAAATGTAACGTTAGGGGATAACGTAATTGTTGGAGCAAACAGCACGGTAACAAAATCATTTCCAGATAATGTGGTCATTGCAGGAAGTCCGGCAAAGATTATTGCCAAGACAGACGAATATCTAAAGAAACAGAAAGAACAAATGGAAACAGCACCATGTTATGACGAAGATTATACCTTAAGAGGTAATCTCACAGAAGAAAAGAAGCAACAGATGCAGCAGGAATTGGAAGATAAGATAGGATACGTGGATTAGAAAATATGGACGAGAAATTAGTAAGTGTGATCATACCAGCATATAATATTGAAGATTATATTGGACGATGCTTAGATTCTGTACTTTCACAGACATATAAGAATTTGGAGATTATCGTGATAGATGACGGATCAAGCGACCGTACAGGGGAGATTCTTGATGATTACGAGAAAAAGAATCATAGAATGAAAGTCATACATAAAGAAAATGGTGGTGTATCATCAGCAAGAAATATAGGAATTGATAGAGCAAATGGAGACTATATTGGTTTTGTAGATGGAGATGATCGGGTTAATCCAAAGTTATTTGAAACACTAGTAAAACTGATTAATGGGGAAAATGCAGATATCGCACATTGTGGATATCAGATGGTATTTCCTGATCGTGTGGATTATTATTATAATACAGGAAAAAGAGTTATACAGACAAAAGAGCAAGGCCTGAAAGACCTGTTAGCAGGAGAGATGATAGAACCTGCCCTATATAATAAACTATATAAAAGAGAGTTATTCGAGAATGTCCGTTTAAATGAGAATCTAAAAATAAATGAAGATCTGGATGTAAATTACCGATTATTTAAGAAAAGTCAGAAATCAATTTACTACGATCTGCCATTATATTCTTACATGATTCGAAAAAATTCAGCAACAGGATTAAACACTGTGATTCGAAAAAATGAAGATTCTTTAAAAGTTTTAGAACAGATTAAAAATGATTGCAAAAGTGAAAAAGAAATTTATAGTATTGCATACAGAAGATATGTTTATTTGCTGATGGCGATTTGTCGAATGGATATAGATCAGATAACATATCAGAAGTCCAAAAGAGATATTCTAAAGAAAGAATTGAAAACAAAAGATTTTAAACAATATATATCATTCAAATTAAAAATTATGAGTTGGTTATCTTGTTATTTCCCAGCAATCATAAAATTAATTTATAAAGCTTATGATTTAAAAACAGGAACATCAAAGAAATATAAAGTAGATGAAGGATAAATTATGGAAGAATTGATCAGTGTAATTGTACCAATTTATAAAGTGGAAGCGTACTTAGAACGATGTATAGGGAGTATCGTAAATCAGACATATAAAAATCTTGAAATCATTCTGGTGGATGATGGATCTCCAGATTCATGCCCTGACATTTGTGATGCCTGGAAAGAAAAAGATGATCGAATCAAGGTTATACATAAAAAAAATGGCGGTTTGTCTGATGCAAGAAATGCAGGAATGCAGATTATGGCAGGAACTTATATATCTTATATTGACAGTGATGATTGGGTTGCAAATGATATGTATGAAAAGATGATGTATGCGATTAAAAAGAATGATGCAGACATCTGCGAGTGTCAGTTTGAAAAGACAGCAGGAATTGTGAAAAGTAATAAAGAACAGCAGACAGATAAAGTGACAATCTTAAAGAAAGAAGAAGCACTGAAAGCCGTGGTAGAAGAAAAAATAAATCCTGTGGTATGGAATAAAATATACAAGCGTGAGATTGTAGATCAATTATATTTTGAAAAAGGAAAATATAATGAAGATGAATTTTGGACATATCAGGCGGTGGAAAGGGCAGAAAAAATTGTACAGATTGAGGATGTTGGTTATTATTATTTTTTTAGAGAAGATAGTATTATCAATGAAACATACAATATTCGAAAATTAGATGCACTAGAAGCAAGATATCAGAGGATGAAATACTTAGAAAAATATCCAGAGATTTATGGAGTTGCAAAACGTCAGCTCGTTTTTAATTGTATGTATCATTATCAAAAAGGATTACGTTTTTTATCAGGTTCAGATTTAAAAAAATTGAAATCAAAAGTAAAAGCAATCTATAAAGATATTTCAATTGATAAAAATGATATAAAAGAATATACAAAAAAGGAAAAAATTTGGTTTTCTATATCTAAGATATCATTAGATTTGGTGTGTAGAATTCGAAATAAATTTGGGTATGGAGTAGAGTAAAAGGGGACAACGATGAAAAAGATATTTTTGTATGCATATGATCATATTAATTTAGGGGATGATCTGTTTATCGAAACAATTGCAAATAGATATCCAGATACAGAAATTTATTTCTGGACAAATGCTCAGAATCAAAAAGTTTTTAAGGAACAGAAAAATTTAAAGATCGTCGATGAAAATTCAACAAAGACAAAGATACTAAAAAAAATCAGACCATCTCTGGCAGCGAGATACAAAGCAGGAATCCAGAAAAAGTGTGATGCCCAAGTATATATTGGCGGTTCCATCTTCATGGAATATCCAACATGGAAAAATATTGTATCATGGTGGGAATATCAAAGCAGTCAGTATCCATTTTTTGTGTTAGGAGCGAATTTCGGACCATATCATACAGAAGAATATCGAAGTGCAATGGACAAAGTATATACAAAGTTAAAAGATATCTGTTTTCGAGATACCTATTCAAAGAATCTTTTCGTAGACAATGATCATGTAAGACAAGCACCAGATATCTTGTTTTCTTACCCTATGCCGAAAGTGGAAGAAAATAAAAAACAGATTTTTATATCTGTAATTTCTTATAAAGATAAAGAATTGAATTCAGATTTTGATCAAATGACCAATGAAGAATATATTGAAAAAATGGTACAAATAACAAGTGGGTTTAGCAAAGAAGGATATCAGGTAATTTTAGCATCATTCTGCAGAGAAGAAGGAGATTTGGATGCAGCGCAGGAAATTAAAAATAGATCAGGACAGCAGCGAAATATTACCATATTTGATTACAACGGAACGAATCGTAAACAATTATTAGAAGAAATGAGCCGTTCTATTTATATTATTGCTACAAGATTTCATGGAACGATACTTGGTCTGACAGCAGGAAAATCAGTCTTTCCCATTTTATATAGTGATAAAACAAAATATGTATTAGAAGACCTGGGATTTCATGGAGAATATGCAGACTTAAGAGATCCAGATTCCTTAAGTTTTGAAAATGCAAAGAAGAACTTAGAATCAGGATATAAAATAGATGTTACAGAATCCGTTCAAAATGCAGAAAAACATTTTGAAAAATTAGACGAATTTTTAAATAACTAGGGGAAATTATTATGGAATTAGTCAGTATGATCATACCTGTATATGGGGTAGAAGTATATCTTGGAGAATGTCTGGAAACAGTGTTAAATCAGACCTACAAAAATTTAGAAATCATTTTAATTGATGATGAATCCCCAGATCGTTGTCCTGAAATTTGTGATCAATATGCACAAAAAGATGAAAGAATCAAGGTGATTCATCAGAAAAATGGTGGTGCAGCGAATGCTAGAAATCATGGACTAGATATGGCAACAGGGGAATATATTTGTTTTATCGACAGTGATGATAAGATTGAAAATAATTATGTAGAAAAACTGTTAGGTGCAATAAAAGAAAATAAAGCCGAGGTTGTTGTTTGTTCTTTTAAACAATGGTACAAAGATAAGACACAAGATAGCGAAGGTTTTGAAAATAAAGAATACAGTAGCAAAGATTATATCAGAAAATTTTTATCTGATTGGACATGTGGATTGATCTGGAATAAGATGTTTGATAAAAAAACATTAGAAGGAGTCCGATTTGAAGAAGGACATAAGATTGACGATGAATTTTTTACATATCAGGCGATTTTAAAAGCCGAAAAAGTTGTGGTCTTTGATGAGTCTTTATATTGGTATCGAATGAGAAAATCAGGAGTCATGTTGTCAGGAACACAATATCAGGCACAGATGTTAAAAGACCGTTTGGAATATATGACAAAGCGTTATGAGATGGTTATAGAGAAATATCCAGACTTAAAGGCAGAATATTTATATAATTTAACGGATAATCTGATTAGTTACACAAGGCAGGCACAAGGAATCAAAGAATTAGAAAAAGATGTCCGGGCAATCAAGAAGCAATATTGGAATCGGATTATGTTTGGACTAATTCCAATGAAAATAAAATATTCTTTTTTTAGAAGTTTTTTTGATAAAACAAAGGAAGAACTGAATGTTGATGAAGGGGAGAATCATTATTTTGAATAATAAGGAGCCAATATATAAAAAACAAGAAAAACTATATATTTATGAATATCAAAATGCAATCATATTACCACGAAAGTATGAAGATGATGGACCAACATGGGGAAAAGGCGGAGTTTGTAGACAAGAGGGTGAGTTTGTTCAAAGTTCATTTTACGATGGTGGATGGGCTCAGAATGGTGGAAAATATGAGTGGAATCAGACAGATGAGATTTATATAGATGAGAAAGTTATTTATATCGGAGTTTTTGCCAAACATTGGGGGCATTTTCTTGTAGATATGACTTCCAAACTATGGATTTTTGCAGATCCTGAATTCAAAGAAAATATAAAAGATTTTAAAGTTGCATATATTGGAGAAGAAGAACCTGAAGGAAATTATCTTGAGTTTTACAAGATGTTAGGAATTGAGAAAGAACAGTTGATCCACATCGAAAAGCCTGCAAGATTCCAAAAAGTATTTGTTCCAGAAGCAGGATTTCGACCATGTATATGGTATACAGAAGAATATCAGAGAATGTTTGATCTAATGACAGAATCTGTGTTAAAAGATAAAACTTTAAAAGAAAAGTTTAAAAATATTAAGAAAATATACTTTTCAAGAAGAAAATTTGGCAAAGCAGCAGCGACAGAATTTGGAGAAGAGTATATTGAACAATGTTTTAATCAGAATGGTTATGAATCATTAGGCCCAGAAACATTAACATTAAGAGAACAGATCTATGTATGGAACCATGCAGAAGCAATTGCATGTATGAATGGAACCATTCCGCTAAATGTAGTCTTTTGCAAAAATGAAAAATTAAAATTAACAATCTTAAATAAGATGAGTATCTATCATAAAAACCCATACATTTATCTGTACATGAGAAATATACAGGCAGAGTTTATTGATATTTATAAAGAACCGTTAAAAGGATATCCAAAATCTCTGGGAGAAGGACCATATCTGATTAAGACAGGAAAAGAATTTTTTCATTATTGTCAAAGAGAAAAATTTGAGATCCCATATACAGGAATGAAATTGAAATTTTATGATTTAAAACAAGAGATAAGATACTATTTGTGTGTTATAGGAATCGGAAATAAGATCAGAAGAGTTGGATCGTACATAAAAAGAAAAATGTTAAGAAGGTGATAAGATGAGACGTTTTTTTCAAAGAGCATATCATTTCTTAGAAAGAATCAAAAATGAGAGCAGGAATTTCCTAAAGAACGTAAAGCATTTTGGATTCCGAACTGCAAAAGCAATTTTTATTGATGGATTATTTCCACCAGGAAAATCAGAAAAATATATTGCAGAGATTGAACGTTTTATAGATGAAGCAATGGGAGATTTTGTGCGAAGTTATAAGATCAATGATAATTGGAAAAATGAATCTGAAAAATATCCAAAATCAGAGAAAGTTCCAGTATGGGTATGTTGGTGGCAAGGAGAAGAAAGTATGCCAGAACTGGTAAAGATGTGTTTCAAACGTCTGAAAGATACATTACCAGCTGATATTACGGAATTACATTTAATTACATTTGATAATTATAAAGATTATGTGACATTCCCAGTTCATATAGAACAGAAATTTAAAGAAAAGAAGATTACAATGACAACTTTGTCAGATATTTTACGCTTTTGTTTGTTAAGTGAATACGGCGGATTCTGGATGGATGCAACGGTATTTTTCACAGGAGAATTTCCAAAAGAATTCTTGAAAAAACCATTCTATTCACAGAAAATGTATGATCCTGTTGTATGTCAGCGAGAAGCATGTAAAGGACGTTGGTGTGGATTTTTTATGACAGGATATGCTCATAATCCAATTTTTGAATTTGGACGAGATGCATTCTTTGAATGGTGGAGAAAATATGATGATATTGTAGATTATGTTCTGATTGATTATCTGATCTTATTAGGATATAAGAATTTTAAGCAGATTAGAGAATTGATCGATGATGTACCAGATAATAATCTGGATATTTTTGAAATGTATCAGGTATTAGATAAGCCATATACCACAGAATTATACGAACGCCTGACAAAGCGGAATATCATTCATAAATTAACTTATAAAATTGATTTAAAGAAGGAAACAGCAGATGGACAAGAAACTTTATATGCACATTTGCTGAGAGAAGTCTATGGAAACAAATAAAAAAGTCAGTATTGTGATACCAGTATACAAAGCAGCAGATACAATCACAAGATGTGTGAAATCCTTGGAGAAAAATACATATAAAAATCTGCAGATCATACTAGTAGAGGACTGCTCAGGGGATCAGACGATAAATATATGTAAGAAACTTGCAAATACTTATGACAATGTATTATGTATCGAAAATGATCAAAATCATGGAGTTTCATATACAAGAAATCAAGGGTTGGATTATGCAGATGGGACCTATTTAATGTTTGTAGACAGTGATGATTATGTAGAAGCAGACTACGTAGAAACAATGATATCTGTGATTTCTTGCACAGGTGATGAAAATATTATGCCAGTTTGTGGGTATGTAAATCACGATGAAAAGAAAAATGGGAGAACTGATATTTTCTTACCATCCAATGAACAGAAAGATTTTAAAAAATCAATACAGATTATGCCAGAATTATATGAAAACAGAATGTTACAGATTATCTGGAATAAGATTTTTCGGCTAGATGTGATAAAACAAAATCATATTCGATTTAAAGAAGAGATGTTTATTGGAGAAGATTTTAGATTCTTATTAGAGTACATGAAAGCTGCAAAGATATCAGGATTTTTCTTTGTGAATAAGGCATTATGCCATTATATGAGAGATAATGAAAATTCATTGATGTCCAGATTATTAGAAACGAAGATTCAGGATAGTTTGGATAATTTTAAGATTATGTATGAACTTATGGGGAAATCAGCAGATGAGATTCAGAAATTAATTGCGACGGAAAAAGAAAAACAAATAGAATATTATGCATATACGATCATGCATGATGAAAATATGACAACAAAAGAGAAGAAAGAAAGAATTTTTCAGTTGACTTCAGATTGTGCAGAACAGTTATATAAACAGCAGAAAGCACTGCAAAGAAAAGAAGGTATTTACCGATTAAAAAGTAAAATATTAAAGAAATAAGGGGCTTATATGGGACAGAAAAAAGTTAATGAACTAAAAGTTGGATCAATTATAACGTACATAAATTTGATAATTAGTACAATTATACCATTATTATATACTCCGATCATGCTCAGAATTCTTGGGCAGGAAGAGTATGGATTGTACAGTTTATCAAATTCAGTGATCAGTTATTTGACATTATTAAATTTGGGATTTGGTACGGCAATTATACGATTCATATCAAAATTTCGAATAGAAGGCGATCATGACAAAATAGAGGGTGTTACAGGTTTGATTCTTTCTATTTATGGAATTATAGCAATTATTGTTTGTATTGTTGGCTTTTTATTAACAAAAGGAACAGGACTATTTTTTGGAACGGGACTAACAGTAAATGAAATACAACGATTAAAAATATTGATGGTTATTATGACCGTTAGCACAGCAATTTCTTTTCCAGTGAGTGTGTTATCTTCTGTATCTGTTGCCTATGAAAAATATATTTTTCGAAAAATGGTTGATATGATTGCAACAATTGCAACACCTATTTTAAATTTAATTGTATTGTTTTTAGGATATGCATCCATTGGATTAGCTATGATTGGATTAGGCATACAGCTCATTTATGGAATTATTTTTATTTGGTATTGTAAACAGAAATTAAATGTAGTACCAAGATTTAAAGACATGCCATTTTATATGGTAAAAGAAATTTTGGGATTTTCTATATATGTTTTTGCAAGCTCTATTATTGATATGCTATATTGGGCAACAGATAAAGTCCTGATTGGAGCAGTTTTAGGAACAGTCGCAGTTGCTGTTTATAATATAGGTGGAACATTTACTTCAATGTTACAAAACATGTCATCTGCAATCAGCGGAGTTTTTGGAACAAGAGTAAATATGATGGTTTTTGGAAATCAGCCAATGGAAAAATTATCAGAATTATTAATTAGAATTGGAAGATTACAATATTATATTGTATCATTAATATTATCGGGTTATATTGTATTTGGACAAATATTCATTGATGTTTGGGCAGGAAAAGATTATTCACAAGCATATATTATTGGGCTGTTAACAATGGTTCCTTTGGCAGTGCCATTGATTCAAAGTATTGCTTTTTCAGTTATTTCAGCACAGAATAAATTGAAGTTTAGGACGATTGTATATGCAGTGATTGCAGTATTAAATGTAATAGGAACAATTTTAGCTATGCCAAAATTCGGAATTATTGGAGCAGCAGCATGTACAGCAGTTGCATTTATTGTTGGAAATGGAATTTTGATGAATTGGTATTATTGGAAGGTTATAAAACTCGATATTATAGGTTTTTGGAAAAATATTATAAGGATCAGTATTGCGCCAGTTATCATGGTTGTTGTGGGGACAGTAGCACTTCGAGTGATTACAGTAAAGAAACTTTGGATGGTATTAATCTTAGGAGTTATGTATGTAGTATTATTTGGAATTGCTTCATGGATTCTAGAAATGAATGATTATGAAAAATCTTTGGTGACTGGTATGTTTCATAAGATAAAAAGATAGTAAACAAGATAGGGATGGATTATGAGTAAATATTTTATTTCAGTTATTATGCCAATATATAATGCAGAGAAATATGTAAAAAAATCAATTGACAGCTTAGTGAATCAGACGACAAATGAGATAGAGATTATCTTAGTGGATGATGGATCAACAGATGGCAGTGGAAGTATTTGTGACCAGTATGATGGATCAGAGAATGTTAAAATCATTCATAAAGAAAATGGAGGAATATGTACAGCACGAAATGCTGGCCTGTTACAAGCAGAAGGCCAATATGTATCTTTCATAGATTCTGATGATTTTATGGATTTAGTGGCATATGAAAAGATAATAAAGGTATTGAAAAATAATCAAGCAGATATCTTAGATTTTGGATGGAGATATGTATCAGAAACAGGAGAAAAGACAGAGAATTTCCACGAGAACCCTAAAAAGCGGTTGTTAGATAAATCATATATAAAAAAACAAGTTTTACCTCCATTATTAAATCTAGAAAAAAATCGCAAAAATTTTGTGTTTGATTTTTCATGGAATAAGATATACAGGAAAGAAATCATTGATAAATATCAGATTCATTTCGATGAAAAAAGAAACACTTGGGAAGATCGGATTTTTATAGTAGAATTTTTGAAATACTGCAAAAATTATTATTGCATGGATGAATGTTTTTATAATTATGTGAGTGTACCAAATTCTTTAAGCAGAAGATATAATGCACAGTATTTAGAATTGATATTAGCAAATTATAATTTATATGTAGAATTGTTTGGAGAAGATTATGATTTCTCAGCACAGTATGCAACAGATTATTGGTGTAGATCCATTGAGAATATGATCATACAGCAATTGAGAGTGAAAGATCAGCATCCAGAGGTGATTCAAAATATAAAGAAATTTTGAAAGAACTACAAGTAAAAACATGGTATAAAAACCGAACGAAAAAAGATCAGATAGATTATGAGATTAGTCAGTGTCTAAAAGAAAATGAATATGATCGGGTAGTAGAGATTTATGAAAATAAGTTAGAAGTTTTTCAAAAACAGGAAAGAAAAGCGTCAAGGAACCAAATGTTGAGAAGAATCGTTAGAAAATTGAAGATAAGGAAAAACTAAAAATATAAAACAAATTGGAGAGAGATGGAAATATGGGAAAAAAATATAATACGAAAATTAAAATTATTATTCTGATAGGACTTTTTGCAATCGCATTATTTTATTATCGAAATGCAACATTTACTACAGCTGGAGATGATGAAGTATATCGAACAAGTATCGAAACATGGGGGTCATGGGTGAATTGGGCGAAAGCGTATTATTTTGGAAACAGTGGAAGAATTATAATACATAGTCTTTTAATAATTATTTTGAATTTACCAGTGGATATTTTTCGTATTTTAAGTTCAATAATGGTCGTAGTTACTTGTATGGGAATTTATCAGATTATAAATGTGCGAAAAAAATCGAATGATCTTGTGAGATTTTTAATAATTTCTATAATTTTTTGTGGAATGTTTTTTGCGATAAATAATTTAGGTGGAATTATTAGATGGGCATCTGGAGCTTTAAATTATTTGTATCCTGTTAGTGCAATGTTATTCGTATTGATTCCATTTGTTATGAGTATGAATGAAAGAAAGATTCCAATTCTGTACAAATGTATTAGTATAATGTTTGTATTTTTGTGTGGAAATATGGAACAGTCATCAGCAGTAGTGATGGTTTTAGGAATGTTGATATTTATATACATAAGATTCCAAAGAAAGAATTATGATAAGGCAGATATTTTGTTTCTGATTATATTATGGATAATCAATTTCACAGTATTTATATTAAGTTATATGGCACCTGGAGTAGAACAGCGTTATATCTCTGAAATGATAAGATGTTGTGGATATGGAATGCTTTCGATTCCACAGAAATTGATTTTAGGGATGCAGATTTATACATTATATTTATATTCCTTCAGAGGATTGATTATACTAGTTATACCAATATTAGCAAGCATTATAATTTCATTTAAATAAAAGAATAAGAAAAATTTATTAATCGCTGTTGTTAATTTAATTTTATGCGGTTTGCAAAATATAATTATCAGAAAATTTATAGATATACAATTCATTTATCCATATAATAAAATGTATGTTGTATGGTTGATATTTACAAGCATATTGATTTTAATGACAGGATATTTAGTTATTGAATCAGTTGAGGAAAAGTCGGATAAATACTTATATGGATTTTTATTTTTAGCAGCATTTATAGCAGGAATTATACCAGCATTTTCACCGACATTATTTGTATCAGCTGCTAGAACAATGTATATTACATACATAATATTAATCTTAATTGCTGCTAAATTATGGACAGAAGTATTTGAAAGGGAAAAACCATATACGCAGTTACGTAATTGTGAAAAAATATTTATCAATGGATATTTAGTGATTGCTGGGATAATTATAGTTTTTTTGCCGTTGTGGTATGTTATAAATTATCATAATGTAAAAGAAGAGAATATAGATCAATATACACTAAGCAGGAAATATAAGATAGAAAATAAAAAGTTTGATTATGATAAAGGTGAGATACATGCCCAAATAGCAGTTGAAGATTTTAAATGTATAACAAATAATTGGTGTACAGGATTAACTGAAGGATATGATATTAATATTAAAGTAGGAATATTAAATACAAAAAGTAAAAAAATATATAGTTACCAAACAGTATTAAATACCCAATATCCAGTAATGGAGAAATATCCAAGTGGAAAAGTTAATTTTACAGGATTTTATAAGAAAAAGATAAAATTGAAGAAACATGAAAAATATGTGTTGCTGATTAAAAATCATGAAGGAAATAAACTATATCAATATTTAGAATAGGAATATCTTAAGATGTGCTTGTACCGGAGATGTACGCATATTTACATAAGATCAAAAATATCTAAAGGGTAGAATATGAAACAACAAGATTATACAATAATAAAAGTAATAACAACGATATTAGTAGTAATTGCACATATAACGAGATTCTATAGTATGGGTGGTGGTGCCATAAAAATGGAATACAATTTTTTATTGCACTACATAACGTCATTTGTTTACAGTTTTCATATGCCATTATTTATATGTGTTTCGGGAGCAATCTTTTCATTTTGTATTAACAATAAGAAAAAATATTCAGATTTTCGTTTATTTATAATAAAAAAATGGAAACGTTTAATGGTTCCTTATTTTCTAATTGGAATCTTTTATGTCATGCCAGTAATGTGTACATTAAAAATAACTAACTTAAATCCAATCAACTATATAAAAGAGAATATTATATTGTCCAAAGATGCACGGCATTTAT
>OLPS01000847.1_pt1 | contig 36287 bp, 26 predicted proteins | sample 1673071 | NCBI WGS metagenome assembly OLPS01 (sample SAMEA3136752, study PRJEB25190) | human gut metagenome | reverse complement strand
CCCCCGTCTTTAGGCGGGGGAGGATGTCAATCCGACATTTATACCGACATTCCTATGGCCAGACTGTTGCCCTGCACTCTGCTTCTCAGACAGTTCCTTCAATGCATCCCGGATCATCCGCAACATGAATTCAATAAAAACAGAGGACTGCCCAGCGTTATCCGAAATCTGAAGCACCCGGTAATACTCTTCCTGATTCTCATGCACCAGTGTCTCAATCGGCAGCCAGGCAAAAATGGGCTGCCACTTCTGGAGAATGAGTGACAGCCATAGTCTTCCCGTTCTGCCATTCCCATCCGCAAATGGATGGATAAACTCGAACTCATAATGGAAAACACAACTTTTGATCAGCGAATGATATTTTGACTTCTTCAGCCATGAAAACAGCTGTCTCATCAGCTCTGGCACATACTTTGCTGGCGTTCCAGCGTGAATAAGCTGAGTTCCGGCATACACTCCGACATTGCCGGAGCGGAACACTCCCGCCTCTCTGACAAGGCCTTCCATCATTATCTGATGCGCACGCAGAAGGTCTTTCACACTATAAGGATCAAAAGAAAAAACGGCATCGTAAACCTCATAGGCGTTCTTCACTTCCCGTATATCCTGCGGTGGCCCGAAAACCCGTTTTCCATCGATGACATCCGACACCTGATTCAGCGTCAGTGTATTCTGCTCAATCGCAAGGGAAGAGTGAATAGAACGAATCCGGTTCTCTCTCCGCAGCACCGGATTCGGATACAGTTCTTCGAACGCGGTGGTAAAGCCGGCATACTGACCAATTTCAATCGTCAGATTAGTAATCTCTTCCGTCACCTGAAAGGGAGGAACATACCCATCACTCATCTTTTATTCCTCCCCTCATGCAGCTCATCTGTCAGATATGGAAAATTTTCAGTCCGGGTGCAGGATGTCAGGCAGTGCTGCGCTTTTCTTCGCCCAGGCGTTCCTGCACAGTCGTCCACCGCGGGCTCTTCTCCTGCGGTTGTTTTATATAATACATTCCCTTCCAGTATAAGTCACGCTGTGAGACAGCCGGAAAGCCGGTTCTCCCGGGAATCTGCATGAGGACGCTGTCACCCAGCTCCCTTCCGTCCCAAAAGCCGCTGCTCTGTTGCAAAAGAGGCGGATTTTTCGTAACTACCGCGCGCAGACAGGGGCCGGTTCCGGACACATACTGCCGAAAAAGCCCTGCCGTATATGACCTTTCAGGCCTGCCTTTCCCCCTGTGGGATGGCAGCAGGGGAAAACACAATGAGCGAGAGCGAAAATACAACATCATGGCAGTTCCAGCGCATGGGGGACAACGATCAGGTTCTCCTGCGCACCGTGGCGGAAATCCGCAGACTTCCCGAGCTTGATCCAAAGCTCTGGGGTGCCCTGAGCTGCCCGGCCGATGGACTGGAATATGACAAAGCCTCCGCGGCCATTCTCGATACGGACGGTGACGGCCGCATCCGCGTGCCCGAAGTCCTCGAGGCCGTGAACTGGACCTGTGCCCGGCTCGCCGACACGGTCGATCTTTCAAAGCCTGAAGCGGCCATGCCGCTCTCGGCCATCGATACCTCAAAACCCGAAGGACAGCACCTCGGCGCCACGGCGCGCGCACTGCTCTCCCGCCTCGGCCATCCGGAAAACGAGAGCATCAGTCAGGAAGAAGCCCAGGATGCCGCGGACAGCGTGGATCAGACGCTCTTCAACGGCGACGGCGTTATTCCGGCCTCGGATGAACTCGAACCCGGCATGAAAGAATTTGTGGAAGCCGGTATCGCCGTCTGCGGCGGCGCGAAGGACGCCTCCGGGAAACCGGGGCTGAACGCGGCTCTGGCAAAAGCCTTCGAGGCCGCCCTCAGAGACTGGCTCGCCTGGCGCGATCAGGTGGACGCAGCAGACCATCCTGTCGGCGCGGACACGCAGGCCGCATGGGATCTTCTTGAAGAGATCCGTGCCAAGGTGGACGACTACTTCCTGCGCTGCCGGCTTGCCGCCTTCGCCCCTGGCATTGAGGCGCCCGTCAACGCCGAGGAAAAACTCAGTGCGGCTCTCCAGGAGAACGACCTCAGCGGAGAAACACTCTCCGCCCTTCCCCTCGCTCACGTGACGCCGGACGGCGACCTCCGTCTGGCCACAGGCCTCAATCCCATCTGGCGCGACCGCGTGACGCGCTTCTTCACTCTGACCGCGCCCCTGCTGACAGATCCCCAGAGAGTATCCTGGCAGGACTGGCAGAAAATCAGGGACGCCTTCGCTCCCTTCGGCGCTGCCCTTGCCGCACGTCCCGCCGTGACCGCTCCAGCTGACGGCGCTTTCTCTCCGGCTGCCGATTCCGCAAAAGCCCTGGACGCTCTCGGCGTGGAGAAAGCCAGGAAGATGCTCGAAAACGGCGTAGAAAAGCGTTTCGAGGAACTCGCTGACAAGGATGTGAACGGCCCCGAGGCAGCCAGGGACATCAAGGATCTGCGCCGCCTCGTGCTCATGTACCTGCACCTCGGCAAACTCCTTCAGAATTTCGTTTCCTTTGTCGACTTCTACAGCCTCGGCGAGTCCGTGACCTTCCGCGCGGGCACCCTCTATATAGATGGCCGCTCCTGCAAGCTCTGCGTGCCCGCGGCTGATCTTGCGGCCCACTCGCGCATGGCCTCTCTGAGCCAGCTCCCCCTGCTCTACTGCCAGTGTACCCGCAGAAGCAACGCTGCCGAAAAGCGCCTCATCATGGCCGCGGTCACGGCAGGCAGCGAAGATTATCTGGTCGAAGGCCGCAACGGCGTCTTCGTGGACAACGAGGGCAATGACTGGGATGCCGTTCTCGTCAAAATCATTCACAATCCCATCAGTATCAGGCAGGCCGTCTGGGCGCCCTACAAACGCCTGCGTCAGATGGCGGGCGACGCCATTGCCAAGTACGCGGCGTCGAAGGCCAATACGGCCCTTGCTGACGCGGCCAAACTGGCCAAAACGCCGGACGCCAAGGCTCCGGCCGGAGGAGGCTTCGACATCGGCAAGAGCGCCGGCATCTTCGCCGCCGTCGGCCTCGCTCTCGGCGCTCTCGGCACTGCCGTGGGCAGCATCGCCAACGCCCTTTTCTCTCTGACCTGGTGGCAGTTCCCCCTGCTCATCATCGGCATCTTCGTCGTGATTTCCGGACCGTCTGCCCTGCTTGCGTGGCTCAAGCTGCGCAGGCGCAACCTTGCCCCCGTGCTGGAAGCCTCAGGCTGGGCCGTCAATTCACAGCTCCCCATCAATCTCAAACTGGGCGCTGCCCTGACCCAGACTGCCGTACTCCCTCCCGACGCGGAACGCCTGCATAACGATCCGCTCCACCAGGAAAGCGGACACGCCGGATTCTGGCTGGCGCTCATTCTCATCGCGGCCATCGCCCTTGGCGGCTGGCTGTGGTCATCCGGCAGACTCGCGAAGCTTCTTCCGGCCAAACCCGCGGTAACGACCAGCGCGCCCGCTCCCGCGGCTCCGGCTGCCCCTGCTGCTCCGGCCAAGTAGTTCACGCCGGTATCACTGTCCTTTCCGGGGCCCCGCCGCGAAAATAAGCAGAAAAAAAAGTTTTTCCGTTGACAACTTCTGCCTTCCGGTATATCCCCTTTCTCACCTCGGGATGTAGCGCAGTCTGGGAGCGCACTTGAATGGGGTTCAAGGGGTCGAAAGTTCAAACCTTTTCATCCCGACCATATGAGATTACCCCAAAGGGAACCTGATTTTTCAGGTTCCCTTTTCTCGTTTCCGGGGTCTGAAAGAAACTTTTTCATCACGCAGAAAAGGGCAGAAAAGCTCACGGAAAGGCTCTGCCCCGCAGCTTTTTTTCTTTTTCCAAAGCAGAGCAAGATAAGATCCAAAGCGAGCTTGGTTCTAACAGGATCGCGTTGCTCAGAAGGACGAGAGGGGCTTCCGCTGCATTCTTTTGTGTCAGTCAGAACTGACCCAGGTGTTAAAGAAGCGGGCTCGTCACATCCCCACCTCACCAGCCCCGGACTGAAGAGGTGGGGCCAATAAACGATCATTTAGTGGATCCACTGAGCGATCGCTTGCCAATTTGTCAAAAAGGAGCCCAGCCGCACTCGTGATCGCGATCCTAAAAAACTTCACTCCGCCCATCAATAGATAATGACCTTCCAACAAACTCAAGGCCGGCATCCGCGCCGGCCTTTTTTGAGCTCCGGCAGCCTGCCGGAGATTTTTTTGCCGTTCTAAAATTTCTAAATTCTTCTCCCGAACTTCAGCCGGCTCCCACTTGTAGGGGGCAGTTTTCGTTCGTTTAAGGGGTCAGTTATTCTTTCGTCTTACACTTGAACCAGAGAGAGAAGATACAATGTCCCAGAACAGACTGGAATACTAGCTAATTACCTAGTTACTAGGTAATAACTAGCCAATTATCTAGTTAATTGGCTAGTAACTAGGTAACAATTAGCTAATTAACTAGTTCCCTGTCTTTTTTATCTACTTACTAAGTATTATTTAGACAACTGTCTAATTTTTGGCTAGTTACTAGGTAATAACTATCCAGATAACTAGTTACTCTGTTTAGTTTGTATGACTGCTGCCTGAGAGGCAATACATGAATAGTGAAGAATTTCAACATCTTGTCATGCCTCTCCGCCAAGTAGGCGTTGATACGCAGACATGCGAGGTAAAAGAGTCTGCCGACAAGCTCTCTTCCAGTCTTGTGGAAACACTTTCTGCCTTTGCCAACAGTTCCCGTGGCGGCACTATTATCCTTGGGCTCTCCGAAAAAAATGGTTTCCTCCCAGTAGAAAAATTTTCTGCTGCCAGAATGCAGGACGCTCTTGTTTCTGTAGGAGAGAAACTCACGCCTGTTGTCCGGCCTGAGATAGAAATTTTTCCCCTGGATGGAACAAACGTGCTTGTTGCCCGGGTATTGCCTATGCCCATGGAAGATAAGCCCTGCTATATCACGGAAAGAGGAGTGTACGGGGGCTCCTATATCCGCACCAGAGATGGCAATCGCCGCCTTACCAGATATGAAGCAGACAGGCTTATCGAAGCCAGTCATCAGCCTCGTTGGGATTCCGGACTAATAGCAGAGGCAAGTCTTAATGACCTTGAAGAAAGGCTGGTACAGCGGGTTGTAGAAAGGCAGAAACTGCTGCATCCCAGAATATTCGGGCACCTCTCGGAAACTGAAGTGCTTTCCAATCTGCGAATCGTAGCCGAAGACAATGGCACAGTTCGGCCAACATTAGCCGGGCTTTTGGCTCTGGGACATTATCCTCAGAAATATTTTCCTTCCCTCGTTGCTACATTTACTCTCTATCCTGACAGCAATGGTGATGGGAATCCAGATTCCCACGATTATCGCTTTATTGACAGTCAGACTCTCGTCGGTGCGCTTCCTTATATCATTGCCGATGCCGTAGAACTTGTCCGAAAGCACATGAATACAGGAGCGGTCATTGAGGGCGCATTCCGCAAAGACCTTCCGGACTATCCGCTCATTGCCGTACGGGAAGCTGTTGCCAACGCGCTTCAGCACAGAGATTATTCCCCTGAAGGGCGGGCATCCGCAGTGAGCATCAATATGTATCCAGACAGGCTGGAAATTTTAAATCCCGGCGGGCTTTATGGCCGCGTAACGTTGGAAGACATAGGAAAGCCGGGGGTAACAGCCAGCCGCAACCAGTTCCTTTCCGCTATTCTTGAAACGACCCCCTATCCGGGAGAAGGATTCGTTGTTGAAAATCGGGGAAGCGGCATCCGAACCATAAAGAACTCTCTTGAAAAAGCAAAAATGTTTCCTGCGGAGATCTCCTCTACACTGACCAATTTCAAGATTACCTTCCTCAAACGCCGCCGTGATATTTCGGAGCGGAAGAGCTTTGCCGGCCCCAGACTTGAGCAGGCAATTCTCAATGAGCTGGAAAGTCATGCTTCACTGACTCTGAAGGACATCATAGCATTTTCAGGCTGTTCCCGCTCCACTGTTGCCAACAAAGTCAGGAAGCTCGTTGCTGAGGGGAAAATTGAGCCGTTGGAACCACCCAAAAGCCCAAAACAGCGCTACCGTAAAGTGCGATAGAGGAAAAACTACCATTTTTCCTCCTTCCCTTAACACCTCATCCTGAAGCTGCACTCCCCGGGAAAATTCCGGGACTGTGCGCTGCCACTTTCCGCAGGGCGGCTGATGAGATCTGACGCAGCTTCCCTTCTCTTGTTATCCTGTGTATTTTTTTACTTGTAGCGCTGAGCATTTTATTCCAGATTAGGGAATCAGTTTTGTACCGAACAGCACATATCGGCCCGGCTCGCTGTCTCAGATCTTCCCGCCGGACTCGGAGCGATGCGGGGCCGCCAGCAGGAGAACCTATGCATTCACTCTGGAAAAGCCTTGCTCTGATTCTGATGTTCTTCGAATGGACAGCGGTAGCACGGGCTGTTCCCGTCACGCTTCTTCCGCCAGTTTCACCCTCTGATGTCGTATGCGGCGGAGTTCTGGATGAGGACGCCATGCTGAGAGCGGCCCGCCAGTGGACCACGGCGTGCAATGACGAACTCTCTGCCATAGGTCAGAAGGACGAAGCCGGCGTCATCCGGTCACTCCTTGATCTCAGCGAACAGAAACTTGCCGCGCTCCGGAAGTCAGAAATCAGGAGCAGCATGGAGACGATTGCCGAAGCCGTGCTTGAACGCTGGAACAGGGCCGGAGGCAGAACAGAAACGCTGTCGCACTCCGACCAGAAGGCCCTCATTATACTGAGCCGCTTCGGGTTCGTTCCGGTCAGAGAGGAAGGGGAAGCGTATCTCCGCCTGAACCCGGCCTTCTTTTATAAGAGGGTTCAGCTCAGTCCTGAAGGCCGGGCCTTCGCGGACGTTCTCATTTCCCAGCCTCTTTCCAGGGATGAATTCATGGGAGAGGACGGCACCGTCTTTCAGTCCCAGTCCGAAAGAGCCGCCTGGGCCGTGGGAATGGAACGCTTCCTGAAAGATAACGCGGGAAGCCCCTATAAAGCCGACGCACTGAAGCGCTATCACGCCATCATGCACCTTCTCCTCTATAGCGACGTACCCCCGCGCAGACAGGACGGTTCCATGGACAACTGGTCATGGTGGAGGGACGCGATGATGAAGGATATTGTCTGGAGGTACCGCGGCACCCTGACGGGGACCCTGACCGAAGATTTCATCGCCGGCGTTGATGCCAGTGGCGGGAAAGAACCAAAGGATTTGGAGAAGCACCAGTCCGCCAGAATTGACAGCACCTTCGCGCAGGGAGGCACAGCTCCGCAGAAAAGCAGGAACGCCGCCGCTCTTCAGTATCAGGGAGAAGGAGCCATTAACGGCACGATTCCCGTTTCCCTCTGGTTCGAAAGCCGTGACGGAATTATTTCCGGGGAGATCGTCTATACGAGAACGAAGGACCGGACGCCCATCCGTATTCTGGGCAGAGTACAGGATAATGGCCTGCTCCGCCTCCGTGAAATGCTGCCTGACGGCAGGGTTTCCGGCACGATCACGGGAAGTCTTGTTAAAGACACCCTGTCCGGAACATGGGAGGGCCGCCCGAAGATCATCGAAAAAGACGGAGGCGGCGCCGAGTTCAGAAAGGGCAAAACGTACCCCATTAAAATCAGCCGGAGCACCGGAACACATGCGCCCTTCCAGTGGGAGGCCAATCCAGATAAGGCCTCCGGTACCTACGCCTACAGCCTCGGAGATAAGTGCGACTACGGCTCGGTTTTTCTGCAGGTGAACGGGGACGGCACAGTCAGATACAGCATCGCGGCGCTCACCGGCGCTCCCCACTACAGAACAGCTACTTTCCCTGAGGACGCCCTGTCCGGCGAAACGGCCACGGCCGGACTCGATGGCAATACTGTTCTCATCGACGTAGACGAAAAGTGCGCCATAAGGCTAACGCTTTACAGCGATTTTCTCGAATCAAAATACGTTCCCGGGAGAGAATGCCAGTACAACGTGGGGAACGGAGCGACGGCGGAAGGCCTCTTCCTCAAAAGACGCTGAACCCTGAGGAGGCCTGGCGTCTGACTCAGCCCCGCATCTCTCTGATGGCGCGTTTCCCTCTGGGAACGCGCCGTTCTTCTCTCCTGCCCTCATTCCGGCGTGCGGCAGGCCTCCCGCACGGATACTCTTTGCGTCATCCTCAAAAAGTCACTATTATGCATAGCATCTGCGTGACAATCGATCCGGGAAAAAAACAGTCCGAACGGTCGACACTCCGGGATATTCCCCCCCAGGCAATGCAATCCCATCCTCTCCGGAAAACACGCGCGAAGGAGGACTATCCCTTTATGAAAACCGTTATAGGCATCTGCCCTCTCTGGGACGAAACAAAAGACAGTCTCTGGATGATTCCGGGATACATGAACATGCTTGAGGAACAGGGAGCCGTCCCCCTCATGATGCCGCTGACCACGGACACCGGAATTCTGGATTATTTTCTGTCCGCGTGCGGCGGCTTTCTCCTGACCGGAGGGCAGGATGTGTCTCCCTCCCTCTACGGCGCCAGTCCTTCAGAAAAATGCGGCCTCCCATGTCCGGAACGTGACGCCATGGACGCCTACATTCTAAAGGAAGCCATCAGGCTGGATCGTTCCGTCCTCGGCATATGCCGGGGCATTCAGCTTATGAACGCCGCTCTTGGCGGCACACTCTACCAGGACATTCCCACGGAACACCCCGGCGGACCGGAGCACCACATGAGCGCGCCTTACGACCGCGTCGCCCACTTCGTAGAGATACGCAGGGACACTCCGCTCTCCAGCGTTCTGGGAGTGGAGAGGCTCGGCGTAAACAGCTATCACCATCAGGCCGTCAGGGAGCTGGCTCCCTCGCTCACTACCACAGCCGTGAGCGAAGACGGCCTCATCGAGGGCGTGTGCATGCCGGGGAAACGCTTCATCTGGGGCCTGCAGTGGCACCCCGAGCTCTCGTACAAAAGCGATCCCATGAGCCGCAAAATAGCCGCAGCTTTTGTTGAGAGCGCGCGCTGATTCTTTCCCAGTACCCCGGCCCGGAATGGAAAGGGGTACTGGGACAATCCGCCACCCTCATAGAGGAAATCCGCAGAGAGGGGCGGGACCGGACCTGCCGTGACCGGCTTCATTCCGCCGAACTCCCCCGGTCTTTTCCGCTTTCCTCTCTGACGCTACACAGAAAGCATGCGGGCGCGGCGCGCGTGCAGAAGCTTTTCCTGTTCCGGGGAAAAACGGGCAATGAACGCGTCCAGCTCACGCAGCACCGAGGCCTTTTCCTCAGGAAGCTTCGCCTTGAGATAAATACTGCTGGCGGCTGACTCCGTATCCACGACAATCGGGTTCCGCATTTCAGCGAGCAGCGTTCTGATTTCCTGCAGCCTCTCCTTTTCCGTGGCTTCAGCGAACTCTCCCCGCATCATCTGACCGTACAGCTTGGTCCCGGGAAGAACGGCCACGTTGGTCAGATACATGTAGTAGGGATGAATCTGATTGAAGACGGCAGCGCTCTTCCTGGCGCTTTCTTCGAGCCTGCCGGCTCCGGCCAGGCCGCCGAGGTAGATGATGCGGAACGGCAGGCCTGCCTGCCCGATCTTCTGGCATTCCCTGATGACATCCTCTGCTGTATAGCCCTTGTTCACGGCCTTCAGCACATCGTCATCGCCGGACTCAATGCCGATGAGGACATCGTCAATGCCATGCTCTCTGATTTCCCGGATATCCTCAGCGCTCTTATGGAAGAGGTCATCGATGCGCGCGTAGGTGGAGACGCGGGCCTTTGGAAAATACTTCTTAAAAAGATCTCCGAGCTGGATAAGCCTGCGGGTGGAAAGGCAGAAGGGATTACCGCCGGAAGCCCAGATTCTGGTGGCGAAGGGAACTTCCCTGGAGGCCTCCTGAAGGTCTTTTTCCACCTGCTCGATGGGCGCCACCCGGAACGGCGTGTCCTTGTAAAAATTGCAGAATGTGCAGCTGTTGTGTGTGCATCCGGTGGTCACTTCGATGAAAAGACTGTCAGCATCAGTATAGGGACGGACAATGGGGCCGTGAAATTCCATGGTATACCTCTTAATAAATATACATAGTTAGAATTGTAGATGTATTATACGCAAAGCGGACGAGGGAACACCCTTCCCCGCTACAGATCTCTGGCGACATACCGGGCGAATTTCCTGATATTGTCTTCGTTCCGGCGGTAGTAGGTCCATTTGCCGAAGCGGGCGGATTCCAGGAGCCCTGCGCTCTCCATCATTCCGAGATACTTGGAGATGACAGACTGGGAAAGTCCGGCGCGGTCACAGATGCTGCCCACGCAGACTGAATTTTCAAAGCTGTCTCCCTCAGGAATGTGAATTCCCTGCGGGGGGAAGTTCTTTCCCGGTTCCCTGAGCCATTTCAGAATGTTCAGACGGGTCTCATTGGCAAGCGCCCTGAATATGTCGGTTTCGTTCATGGGGTAAACATATTTATTTTTAGGAATATGTCAATATGATTTATATAAAAAATTCTGCCCCTGCCTGCTGCCTGTATTTTCCAGAGAGGATTTGTCTTACCGCACAATCTGTCCCCCTCCTCACCGCTCAGCCGTACAGAGCGCCTCCGCCGGTCAGCATGAAAAGAAACCATTCTTCCCCGTGGTACACTCTGCCTCCGGGTACAGATATTCCGTACGCAAAACACCGTCTCTCTACAAAAAATTGCATATGCATTTATATTTTTTACTTTTTTGCTGCCTCTGGACAAATCCGGACAAAATTGCCTAGTGTTCTGCCCCCGGACGCCCCGGCGTCCAATTTTATTTTCCGGTGAACGTTATGGACAAAGGCAAGATCATTCTTCTCTCCCTGGCTCACATGTGCTCGGACATCAACGGCGGCGCCATTCCGGCCCTTCTGCCGTTCCTGGTCGTGGCCTTCGGATACAGCTACACGGACGCTGCCGTGATTATGTTCGGCTACGCCTGCGTGGCTTCCCTCGTACAGCCCTTCTTCGGCTGGCTTTCTGACAAATGGTCCTGCTTCTGGTTCATTCCTGCGGCCATTCTCACCATGGGCTGCGCCATGGGCGCCATGGGGTTTGTCTCCTCATACTGGGGCATCTGGATCTGCGCCTGCCTCTGCGGCATGGGAAGCTCCCTCTTTCATCCCGAGGCAGCCCGCTATACCAACTACCTTTCAGGACACAGCAAAGGCGCGGGAATGAGCCTCTTTTCCATTGGCGGCAATACGGGTTTCATCCTGGGCCCCATCATCATCGGCTTCCTGACACCTCTCTTCGGCCTGAAGAGCACGCTCTTCTTCACCGTGCTCGGTGTATGCACGGCCTTTTCCTTCCTCTACTCCTTCGCGCACATGCCTCCTGTCACAAAGAAGAAGCTGGCCGTAAAGCGTGCGCAGGGAAAAAATGACTGGCACGCCTTCGCCTGGCTCACAGGCGTGGTCGTCTCCCGCGCCGTGGTCTTTCAGGGCTTCTATTCCTTCACGGCCCTCTACTGGATGAAATACTACGGCGCCTCCGCCAGCACAGGCTCCTACATGCTGGCGCTCTTCGCCGTGGTCGGCGTCATCAGCAACATGACCGGAGGTATCCTGTCCGACCGCGTGGGCTACGTGCGCATTCTGCGCATTACCCAGCTCTGCCTCTTCCCGGCAGTGGCTCTTTTTGTCGCCGCCGGCAATCCCTGGCTTTCCGCGGCGCTCCTTATTCCTGTTTCCTTCTGCATCTACGCCTCTTACAGCCCCATGGTCATTCTGGGACAGACCTATCTCGCCCGTAATCTCGGCTTTTCAGCAGGCATCACACTGGGCGTCTCGCGCAGCGCAGGCGGCATAGCCCTTCCCCTCGTCGGCCTCATCGCCGACCACTGGGGCCTGAACGCAGCCCTGCTCTGTCTCCTCGTGCCTGTGGCTGTCGGTATCGTTTCAGCCTGCATGCTGCCGCAGAAAGAGCCGCAGGAATAGCGAAAAAAATAAATCAGCCCGCCCTGCACCCGATACCGTCAGGAAAAAGTTTTCATTCCAGGTACAGGTGCCAGACGGAGCCCCGGCAAATACGAAAAAAGGCGCCGGGCCCCAGGAGGAAGACATCCCGCAGAATGCCCCCTGCCAGAGCGGCAGCGCCCCGTTTCTAAAAGGAAGGAAAAACTAGGCAGTGAGACGCTTGGCCGCCTCGACAGCTGCCACGGCGTCAACGCAGTAGGCATCAGCACCGATGGAATCGGCGAAGGCCTTCGTCACAGCCGCGCCGCCCACCATGACTTTGATGGGAAGATTCTTCTCCTTAACGAGCTGTATGGTGTCTTCCATGCGGACCATGGTCGTCGTCATGAGAGCCGAAAGGCCGATGAGACGGGCATGATGCTCAATGGCCATCTCAACGATTTTCTCGGCGGGCACGTCCTTGCCGGCGTCCACCACGTCGAAGCCGTGGTTGCCGAGCAGAAGGCAGACGATATTTTTGCCGATATCGTGCACGTCACCCTGCACAGTGGCCATGATAATGACCGGCCGCTTCACGCTGGCGTCCTGCTTCATGAGGGGCTTCAGGTGCGCAAAACCTGCCTGCATGGTCTCCGCGGAACGGATGAGCTGGGGCAGGAAGTAAATTTTCTTCTCATACCGGCTGCCCACTTCCGTGATGGCCGGAATAAGGCTTTCGTTGACGAGATCAAAAGGGACTTTCCCCGCAGCGAGCTCCCTGTCGAGGAGCGCGGCCACATGTTCCTTGTCTCCGAAGAGGACAGCCTCATACGGATTTTTGGAAGCAGCCTTTTCCGCGCTCTTCGCCTGCAGGGCCGCGCCCGTGGAGCTCTTCCATTCGGAGTAGCCGGCGATGAAGTTCTCCGCGTGATCATCCTGGCAGAGCAGCACCTGGGCCGCGGCAACGGCTTCGCGGATGCGCACGGAGGAAGGATTGGCAATGGCAGAGGTGAGACCGGCGCCAGCGGCCATGGCCAGGAACGTGGAGTTCACGAGCTCGCGGGCGGGCAGGCCGAAGGAGATATTGGAGAGGCCGATGGTGGTGGCGAGGCCGTTTTCCCGGCACCAGGCAGCGAGCTTCAGACACTCGATGGCACCCTCGGGCTTGGAGGACACGGCCAGGGCCAGAATATCCACGACAATGAGCCTGCGGGAGATGCCCATGCTTTCGGCGTCGGACAGGATCTGCTCCAGGATGGCAATGCGCTCGGACGCCTTCACGGGAAGCTTCACGCCGCGCATGGGCAGAAGGATGAAGGGCGCGCCGAAGTCGCGGCAGGCAGGGCCCAGGAGCTCAAGCTTTCCGGCGTCTCCGGAAATGGAGTTGATGAGGGACGAAGCCGGGGTCCACGGAAGGGCTCTGAGAATCGCCTCAGGATCCGAGGAATCCAGGGAAAGCGGCATGGGATACTTGCCGGTGAGAAGGCTCACGAGCTCCGGCAGAGTCTTCTTCTGATCGACCTTGTGCGCGCCCACGTTGACGTCGAGCACGCGGGCTCCGGCTGCCTTCTGCTGATCGGCGAAGTCGAGGGCCTTTGTGAACACGCCCTGCTGCAGCTCGGCGGTGAGCTCCTTCTTGCCTGTGGGATTGATGCGCTCGCCAATGACCACAAAGGGTTCGTCCTGGCCTATGCGCACCATATTCTGACGGCTCGTGAGGACAATGCCGGAATGCCGTTCGGGTTCAACCCTGCTGACGCCGGGCGTGCCGGCTTCCACGGCCTTTCTGAGCTGGCGGATATGCTCGGGGCTCGTGCCGCAGCAGCCGCCCACCAGCTTGCAGCCCATGGCCGCGAAAGGAGCGGTGAGTTCGGCGAAACGTTCGGGGCCGAGGGGGAAGACGGTCTGGCCGTCGATGAGCTCGGGCATGCCGGCGTTGGGCTCAGCCAGCACAAAGCCCTGCGTGCAGGACTTCAGGAAGCGCTCAATCACAGGCGTCATGAGATCCGGCCCGAGGCTGCAGTTGGTGCCGAAGGCGTCCACGCCCAGGTTCTGCATGGTTTCGGCGAAAATTTCCGGCGTGGAGCCGGTGAGGCTCACGCCCTGCTCGAAGGTCATGGATACCATGACCGGCAGGTCGGAGACGCGGCGCGCAGCCACCACGGCTGCCCTCGCCTCGGTAATGTCAAACTGCGTCTCTATGAAAACGCAGTCGCAGCCTCCGCTGGCGAGTCCGCGGATCTGACGTTCGAAGCCGGCTATGAGTTCCTCGGGATCGAGGTCGCCAAGGGGTTTCTGGAAATGTCCGCTGGGACCGATATCGCCTGCCACGCACACGGGGCGCCCTGCCGCGTCCGCGGCCTCCCTGGCTATTTCGGCCATGCGGCGGTTGAACTCCTCCACCTCAAGGCCGGGATCCAGCTTGAAGGGGCTGCCGCTGAAGGTATTCGAAAGAATGATGTCCGCGCCCGCAGCAATGTATTCCTTATGGATGGACAGAAGGACATCGGGCCGCTGCATGCAGTAAAGCGACGGGGATACGCCTGCCGGCATCCCCTTGGCCTGGAGCATGGTGCCCATGGCACCGTCGAGAAAAATGGTCCGGTCCTGGGAGAGCAGTTCTTTGAAGCGGGAAGACATTGGCAGCCTCTGTAATTAGGATATAAAGATATATTGATATTCCATAAAAAAGGGAAAACACATCCCTTCCTCAGTACTTTGCTATTCTGAACGCCGGCGCTTTTTTTGTCAACAGCCGGACGCCTCTCCGGCATGGCCCTTATGGCCGCACCGGCCAGCCCTGTGCCCGCAGGGAGCGCCATCGCGCTCTCCGTCCTTCAGGTTCCTGCAGAAGGGGCAGTCATCGCTCGCGGTCAGGCTCTGCAGGATACCGCAGTCGCCGTGCCTGCCGCCGCTGCACTCATGGCGCAGGGCCTCGAGGCGTTTTTTGAGCTGCTGCAGGGACGCTATCTGGCTGTTCACATTCTCGATATGACGGCTCACCAGATCATCCACCCAGCTGCAGTCTGAAACCGGGTTTTCCTGAAACTCGAGAAGCTGGCGTATCTCGTCCAGTGTCATGCCGTGCAGGCGGCAGTGGCGTATGAACCGCAGCCGTTCCACCTGCGCCTCGTCGTAGAGGCGGTAATTGCCGTCACTGCGTTCCGGCGGGGGCAGCAGCCCTTCCTTCTCATAATAACGGATGGTCACAACCTGGCAGCCGGCCATTCTGGCCAGTTCGCCGATGCGCATTTTCATGCATGGACTCCCCGCCCGGACCGTTCCCAGAGATGGGTGCCGGGCTGTCCCGGCGGACTTCCGGAGCCGCACGGAACCTTTCGTAAAAAAATTTCGTCAGACCGCTTGACCCTATAGCGGCTATAGATCGTACCTTTTTCCTGTCAGTCAGAAACAGATACCGCCATCGGGAAACACTATAGTTAATATAGGGTTTCCCGGCAAGGCTTTTGACAAGGAGACAGAAAAAAATGGCTTCCTGCGAATCTTCCCAGTGCTCATGCTGCAAACCCTTCCCGGACGGGGTGCTTCCCCGCCACGGGGACGATTCCGCGGCCGGGAACGGGACGCTTTCCACTTTTGTCCTGCCCGGCATGGACTGCCCCATCGAGGAAAAAATGGTGCGTGACGCGCTGCGCCCGATTGCCGGCATCCGCGGCGTCGTCTGCGACCTCACGGGCCACACCGTAACCGTTGAGCACGAACCGGGCCTCGCCGGCCAAATCCGCTCAGCCCTGCAGGCGCTTCACCTCGACGACGCCTGCGACAGCTGTCAGGAAATCACGGAACACGAAGACAGGGAAACGCTGACAAACTTCCGCGTTCCCGAAATGGACTGCTCCGTGGAAGAGGATCTCATCCGGAACAAGCTTGGAAAGATGCCGTCCGTGCACAGCCTCGCTTTCAACCTCATTCAGCGCACGGTCTCCGTACGTCACGCTCCCTCTGCCCTCGCCGACATCACGAAGGCTCTTCAGAGTCTCAACCTCGGCGCCGAGGTCATGCCTGAGGCGTCTGATCTCACGGTTTCCCTCTTTCACCTCGAAGACATGGACTGCCCGGTTGAGGAAAACCTCGTGCGCGGCAGGCTCGGGAAAATGCCTTCCGTGCACGAGCTCTCCTTCAATCTCATAGACCGCACAGTGTCCGTGAAGCACGACCCGGGCGCACTCGGAGACATCACAAAGGCTCTGGAAAGCCTCAATCTTGGCGCGAAGCCCGTGTCCGGGGGAACAGGCCTTTCGACGTCCCTCTTCCATCTCGAGGACATGGACTGCCCGGTTGAGGAAAACCTCGTGCGCGGCAGGCTCGGAAAAATGTCTTCCGTACACGGGCTCACTTTCAACCTCATAGACCGCACCGTGTCCGTAAAGCACGACCCGGAAGCCCTCAGCGACATCACGAAGGCTCTGGAGAGCCTCAACCTTGGCGCCACACTCGTAAGCCGGACAGAGGCTGCCCCGGAAAAGGCGCCGGGGAGTCAAAAAAGCCGCTTCCCCTGGAAGCAGCTCATCACCGGCGGCATTCTCGCGGCCCTCGCCGAGACGTCCTCGCTCATTCTGGAATGGCATGTCAGGCCTTTCGGCTTTGATCTCCTGGCCCTTTCCGTGAACGGCTTTGCCATAGCAAAACTGGTACCCTTTATCCTCTCCGTGGCCGCAGTGCTCTGCTCCGGCGTGCAGACATTCAAAAACGGATGGATCGCCATAAGGAACCTGACCCTCAACATGAACGCTCTCATGTCCGTGGCCGTGACAGGCGCCATCTGCATCGGCGATTTCCCCGAGGCCGCCATGGTCATGGTGCTCTTCGCCCTTTCCGAGGCCATAGAGGCCCGCACCACGGAACACACCAAGAACGCCATCCAGAAACTTCTCGCCACTGCCCCCGAAATGGCCACAGTGCGTCAGGAAGACGGCTCATGGAAGTCCGTGGACATCCATAGCGTCCCTGTGGGAAGCACGGTGCGGGTGCGCCCCGGTGAGAAGGTGCCCCTGGACGGCACCGTGACTGACGGCTCTTCTTCCGTGAACCAGGCCCCCATTACGGGCGAGAGCATGCCTGTCGAGAAGAAGGCTGGTGACACGGTCTTCGCCGGCACCCTCAACGAACAGGGCAGCTTCGAGTTCACGACCACAGCCATAGCCGGCAACACCACGCTCTCGCGCATCATCCGCGCCGTGGAGGAAGCCCAGTCGTCCCGCGCCCCTGTGGAACGCTTCGTGGACGTCTTCGCGAAATACTACACGCCGGCCGTCTTCCTGCTGGCGCTCGTCACGGCCGTCCTCCCGCCCCTCGTCCTCGGCACGGCCTGGCTTGATTCCATCCATACCGGCCTCATCCTGCTTGTCATCGGCTGCCCCTGCGCCCTGGTTATCTCCACGCCCCTCACCCTGGTTTCCGGAATGGCAGCGGCCACACGTCACGGCATCCTCGTCAAAGGCGGCAAGTTCCTTGAAATCGGCCGCAAGCTGAACTGGATCGCCTTCGACAAGACCGGAACCCTTACCAACGGACGCCCCGAGCAGACCGACTTTGTTCCCTTCGGCAGCATGAACCCGCTGAAGGCCAGGGAGCTGGCGGCAAGCCTCGCCGGCCGCTCCGATCACCCCGTTTCCAGGGCCATCAGCCGCGCGGCCGAAAAGGACGGTCTGACCCTCCGCCACGTGGACGACTTCACGGCCCTGCCGGGCAGAGGCACGAGCGGCGTCATTGAGGGAGAAAAATGGTATCTCGGCAACCACGCCCTCGTGGAAAGCCTTGGCAGATGCTCCGCTGAACTCGAGAAAATCCTCTTCGCCCTTGAGAAAGACGGCAAAACAGTCGTGGTCCTGGTCGGCGATGACGGCCCCGCGGGCCTCTTCGCCGTGGCCGACACCATCCGCGCCACCAGCGCCGAGGCCATCAGCAGCCTGAAGAAGCTCGGCGTCAGGACCATCATGCTCACCGGCGACAACAAACACACTGCTGCTGTTCTCGCCTCCCGGGCTGGCGTCGATTCCTACGAGGCCGACCTCCTGCCCGAAGACAAGCTGAAGTGCATCGAGAATATCAGGGAAGAAGGGCTCACTGTAGGCATGGTCGGCGATGGCATCAACGACTCTCCCGCGCTCGCCAAGGCCGACATCGGCTTCGCCATGGCAAAGGGCGGCACGGACTCCGCCATCGAGACAGCCGATGTCGCCCTCATGGACGATGACCTCAGAAAGGTGCCCAGCTTCATCCGGCTCTCCCGCTCCACTATCACCATCGTGATCGAGAACATCTCCTTCGCCCTGGCGGTGAAGGCCGTGTTCTTCGTCCTGGCCTTCACCGGATACGCTACCATGTGGATGGCCGTCTTTGCCGACGTGGGCACAAGCCTCATCGTGTCCGGCAACGCCGTGCGCGCCCTCAGAAAATAAGACCGGCCCGGGACTTTACGCTCCGCCGGACTGGATATATGTATATTTTAAAATTACATCTAAAGGAGAATGTCATGCATAAGACTCTTATCGTGAAAGGAATGATGTGCCCCCACTGCGAAGCCCACTGCAGGGAAAGCCTTGAAAAGGTGGACGGCGTCGTGTCCGCCAAATGCGATCACAACGCCTGCACGGCCGAAGTCGAGCTGAGCAGGGAAGTTGCCGAAGACGCCCTCAAAGCGGCGGTCAAAGCCGCAGGGTACGAATACGGCGGCATGAAGGGCTAGCCCCCGGACGCTTTTCCGCGCATTTCCCCGCCCGGTTTTCCGGAGCGGGGTTTTTTGTCTCTGCCGGATCCCTCCGGTCACACTGACATGAAAACATTTGCGTATCTGTGGATGAGCGGTTATTTTTGCCCATTCCCGTCCCTGCCCTGCCTGAGGATCCCGGGGATGCCACAACTGACCGAGGAATCACCATGAAGCGTATCCTGTCTCTTCTCGTAATGGCCTGCCTGCTGGCCTTCACCGGAGCCTGTTCGTCCAAGAAGGCTCCCGAACCGGAAAAGCCGCACTACAACCCCAGTCTCGCCTTCGGCGCCACATGGACCCGCCATCCCGTCATTCTCAACGGCGACACGCAGGATGTCCTCGAAGTCGTTGTCTCCTCAGCCAATCCCGGCCCCGTTGTTGTGACCGGCATCGATATCAACGGCAGGCCCATCGCAGCCGCCATGCCCCGCACCATGGAAAAGGGACAGGTCATCCCGTTCCTCCTGCCCAGAGATACGCAGATCCAGGAGATTGTCGTGCACACCACCGACGGCGACCAGAAGATGACGCCGAAGGATCAGATTTAGATGCCTGATATTTTTAATCCGCACGCATAAGCCCCGCCACGACATTCCGGCGGGGCTTTTTTGTCCGCAACAGAGATATATATTTTCTTATTAATTTACTATGTAATATTTTTTCTCCATGTTTTTTCACAAAAACATCATAGCTTTTTCAGCCTGTTGTGCATAGGGAGATGCCTTTTATGCACAAATATTCCTGAAGAAAACTTGCCCTTCCTCCCGAAATAAGCCAAACAGAAAACAGGATCTGTTCCGACATAAGCTCAACGGCATTCAAGGAGGAAGATTTATGGACCTCAACAGACGTCAGATTCTCTGCGGCCTTGGCGGCATCGCCTGCGGCGCGGCCTGCGCCGGCCTCATCAATCCGAAGGAAGACGCCCACGCTGCCTCTGAAAAAATGCAGCGCTTCCAGCAGGCAGGCGGTGACTTCGGATGGAAGCCCCACAAGCTTGACGTGGAGGCGGTACAGAAGGTGGCCTACGAAGCCTACCACAACAAGGGCTACGCCTGCGGCTACGGCGTGTTCTACTCCATTGTCGGCTCTCTTGCCGAACAGTACGGCGCTCCGTACAATCAGTTCCCCTTCTCCATGCTGGAAGTGTTCAAAGGCGGCATTTCTGACTGGGGCACCATCTGCGGCTGCCACGGCGGCGCGGCTTCCGCCTACGCCCTCTTCTGGGGCCGCAAGGAACGTGACGCCATGGTGGACGAACTCTTCCACCACGAGCCTCCCGCTCTACAATCCCGCTGACGCGAAGGTCAGCCTCGACAAGACCAAGCCCACCATCGCCGAATCCCAGCTCTGCCACATTTCCGTGTCCCGCTGGTGCGCCGCCAACGGCATCGGCGAAAAGAGCAAGGAACGCAGCGAACGCTGCGCAAGGCTGACCGCCGACACGGCCGGCAGGGCCTGCGAAATTTTCAACGCCAAGATTGAGAAGGGCAAGGACTGGAAGGGCACCTACGTGGCCCCCGAATCCGTCAAGAAGTGCGCGGACGAGTGCCACAAGAAGCCCGGCTCCGGCTCTGACTGGGCCAAGGGCCATATGGACTGCAAGCCCTGCCATGATGGCGGCAAGGCCCTGCAGAACCACTACGTGAACCATCCGTAAGTCCTCTCCCCGCTTTTTTTCCTCAGGAGGCTCCCTTCGGGAGCCTCCTTTTTTGCCATCATCCCCCTTCACAGGAGTCCCTCCTTTGTCACCAGACAGCCCTTTTTCCCTCAGCCGCACCATGCCCTCCTCCGAGGTATCCCGCCGCCAGAACCGTTTCCGCGCCCTGCTCGCCAGGGATCATCCCGAAGCAGGGGGACTGCTCTGCTCAGGCAGAGTCACTATCTATTACTTTACCGGGCACCTCGGTTCCGGCCTCTTCTGGCTCCCCCTCGAGGGAAATCCCGTGCTTATGCTGCGCAAGGGAACAGAGCGCGCCGCCGCGGAATCGCCTGTGTGCACAATCCTTCCGTTCCGGTCCTTCCGCGAAATCCCCCGTCTCACGGCCGACGCCGGCTCTCCCCTGTCCCATAACATCGCCGTGGACGCCGACGCCTTCAGCTGGACGACGGCCGGAATGCTCGGCAAACGCCTTCCCGGGCACGTTTTCACCGCAGCCGACGACACCATCTACGAGTGCCGGGCGGTCAAGACCGGGTTTGAAATCTGCCGCCTGCACATCTGCGGCCGGCTTCACGCGAGGATCTTTGACACAATTCTCCCCGGCATCCTGCACGCCGGCATGACGGAACGCGAGGCAGCCGTGGCCTTTGCCTGCGAGGCGCTCCGCCTCGGAAGCGACGGTCTCTCCCGCCTGCGCGGGCACGGGGAAGAAATGTTTTTCGGCTACGCCTCTGCCGGATCCGACGGCCTCTGCCCCACCTGCTACAACGGGCCGCTCGGCTGCCGCGGCCAGGACGGCGCCGTGCCCTTCCTGGGCTCGCCTGACGTTGTCTGGGAGGAAAACACGCTGCTCTCCATGGACATGGGCTTCACCTACGACGGATATCACACGGACCGCACCCAGAATTACTGGCCAGGCAGGGAGAAAGACATTCCGGACGTCCTCAGAAGAGCTCAGGACGCCTGCATCACCATCTTCATGCACGCCCTCGACAAACTGGTTCCCGGCGTGACGCCCGCCGAAATCTGGCGGAGCGCCGAAGAGAAGGCCGCCAGTCTCGGCTACGCCCGCGAATTCATGGGCATGGGACGCGATCAGCTGCGCTTTCTGGGACACGGAACGGGCCTCTGCCTCGATGAATGGCCACCCATCGCCCGCACAGTCACAAAACCCCTCGCCGAAGGCATGAGCATCGCCCTGGAACCCAAAATCGCCGTTCCCGGCATTGGCATGGCCGGCCTCGAACACACATGCCTTTTAACACGGCAAAAGGCGGAAACCCTCACGGGTTCCCGCCTCTCCATTCTTGCTCTTAAAAACTGAACAGCAGATCAGGCGAAGGTCTTCAGCGCGTCAATGAGCACTTCTGTGAACTTGTCCACGTTCTCACCGAGCACGCGCCAGAGTTCGTCGAGATCGAGCGGAGGATGCACCTCGCTCCAGCTGTCATAGTCCGTGACCATGGCCATAACGCCGTACGGCAGTCCGAGCTCGTTGGCCAGGATGCATTCCGTGGCAATGGTCATGTTGATGAGGTCTCCGCCCAGCACGCGGAACATGCGCGACTCGGCCCTGGTCGAGAACCTCGGGCCTTCGATGGTCACGATGGTGCCGCCGTCATGGGCTTTGATGCCGCAGTGCTCCGCGGCCTTCAGAAAGGCCTCGCGCAGTTCCTGCGAGAAAGGATCGGCCATGGGCTGATGCCGGACATCGCCCGGGGCGAAGTGATCGAAATAGGTGCTTTTGCGGCCGCGCGTGAAGTCGATAAACTGATCCGGCACCACAAAAGCGCCCGGGCCGTATTCTTCCTGCAGGGAACCGCAGCAGGCCGAGGCCACCACATGGGTGCACCCCGCCTCCTTCAGCGCGTAGAGATTGGCGCGGAAATTGACCCTGTGCGGCGGAATGGTGTGCTGAAGGCCGTGCCTCGCGAGCAGTACGATACGCGCGTCACTGCCCCTGAGACGGCCAACGCGCAGGGGGCTCGACGGGCGGCCGTACGGTGTGCGCGGCGCAAGTTCCTTCTCCGCCGTAAAGAAGGCCGGGTTGTCCAGGCCTGTGCCTCCGATTACGCCAATAAGCTTGCTCATATATTCTGTCCTTATTTTCCGGTAGTTTCGGTCTTCGTCTCTTCGCCGGAGGAGCCGGTTCCGGCTTCCTGATGTTCCGCTGCAGGTTCACGGTCGTCTTCAGAAACCTTCTCCGTTTCGCCTGGGATGATGGCGCCGGCGGGAATATCCTCTTCCTCTGCCCCGGACGCTGCCTCAGCGGGTTCTCCGGCGTCTTCAGAAGCCTTTTCCGTCCCGTCAGGGAAGACGGCTCCGGCGGGCGCAGCTTCTTCTGCCGCTTCGGGTTCTGCCTCCGCGGCTTCACCGTCATCCTCAGAAGGCTTCTCCGTCATGCCGGGGATAATGGCGCCGGCGGGAACTGCTTCTTCTGCTGCATCGGGGGAAGCAGCGTTTCCGGGCGCGGCATCAGCCGCGGGCGCCTTTTCTCCGGAATCCTCAGCTGCGGCTTCGGATTCCGCGGGGCCATCGGCAGCTTCCTGCAGTTTCCTGATCTCATCGTCAGCTTCAGCGGAGCCCTTGACGAGGGACGCCAGGGGCCTGAGGGCTATGTAGAACTTTACCAGGGCCTTCATGGACGAGACGCCGATGGCGGGGTGCTCATCAAGTCCCATAAGAAGGGTCAGGGAGTGGTAGACATTGCAGCCGGCACCGGCCAGGGCCGCAGCGCACTCTGTACAGGTCGTAATAACGGGCCTGCCGCACTCCCGCACGGCCTTCTTCATCTGGGCTGCGAGCTGGGGTTCAAGAACCGAGGCCTCGCCGCCCGCGCCGCAGCAGGGAATATTGTCGAGGCGCATGGGCTCCGGGCTGACGAACCGGGACAGACCAAGGGCGAAGACCTCGTGGCTTCTGTCCATGCAGGGCGTGAACAGGGCGTAGTCTCCGCCGTTGATGACGGTTTCAGGCTTCATGCGGCCGAAAAATTCATAAATGGTCTCCACGTCAAAGCCATGCTTCTTCAGATAGGCGTGCGTGGATGGGGAGATGGTGACAAGCCGGCTCACCCTGTTGGACTTCAGGGTGCCGCGCAGGCGCTCCGTGCTCTTCCGGGATTCCTCTTCCATGCCGAGGACAGCGAGGCGCGCGCCGGAATCGGCAACGACAAATCCTGTGCCGTGCGTGAAAACCAGCTTCGCGAGGGCCTCGGCGGTCTTCGGAAAAACAGCGCAGAAATCGGAATCAAGCAGGAGATTCTCTCCCTCTCTGGCGTAGCTCGCGGTAATGGGCACGTGCTTCGAGAACAGGAGTGTGCGGGAGTGCCCGGGGCGGGCCATGCGGCCGCTGTGCTGGCGCACGTACTGGTCACGCAGGGCCTGGGACAGGGCCACGCCGTCGATGCCGGCGGGGCACTTGCGCGTGCAGGTGCCGCACAGGAAGCAGTGCCATGCAAGGAGCGGAGCCTTCACCATACCGGTGAGATCAATCCTGTGCCGCGCGAGCATAGGGCAGGCGCGCGTGCACTCGCCGCAGTGATCACAGGGCGCGATCATGGAGCGGATGCGCTTCGCGAGATCGCTGTCGCTCTCATCAGGCGGGGGTGTCTTTCTGGCGAATTTCCGTCCCAGATAGCTGCGGACATGATTTTCAGCGCTGTCGAGCATGTCGGCGATGCTTTCAGGCTTCTCCTCATCCTCACTGCGGGGGAAGGAGATACGATCGTTGTGAATGACCGTGCGCCCGAGAGCGGACATGCGGCGGATAAGTTCGGGCACGGCACGTCCCTCTCCGACCTTGACGGAGAAGCCTCCGACGCTGCGGAAATCCTCCTGGGACATGAAAATGCCCTGTCTGAGGCTGAGGCGGCCGAAGGCGCTGGTACGCAGGATGCTGTTGCCCGCCCACAGGAGAGCGCGGCGGAACGCGGAAACGTGATCCGGCAGGCTGAAAGCGCCGAGCCGGCAGTCTCCGCTCTGCAGCGTTTCCCAGGCCTCTGCCTCGTATCCGCGGGGAAGGAGCGAGCCTGACTCAAGGAAAAGCAGGATCTGGCCGCGGGCAGCACGGGCCGCCTCGTTGAGGCGCTCGGCCTCACCGCCGCGCACGGCGATAACCTCGGCGCCTGCCTGGCTGGCGAGGGAGGCGGTGTCGTCCTTACTGCCGCCATCGGCCACGAAACATTCAGTCCACGGGCCCTGGCAGGCGGACTTCACTGAGCCGGCTATGGTGTCGGCGCTGTTCAGGGAGGGAATGATGACGGAAACGAGGGGCTTGGTGAGGTCGGAGGCGTCAGGAAGAAGCGGCAGCTTCTCGGGCCTGCGGCAGAAACCGGCCAGAGCGAAAGACAGCTCACCGGAAAAGCCGCGGCCGGCAAGCAGGCCGGGTTCGTAGCGGGTCAGGGTCCCCTGCCCCGCGCGGGCCATACGGCGCAGGCCGATGAGGTAATACCCGCCCGCGGAAGGACCGAGCACGGCGGAACACCGGGTCAGGCGCAGGAGAGCGCGGCGCAGGATGGATTCGCGCACGAGAGGCGTGCTGGCGCGCACGGCAAGCACGATGCCGGCGCCTTCATGGAAGGCGCGCAGAAAGACCTCGTCCAGATCCCGGACACGCCCGTGGCCGGCAAATCCGTCCTCAACGGGCGTCTCGGAGTACTCGGGCGTGGGAGCCAGCGTGCAGGAGACGGCGCGCGCGCCAAGGTGTCCGGCCTCGTCCATGATGAGCTTTTCCACGTCCGGATCGGAACAGGAGGCGTCACGGACACAGACCACCATCGTTTCACTGACTGGCAGCTCGGTCTGGACAGCCAGGCTGTCATCAATGTCGGGACGGTTCATCTCGGCGACGATGGCATTGGTGCGCAGCTTCTTTTCCGTGAGCTGCGCCTCCTCGCGCTGGCGGACCAGGGGCACACGGCGCCTGGCGGTGCCGTCCATAACGTCCTTGTGCACGCGCTTCCTGAAGAGGAGGAAGAGCCACCAGACAAAAAGCAGAAAAAGCAGAACGCCGATAACGGAAAGAAGCGCGGACACGCCGCCGGTCCAGTGCGCCGGAGCCGCGCATTCCACGGCCGCGCGCAGAAAGAGCATGGGAACGGCCGCCATGGCGAAGGCCTTGGGGCGCATGGAGGTCAGGCCGAGCACGAAGCCGGTGAACCCTGCGGGCAGAAAGGCCAGAAAGAAGAGAAACGTCTCCAGAAGAAGGAGCGATTCGAAGGGCAGCGGCAGCCCCCACCCGGGCACGGGGCTCAGGGGAGAGCCAGCCCGGCTCTGGAGAAATTCGCGGAGGGCGGGACGCAGAAGCACGCGCGAGCAGGCAAAGAGCAGCAGGGCCGCCAGAAGCAGTTCACAGGTGAAAAGGATGGTGCCGGCGAAGAGGCCGAAGTAGGAAGAGGAGAAGGCAGCGGCCGCGCTCTGGGGAAGGAGAAAGAAGACCATGCCCGCAGGCAGGCCGAAGAGCAGCAGTAATCCGGCGGAGAAAGGAGAGCGGCCGGCGTAGAGGCGGAAGCGTTCCAGAACGGCAGGGTCAAGGACGGAATCACCGCAGCCCGTAGCTGCGGCGAAAACGGCGATGCCCGCGACAAGGGCAAGAAAACAGAGGGGTCTGGTGTAACGCTGGAGCATTACTCCTCACAATAGGCTAGGCGTTTGCGATGCAGCCTGCGCAGAACGAAAAAAACAAGAAAGGGCAGGCAAATCGCGGCGCAGGCGGCGGGAAGCACCGCCGGGGGGAGCGTCAGGAGGGCACTGCCGAGCAGGCCGTAAAGGAGGGTCGGGAAAATTTTTCCGGCCGCGGTGGAAAGGAAATACGGGATGAACCGGACGCTGGTCAGGCCGGCGGCGTAGCTCACCAGCCCGAAGGGCACGCAGGGCAGCGCGCGGGCAAGGAAGATACTCCCCTTCCCGTGGCGCAGCATGAACGCCTCGGCGCGTTCGATATTTTTATCCGAGACAAAGCGCAGGACGAAACGCTGCCCGACGCAGCGGGAGAGAAGGAAGGCGGCTCCGGCTCCGATGACGGAGCATCCCCAGGAAAGCAGAAGGCCGGGCACGAGGCCGAAGCAGCTGCAGTTCACGACGGTGAGAAGCGCTGCCGGAATGGGGAGCATAAACGCCGAAAGAAACATGAGACAGCAGGAAAAAGGCAGGGCAAGCCACCCCCAGGTGGCCGCGAAGGAATGCAGAGCCAGTAATTCTTCCATATTCTCTCTTTTGTGCCGTTCCCTGTCCCGGGGCAGGTCAGCGCCGGCCGTGCGGCGGGAACGGAAAAAAACGCAGCCATTCAGCCCGGACGTTTTTCGTCTCAAAAAAGTCCAGAAAGATTTTACTTTTGCCGGTTTCCACTGTCAAGGAAAGCGGCTTTTGCGGGGCTGATACGGCCCGTCACGGACACGGCCCCCTTTTCGCAGGGTCCGCCGGATAAGGACGGGGGCCTTTCCCCCAAAAAGCTAGTTCACGAGCACGCAGCGGCAGCCCGGCAGGGGCATGCGCAGGGAAGGCAGATAGCGCTCGAGAAGCACGCCCTCCGTGGTGTCCCTGTCCTGGCCGTACGTATCGCGCACGCAGAGCGTGTCGAACTGCTCGGCCTTGTCAATGGCGAGGGACAGGGAGGAGCCGAGGAGGAGCGAGCCCGTGAGCACGCTCGCAAAAATGTCGCCCGTGCCGGGATAATGGGCGGGAAGGTAGGAGCAGTCGAGCCGCCAGAACTTGTCGATGCTTTTCTCGTACGCGAGGATAGAGGAATACTCCCATTCGCCGAGGGGATTTTTCGTCAGGGGCATGCTTGTGCCCACGACCACACCGGGCCCCATGAGGGAAAGCTCCCTCAGGTACCCTTTGAGGAGATCCATGTCGGGCTCGCGGTCATAGGGCACATCCAGGAGCAGACAGACTTCCGTGTAGTTGGGCGTTATGACGTCCGCCCTGCCTATGAGCCAGCGCATGCGGCGCACCATGTCCGCGGTCATGGTCGGAATAAGCTGTCCGTCCTCCCCGAGAACGGGATCCACCACGGCGAGGCCGCCCTTCAGCATGCACGTCTCAATGCAGCGTGCCACGGTATCCATCTGGTCGGGGCAGGCCATAAAGCCCGAATACACGCCCTCGAACCTGTCGCCGCGCGCGATCCAGTGGTCAAGCATATCCTTCATGTTCTGCGTGAGGTCGAGAAAGGTGAAGCCCGTCGTCCCCACCGTCTGCGTGGAAAGAACGGCCGTGGGAAGAGGCACGGGCTGTATGCCCATGCTGGAAAGGACGGGAATGGCCGCGGTCAGGCTCGTCCGTCCTATGCCGGAAATGTCGTGGATGGTCACAACGCGGGGAATGGGGTTGCGCATGCTCTCTGCCTCCTGCCTCATTTTTTAAGCATTCGGAGGGGCTCCGTCCAGATCCGCGGAAGATTTGCGTGCCCACAGTCACGCTTCTCTGCCGGCGCGATTGCCACGGCTGTCATTTTGTGGAAGAGTGCCGCACAGCCGGCGGAAAAGCCGCGCGAAGGAGGTCTTCATGCAGCCTTACAAGTATATTTACGGACCTGTGCCCTCGCGGCGCCTCGGACGCTCGCTCGGCGTCGACATTATTCCTTTCAAGACCCGTTCCTATGACTGTGTCTACTGCCAGCTCGGGCACACCACGGTGCACACCACAGAACGCGGCAGCTGGGTGTCCTGTTCCGACGTCCTCTCCGAACTGGAGCGCTTCCTCAGAACGGACAAACCCGACGTCATCAGCTTCGCGGGTTCCGGCGAACCCACCCTCAACGAAGAGCTCGGAGATATGATCCACGGCATCAAGCAGATGACCGACGTGCCCGTGGCCGTGTTCACCAACGCCTCCCTGCTCTGGATGCCGGACGTCATCGAAGATCTCGCCCTGGCCGACATCGTGAGCCCGTCCATGGACGCGGCCCTGCCCGCCACGGCCGAACGCATCAACCGCCCGGCCGGAAACATGCCGCTTGACGTTATCCTTGAAGGCCTCACCCGCTTCTGCAATGTGTACCGCGGCCGGATATGGCTGGAAATTCTGCTGGCGCAGGGACTCAACGACTCGGAGGAGGACATCGCTGCCCTGGCCGCGCAGGCCGCGAAACTCAGGCACATTGAACGCATCCAGCTCAATTCCGTGTGCCGGCCTCCGGCTGACAGCAGCGTGAAGCCCCTCACCATGGCCCGCCTTGAAGAAATCCGCAGCCGCATGCCCGGCCGCTGTGAAATCATCGCCTCCTTCCCGGAAAAACATACGGAAAGCGGACGCACTGCCACGGAAGAGGACGTGCGCGATCTCATCGAACGCCACCCGAGCACCGTAGACGGCACGGCCGCGGGCCTCGGCATCAGCAGCGGCCTCTCAGCCCGCCTCATCGCCTCTCTGAAAGAAAAGGGCGTGCTCCGTGAGGAAGAACGCGGAGACGGCACGTATTATTTTCTGGCGGAACAGCGCCACGACTGAGACATTCCCCTTCTTCAGATCAGAAAAGCGGGCCTTCCCGGAGGGGAAGACCCGCTCTTTTTATCCGGAAATCCGGACAGGCCTAGACGTTGAACAGGAAGTGCATGACGTCGCCGTCCTGCACTACGTAGTCCTTGCCTTCCGTGCGCAACACGCCGTCGGCGCGGCAGTCCGCCTCGCTCGCGTGGCTCATGTAGTCGTTGTAGGAAATCACTTCGGCGCGGATGAAGCCCTTTTCGAAGTCCGTATGGATAACGCCCGCTGCCTGGGGAGCTTTCCATCCCTTATGGATGGTCCAGGCCCTGACTTCGTCGGGGCCGGCGGTGAAGTAGCTGCAAAGGCCGAGGGTGTCGTAGCCAGTGCGGATGATGTTCTCAAGGCCGCTGTGCTCAATGCCGTAGGAAGCCAGCATTTCCTTCTGCTCCTCGTCGGAGAGGCCCTGCAGCTCTTCCTCGATCTGGGCGCAGATCACGGCGAAGCCGGAATGGTGCTCGGCAGCGTACTGCTCCACCTTCTTCGAAAAATCGTTGCCGCCGATGCCGGCCTCGTCCACGTTGGCGCAGTAGATGATGGGCTTGCCCGTGAGGAGGCCCATTTCCTTCCACACGGTATCAAAATATTCGTCATCCGCAGGACGTTCGAACGTGGAGGCCATGCTGCCGGCGTCGAGGTGCCTGACGAGAGCCTCCATAACCGGGACCGCGGCCTTGGCGTCCTTGCTGCCCTTGGAGAGCTTGGTCAGCTTCTCGAGACGCTTCTGGACCGTATCGAGGTCGGCAAGAAGGAGCTCCGTCTCAATGGTCGAGATGTCGCGCAGCGGATCGATGGAGCCGTCCACGTGAGTGATGTTCTCGTCCTCGAAGCAGCGCACCACCTCGATGATGGCGGCGCACTCGCGGATGTTGGCCAGGAACTGGTTGCCCAGTCCCTCACCCTTGCTCGCTCCCTTGACGAGGCCGGCGATGTCGATGAAATCGACGAAGGCGTAAATGGTTTTTTTAGGCTTGGCCTTGGCCGTCAGCGCGTCCACGCGGGCGTCCGGCACGGTAACAGTGGCCTTGTTGGGCTCGATGGTGCAGAAGGGATAGTTGGCGGCCTGAGCGTTCTGGGCCTTGGTCAGGGCGTTGAAAAGAGTGGACTTGCCCACGTTGGGCAGGCCGACGATACCAATACTGAGCGACATGTCTTCTCCAGAGGGAATTTTTTCCCGAACAGAGCCGGGTATATATGCTCAAACAGGGAGCTCCGCAAGGCTCATGCCGTTTCTGTTCCGCCCGCGAGCTCTTCCACAGCCCTGTAGATGCCTTCCACGTCAAGACCAAGCTCATGACGCTGCTGGGCCTGCGACGCATGCTCGATGAACCTGTCCGGCACGCCGAGACGCTTTACCGTCTTTCCGGCGAGAAGGCCGTGATCACTGGCGTATTCCAGCACGGCTGACCCGAAGCCGCCGGCGAGCGAGCTCTCCTCAACGGTGAGGATTTTGTCGAAGCGGCGGAAAATGTCCGCGATCTGCTCTTCGGGCAGGGGCTTGATCCAGATGGGATCGAAGACAAGGGGCATGAAGCCGAGACGCATATGCACCTCGTCAGCCGCGTCACAGGCCGCGTGGAGACTGCTTCCCAGGGCCAGGATGGCGACCTTCTCGCCTTCCTGGACGATCTCGCCTTTCCCGTACGGCAGAGGCTTTGGATCCGGCTGGACTTCAACGCCGAAGGCCGCGCCGCGCGGATAGCGCACGGAGCAGGGCTTTCCCAGGGCCACGGCCGTGGTCAGGCAGCGCACCAGCATGTTCTCATCGCGCGGGGCGAGGCAGTGCATGTTGGGGATATGCCTGAGATAGGCCACGTCGAAGACGCCCTGGTGCGTGGCGCCGTCCTCGCCCACGAGGCCGGCCCTGTCGATGCAGAAGACCACGGGCAGGTTCTGCAGGCAGACGTCATGGACTACCTGATCGTAGGCCCGCTGCAGGAAGGTGGAGTAGATGCACACGAGCGGCCTGGCGCCCTGGCTTGCGAGGCCCGCCGCGAAGGTCACCGCGTGCTGCTCGCAGATGCCCACATCGAAGAAATGATCCGGCCTGGCCTTCTGAAAATAGATGGTTCCCGTGCCGTCGGGCATGGCCGCCGTGATGGCCACGATGCGGCTGTCTTTCTTCCCGAGTTCCACGGCAGCCTTCCCGAACACGCTGGTAAAGCTCGGCGCCGTACTCTTCTTGGGCAGGAACATGCCCGTTTCGGGATCAAAATGACCGACGCCGTGATAATGGGTCGGATCCTTCTCCGCCGGCGCGAAGCCATGGCCCTTCTTGGTGTGCACGTGCAGAAGGACGGGACCGTCTTCCACGGAAGCCGCCATTTCAAGGTGATGGCGCAGGGCCGGGATATCGTGCCCGTCCACCGGACCGATATAGGCGAAACGGAAAGCCTCGAAGAGCATGCCCGGGGTAAAGAAGGACTTGAAACTGTACTCGCCGCGCTCGGCCAGCGCCGCCAGATTGCCGCCGATGCGCGGGATGGTGCGCAGGAAGGACAGCACGTCCTTGCGCGTCTGCCTGAACCAGCGCCGCGACAGGTTGCGCGAGAGGAAGCGGGAAATGGCACCCACGTTGGGGGCGATGGACATTTCGTTGTCGTTGAGCACCACGATGAGGCGCTTGCCGAGATGCCCGGCGAGATTCAGGCCCTCAAAGGCCTCGCCGCCGGTCAGCGCGCCATCGCCGATGACAGCGATGACGTGGTTGTCGAGCCCCTTGAGATCGCGGGCCGTGGCCATGCCGAGAGCCGCTGAAATGGAAGTCGAGGAATGCCCCACGCCGAAAAAGTCATACGGGCTCTCGCTCATGCGCGGGAACCCCGCCAGGCCGTCCTTCTGGCGCAGGGTGTCAAAGGCCCTGTTGCGTCCGGTGAGGATCTTGTAGGCGTAGCTCTGATGACCCACGTCCCAGACCAGCTTGTCCCGCGAGAGATCAAAGGTGGAAAGCAGGGCCAGCGTCAGTTCCACTGTGCCCAGTGACGGGGCCAGATGCCCGCCGTTTCTGGAACAGACCTCAATGATGCGCTCTCTCGTTTCCGTGGCGAGGCGCTCCAGTTCAGCGTTGGTCAGGCCCCTGAGATCGTCGGGGCCGTTCAGTCTCTCAAGCAGAGGTGTTTTATTATCCATTATTTCTACTTCACTCTTTCAACCGTGAACACGGCGAGTCCGCGCAGGAAATCGGCGTCCCCGCCGCTCAGATCGCGGATGGCGGCTATGGCGCTGTCAGCATGCTGCCTGGCCAGGGCGCGGCTCCTGTCCAGCCCCACCAGGGCGGGATACGTATTCTTGTCTTCTTCTTCATCCGAACCGGCGGGCTTGCCCAGCGTGGCCGTGTCGGAAACCACGTCGAGGATGTCATCGGCAATCTGGAAGGCCACGCCGAGCTCGGCGCCGAAAACGCCCAGCTTCTCAAGGCTGGCACTGTCCGCGCCGGCCAGTATGGCGCCGCAGGTGACCGAGGCGCGCAGGATGGCGCCCGTCTTGAGGGCGTGCAGATGCCTGAGATCCTCCAGGGAAATGCGGCGTCCCGTGGCAATCATATCGAGTTCCTGACCGCCAGCCATGCCGAAGGATCCGGCCGCGGCGGCGAATTCGTGCACGGCCCTGAGTACCCGGTCGGCGGGAAGCGGGCAGGAGGTCATGCAGAGGAAGGCGTCGGACTGCAGGGCGTCGCCGGCGAGGATGGCCGTGGCCTCGTCAAAAGCTTTGTGATTGGAGGGACGGCCGCGGCGCAGATCATCATCGTCCATGGCCGGAAGGTCATCGTGGATGAGGGAATAGGTATGCACCATCTCTATACCGCAGGCAAAGGGCAGAACATCTTTCGGATCCGCCCCGAAAAGCGAGGCCGTGGTAAGGCAGAGCACGGGCCGCAAACGCTTGCCTCCGGCAAGGAGACTGTAAAGCATGGCCTCCCTGAGGCGTTCCGGCGTCCCCGGGTCGGCAACGCAGCCCCTGAGGTGCTCTTCAACGAGTTTTCCGCGTTCGGCCAGATGAGCCTTCACTGTCTGTGCGTTCATTTTTTCCTGCTCCCGTATCCGCTTAAAAATTTCCGCTCTGGTATCCGCCGTCCGTCACGCCGGGGGCGGAAACACCGTCATCCGCGTCAGATCCGGATTCCCCGGATCCGCCCTTCCCGTCCTTCAGGAACTCCTCCGCGTCGCGGAGGCCTCCCTCTTCGCTCTCAAGGACGTTGCGGGCGTCGCTGAGTTTCTGACGGCAGAAGCGCACGCAGGCACAGGCCTCCCGGTAAAGCCTGACGCCCTTCTCGAGCTCGAGGTCTTCCTGCTCCAGCTGGGCCACGATTTCCTTCAGTCTCGCGAGCTGGGAGCTGAAGGTCTTTCCCTTCGTGGTCCTGTCTGCGCTCTGTGCTGCTTCCATGCTGTATCCTTATTCTGAAATCTTCCGCGTACTATTATCAGATTTTTCGCGGGATGCCGAACCGTTTTTTTTCATTTTTTCCGGACAGGAGCCGGACTGACGTCATCGACCGTCGCGCCGAAGCTTCCGTCAGCCATGGAAACGCGCACCTTCGCTCCGGCCGAGAGGGCCGCCGTGCCGCGCACGATATGGCCCTTTTCGTCCCTCACGAGGGCGAAGCCCCGCTCAAGAGGCCTTAAGGGACTCACGGCCCCGAGCCTCAGGTCCAGCGCTTCCAGCCCGTGGCTCTTCCTCTCGAAAAAGGCCCTGCCCAAGCGGACAAGATCGGACGTTTCCCGGGCGAGCTCCCGCCCGGCCCCGGCGCTGAGCCTCCCCGAAAGCGCGGGGAGACGGGCCGAACAGTCAAGAACCGCTCCCGTTCCGGCCGCTATCCTCTGCCTGAAGGCGCTCCTGGCGAGGCCGGTGAGGCTCCCGGCCTCAAGCTCTCTCTCCCGCACAAGGCGTTTTCCCCTCCGGGCGAGGAGGGAGACAAGCCCCGCGAGCTCACCGCTCATGCGCCTGAGGCGCCCCGCGGGCGAGAGCAGGCGCAGTACGTCGCTCTCATGGGCGAGGGCGGCGCCCCGGCCGGCGACAAGACTCCCGAAGGCCTCCGCGGCGCGCGTCTGAAGGGCCGCCACGCCTGCCAGAATTTCACTCCTCGGAGTCCAGAGCAGCTGGGCCGCCTTGGTGGGCGTCGACGCGCCCACGTCAGCCGTCATCTCGGCGAGCGTGTGATCCACCTCGTGCCCGATGCCGGTCAGCACGGGAAGCTTCGAGGAAAAGATGGCCCTGGCCACGGTTTCCTCGTTGAAGCAGGCGAGATCATCGGCCGATCCGCCGCCGCGGATGATGACGATGACCTGGGCCGTGCCTCTGGCGTTGGCCTTCTGCACGGCCTCGGCGATTTCGGCGCCCGCGCCGATTCCCTGCACCTTGACCTGATAGAATTCGATATGGCAGCCGAGGCCGCGGTCACGGGCGTTCTGCAGGAAATCGTGAATGACAGCGCCCTTCTCTGAGGTGATGAGGGCGATGCGCACGGGATTGGGCGGAAGCGGACGCTTGCGGTCTTCGCTGAAGAAACCGAGCTTCGCGAGCCTGTCCCTGAGCTCCCGGAAACGGCGCAGCAGTTCGCCCTCCCCGATGTCCGTGACGCTGTTGACCATCAGCCTGTAGGAGCTGCGCCCGTTGCGGGTATAGGTGCCGAGCACTCCCTCGAGCAGGACCCTGCGCGCCTCCACGAGCACATCCCCGACTTTCCGGCCGCGGAACACCTCGCCCGTCTGCGTGTCCCGGGTGAGAAGGAGGTTCAGATCGCGGCCGTAGGAAATGCAGCTCAGCGCCTCTTCCCCCTCCCTGAGACTGAAGAAGACCATGGGCAGCCCGAAGCGGCTGCTGCGGACGCTGACGTCCGCTATTTCCCCCTTCACGAGCACGCGTCCCCCGAGGCCGATGCCCCGGAGGGCACCGGCCACGGCCTGATTCAGGAGGGGGACCGTGTAAATGAGGGGTCTCTGCGCCATGGGCCGCCTAGTTCTGTCTGGCCTTCCAGGACGCGCTGACGGCGTCCCTGAAGGAACGGATGCCTGCCGCGAGGTCAGCAGCGGGAATGGTGCCCTTTTCGCCGGTGAGACGGTTCTTGGTTTCCACCACGCCCTTGCCGAGGCCCTTGGCACCGCAGATGAACTGCATGGGCATGCCGAGGAGGTCGGCGTCCTTGAACTTGATGCCGGGGCGTTCCGCCCTGTCGTCAACGAGCACCTCAAGGCCCATGGCCTCAAGCTCCTTCTCGAGTTCCCCGGCCTTGGCCGCCGTGGCCTCGTCGGAGGGGTCGAGAAGCAGGATCTCGCAGTCAAAGGGCGCGATGGCCGGCGGGAAGATGATGCCGTTGTCGTCGTGGTTCTGCTCGATGGCCGCGGCCAGGGCGCGGGATACGCCGATGCCGTAGCAGCCCATAACCATGTACTGCTCCTTTCCGTTCTCATCGAGATAGGTGCAGTGCATGGCCTTGGAGTACTTGGTGCCGAGCTTGAAGATATGGCCGACCTCAATGCCCTGGGTGAGCTCAAGCCTGCCTCCGCAGTGCGGGCAGACATCACCTTCCTGGGCGAGGCGCAGATCGTGGAAATCCGTGATTCTGCAGTCGCGGAAGAGATCCACGTGCTTAAGATGTTCGTCCTTTTCGTTGGCGCCCACCACGTAGTCGGTGCCGCCCATGAGCTCGCTGTCGGCGTAGACCGGGACGGAGAGCCCGACGGGGCCGGCGAAGCCGAGGGGAGAACCCGTGGCGGCCCTGACCATTTTTTCATCGGCCAGATCCACCATCTCGGCGCCGAGCATATTCTTCACCTTGACGTCGTTGACCTGACGGTCGCCGCGCACAAGAATGGCCACGGGCTTGCCGTCCACGTTGAAAATCATGGTCTTGACCACCTGCTCCACGGGGACCCCGAGGAAGCGGGCCACGTCGGCCACAGTGTGGGCGCCGGGCGTTGCCACCTTTTCCATGGGCGCGCAGCCGGCGGTATTCTTCTCTCCCTTCCAGACGACCTCGCAGCGCTCGATGTTGGCGGCGTAGCGGCAGGAGGTGCAGGAGGCGATGGTATCTTCCCCGGCTTCGGCCAGCACGTGGAACTCGTGGGAGAACTTGCCGCCGATGGAGCCGGAGTCAGCGTCCACTTCCCTGTAGCGCAGGCCCATGCGGGTGAAGATGCGGTTATAGGCGTCGCTGCTGTCCTGGAAGGCCCTGCTCGCGCCCTCGTCGTCGCAGTCGAAGGAATAACCGTCCTTCATGATGAACTCACGGCCGCGCATGAGGCCGAAGCGGGGGCGGATTTCGTCGCGGAATTTGGTCTGAATCTGATACGGACGGGCGGGCAGCTGCTTGTAGGAGCGCACCTCGCCGCGGAGCAGATCCGTCATCACTTCCTCGTGCGTCGGGCCAAGGCAGTAATCCCTGTCGTTGCGGTCCTTGAAGCGCAGAAGCTCACGGCCGTAATGCTCCCAGCGGCCGGATTCCTTCCACAGATCGCCAGGCTGCACCATGGGCATGCTCCGTTCAAGGCATTCGCTGCTCAGCGTGACCGTTGGGCTATGGAAACAGAC
>OLPS01000828.1_pt1 | contig 36544 bp, 32 predicted proteins | sample 1673071 | NCBI WGS metagenome assembly OLPS01 (sample SAMEA3136752, study PRJEB25190) | human gut metagenome | reverse complement strand
GTGATGACCTTGACGGGGCACTTTTCGGCGCAGGCGCCGCAATTGGTGCACTTTTCGGGATCGATGGAGGCGAGGAAATCGGTGACGGTGATGGCGCCGGTAGGGCAAACCTTGGTGCACATCATACAGCCGATGCAGCCGGCGGAGCAGACCTTGCGGACGACGGCGCCCTTATCATGGCTGGAGCAGCGCACGGTGACATGATTTTTGACCGGGACCATGCCGATGAGCAGGTGCGGGCAGGTTTTGGCGCAGGCACCGCAGCCGGTGCACAGGCTTTCATCCACATGGGCAACGCCATCCACGATGGAGAGCGCACCGAATTTGCAGACCTTGACGCAATCGCCATAGCCCAGGCAGCCGTAGCCGCAGGCTTTTTTGCCGCGGTGCAGGGCAGCGCAGGCCGCACAGGTGGCGGGGCCGTGGTAATCCTCGGCTTCGCCGCACTTTTCGCAGGTGCCGCTGCAGCGGACGGTGGCTTTGACGGGCTCGGTGTTTTCCGCCGCGACGCCCAGGTATTCGCTGATCTGAGCGGAGACGGAAGCGCCGCCGGGGATGCAGAGATTGGGCTTGGCGCTGCCATTGGCAACGGCTTTGGCGTAGTCATCGCAGCCGGCATAGCCGCAGGCGCCGCAATTGGCGCCGGGCAGGAAGCCGCGGATATCCTCCACACGGGTATCGATGGGGACCGAGAGGAAATGGGAGGCCACTACCAGCAGGATGGCGCAGATCAAGCCGATAGCGCCGACAATAATAATACCAGTCATAGTTATCTCCCCTCCTTACTTCAGCAGACCATCTACCACACCGGAGAAGCCCATGAAGGACATAGATACGATGGAGGCAGCGATCAGAGTGATGGGCAGGCCCTGGAACGATTCGGGGATATCCATGTTCTCCATGCGGCCGCGAACGCCTGCGAAGAGGACCATTGCCAGCAGGAAACCGAGACCGGCGCCCAGCGCATTGACCATGGACTGGCTGAAATTGTACTTCTCATCGATATTGAGCACCGCTACACCGAGCACGGCGCAGTTGGTGGTGATGAGGGGCAGATAGATGCCGAGGGCTTCATACAGCGGAGGCAGGAACTTCTTGAGGGCCATTTCCACCAGCTGTACCAGCGCGGCGATGACCAGGATGAATACGATGGTCTGCATATAGCCCAGCTCGTATTTATCCAGCAGATAGGTCTGGATGGGCCAGGTGGCGGCGGTGGCCAGTACCATAACAAAGGTAACGGCGACGCTCATGCCGACGGCGGAATCCAGCTTTTTGGAAACGCCGAGGAACGGGCAGATACCCAGAGTCTTGGAGAGGACGAAGTTCTGCGTCAAAATAGCAGAAAGCAGAATGACGATCATTTCTTTCATGCTTCACAGCCTCCTTCCTTATTCTCTGCCGAGGGGCAGCCACCGGCGCAACCGGCGCAGGCGCCGCAGGCAGCGCAATCGAGTTTCTTCTTGGGCTTATGCTTGGCGAACTTATTCATGATGGCGATGAGCACGCCATAGACGAGGAAGCCGCCGGGGGTGAGCTTCATGATCGCGATGGGATCGAACAGATTGGCGGTGAGGGTGATGCCGCACCAGGTACCGCTGCCGAGGATCTCACGCACGGTGGCCATGCAGAACAGAGCGAGGGTGAAGCCCAGGCCCATGCCCAGACCATCGAGGGCGGAATCGATGACATTATTCTTGCTGGCAAACATCTCGGCACGGCCGAGGATGATGCAGTTTACCACGATAAGCGGCAGGAAGATGCCGAGGCTCTGATAGAGGCTCTGCACATAGGCCTGGAGCAGCAGCTGCACCACCGAAACAAAGCCGGCGATGACGACGATGAAGCAAGGAATGCGGACCTTATTGGGGATGATATTGCGCAGCAGGGAGATAACGATATTGGAGCCCAGCAGTACAAAGGTGGCCGCCAGACCCATGCCCAGCGCATTGAGGACCGAGGTGGAGGTAGCGATGGTGGGGCAGGTGCCCAGCACCAGAACCAGAACGGGGTTCTCCTTGATGATACCATTGGTGAAGGTTTTCAGCTTGTTACTCATTTGGTTCCTCACGCTCCTTTCACAGTCTCAAAGGCGGCAAAGGCCAGCTTAACAGCTTCCTTGTAGCCATTGGAGGTATAAGTTGCCTTAGATACCATGGGCAGCTCGCTATCGGGGGTTTCGGCGGTGACGCCGATCCACTTCTTGCTGTAAGAGCTCTTGGCGAGCTTGGAACCGTCAATTCCCTCGTACTCATTGGGGGTCTCGGTGTGCTGATACAGCTTGGAGGCGATGATGGCGCCGTTATTATCAATGGCAACGAGGATATGCAGATCGCCGCTGAAGCCGGCCGCGTGAACATTGAAGGCATAGCCCAGCTCCGACTGATAGGCGCTGTCGGTGCCTTCAGGTGCGGTCTCCAGCTCGGTGTAGCCCTCGCCCAGCATTTCGGCGATGAGCTCGGCCTCGGGATAGACCTTTTCCTCGGTGGGCGCTTCGATGGCGATACCGGCCAGCTCACCGTAAGCGACAAAGGCATTGCCGACTGCGGCATTGAAGCCCTTGGAGGAGAAGGTGGCGCCGGAGAGGAACTCGATGCCCTCAAGGTTATAATCCTTGCCGAGATACTGCTCCTGGAAGTGGGCTTCCTTTTCGATGCGGTCGCCAATACCGGGGGTCTCGCCGTGCTCCATGACCTGGGTACCGGTGATGGCACCGTCGGAGGAGATGCCGACCATGACGGTGATCATGCCCGCGAAACCCTTGCCCTGGGCCTGGAATACATAGCCAGCGCCGTTGCCGGCCTTGTAGGCATTGAGGACATTTTCGGCGGTGACGGTGACTTCCTCGAAGTCGGCGCCATCGGGCAGAACGGCGGAAAGGGCCGCATTGGCCTCGGCAGCCTTAGCCGCGTCAATGACGGGCTTGGTGAGGCCGTAGGTACCCACCAGCGCCGCGGAAACGATGACGCAGATGGCGGTGAGGACGACGATGGGTTTCAGCTTTTCCCATTTCATTTCTCAGCACCTCCCACTCCAAACGGTTTTTTGGCCCCGATCTTATTGAGGTGGGGGCAGATGATATTCATAAGCAGAATGGCGAAGGATACGCCCTCCGGATAGCCGCCGGAGGAATTGCGGATGAGCATGGTGATGATGCCCGCGCCCAGCGCGAATACGACCTTGCCCCACTCGGTGGCGGGAGAGGTGGAGTAATCGGTGAGCATGAAGATGCCGCCCAGCAGCACGCCGCCGGTCAGGATCATGGTGACGGGGTCATAACCGAGGATCAGGCTCATCACGGCGATGGTAGCCACATACACCAGCGGGATGGTGGGGGTGATGACCCGGCGAACCACCAGATAAACAAAGCCGATGATGAGGGCAATGGCGCAGGTTTCGCCCAGGCAGCCGCCGCGGATACCGAAGAGCAGGTTCTTGACGGCGGGGAGGCTATCCACAGCGCCCTCCTTGATGAGGGCCAGGGGGGTCGCGCCGGAAACGGCATCGATGCCGGGAATGTAGGAATTGGCGGTCGGCCAGGTGGTCATCTGCCCGGCAAAGGCGATGAGCAGGAAGATACGGCCGGTGATGGCGGGATTGGCGAAATTGCAGCCGATGCCGCCGAACAGCTGCTTGACGATAACAATAGCGACAAAGCAGCCGACAATGGCCATCCAGATAGGGAACCCGGCAGGCAGGTTCATTGCCAGCAGCAGACCGGTCACGGCGGCGCTCAAATCCGAAATGGTATTAGTGCGCTTGGTGATCTTACGGAACAGGTATTCGAACAGGATAGATACATCAACGCAGATGATCTCCAGCACAAGGGCACGGGTGCCGAATACCAGAACGGAAGCCACCACGGCAGGCAGTAGCGCAATGAGAACATCACGCATGACGGAGGTGGTGGAGGCACCGCCGCGGACATGAGGCCCGGCGGAAACCAACAGTTTACGATCAGTCATTTTATCTCCCCTCCTCCTTACTTTCTTATCATCTGCTTGCCCAGCTGGTTATAGACCACCAGGTGGCGCTTGGCAGGACATACATAGGCACAGCAGCCGCATTCCATGCACAGATTGACATGGAGCGCCTTCAGGGCCTCCACATCCTCGGCATGATAGGCGCGATCCAGCGCCGCGGGGCTGAGACTGAGCGGACAGGCCCGCAGGCAGCGGCCGCAGCGGATGCAGGCGGTCTCGGCTGCCATTTTGGCTTCTTTTTCATTAAAGACCAGCAGGCCGTTATTGGTCTTGCTGATGGGGGTCTGGTCATCCCGGCAGGAGGTGCCCATCATGGGGCCGCCCAGGATGATCTCGGCCGGTTCGCCCTTGTAGCCGCCGCAGAAATTGATGATGTCCTCCAGCTTGGTGCCGATGGGAACCCAGACATTCTTCGGCTCGGCTACCGCGCTGCCATCCACCGTGACCATACGGCTGGTAAGCGGCAGGCCGGTCTTGACATACTCCGCCAGCTTGATGACAGTGCCGACATTCATGACCAGCACGCCGACATCACTGGGAAGCTTGCCCTCCGGGATGACACGGCCGGTGGCCTCGTAAACGATGACCTTTTCGGCGCCCTGGGGGTAGCGGGATTTGAGCTCCAGCACCTCCAGCTTGCTGCCCTTCGCCGCGGCGTCGGCCTTGATCTTCTCAATGGCCTTGGGCTTGTTATTTTCGATGCCGATGACCGCGCGGCCGCCCGGCATATGGCGCAGAATGAGCTCCGCGCCCTCCAGCAGCAGGTCGGTCTTTTCCAGCATGATGCGGTAATCGCAGGTGAGGTAGGGTTCGCACTCGGCGCCATTGATGACAAGGGTATCGATGGCTGCGCTCTTCAGGCCGGCCAGCTTGACGCTGGTGGGGAATCCCGCGCCGCCCAGTCCCATCAGACCGCAGGCGCGCGCCGCCACCAGAACATCCTCCAGCTCCGCGCCGATGGCGGGCGGAGTGAGGGTCTCATCGATGGTCTGCTCGCCATCGGTGGTGATGACAATGGCTTCCGATTTGGCGCCGCGGGCATTGAAGATCTGCTCGATGGCCTTGACCTTACCCGATACGCTGGAATGGATCGGTGCCGAAACCGCCGCTTCACTATCGCCGATGAGCTGGCCGACCTTAACGGTATCGCCAACCTTTACGACAGGCTTGCAGGGGGCGCCGATGTGCTGAGACATGGAAATGGTGACCTCGGCCGGGACCGGCATGATCACGCTTTCCAACTCGGCTGTGTTCTTTTGGTGCTTCACATGGATGCTGGGAAGCGAATGGAACATAGCCACAGGTATCCCTCCTAATTGTTTATTTTAGGCTTAAGCGGTCCAGATAGGGCATGACAACCCGCAGAGCCATCCCGGTGATGGCGCCCATGAGCAGTCCCGCCGCTAAAAGAACCGGCAAGTAGTACCAAACATATTGATTGCTGATGATGAACCGGGCCGCGATGAGCTGGCCCACATTGTGCGCCGCGCCGCCGAAAACGCTGAGCAGCAGATACTGCCGGCGAATGCCCGGCAGCAGGCTGAGCAGCAGCATGACCGTGACCGAGGCAATCCCGCCGGACGCGCTCATGGCGGCGGCCACCGCCCCGCGGGTAAGCAGCACAAACAGGGACTTGAGCACCGCGATGGTGTAGCCGCTGACCGGCCCCAGCACAAACAGGGCGTACATGGTGATGATATTGGAAAGGCCCAGCCGGATGCCCGGCGGCAGCATGGGCAAAGCGGGCAGCAGCGACTCCAGAAAGCTGAGTGCCATGGCCAGCGCGAACAAAAGGCCCATCAAAGCCAATCTTTTTACTTTGCAGTTACGGTTCTGTGCTGCCATTTGCTTCTCCCATAGTGGTACATCATTTATTTTAGTTGCTTTTGGGTGTAATTTCAACCAAAAAGCCGCTATTTTACCGCCGAATTTTAATAAAAAAATATCATTTTAGTTATAACTAATGCTGAAAGCGGTAACGGTGCCTGACAAAAAACTGGTGAAGTACAAATGCCTCATACTTCACCAGTTGATGTATGGATTATCTCGGAAGGTCAATCCAGATCGCAGCCGGTGCAGCCTTCGCAGTCGCCTTCGCAATCCAGGTCATCCAGATCGAACTCCAGCTTTTCGCCGCAGTTGGGGCAGTCGATCTCCCCTTCGCACAGCATGCTTTCATCCACGCAGATGGTATCGCCGCAGGTGGGGCACTTTACTTCATACAGGGGCTCGTCCTCATCATCGAACTCATCATAGTCATCCAGACCATAATCATCGTCCTCATCAAAGTCGTAGTCCTCATCCTCATCGTCTTCCTCATACAGGGCGTCTTCCACATCCTGCAGATCATCATCGATGGCATCGACGACTTCGCCCAGCTCCTCTACCGCATCCTCCAGATCGGTAACGGAGAGCGCCAGGTCATCCAGCACCTCGATGACATTGAGCAGAACTTTGCCTTCGGCAGTGGTATCGGTCAGCTTGAGGCCATCGGCCAGGCCGCGCAGATAAGCAACTTTTTCAATAACAGTCATTTTTGTAACCTCCCTTATGGTATGGGTGTAGATAATGACAACCGGCGTAAAATGAGATTTACGCTCTTTCCATGTACTCACCGGTTCTGGTATCCACACGGATCATATCGCCCTCATTGATGAACAGGGGTACCTTGATCTCGGCGCCGGTTTCCAGAGTGGCGGGCTTGAGGGTATTGGTGGCGGTATTGCCGGCAAAGCCTGGATCGGTCTTGGTGACCTCCAGCTCCATGAAGAAGGGAGGCTCTACGCCGAACACGCTGCCCTTGTAGGAAAGGATCTTGCAGACGGTGTTCTCCTTGACGAACTTGAAGTTATCGCTGAGAATGCTCTTGTTGATCGGGATATTCTCGTAGGTCTCCTGATCCATGAAATAGTACAGGTCACCATCGGAATACAGATATTCCATATCCTTTCTCTCGATATAGGCGGTCGGGTACTTATCAGAGGGGTTGAAGGTACGCTCGGTGACAGCACCGGTGATCACATTGCGGATCTTGGTGCGGACAAAAGCGGCGCCCTTGCCGGGTTTAACATGCTGGAACTCGATGATCTGATAGACATTGCCATCCATATCAAAGGTCACACCATTGCGAAAATCGCCTGCACTTACCATAATACAAAAACCTCCAGGATATAATGTACGGATTTAACTATCTGATTTTAACATATACCGGTGCATAAATGCAAGGGTTTTTCACAGGATAATGAGCTCTTTGGGGCTGTTTGTCAAATCTTTTGTGCCATCCGGGGCAAGCCAAACCATATCCTCGATGCGGACGCCGAAGCGGCCCTCCAGGTAGATGCCGGGTTCCACGGTGATGACCATGCCCTCCTTGGCGGTGGTCTCCGGGGCGATGGAGGGAGAAAAGCCGGGCATTTCGTGGATCTCGATGCCGACGGAATGGCCCAGGCTGTGGCCGAAGCAGCCCTCATAGCCGGCATTGTAGATGAGCTCACGGGCGGCGGCATCCACGGCGCGGCAGGAAGCGCCCACAACGGCCTTTTCGATGCCGAGGAGCTGGGCGGCCAGGACGGTATCATACACGCGGCGCATCTCCTCGGTCGGCTCGCCGACGGCAACGGTACGGGTCATATCGGAGCAGTAGCCGCCCCAGTAGGCGCCGTAATCCATAGTGAAGAAGTCGCCCTGCCGCAGGGGACGGTCGCCGGGGACGGCGTGGGGCTTGGCGGAATTGGGACCGCCGGCGGCAATGGTCTCAAAGGCAAGGCCATCCGCGCCCAGACGGCGCATGCAGTATTCCAGGTAGGCGGCAACCTCTTTTTCGGTCTTGCCGGGCTTGATGAAATCGAGGATCTCCAGGAAGGCGGCATCGGTGATGCTTTGCGCCTTGCGGATGGCGGCGATCTCCTCCTCGTCCTTGAGGGAGCGCATCTCCAGGATCTTATCATTGAGGGCGGCGGCGGTGAGGAACTCCACTTGCGGCAGACGGGAACGGTACTGTTCCAGGCTGCCCACGGTGATGTAGTCGGTTTCGAGGGCGACGGTTCTGGCGCCGTGCTTCTTCAACAGCTCGCCTAGCTGGTCGTACAGCTTATCCTGCAGGATGACCTCGGCCCCGGTGACGGTGGCCTTGGCGACCTCGATATAGCGGAAATCAATGATGAAGTAGGCAGCATCCCGGAACGCCAACAGTGTGCCGGCGGTGGAGCCCAGTCCGGTAAAGTAGCGGCGGTTCACATCGGAGGTGATGAGAGCGGCATCGGCCCCCTCCGGCAGGGCTTTCATCAGTTTTTCAATGCGGTTCATGCTCGATTCTTCCTTTCTGCGGCTTGGTTATAAAGATCTCTCATGGTGGCGGCGTCCTCCGCCTGGGTTCCAGCCGATTCACAGATGATGGTGGGCTGGCTGTCGTACTTGACCAGCACCTCTGCCAACGGCGCAAAGTAGGGGCCGTAGGTGGTATCGGCAAAGGTGAGGTGGCGTTTTTCCCCGCCGTTTTCGGTGTACTCTATCTGAGAAAAATGGGAATGGAAACACTTCATGCGCTGCTCCCCTATCTCATTTTTCATGGTCAGCAAAATGTGCTCGTAGTCCTCCGCCCCGCGGATGCTGCCCAGCGTGCGGGCATTGAGGTGGCCGAAATCGATGCAGGGCAGCAGGCGGTCATCCAGCTTGCACAGCTCCATGACCTCCTCCAGCGTGCCCAGCTGGTTAAACTTGCCCATAACCTCCGGGCAGACGATGATGTGCCCCAGATGGGCCTCATCCAGCGCTGCCAGCGCCTGCTTTAAGGTCTCTCCCGCAAGGGAAAGTGCCTCCTCCCGACTGATCTTGGCACAGGAGCCGGAATGGACCACAATGCGGCGAGCGCCCATCAGGTCGGCGGCTTCGGTGGATTCCAGAATGTACTTGATGCTGTTCTGACGCTTTTCTTCCTCCACGCTGGAAAGGGAGATGTAATACGGCGCGTGCAGCGAAAGCTGGATATCCCGCGCCTCGCAGCCGGCCTTCAGCTTCAGTACACCTTCACGATTGATACGCACCCCGCGGCCGCACTGGTATTCGTAGGCATTCAGGCCCATCTTTTCCAGGTATTCCGGGATCTGCGGGGTGGATTTATAGCCCATGGCGGTAAAGCTTTCGCTGTTCCCGGCAGGCCCTATTCTTATCATTCGGCATTCCTCCTTTTGCGGCGGTGGTAAAGGCGCAGCAGCGGTTTTTCCAGCGGACGCTTGATGCGGTACAGGCCGTAGCCTTCTTCGGCGTAGGGCTCCACCAGAATGGTGACGCAGCCGCACAGGTTGCCGCACAGGATATCGGTAAAGAGCTGATCCCCGATGAGGGCGGTCTGCCGCGGGCTGACGCCAAACTCCTTCATCTTGGCCAGGGCCACCTTCTTTTTGGGCTTGGCGGCATCGGCAATGTAGCCCAGCCCCAGGCGATTGGCAAAGGGCGCGACCCGCAGCTCGTGATTATTAGAAATGACAAAAAGGCGCAGCCCGGCCGCCCGCTGGCGCTCCAGCCAGTCCATCACCTCCGGCTTTATTTCCTGGCTGTTATCACCGGTCAGAGTGTTATCCACATCCAAGAGTAGGGCACGGATGCCATGCCGGATAAAAAAATCCGTTGGGATCTCCTCGATGCGGTGGAAATCGTATTGCGGGGTCAAAAGCGGCAAGGGCTCACGCTCCTTTCGGTTGGTTCGGCTCTATTATAGCAACTTGAGTGGGGAAAAGAAAGCCCCATTTCCCGCTCTTTCCCCGATTTGTGCAAATGGAAAAGGCAGACGAGGATAAACCCATCTGCCTTTATTCCGGTTGCAATAAAGATCAAGATTACTTGTACTTGCGCTTACGAGCAGCCTCGGACTTTTTCTTGCGCTTAACGGAAGGTTTCTCATAATGCTCACGCTTGCGGACTTCCGCCAGAACGCCAGATCTAGCGCAGGAACGCTTAAACCGTCTGAGAGCACTATCCAGCGACTCGTTATCTTTTACTCTGATCTCTGCCATTTACTATTCCCTCCCTACGCCCTACGGCTGGAGTTATATCCTAATAACAGGATAACACATAGATTATACAATAAGGCATTTTACTATGTCAAGAGATTTTTATTGAACAAGGCCCTTCAATTTATTATTTTGCCACGATATTGTAGAGCTTACCCTTCACATATATTTCCTTGATGACGGTCTTGCCAGCCAAAGCAGCCTGCACATTGGCATCGGCCATTACCAGCGCCTTTACCGCTTCCTCGGTGCTGTCGGTGGGGATCATGAGGCGGGCCTTGATCTTGCCGCTGACCTGCACCGCGATCTCCGCGGCGGCATCCACGCATTTGGCGGGGTCGTACTCCGGCCACTTGGCCCGCGCCAGCATTTCCCTGTTGCCCAGCACTTCGTTGATCTCCTCGGTGAGGTGGGGGGCGAAGGGATTGAGCAGGGTAATGAAGGTCATCAGCTCGCCGCGGGTGACGCTGCCCTTATCGTAAATTTCATTCAGCACGCTCATCATGGCAGCAATGGCGGTATTGCACTTGAGGCCCTCGATATCCTCGCTGACCTTTTTGATCATCTTGTGGAAGCTGCCCTCCAGCTCGGGGGAATAGCCTTCCTCGGGGGTCATCATATCGGTGAGGGCGGCCACACGCTCCAGGAAGCGCTTGCTGCCCTTGATGGAGGAGGTGTTCCAGGGGGCGGTCTTTTCAAAGTCGCCGATGAACATCTCGTACATTCTCAAGGTATCAGCGCCGTACTGGGCCACCACATCGTCTGGATTTACCACATTGCCGCGGGATTTGCTCATCTTTTCGCCGTTTTCGCCCAGGATCATGCCGTGGCTGGTGCGTTTGGCATAGGGCTCCTTACAGGAAACAACACCGATATCATACAGGAACTTGTGCCAGAAGCGGGAGTACAAGAGGTGCAGCGTGGTGTGCTCCATGCCACCGTTGTACCAGTCTACCGGCATCCAGTAGTCCAGCGCTTCCTTGGCGGCCAGCGCATTCACATTGTGTGGGTCACAGTAGCGCAGGAAGTACCACGAGGAACCGGCCCACTGGGGCATGGTATCGGTCTCCCGCTCGGCGGGACCGCCGCAGCAGGGGCAGGTTGTCTTTACCCAGTCGGTCAGCTTGGCCAGCGGGGATTCACCGTTATCGGTGGGCTCATAGCTTTCCACCTCCGGCAGGCGCAGGGGCAGCTCACTTTCGGGGATGGCCACCCAGCCGCACTTGGGACAGTTCACCAGCGGGATAGGCTCGCCCCAATAACGCTGGCGGGAGAATACCCAGTCACGCAGCTTGTAGTTGACCTTGGTCTCGCCCTTCTTCTGCTCCTCCAGCCACTTGATAATGGTCTTTTTGGCTTCCTCCACGGTCAGGCCATCCAGGAAACCGGAATTGACCATGATGCCGGTAGCGCAATCGGTAAAGGCTTCCTTTTCCACATCGCCGCCCTTTACCACCTCGATGATAGGCAGACCGAACTTTTTGGCGAACTCCCAGTCACGGGTATCGTGGCCGGGCACCGCCATGATGGCGCCGGTGCCGTAGCTCATCAGAACATAATCGGAAATAAAGATGGGGATCTCTTTGCCATTGACGGGATTGATAGCCGCCACGCCCTCCAGCCGCACGCCGGTCTTATCTTTGGCCATTTCGGTGCGCTCAAAATCGGACTTGCGGGCGGAGACCTCCTGATACTCCCTGACAGCATCCATATTGGTGATGCGGTCCGCCCACTTTTCGATGTAAGGGTGCTCCGGCGACATAACCATGTAGGTAGCACCAAAGAGGGTATCGGGACGGGTGGTATAGATGAGCAGCTTATCGCCGCCGGTGGTATCAAATTCAACCTCGGCGCCGGTGGAGCGGCCGATCCAGTTGATCTGGGAGGTCTTAACACGCTCCAGATAGTTGACATCGGAGAGGTCATCAATGAGGCGCTGGGCGTAGGCGGTAATCTTCAGCATCCACTGGCTCTTTACCTTGTGGATGACCTCGCTGCCGCAGCGCTCGCACACACCGTTGACCACCTCCTCATTGGCCAGCACGCACTTGCAGCTGGTGCACCAGTTGACGGACATCTCCTTTTTGTAGGCCAGGCCTTTTTTGAAAAGCTGGAGGAAGATCCACTGGGTCCACTTGTAGTAGCCGGGATCGGTGGTATTGATCTCCCGGTCCCAATCGAAGGAGAGGCCGAGGCTCTTGAGCTGGGCCTTAAAGTGTGCCACATTCTGCGCGGTGACGATCTCCGGGTGGATGTGGTTTTTGATGGCGAAATTTTCGGTGGGCAGGCCAAAGGCATCCCAGCCCATGGGGTACAGCACATTATAGCCCTGCATCCGGCGCTTTCTGGCTACGATATCCAGCGCGGTATAGGAACGCGGATGGCCGACATGCAGTCCCTGACCGGAAGGATACGGGAACTCCACCAGCGCATAGTATTTGGGCTTGGTGTAGTCATTTTCGGCATGGAATACATGGGCTTCTTCCCACTTTTTTTGCCACTTCGGTTCAATTTCCTTAAATTCGTGTTTCAACGGTCTGTCCTCCCAACCTCATTCGGCGCTTAGGGCGCTTGATCAAATTTATTTTTTCTCGCCTTCCAGCTCCAGCGGCAGGCGGGGGGCATCGGCCCATACACGGTCGATGCTGTAAAAATTGCGGGTCTCGGCATAGAAAATATGCACGATGACATCGCGGTAGTCCATTAGGATCCACTGGGCGGAGCTGCGGCCCTCGATGCGCTTGGGCTCGATGCCCTGGCGACCCAGGTATTCATCCAGGTCCTCGCACAGCGATTTGACCAGTGTGGTATTGCTGGCAGTGGCCACCACAAAGTAATCCCCGATGGTGGTCAGCTCGCCGATCTGGATGACCTCCAGGTCGGTCGCCTTTTTGCTATCCAGAAATTTGGCGATAGAAAGAGCAAGTTCTTTGGAATTCATTCTTTTTCCTCCTTGCAGAGTTTTACATATTCATTGTAGGCCTGCCAGCTTTCCCGGCAGAGGGGGCTTTTCCGGCGGCACAGCTTGCCGATGGTATAGCACAGCGCGTACAGCATCGCCCCATCCAGGGAGCGATCGGCCCAGCGGCGCATCTCGGCTACATCAGGGTAGTGCCGCCCCTCCTCGGTCAGGTCCGCCAGGTACACGATCTTTTCCAGGCGGCTCATACCGGCCCGGCCGGTGGTGTGGTAGCGCACCGCGTTTTCGATATCTTTATCACGGACACCGTAGCGCCCCAGAATTTCCGCTGCCGCGAAGCCGTGAATGAGCTGCGGCTGCTCCCGGAAATCGATTTCGGTCATTATAGCACTTCGCCTCATGATTTGCAATGCTTCTGGGAGCGGCATTTCCTTACAGCAGTCATGCAGTATCCCCGCTATCGCCGCCTTTTCGGGGTCTTCTCCCCAGCGGCGGGCCAGGCGTTCTGCTTCCTTTTCCACCCCAAGGGAATGGCGGTAGCGTTCCTCGCTCATCAGCGGGCGGATGGCTTCCCTCATTTCTTGCCGGGTCATTGGTCCTCCCCCTTATACAGGCCGTGGGCGGCAATGTATTCCGCCACCGCAGGCGAAAGATCCCCGCAGGGCACCCCGGCGCGCAGCATCTGCCTTATTTCGGTGGAGGACACCACCCGCACAGGATTATCCAAGAAGATGCTGAGCACCCCTTCCCGCGCCAGCAGGCGGGCCTGCTGATAGAGGGCTTCCTTATCGTCCTCTTCCCGGCTGGCCACCGCCAGCGTGCACATTCTGCCCAGCGCCTGCCATTCCCGCCATGCGGTAAAGGTCAGGTAGTTATCTGTACCCATGATGAGGTAAAAATCGTCCTCGGAGTAGCATTCCCGCATATGCCGCATGGTCTCGATGGTATAGCTGACGCCGCCGCGGGTCAGTTCATAGTCATCCGCCAGGATATTCGGCAACCCCTGCAGGGCCAGCCGGCACATTGCCAGCCGGTCCTCCCCTGCGGCCAGATCAGGCGAAGCCTTATGCGGCGGGATAAAGGCGGGGATAACATGCAGGCAATCCAGCCGCAGCTGCTTTACCGCCTGACGGCATACCCCTACATGGCCCAGGTGGATGGGATTGAAGGTGCCGCCGTAAAAACCGATTCTTGCCACTTTTCTCCCCTCCGTTACCGCAGGTCAATGATGGTCTTTTCGGGGTTTTTGCGGTACAGGGTCACCTTGCGGCCCACCACCTGCACCACCTCGGCGCCGGTGGCCTCCGCCAGGGTCGCCGCCATCTCCCTGGGGGTCTCCGGGGCGGTCTCCAGCACCGTCAGCTTGATAAGCTCCCGGGCAGTCAGGGCGTCATCCACCTGCTTTTGCAGCGCCTCGCCCATGCCGTTTTTGCCCACCTGCAGAATTGCCTCTACCGTATTGGCATAGGAGCGCAGCTTGGCTCTCGTTTTGGAATCCATCATATCATTCTCCTTCTTTTCTGTCTTTCAGCTTCTCATACAGTGCCGCCAGCGCCCGTCCCCGGTGGCTGATGGCATCCTTGGCGGGGCCGTCCAGCTCTGCAAAGCTGCGCTCCCCCACCATGAACAGCGGGTCATACCCAAAGCCGTTCTGTCCGTGCAGCCGGCGGGCAATGGTCCCTTCGCAGGCGCCCTCGCACCGCACAATGTCAACCTCCCCGAATACCGCGCAGATGGCGCAGACAAACCGTGCCGCGCGCCTTTCATCCGGGATTTTTTCCATCTCCCGCAGCAGCTTGGCGTTATTGGCGGCGGAATCGTGCCCCTCCCCGGCATAGCGGGCGGAGTACACCCCCGGCGCGCCGTTCAGGGCATCCACACACAGGCCGGAATCATCCGCCACGGTGGGCAGGCCGGTGGCCCGGTAAATGCCCATCGCTTTCAGGTATGCATTCTCGGCAAAGGTCTTCCCTGTTTCCTCGATATCTAGGTCCGGCGGGCATACGGCATCCTGCGGGATGACCTGCCAGCCCAACGGGGCCAGGATGCGCTGGAATTCCTCCACCTTGTGCTCGTTTTTGGTCGCTAATATCAGCTTCATTCCTCGTCCTCGTTCAGCAGCAGCGCCTGGGCAAATTCTGCAGCGCTGAAGGGGGTCAGGTCCCCAATGCTCTCGCCGGTGCCCACAAACTTGATGGGCAGCCCCAGCTGATCCCGGATAGCGATGGCCACACCGCCCTTGGCAGTGCCGTCCAGTTTAGTCAAGATGATGCCGGTGACGCCGCAGGCCGCGGCAAATTCCCGCGCCTGGTTCAGCCCATTCTGCCCGGTGGTGGCATCCAGCACCAGCAGTGTTTCACGACTGCAGCCAGGGGCTTCCCGCTCCAGTACCCGGTCGATCTTCGCCAGCTCCTCCATCAGGTTTTTCTTGGTGTGCAGGCGGCCCGCCGTATCACAGATGAGCACATCCACATTTCTGGCCTTGGCGGCGGTGATGCTATCATACACCACCGCGGCGGGGTCGGCGCCCTCGGCATGCTTTATCATCTGGCAGCCTACCCGCTCCGCCCAGACGCCCAGCTGCTCACCGGCCGCCGCCCGGAAGGTATCCGCCGCGCCCAGCAGCACCTTTTTGCCCTGGCCCTGCAGCCAATAGGCCAGCTTACCGATGGAGGTGGTCTTGCCCACCCCGTTGACGCCGACCACCAGCACCACGCTGGGCTTGGTCTCCGTCACCAGCGGCTCATCCGGCTCCATCAGCTCGGTCACGATCTCGCAGAGATTCTCCCGCAGCTCGGTGGAATCAATGTTCCGGCGCTTGATGCGCTCGCCCAGCCGGGAGCAGATCTTGCCCGCCGTCGTCACACCCACATCGGCCAGGATGAGGATCTCCTCCAGCTCCTCCAGGGTATCAAAGGTGATCTTCCCGGAGAAACTATCCAGCTCCAGGCTCAGGCTCTGCTTGGTCTTTTTTACGCTTTTGCGGAAAATATCAAAAAATCCCATTGGTTCTCCTTAGTTCAGGCTCTTGCCAAATTTCTTTTCCATCTCGGCCACATCCAGCCGCAGCAGCTTACTGATGCCCTCCTCCTCCATGGTGACGCCGTACAGCACATCGCCCTGTTCCATGGTGCCGCGGCGGTGGGTGATGGAAATAAACTGGGTATGATCGGTCATGCGGTGCAGGTAGGCGGCAAACTTGCCGACATTCACATCGTCCAGTGCCGCCTCTATCTCATCGATGAGAACGAACGGCGCGGGATTGACCCGCAGGATGGCAAAGTAGATGCAGATGGCCACAAAGGCCTGCTCGCCGCCGGAAAGGGCGGAAAGATTCTTGATGATCTTGCCGGGCGGCTGCACGATGATCTCGATACCCGTCTCCAGCGGATCGGTGGCATCGGTCAGGCGCAGCTCGGCATGTCCGCCGCCAAAGAGCTCCCGGAAGATCTCGCCAAAGTAGCGGTTGATGCCCGCAAAACGCTCGGTAAAGATCGCGCTCATCTGGGCCGAAAGCTCGGTGATGAGCCGTGTCAGCTCCTTCTTGGCATTTTCGGCGTCGTCTATCTGCTCCTTCATAAAGCGGTACCGGCCGCTCACTTCCTCGTATTCCTCAATGGCTGCCACATTCACGGCACCCAGCGCCCGTATCTTGCCGCGCAGCTCGGAGAGGCGCTTCTGCGCCGCCCCCACATCCTCCAGCGGGATGGCCTGTTCGGCCGCTTCGCTGCGGGTCAGCTCATATTCCTCCCACATCTTGGCGCTGATGCTGTTCTGCTGCTCCTGCATACCTTCGCTCTTTTCCTGCAGGCGCAGCAGCTCGCTGGCGGCCGCCTCCCGGCGGGAGATGACATCGCTGTTTTCCTTGGAGAGGATATTGCGGCGCATTTCCAGCTGGTCACGCTGTGCATCGGCGTCCTTGATATCCCGGTGCAGCTCCTCGATCTCGCTGCTGCCGCTTTGCGCCCCGGCGGTAATCTGCTCGATCTCCTCCCGGATGGCCTCATTATCCTTTTTCAGCTGCTCCTGTCGTTCCCGCAAGGCGGCCAGGGCGGCCTCACTGCCGCTTTGCTGGCCCTCCATCTGCTCAATGGCCATCTGGACGGCTTCGCAGTCCTTCTGCCGGGCGATGTCCTCCATCTGCAGGGCAGTCACCTTTTCGGCAGCTTCGGTGATGGCCGCAGTCAACATTTCGTGGGCAGCCATACCCTCGGCCGAAAGCCTGGTCAGCCGCTCCACCTCTTCGGTCAGTTTCTTTACCAGCTCGCCGCCGGAGATTTTCTGCTGGCGCAGCTGCTCCATACGGGCGGTCAGGTCATCGTATTCCCGCAGCGCCTGCTCGTTCAGGCGTTCGGCTTCCTCCACATTGGCGGCCAGGCGGTCCACCAGCGTCTGGGCGGAAATGAGATCCTCCCGCGCGGTCTTTTCCTCGGCCTCTATGCCGTCCACCGTCGCCTGAATGGTATCGGTCTCCCGGCGCAGCTCGGTCAGCTGGGCCTCCAGCTCCTCCGCCTGCTTTGCGTATTTCTTCGCCTCTGCGGTCAGGGCGTCTATCTCTCCCCGGCGGGAAAGAATGGACGCGTTCTTATTGACGGAACCGCCGGTAAGGCTGCCGCCGGCATTCACCACCTGGCCATCCAGCGTCACCACCCGGTAGCGGTAGCTGTACGCCTTGGCGATGGCGGTCGCGGCGTCAATGTCCTCCGTCACAATGGTGCGTCCCAGCAGGGAATCCATCACCACACGGTAGCGGTCATCGCACTGCACCAGCTCGCTGGCCAGGCCCACATAGCCACCTCGGGCGGCCAAGTCGCTTTCCCTTACCGGGTTCGCCTTGAGATTGGTCAGCGGCAGGAAGGTGGCCCGTCCGACGCCCCGCTCCTTCAGCAGCGCGATGGCCCGCTTGGCCGCGCCCTCATCCTGCGCCACGATATTCTGGATCGCCGCGCCCAGCGCGATCTCCACAGCGGTAGAATAGCGGTTTTCGGTCTTGATCAGGCTGGATACCGGACCCACGATGCCCCGCAGGGCACCCGCGCCGGCCTGCTTCATCACAAACTTAACGCTGTTATTAAAGCTCTCGTAGTTCTTTTCCAGGTCGGAGAGCACCTGCGCACGCTGCAGTTTCTCACCGGCCAGCTTTTCGCTGTTGCGCTGGCGGCTCTCCGCCTCGGCCTGCTTATCACTGCGGCTTTTCAGCTTATACAGGTAGCCGTTCTTGCTGTTCTGCAGGCTTTGCAGCCGTTCCTGCAGCTCTTCGGCAAAGGCCTTATGTCCGGCCAGTTCTTCCCGCAGGCGGCTCAGATTTTCATCCTTGTCCTTGGCCTGTCCGCGCAGCGCTTCCAGGCGGGTCACCGTTTCCTCGGCCAGCGTTCCTGCCGTCTCGGCCGAAAGCTCCGCCCGGTGGATCTGCCCCTGCAGCTCCTCCTTTTGCAGCGCCAGCGCGCTCTGCTCCGCCGCCAGGCGGTGCTCCTCCTGCCGCTGAGCCTCCAGCGCCTTTTGCCCCCCCTCCAGGGCTTCGCGGGTCTTTTGGGCCTCGTCCAGGCGGTTTTGGTAATCCTCCCGCAGGGCAGTCAGCTTTTCCTCCAGCTCCCCGGCGGAAAGCTCGCTGCGCTCCAGCTCCTTTTCCAGCTCGGCGATGGTATCGTTATTATGATCAATGGTATTCTGCTTGACCGCCGCCTCCACCTTAGCGTTGGAGATCGCGTCCTCAAACTCCTTGATGCGCTCGCGCTTATGCTCAATATACAGGTTCGCGTCCTGTGTTTTGTGCTGGATCTCCTCCAGCTCCCGCTCGATCTCATCCAGCCGCCTTTGGGCGGTGGTGCGGTCATTAGCAGCCAGCAGGGTCTTGTCCTCCAGCTCCGCCAGCTGCCGGCCCAGTTTGGTCAGATGCTCCAGCCACAGGCTGATCTCCAGCGACTTCTTTTCCCCGGCCAGCACCACATACTGCTTGGCCTTTTCGCTTTGGGCCTTCAGGGGGCCTACCCGGTCCTCCAGCTCCTGCATGATATCCCGCAGGCGCACCAGGTTATCCTCGGCCTGCTGCAGCTTGCGCTCCGCTTCGGTCTTGCGGTAGCGGAACCGGGAGATCCCGGCGGCTTCCTCGAAAATTTCCCGCCGCTGGGTGCTTTTCGCGCTCACGATCTCCGCGATCTTGCCCTGCTCAATGACCGAATAGCCATCCCGTCCAAGGCCTGTATCCATAAACATCTCGTTGATATCCCGCAGGCGCACCGGGTTATTATTGATGCGGTATTCGCTTTCTCCGCTGCGGTACAGCCGCCGGGTGATGACCACCTCATCGCTGTCGATATCAATGCTGCGGTCGGTATTATCAATAAACAGGCTCACCCATGCAAAACCGGTCGGCTTGCGGCTGATGGACCCGCCGAAAATCACATCCTCCATCTTGGCGCCGCGCAGGCTCTTCACTGATTGCTCGCCGAACACCCACTTGATGGCGTCGCTGATATTGCTTTTGCCGCTGCCGTTTGGCCCCACAATGACCGTAATCCCGTCATCGAAGGTCAGCTTTGTGCGGTCGGGGAAGGACTTGAACCCCTGCATTTCCACCGCTTTCAGCTTCATGGCATCTCCTCCTGTCCTGTCAGGTTTCTCTCGTTTTGGGGTAAATTGCATACTAACTCATTATAGGGTAATATTATACTCCTTTTTTGCCCTTTTCACAAGAAAATCTTTTCTCTTCGCCTTATTTGCGGTATAATGGTCCCATCACCGCAAGGAGGTCGTTCTATGATCCGTAGAATTATCCAGATAGATAAGGAAAAATGCACCGGCTGCGGCATCTGCGCCGCCGCCTGCCACGAGGGCGCCATCGGCATGGTGGAGGGCAAGGCCCGCCTGCTGCGCGATGACTACTGCGATGGTCTGGGCGACTGCCTGCCCGCCTGTCCCACCGGGGCCATCACCTTTGTGGAGCGGGAAGCCGCCGCCTACGATGAAGCCGCCGTGCAGCAGCACATGGCCCAAAAGAAGGCCGCCTTCCATGGCTGTCCCGGTTCCGCCACCAAGCTGTTCCAGCGGCAGGCCGCTCCCGCTGGGGATGGCACTATCCCCTCTCAGCTGGCCCAGTGGCCCTGCCAGATCCGCCTGATCTCCCCCGGGGCGCCCTGCTTTGCCGGCGCGCATCTGCTCATCGCCGCCGATTGCACCGCCTACGCCTATGCCGATTTCCACCGGGACTTCATGCGGGGGCGCGTCACCCTCATCGGCTGTCCCAAGCTGGATGCCTACGACTACGCCGAAAAGCTCACCGCCATTCTCGCGGCCAATTCCATCCAAAGCGTCACCCTGCTGCGCATGGAGGTCCCCTGCTGCGGCGGGCTGGAGCACGCCGCCCACACTGCTCTGGCTGCTAGCGGCAAGGCGATCCCCCTGCGGGTCGTCACCATCCGCACCAATGGCACCCTGCTGTAATTCCCCCATAAAAATCACAAGCCGGTACTCCTTTTACGGAATACCGGCTCATTTTTGGTTTTCATTCCTCACCCATCAGGGTCAGTGCCTCATGGGCTGCCGCCTGCTCGGCACCCTTTTTGCTGCGGCTCGCACCACGGCCTATCACATTGCTGTTCAGGTGTACTTCCACCACAAACTTTTTATCGTGGTCCGGTCCTTCGGCGGAAACCAGCACATACTCTACCCGTTCCTCCGGGTTCTTCTGGATGATCTCCTGCAGGCGGGTCTTGTAGTCCACAAAGGGCGCCGCCTCATGGGTCAGGTCCTCCTCCACAAAGGGCAGCACAAACCGCTGGGCCGCCTCCAGCCCGCCGTCCAGGTAAATGCCGGCGATCAGCGCCTCAAAGGCATCGCTCACCACCGAGGGCCGCTCCCGGCCGCCGGTCTGCTCCTCGCCATGACCCAGCAGCAGCTCCTGGCCCAGCTGTATCTTCTGGGCAAATTCAAACAGGCTCTTTTCGCACACCAGGCTCGCGCGAATTCTGGTCAGGTCGCCCTCCGCCAGGTGGAACTTATGGAAGATATGATCCGCCACAATGATGGAAAGCACCGCGTCTCCCAGGAACTCCATCCGCTCGTTGCACTCTATTTTCTGCCGGCTTTCATTGGCGTAGGAGGAATGAATCAGCGCGCGCTCCAAAAGCGCTTTATCGTGAAAACGATAACCGATCCTCTCCTGCAAAGCCTCCATGGACATAACTGCACCCTCTTTTACTTGGATATAATTTATTCCGCCTCAGCGGTCTCGACCGCCAGCTGACTTTCCATCTCGCCGATGATATTATTCTCACAGCAGCTGATGGCCTGCCGTATGGCATTGTAGAAGGCCTTGGCATCGCTGCTGCCATGCGCCTTAATGACCGGCTTCTTGGTGCCCAGCAGCAGGGCCCCGCCGTATTCGGCGGAATCAAACTTCCGCTTAAAGGCGCCCAAATCCTTCTTCACCACGGCGGCGGCCAGCTTATTGGGCAGCGATTTCATAAAGATCCCCTTGATCTCGCTCATAAAGAGCTTGGCCAGGCCCTCGGTGGTCTTCAGGATGATATTCCCGGTAAAGCCGTCACACACCGCCACATCGCAGCCGCCCAGCGGCACCTCGCGCGCTTCCACATTGCCGATGAAGTTGTACCCGGCCTCTTTCATCAGGCCGTAGGCCTCCACCTGCAGCTCGGTGCCCTTGGTTTCTTCCACACCGATATTCACCAGTCCCACACGGGGATTCGGCACCCCCAGAATGCGCTTCATATATACCGAGCCCATCAGCCCAAACTGCCGCAGCATTTCGGGGCGGCAGTCGTGGTTCGCGCCGGAATCCAGCATCATAAAGCAGCCATCCTTGCAGGGAACCACGGTGCCGATGGCCGGGCGCTTCACGCCCTTGATGCGCTTAACGATGAGGGTCCCCCCCACCACCAGCGCGCCGGTGCTGCCGGCCGAAACCAAGGCTTCGCCCCCGCCCTCCGCCAGCATCTGGAGTCCGCGCGCCATGCTGCTGTCCTTGTATTGCTTCATAATAGCGGTCGGCTCCGCTTCCATCGGGAAGACATCCGGGGCCTCCGCTATCGTCATCCCCTCCAGCGAAATCCCCAGCTCCGCAGCCTTCTCCCGCAGCTTTTCGCCGTCGCCGGTCAGTATGATCTCACACTTCCATTGATCTGCCGCCATGCGGCAGCCCCGCAGTACCGCCTCCGGGGCGTTATCCCCGCCATAGGCATCCACTATAATTCTCATCGTTCTTCCCTCGCTTTCCGGTAAGATTCCATCGCAGCCATCGCCCGGTCGGCCATGGCCTGGTAGCGCTCCTGCTTGCCCTTTATCAGCTCCGGCAGCGGCGGCAGAATGCCCATATTGCTGCCCATCGGCTGGAAATCCTCCACGCTCTCATCACTGATATACCGGCACAGAGCGCCCATCATCGTTTCGGGCGGGGGCAGCAGCGGCTCCTTGCCCTGCAGCCGGTCCGCCACGGCATGCGCCGCCAGTATCCCGCTCGCCGCGGATTCGATATACCCCTCCACACCGGTCATCTGCCCGGCAAAGCTGATCCTCGGCTCTTTCTTCAGCCGGAAAAAGCCATCCAGCAGCCGGGGCGAATCCAGGAAGGTATTGCGGTGCATCACGCCGTACCGCACAAATTCCGCATTTTCCAGCCCCGGGATCATCGAAAAGACCCGCTTCTGCTCCGGGAACAGCAAATTGGTCTGGAACCCCACGATATTATACATGGTGCCAGCGGCGTTTTCCCGCCGCAGCTGGATATTGGCCCATGGACGGTGTCCGGTGCGGGGGTCGCGCAGCCCCACCGGGCGCAGCGGCCCATACCGCATGGTGTCCAGGCCGCGCTTCGCCAGCACCTCTATGGGCATACAGCCCTCGTACACCTTAAAGTACTCTTTCTCAAATTCATGCAGCTCCACGCTTTTGGCATTTACCAGCGCTTCATGGAACGCCTCATACTCCTCTTTGTTGAAGGAGCAGTTGATATAATCCGCCTCGCCCCGGTCGTACCGGGTGGCAAAGTACACCCGCTCCATATCAATGGAATCTTTGGTAACAATCGGTGCGGAGGCATCATAAAAGCTCAAATATTTTTCGCCGCACAGCCGCCCGATCGTTTCGGAAAGCGCCTCGCTGGTCAGCGGCCCGCTGGCCACGATGACATTCCCCGCCGGGAGCTCAGTCACCTCGCCAGTCACCACCGTTACATTAGGCAGCTCCCGTATGGCTTTGGTCATCGTGTCGCTAAAGGCCTCCCGGTCCACCGCCAGGGCCCCGCCGGCGCTCACTGCGGTCTGCTCGGCGCAGCGCACCACCAGCGAATCCATCGCCTTCATTTCGGCCTTCAGCAGTCCCGCTGCGGAATTCAGCCGCATCGCCTTCAGCGAATTGGAGCACACCAGCTCCGCAAACCCCTCGTAGTGGTGTGCCGGGGAATACTTCACCGGCTTCATTTCGTACAGCATCACATCTATGCCGCGTCTGGCCAGTGCCCAGGCGGCTTCGCACCCGGCCAGTCCGGCCCCTATTACAGAAACTTTACTCATTATTTCGCACTCTTCTCGTAGCCACAGCCCTCTTTCAGGCAGTGGATCATCTTCACCCGGCCGGTGGTCTTAAACAGGCTGCTGCCGCACTGGGGACACTTTTCCGCCAGCGGGATATCCCAGGTCATAAAGCCGCACTTGGGGTTATCCTCGCAGCCGTAGTAGGTGCGTCCCGTCTTGGATTTTTTGGCCAGCACCTTTTTGCCGCAGCGGGGGCAGCTGCCGGGGGTCTCCTGCTGCAGGGTCTTGGTATTCTTGCACTCCGGAAAGCCCGGGCAGGCCAGGAACTTGCCGTATTTGCCGTGGCGCACCACCATCTTGCGGCCGCACAGCTCGCACACTATGTCGGTCTCCTCATCGGGGATCTTCATCTTGGTGCCTTCCATATTCTTTTCGGCACTCTGCAGCATATCGGTAAAGTCATCATAGAAGTGGTGCATCATACCCACCCATTCGGTCTTGCCGGCCTCTACCTCATCCAGCTCCTGCTCCATCTCGGCGGTGAATTTCACATCCACTATCTTGCCGAACTGCTCCTTCATCAGCCGGGTCACCGTCTCTCCCACTATGGTGGGCTTTAGGGCCTTGCCCTCTCGCTCCACATAGCCGCGCTGCAGTATGGTGGAAAGGGTGGGCGCGTAGGTGCTGGGGCGGCCTATGCCGTTTTCCTCCAGCTCCCGGATCAGCGTCGCTTCGGTGTACCGGGGGGGCGGCTGGGTAAAGTGCTGATTGGGCTTCAGCTCCTTCAGGGTTAGGTGCTCGCCCTCCTCCAGCCGGGGCAGATTGGTCTCCTGCTCCTCCTCGTTATCCACCGCCTCGGTATACAGGCGGGTATAGCCGTCAAACCGTACCGAAAACCCGGAGGCCTTAAAGAGATGCTCCCCGGCGGTAATATCGGTGGAAACGGTATCCTGCACACAGGCCGCCATCTGGCTGGCAATAAAGCGCTCCCACACCAGCTTATACAGCTTATACTGGTCGCTGGAAAGGCTCTCCTTGATCTTGGCGGGCGCCAGGTCTATCATGGTCGGGCGGATGGCCTCGTGGCCATCCTGCGCGTTGGATTTGGAACGGAAGGTACGGGGCTTTGCCAGGGCATAGTTCTCCCCATAGGTCCGCTGAATGTAATCATGCGCCGCAGAAAGCGCCTCATCGGAGATGCGCAGCGAATCGGTTCTCATATAGGTGATCAAGCCCACCGCACCCAGGTCCGGCAGGTTGATGCCCTCGTACAGCTCCTGCGCCACCTTCATGGTACGCTTGGCCTGGAAGCCAAACCGCCGGGAGGCATCCTGCTGCAGGGTAGAGGTAATAAAGGGCGGCGCCGGATTTTTCTGGCGGGTGCCCATCTTTATACTCTTTATGATAAACGGCTCTTTTTCGGCGGCGGCCTTTAGGGCATTGGCCTGCTCCTCAGTGGTGATCTCACACTTTTTGCCGCCGGTGCCGTAGTATTTGGCCAAAAAGGGCTTGGCTTTTACGCCCTGCTTCTGCAGCAGGGCCTCCAGGGTCCAGTACTCCTCCGGCTTAAAGGCCCGGATCTCATCCTCGCGGTCCACCACCAGCCGCACCGCCACCGATTGCACCCGTCCGGCGGAAAGTCCCTTGCGGATCTTCTTCCACAGGAAAGGGCTGATCTCGTAGCCCACGATGCGGTCCAGCACCCGGCGGGCCTGCTGGGCATCCACCAGCTGCTGGTCGATGCACCGGGGGTGCTCCATGCCGTATTTAATGCCGGACTTGGTGATCTCATTGAAGGTCACCCGGTTCGGCTCCGTTTCATCCAGCTTCAGGAGCTGCGCCAGGTGCCAGCTGATGGCCTCTCCCTCACGATCGGGGTCGGTCGCCAGGTACACATAGTCGCTCTTTTTGGCCTCGGCGCGCAGCTTTTTTATCAGCTCGCCCTTGCCCTTTATATTCTCATAGTTTGGGGCAAAGTCATTCTTCACATCCACGCTCAGCCGGGAAGCCGGCAGGTCGCGCACATGGCCCATCGAGGCCATCACTTCATAGTCGGGGCCAAGGTACTTCTGGATGGTATGCGCCTTGGCCGGGGATTCCACGATCACTAATTTGGACAAATCTTATCACCCGTATATTCTTAAAATTTCGTTTTCTCTCGGCGGTTCACCGGCTGAAGCGATGTCCCGCATGGATTCTGATGATACCAAAGATCTCAAGCTGCGTCAAGACCGAAAGTGTCTCCGGCACCGAAAGTCCGGTTGCCGCCACCACCTCGTCGGCGGTCATCGGCTCGCTGCTCAGGACCTCCAGCACCGTGCGCTGGCTGCCGTTCAGCGTCTCCAGCATCCCGTCGTCGCTCCGCAGGGGATAGGCCTTGGCCGGGGCGGGCTTTTCCTTCTTCTTAGCCTTGCTGGGCTGCTTTTCGCACAAGGTAAGCTGCTCAGCCTCCGCTTCCTCTCCCGGCCCCGCAGCATCATAGTCCCGCAGATCGTATTCCTCCAGAATATCCCCTGCTTCCCGCACCATGATGGCCCCCTCCCGGATCAGCCAGTTGGGCGCGGCGCTCATGGGGCTATCCACATTGCCGGGCACCGCAAAAACATCCCGGCCCTCGGTCAGGGCAAACCCCGCCGTGATCAGCGACCCGCTGCGGCGTTCTCCCTCCACCACCAGCGTACCGTGGCACAGCCCCGCTATAATGCGGTTGCGGATGGGAAAATGATAGGAATTCGGCTCAGCGCCGGGCGGGAATTCCGTTATCACCGCGCCGCCGCTTCGCAGTATCTTCTTTTTCAGCTCCCGGTTGGCCGCCGGGTAGGTCACATCGATGCCGCAGCCCTGCACCGCTATGGTACGGCCGCCGGCCTCCACTGTAGCGTCATGGCAGCAGGAATCGATCCCCACAGCCAAACCGCTCACCGTCACCACACCCCTGGCCGCCAGGTCCGCGGAGATCTCCCTCGCCACCCGGCTGCCGTATTCGGTACAGTGGCGGGTGCCCACCACCGCTATTGTTAAGATATCATTCAGATCCATCCAGCTGCCGGCCACATACAGCACCGCCGGCGGGCTGTATATGTTCCGCAGCCGCTGCGGGTACAGGTCGTCATCCGGGGTCAGTATCTTTACCCCGTTCCTCTCACAAAAGCCCAGGACCTTCCCCAGGTCGGCGTCCTTGGCCTCCCGCACCCGGCGCAATTCCTCCTCGCCCATGCCATGCTGCCGCAGCCGCCAGTCCTCGGTGTGGAATAAAAGGGTAGGCGAGTGCCACTTTTCCAGAGCCTTGGCGGCCCTCACCGTTCCAAAGCCATACGCCAACTGGAACCGCATCCAGTCCGAAATCGCCATCTCGCTCCCCCTCCTTTCTTTTAATCCTTCGTTCCAAGCCGCCTATTCCGGCGGCACGGCTCCATTTTGTCTCGGAGCGACCCTCCGCTTCGCTGCGGGCACTCCTCGCCCATTCCGCCGCGCCGCCTGCCTCCTGCTTATCCGGGCAGGTACCCCCGGCCGCTCAGCTCCCACATACACAGCGCTGCCGCGGCCGCCGCGTTCAGCGATTCCGCCGCCCCCCTCATCGGGATATATACCCCGCCATTACAGGCATCTATCACTTCCCGGCTCACACCGTTGCCCTCATTGCCGATGACGATCCCCCGGCATTCCCCCGCCGGCAGCCTTTGCAGCGGCAGTGCTTCGGGGCTTAGGGTAGCCGCATAGCAGCGCAGACCCTGCTTTTGCCATGCGGCAATGCTCCCGGCCAGGTCATCCACCCGCACGGTTTTCTGACGCCATCCGCTGCCCATCGTACTGCGGATCACCTTCGGCGAAAAAAGATCGGGACAGTGGACCGAAAGCACCACCGCGGTCACACCCATCGCCTCCGCCGTCCGCAGAATGGTCCCCAGGTTGCCGGGATCCTGCAGCTCGTCCAGCAGCAGATAGCTGCCCGCCCGCATCGTCAGCGGCTCGGCCTTCGGCATCTCCCCCACCGCAAAAATGCCCTGCGGGTGCTCGGTCTCGGAGATATACGCCGCCAGCTCATTGGGGATGGAAAAGCACCGCCGCGCCATTCCCGCCAGCTTTTCGGCCTCCGGGTAGCGGGCGCCGTCATCGCTTACCAGCAGCGTCCGCAGCGGGATGCCGCTCTCAGCCGCATCCAGCACCAGCCGGGCGCCCTCCAGCACAAAGCACCCGGTCTCCTCCCGCCGCTTCCGGCTGCCGCACAGTTTTCGGTATTCCTTTATCAGCGCGTTCTCGCGCGAGGTCAGCCGTTCCATCCTTTTCCTCCTTTTGGAGATGCTCTTTTTTCTTTATACCCTAAGTCAGCCCCAAATGCAAGCAAATTTTTGATGACTTCATTTTATGACAAAAAAGGCCCGCCCGATCCTGTCTTACCAAAATCGGGCGGAGCGTTATGCTTTTTACAGGGCAGCCTTGGCCTTCTCGGTCAGGGCGGTAAAGGCGGCAGCATCGTTGATCGCCAACTCGGAGAGCATCTTGCGGTTCAGGTTGATGCCAGCCTTCTTCAGGCCGTTCATGAACTGGGAATAGTTCATACCGTTCAGCTTGCAGGCGGCGGAAATACGGGTGATCCACAGGCGGCGGAAATCACGCTTCTTCTGCTTACGGCCAATGTAAGCATAGTTGCCGGATTTCATTACGGCCTGTTTCGCCATCTTAAAGCGCTTGCTCTTCGCGCCAAAATAGCCCTTCGCCATCTTCAGTGTCTTTTTTCTTCTCTTGCGGGTCATCATCGCTCTTTTAATACGAGCCATATCTTTTTACCTCCGTATCATATCATCTGTAAATGTTGTTGTTAAGGGATCAGGTGTTGGGCATCAGCAGCTTCAGTGCGCCGACATTGGTCTTATCGGCATAGGTGCCCTTGCGCAGGTTTCTCTTGCGCTTGGTGGATTTCTTGTTCAGGATATGAGACTTGTAGGCTTTGGCTCTCTTGACCTTACCGTTTTTGGTCAGCTTAAAGCGCTTTTTTGCACCGGTGTGGGTTTTCAGCTTGGGCATTTTATTTTCCTCCTAAATTTGTTATTGCTGCTTATTGGTGGGGGCAGGCTTCGCGTTCATAAACATGATCATACTGCGGCCCTCCAGCTTGGCGGGCTTTTCCACATTGCCTACATCGGCACAGGCCTCTGCAAAGCGCTGCATGATACCGTACCCCAGCTGGGAATGCGCCATCTCACGGCCGCGGAAGCGGATGGACACCTTGACGCGGTTGCCGGAAGAAAGGAACTTCTTGGTCTGGTTCACCTTGGTATCAAAATCGTGGGTATCAATGTTCAGGGAAAGCCGGGTCTCCTTCACCTCTATGGTCTTCTGGTTCTTCCGGGATTCCTTTTCGCGCTTGGCCTGCTCAAAGCGGTATTTGCCGTAATCCATAATGCGGCATACCGGCGGCTGGGCCTGCGGCGCTATCTTTACGAGATCCAGGTTCTTTTCCTGCGCCATGTTGTAGGCATCGCGGGAGGACATGATCCCCAGCTGCTCGCCTTCAGCACCGATCACTCTTACTTCCTTGTCGCGGATCTCTTCATTGATCTGCAGTTCCTTGTTTGCGATTGCAAAGCACCTCCTGACTGAAATGGGTTGTAGCTCTCGGGTTTTCCTGTAAATAAAAAGCACGGACTCATCACTTTGATCGTCCATGCCAAAAGAACGCAAGTCTCCCGCATTTGCAGGCCTTGCCTCTATTGACCGTGCCTACAACCACTGTGCGGCAGGTGAGAACGATCTCGTTCTGCTTTCTTTACTTGACTATCATACCAAATCCCCCTCTCCCTGTCAAGGGGGAATTTTCACTATTTCCCTCGTTTTTTCCGCCTGCCGGCACCGCCCCGCCCCGCAGGCTTCCCTGTGTAAGGGGAGGGCACCGCACCATAGCCTCCCTTGTGTAAAGGGAGGCTATGGTGCGCGGAGCGAACCGGAGGGATTGATGGCACAAATCATGCCAAAGTATCATCTCGCCTGTCGGCGTCGCTAAGTCACCGGAGGGTGACTCCGCCCCGCCGTTAGGCGACTGCAAACTCGTCCTAAATAAAGTTCTTTTGCCTACTTTTCCTCACAGAAAAGTAGCCCCCCGCCGGGTAGGCATGCTCACTAAGCCTTGCAAAAGGCCCCGCCCCGCCGCCAGGCGACTACAAACTGGCTCCGTAGGAAAAGAGAGATAAAACTAAGTCATAGTATCTACCGACAATCCCTCCGTCACGGCTGCGCCGTGCCACCTCCCTTTGCACAAGGGAGGCTTTCGCCGCCAGGCGACTGCCAACTTGGCCAAAATTCTTTTCCCGCCTTTTCTCCACAGAAAAGGCCTCACAGCTCCACTTTCACCGCCTGCCCCAGGCAGAACGAATACAGCACCGCCTCGGTCACCGGCAGACCAAACTGCCGCCGCACCATGGCCGCGTACAGCTTCAGCTGCAGGGCATACCGCCCGGTCAGCTCCTGCGGAGCCGCCACCCGGTCGGTCTTATAGTCCAGCAGCACGGCATGGTCCCCTTCTATCAGCACGGCATCCACCGCCCCCATGATGAGCGTCGTCCCCGGCACCCGCAGCGCCGGGTCTATGGCCGCCAGCTCCTCCGGGGTGAATTCCTGCAAAAACCGCATTTCCCGCTCCACCCGGTCGGCTTTTCTCATCCGCTCGCCCAGGGGGGAGCTCATCAGCTTTTCCAGCACCCCGGTGTCGATCAGCCCGCCGTCCTCCCGGTACAGGTAGCCCTCGGCCACCAGCCGTTCTATCTCGGCCTTCGGGTCCTTTTTCAGCGCCGTCAGGTCGGCAAATTGCATCGCCCGGTGGGCGGCATTGCCCCGCTCGGCCGCGGTCGCCTCCTGCCGGGTCAGGCACTTGGGCCTGCGCTTCAGCAGATAATGCTCCCTTGCGGCCCGTTCGGCCAGCTCACTCACCGCCATCCTTCTGGGGGTCACGGTATCGGCCGGGTAGGGGTAGCTGAACCTCAGCTTCTCCTCCAGCCGCTGCAGGGCCTCCCCCTCCACGGGGATGGCCTCCTGCGCCTGTTCCAGTTCTTCACTCTCCGGCGGCGGCAGCTCCTCCGGCCGTATGATCCTCAGCTCCAGGCCCTGCTCCTGCATCACGGTGCCCCGCAGCCAGTCCCAGCTGCTCACCGCGGCGGCGGCCCGGTATTCCCCGCTTTCCGCGGCTATCATCCCCAGCTCCTCCAGCCCTTCGGTGATCTTGGACCCCGTAGCCATCAGGTACAGCTTTTCCCTTGCTCTCGTCAGCCCCACATACAGGATGCGCATCTCCTCCTGCAGCCGGGTCTTGCGGTTCTGCAGCTGCATGGCCGCCAGCGGCAGGGTCTTATGCTGCAGCATGGTGTAGTTATCCCGCAGCTTGCAGGCAAAGCCCAGCTCCCGGTCCATGGCGATGTCGCTGCTCTCCTCCGCCTTGCGGAACCGCTCATTGCACCCGGCCAGGAACACCACCGGGTATTCCAGTCCCTTGCTGCGGTGAATGGTCGTCACGGTCACAGCGTCGCCGCCGGCCGCCGCCGCGCTGGGCAGCACACAGCCCCGCTGGGCCAGCCGCCGCAGGTATTCCGCAAAGTCACTCTCGCCACGGCCGTCCTTTTCGTGCTCGGCCGCATGGGCCTGCAGCAGCCGCAGGTTGGCCACCGCGGTCTCGCCCTCCGGCAGCACCCGGCACTTTTCCCGGTAGCCGGTCACCTCGCATATCTCCCGGATCAGCTCAGCGGCGGGCAGCTCCTGCATTTTGGCCCGCAGCAGGTCGTAGTCCCGCAGGAAAGCCGCGAATTTGCCGCTCTCCGCCGTTTTGCTCAGCAGGTTCTGGTACAGTCGCTCCTGCCGGCCGGCCGCTCTCAGGGTCGCCAGATCGTCCCCAGTAAAGCCATACATCGGGCTTGCCAGCACCTCGGCCAGCTCCAGGTCCAGCATGGGGTTGGCCAGCACGGCCAGGTAGCTCACCACCGTTTTTACCTCTCTTACCTCCAGCAGGTTTTCGTTTTTGGCGCTCCGGGCGCCGATGCCCCTTTCCCGCAGGGCGTCTATGTAGTACTGCTCCCGGTTTTTGGCGCTCCGCATCAAGATGCAGATATCCCCCGGCCGAACCGGCCGTCGGCCCCCGTTTTCCTCCACGGTAAAGCCCGCTTTCAGCAGTATCCCGATCTCCTCCGCCGCCTGCTCGGCCTCCATTTTGCGGCAGTCGGCCACCGGGGTCCCCACAGGCGGGTTGATGACCAGCGCCGTCACCGGCCGCCCGATGGTATAGTCATACGGCAGGGAGGAAACCAGCTCATCCTCCGGCAGGTAGTCCATTCCCGCCGTTCTTTGGGTCATAATGCGGCTGAACAGCCGGTTGGTAAAGCCGGTGATCTCCCGCCGGGTGCGGAAGTTGGCGTTCAGGGCGATCTTTGCCGGGAAGGACCCCGTCTCCGCCGGGGCATAGCTTTCCCGCTTCTCCAGGAAGTTCTCCGGGCAGGCCTCCCGGAAGCCGTAAATGCTCTGCTTGACATCCCCCACCATGAAGCGGTGGCAGCCCCCCGCCGTCAGCGCGGCAAAGATCTTCTCCTGCAGGGCGTTAGTATCCTGGTACTCATCCAGCATAATCTCGGCATACCGGCTGCCCAGCTCCGCGGCAAGGGCGGTCGGGGTGCCGTCCGGCCGCGCCAGCAGGGCCAGGGCGTCGTGCTCCAGGTCGCCAAAGTCCAGCTTTCGCCGTTCCAGCTTGGCAGCGGCGTACCGGCTGTCGAATTCCAGAATCAGCGCGCACAGCCGCTCCATCAGCGGGGCCAGTTTCTGCTGGTCCTCCCGGTACTGCGTCTCCCCTATCAGGAAGACCTTCGTCTTGAGCTCCGTCACGGCCTCGGCGGCCCGGCGACGCAGCCGCAGCACCGTATCCTTGGTCTCGGCGTCGGTCCACTTTTTCCGCGGGAACTGCGGAAAGCTCGCCTCCAGCATCCGGGTCATGGCAATGTCCCATTCCTCCTGCGTCACCGCGGTCATCAGCCGGGCCAGCATCTCCCGGTCCTGCATGATCACCGGCGTCACCACTTCCCACAGCATCTCGTCGTTGCTCTGCCCCAGCAGATCCATGCAGTCCCGCAGCAGGTCGTCGGCGTATTGCAGGGCCTCCGCGGCCCGCTGCCGCAGCAGCCCGCTCCAGATGGTCTCATCCAGCGGTGTTTCGGTATCGGCGGTGATGTACTCCGCGGCCCAGTCCCGGTAGAAGGGATGGTTGCGCAGAAAGTGGTATAGAAGCAGCAGTGAGGCCATGACCCTGCGGTCATTCCGGCTGCCGGAAAACAGCTCGATGAGCCGCATGAAGGCCGGCTCGGCCTTTTCGTACTCCTCATCCAGCAGCTGTTCCAGCACCGCCGCCTGCAAAAGCTCGTCCTCCCCATCCCGGCCCAGGGCCATATCGCCGGGCAGCCCCAGCGCCTGGAAATTCTCCCGGATGAGCCGGTAGCAAAAGGCATGGATGGTGCAGATCTCGGCGTTGCCCAGCAGGAGGCTCTGCCGCCGCAGCACGGCGTTTTCCGGCTCCTGCTCCATTCGCTCGTACAGCCGGGCCGCGATTCTCTGCCGCATTTCCTCCGCCGCGGCATTGGAGAAGGTCACAATAAGCAGCCGGTCGATATCCACCGGGCGCTCCGGGTCGGTGATGAGGGTCAGCACCCGTTCGGTCAGCACAGCGGTCTTGCCGCTGCCCGCCGCCGCTGAGATCAGAAGATCTCCGCCCCGGGTGGTGATGGCCTGTTTTTGGGCCGGGGTCCATTCGCGCGCGCTCATTCGGTCTCCTCCTTTCCGCCCAACTCCCGGTGCGGAGCCTCCGGCTCGGTATTATTGCACAGCCCCGCATAGGGGCAGTAGTTGCAGGGCTCGCTGCTGCCGCCCCGTGCCGGGCAGGGGGCCACCTTACCGGCCAGCAGGTCGGTGCCCATTTGCTCTATGTTGCCGTAAACGGTCTCCCGCAGCTTGGCAAAGACCTCCCGGCTGTAAACCCGGGAGCCCCGGTAAAACTCGCCGTTCTGCTTTATCTTGGCGGGGATATACACCCCGGCCAGCTGCTGCTCCATGGCCCGCAGGATGTCCTCATCCTCCAGCAGCATTCCCTTCATCCGCAGGGATTCATTCACCTCGGCCGCCAGGCTTTCGCTGGTGGTATCCATGGTGACCTCCAGCGCCTCCAGGCGGCTGGGCAGGTACAGCACCCCCGCCGGCTGCGGGCTGCCAAAGCGGTGGTTCTCATCGCCGCAGGCGGCGTACAGGTAGATGAGCATCTGCATATTGAGGCCGTAGGGCACTTCCTCAAACTTGAATTCCTTGGCGCCGGATTTGTAATCGATGACCCGCAGGTAGTCTCCCTCCGGGCCGTGGTAAAGGTCCACCCGGTCAATGGAGCCGCGCAGGGAAATGGGGGTGCCGTCCCCGGCGCTCAGCCGCGGAGAGGCCACCTCTCCCCCCTCGCCCACCGAAACCTCGGTAGCGGCGGCGGTAAATTCGCTTTGGGAAAATTCATCGGCCAGGTGCCGCACAATGACCCCCAGCATCAGCCGCAGGCGGTCAAACTGGTAGCGGAACCGGGCGGTGACGGTGGTGGGGTCGGGCACCATCCGGTCGATGTACTCCCGGAGGAAGCGGCGGATCTCCCCATCCATCTCCTCGTCGGTCAGCTCGCACAGGCCTCGGCTGCCGTACTGGTTTACCATCTGCTGGAAAACATAGTGGATGGCCGAGCCCGACTCGAAGGGGGAAAATTCCACCCTTTGCCGGGGGCGCAGCCGCAGCATTTTATCGCAGAAAAACTGGTAGGGGCACTGGTAGTACCGGTCGATGGCGGTGGGGGCCAGCTTCAGCTCCCGGCCCAGCAGCTGCCGGGCGTTTTCCGGGGTGATATCCCCGGCCGGGGCGTCCATGGCCACCCGTTTCATCGCGGCCGGATAGTCCCCCTCTCCCAGCCGCTCCAGCAGGGCGGCCAGCAGGGCCTCCTCCGCGGCGTCCCGGCCCAGAGCCGCCGCGTAGCGGCTTTTGGCGGTGGCCTCATTCACCACCCAGAATTCCGCCGGGAAGGCTTCGGTCCTGATGGGGCTGACCCGCAGGGGCCGCAGCACCCGCAGCAGATAGCTCGCCGGGGCCAGCTGGGCATCCCCGGCGATATTCTGCCGGGCATAGGTGATGGTCAGCCGCTCCGCCGCGGCCGAAAGAGCGGAATACAGCACAAACTGCTCCCGCAGAGTGCTTTCGGTGCCCAGCACCGGCAGCTCCGCTCCCCGGGCATTCAGCTCCTCCCGCTCCCGGGTGGAAAAAAGCCCTGCCGTGGCCCCATTGGCCGGGAAAATGCCCTCATTGACGCCAAGGACAAAGACGGCCCGGGGGCTTTGCAGCCGCACCCGGTCGCTTTCCGCCAGGATGACATGATCCACGGTATTTGGCACCTCGCCCAGATCGATGCGGGAAAGGGCCAGCCGGAACAGCTCGCTCCACTCCCGGGCGTTCAGTGCCCTTTCCGGGTAAAAGTCGGTCATGAGGTCCAGCACATCCACCAGGCTGTTCCACTGGCGGTCCACCGCTTCCCGCTGCGGCAGAGGGCTGTTTTGGGTCAGGTTTTGCAGGGCGCCGGCGGCTTCCGCATAGCGGTACACCGCCGCCGCAAAGTCGGGGCCTGCGGCATTTTTCAGACTTTGCCGCGGGGCCGCCAGCGGCTCGATGACCCGGCGGCGGGCGGCCTCCACCTGGGCCAGGGCGGCGGCGTAATCCTCCGGGGCGGCATCGGACATGCCCTCCGGATTGCCGGTGAAGGGGCGCAGCCAGTCCTCCCCGGAGATGTTCCAGATGAAGCTGTAATTTTCCAGGGCGCCGGCCTGCTGGGGAGAAAGCCCCGAGGCAGCAGAGCGGGCCAGCCGCAGGATGGCGGCGGTTTTCAGGCTGCCGGAGGCAGCCTCCAGCGCGGTGAGCAGGAAAAACGGCAGCGGCGCGAAGAGGATGTTCTGCTTTTCGCCGCAGAAGTAGGGCAGATCGTATTCCTCCAGCACGGTTTTGGCATTGCGGTAGCGGTCCAGGTCCCGGCAGAGGATGACGCAATCCCGGTAGCGGAGGCCCTCCTCCCGCACCAGCCGGGCAATCTCGGCGGCGGCAAACCGCATTTCCTCGTACACCGTCGGCGCCTCGATGAGCCGAAGGCTCTCTCCAGCGGCGGGGGGCACCGTTTCCGGCCGGGTAAAGGCCCTTTGCAGCCCGGCCAGGGCGGGGCTTTTGTGGCGTTTATCTTCGGTGAGAATGAGGGGCTCCTCGCACATTAACGCGTGCGCGCCCGCGTACGCACGCATACGCAGGAGAAATTTTTTCTGGTAAAGGAAGATGTCCTCCCCGGCATCCAGGGCGGGGCAGGTCATGGAGAGGGTAAGACTTTCCGCCGAGAGGAGCATCTGCTCCAGCAGGGCGCGCTCGCTGACCGAAAAGTAGTCGAAGCTATCCACCCAGATGTGGCGGCCGGCGAACCAGTTCTTTTCCGCCGCGCGGCCCAGCGCCAGGGCCAGTTCATCCAAGGGGTCGTGGAAGCGCAGCTCCACCAGGGCCTGGAAGGCCTCGTAGATGAGCTGGAGGTCGGTGAGCTTCTGCCCCAGGGCGGTGCCGGCGGTTTCGGCGGCGATCTCCTCCAGCCGGGCGGGGGTGATGCCAGCACGCTTAAAATCGGCGACGGTTTGCAGCATGGAGGAAATGAAGCCGGTGTAGCCTGCCTGCCGCCGGTAGAGGGTAAGCCGCTCCTGCACCTCGCTGATGGCTTCCCGCATCAACAAAGCCCGGCTGACCTCATCCAGCGGGCGCTGCGTCAGGCCGCCGCATTCCCGGAAGATCTTTTCCGCCAGACGGGGGAAGCTGAGCAGGGTGATATACTGCTGCTCCTCCCCGGTAAAGAGGGCACTGACCCGGCGCTCCATCTCAAAGGAGGCGTGCTCCGGCACCAGCAGCAGGACAGACTGCCGCCGGCCGGCGGCTTCTTTTATCTGGCGGAGTACCTCGGTGGTTTTGCCGGTACCGGCTTCGCCCAGGATCATTCGCAGCATGGGACAGGGCTCCTTTCGGGTGGGTGGTTAGTGGAAAGTGCGGGGATGGCCGGGAGGGCGGCGGAGCCGCCGGGCGCAGCCCGGT